>ERZ651776.118-NODE-118-length-110840-cov-6.718191_pt1 | contig 110840 bp, 101 predicted proteins | sample MGYA00514761_ERZ651776 | MGnify/ENA metagenome assembly ERZ651776 | reverse complement strand
TTTCCCCCAAGATCATCGCAGGAATAGACAGGGTTGCGCTGGCGATCAGGTGCGACATGAAGTTCGGCAGCAGGTGTTTGCGGATGATACGTGAAGGCTTTGCGCCCATCATTTCGGCGGCTTTGACGAACTCCTCTTCGCGCAGGCTCAGGAACTTGGAACGCACCGCACGGGCAAGTCCGGGCCAATCAAGGATGCCTAGGATGATCGATATGATGAAAAAGACCGACACGGGCCCCCAGTTCGAGGGGACTGCCGCCGAGAGCGCCAACCAGAGCGGCAGTTCGGGAAGCGAGCGCAGGATTTCGATCATGCGGTTCACGAACCAGTCGGTCTTGCCGCCGAAGTACCCTGCGAGCGATCCGAAAAAGATGCCTAGGATGAAGGAGACGGTAATGCCGATCAGGCCGACCGTCAGCGACAGTTGCGCGCCGTAAAGAATGCGGCTGAACACATCGCGGCCCAGCCTGTCAGAGCCCCAAAGAAACACCGTAGCCCCCTCGGGCGCGCAAAACAGGTGGGTGTCTGACGGGATCAGCGCGAAGATATTGTAGGTCTCGCCCTTGCACAGGAATTCGAGCTTGCGAGGTGCGGTTTCATCCGTTTCGTAGACCCAGCGGAAATTGATCAGGTCTGCCTTGCCCGTGGTCTCGTAGACATAGGGGCCGATGAATTTGCCGTCATGCCACAGGTTGATGCTTTGGGGCGGGGCGTAAAGGTGTTCTGCATTCCGTTCGTTCGGGGTGTAGGGCGCGACAAAACCGGCGACGGGCAGGATCAGATAGCAAAAGGCCAAAAACAGCCCCGAGATCAGTGCCAGTTTGTGGCGGCGAAACTTGCGCCACATCAGCAAGCGGACCGAGGCATCCATATCCGAGCGTTCCGGGGCGGACAGGTCTGTCGCGTCGGTCCAAGGGGCCGTATCGACAAAGCGGTTATCGGGTTGGATGCTCATCAGCCGCGCGCCCCATAGCGAATGCGCGGGTCCAGCAGGACCAGCAGCATGTCAGAGATCATCGTACCGATCAGCGTCAGCAACGCCACGAACATCAAAATGAAAGCAGCCAGAAACTGGTCTTGGGATTTCAGCGCGATCAGCAGGGACGGGCCTATTGTCTGCAAGCCAAGCACGACGGACACCAGCACCGACCCCGATATCATCGCAGGCAGCAGGTTGCCGATATCGGCGACAAAGGGGTTGAACGCCATTCGCAGCGGATACTTCGCCAGTAACCGCGCCGGGGCGAGGCCCTTGGCCTTGGCGGTTTCGACATAGGGTTTGCTGAGCTCGTCCAGCATGTTGGCGCGCAGGCGTTGCATCATTGCCGCGGCCCCTGCTGTCCCGATCACGAAGGTCGGCACGATCAGGTGCAACAGGATCGACTGGACCTTGGCCCACGACATCGGCTCGCCCTCAAGCTCGGGGGCCATCAGTCCGCCGATGGGCAGATCGAAATACTTGTGCCCATAGTAAAACAGGATCAGCGCCAGCAGGAAGTTGGGGGTCGCAAGGCCCAGATAGCCGATGAACCCTGCGGTATAATCCACCCATGTCTCGGACTTGGCGGCAGCCAATACGCCAAGGGGCAGGGCGATCAGATAGACGAACAACACAGCGGCCAAGTTGACCAGTACCGTCATCCACAGCGCATCACCGACGATTTCACCAACCGGACGGTCAAATTCAAAGGACCAGCCGAAATTGCCTTGGATCAGCCCTGAAAACCCCTGCGGGCCTTGGGCGATACCGGCCCAGATCATGTATTGCTTCCACACCGGCTGATCGAGCGAATATTCGTGGCGCAGGAATTCCGCCTTGGCGACGCCTTCGGCCTGACCCGTGGCGCGCAATTCGGCGATCTGGTTGGACAGGTAATCGCCCGGTGGCAGATTAATGATCACAAAGACCAAGATTGATACGACCCAAAGGGTCAGCAGCATGGTGACAAAGCGCCATACTGCATATCTGAGAAAGATCATTTGCTTACCTGCACAAGGGGGTCTTCGAAATAGAATTCGTCAATCCGGTGGATGCCGAAATGCGCACCGGGGTCAAAGGCCCAGATGCCCTCTTCGGGGACGTTCTTTAGACGGTTTGACACGACGACGGGCTGCGGAGCCTCAGCGAGGATGCCAATGGCGAACTGCTGGTCGGCATGGATTTCCAGCATCTTTTTCCAGATGGCGGTCCGTTTGGCTTGGCTTTCGGTGTGGGTCCAGTCGTTGGCAAGCAACATCAACTGCTGCGCGGGCTGCATGTCGGGGGCTTCTCCCGATTGGCCGAGGGTTTGGTAATACTGCCCCCACATCGGCCAGGAAAAGAATTCCTGATTGGTCGGCGCAAGATAGCTGGGCGAGGTTCCCGCGCTGGGAATGCCATTGTCCCAGCCAAACCAGACGGCGGCCATTGTGGTCCCTGCATAAATCCGGTTGCGCAGGATGTCGCGGTCCAGCGGGCGCATGATCAGCCGGATTCCCAGCTCGCGCCATGTGTCGGTGATGATTGCCAGCGCGTTTTCTTCTTCGCTGCGTTCGCCAGCGGTCTCGATCACGAATTCCATCGGGCGGCCATCGGGCAATTTACGCAAGCCTGATGGGGTACGGTCGGTCAGGCCCATGTCATCCAGCAGGGCATTGGCGCGGTCGATGTCCATTTCGGACCACGCATGCAGGGCATCGGGGCTGAACAGGGGGCTTTGCGGCAGGGCGGTCATCCCGCCTTCTTGGGCCAGCCCGAAATACAGCGCGCGGTTGATCATTCGCCGGTCAATGCCAAGGCTCAGCGCGCGGCGAAAGCGCACGTCGCGCATCACTTCGCGCCAGACGGGGTCGGCAAAGTTCAGGTTCGGATAGATCGCGATCTGGCTGGCAGCACCATTGGCCCATAGAAATGTACGGTAGGCACCGCCATCGTTTTCGCCTTTTTTCAGGATCGAAATATCGGGAAAATCAAGGCCGCGCGCTTGCAGGTCGACCTCGCCTGCGTTGGCCTTGGCCGCGATCAGGCCGCCGCCGACCACGGTCATGTCGACGGTGTCGATATACGGCAGTTGCACGCCACGGCTGTCGATGCGGTGGAAATAGGGGTTGCGCACGAACACCTGCCGCGAGCTGTCACTGTCCGAGGTATTCACCCACGGCTGGAGCGTCGGCTCTCCGGGATTGTCGAACTTGTACATGTTGTCGCGCTTGTTGTGCAGCGCGGCCCAGCTTTTTACGCGGGCGGTGTCGACCTCTTGGGCCAGTTTTTCGGGGTCGGCAAATTCAACATGAAATTGCTTGAGGTAATGCGCGGGCCGGTAGATGAACGGCGGGCTGGCCTGCGCGAGCAGGGGCAGAAAATTGGGGTTGGGGTCTTCCCATTCGAACACGACGGTCTGTGGATCAGGAAAGGTGACACTGCCCCACTTTCCCTCGACCATCATGAAATCCGGAGGCCCACTTGGCGTGATCTCAGGGTTCAGGACGACATATTTCCACCAGTATTCAAAATCAGCCGACGTAAAGGGGGCACCGTCGGACCAGTGATGGCCGGGGCGCAGATGCAATGTGTATTTGCGGTTTTCAAAAACATCCACAGCGCTCAAGATATCTGGGGCCAATGTGTAATCGGGTTGGTACCCCACCAGTCGGGCATAGCCGTACACCACCATCTGCCGCACGTCCTTGGACCGCGATATCAGCGTACGTAATGTTCCACCTTGGGTGCCAAAGCTGCGGCCTTTGGCGGGCAGATCGACGACCAGCGGGTCGGTGGGGACGCGTTGCCCGACTGCGGGCAGGTCACCATCGGTCACCTCTTGCGCCCAATAGGCGCTTTCCTGAAGCACGGGCAGAGGGGTTTGCGCCCACAAGGGCGTCGCAAGGGCACATATAAGAAATAGCATTTTACGCATGACAACGTACCATATGGCCGGGTTCCAATTCGCGCAAGGCGGGGACCTGCGTGCCTTCAAAGCGATAGTTTTCCGGCCAGAGCAAGGGCGATCCTGCGCCCTTTGCCACAAGATCCAGATCAATCGGGCGGTTAATATCGGGTTCGGGCTGTGCGGCGATCAGCGCGCGGGTATAGGGGTGCTGCGGATTGTAAAACAGTGTGTCAGGGGCGGCTTGTTCGACAATTACACCGGCGCGCATCACTGCGACCTCGTCTGCGATCCGTGCTACAACGGCCAGATCATGGCTGATGAACAGATAGCTCAGGTTGGCGCGTTCACGGATATCTTCGAGCAGGGTCAGGATTTGGTCCTGCACCGATACATCCAAAGCTGATGTCGGTTCGTCACAGATCAGCAGTTTCGGGTTCAGCGTCAGCGCGCGCGCAATTGACAGGCGCTGCCGCTGGCCGCCGGAAAACGCATGGGGAAAGCGGGTCAGCATATCAGGGTTCAGCCCCACCCAACGCAGCATCTCGGCGGCCTTGTCGCGCCGGTCTGCTGCGCTGCCGATGTGGTGAATTTCCATCGGTTCGGTCAAAGCCTCTTGGACGCGCATCCGCGGGCTCAGCGATGAATAGGGGTCTTGAAATACCATTTGGGCTTGGCGCTGAAAGGAGGTGCGTTCAGCCGTGGTCATGGCGTGGATGGCAATAGGTTCGGCGGTGGGATCAGGCCGGAACAGGACCTCACCGCCCGGATCAGGGGTTTCGGCCCCCATGGCGATGCGCGCACAGGTGGTTTTGCCCGAACCGGATTCACCCACAATCGCCAGCGTCTTGCCGCGCTCCAGTTGCAGGTCCACATTTTGACAGGCCGAAACGGTCATCGGTCTGCGCCAGCCGCCAGCGCGCATCGTATAGGTCTTGGACACGTTACGCAGGTCCAAGATCACGTCATCATGGCTGGGCGCACGCGCGGGTTTCGCCACAAGCGGTATCATCGGGGCGGCGGCAAAAAGCTTGGCCGTATAGGGGTGTGCGGGCGCGCCAAGCACATGGCTTGCATGTCCGCTTTCCATCACGCGGCCCTTGTTCATCACCACGACATTCTGCGCCATATTGGCGACCACACCCAGATCATGGGTGACCAGAATGACGGCCATGCCGGTTTCTTTTTGCAGCGACCGGATCAGACCCAGCACCTGCGCCTGGGTCGTAACGTCCAGCGCCGTTGTCGGTTCGTCCGCGATCAGCAATTCCGGCTTGGCCACCATCGCCATTGCGATCATGGCCCGCTGGCGCATGCCGCCGGACATCTCGAAAGGATAGCTGCGCCAGGCCCGTTCAGCATCGACGAATCCGACCTTGTCGAATTGTTCCAGCACGGCGCGCTTGGCCTCATTGCGGCCCATGTCGCGGTGCAGGCGCAAGACTTCGGCAACTTGACCGCCCAAGCGGTGCAGCGGCGACAAGGACCGCATAGGTTCCTGAAATATCATCGAAATCAGGTTGCCACGGATGTCGCGCATCGCTTTTTCGGGCAGGCCCGTCAGATTTACCGGCCCTGCTGTGCCGCCGCCCTGGTCGCTGGATTTGCCGGCAAATTGGATGGACCCGCCCCGCATCTGTGCAGCATCCGGCAGGATACGCAGCACCGACCGACAGGTGAGTGTCTTGCCCGACCCGCTTTCGCCCACCAGCGCCAATGTCTCGCCCGCATTCACAGAAAAGCTGACCCGATCGACAACAGGCGTAGACGTGCCAAAGCCGATCGTCAGGTCGCGTACATCTAAAAGAGCGGTCATTTGGATCCAAACACCTAAAAGCTAAAACCAGTTAACAAAGTGAAGCCGATAAAAGCCCCAGCGTCTAGGGGCCTCTTCATTTGTGCCGTGCCCCTATAATCCCAAGGGTAGAGCCCCCATGTAACAGACATTGCATTAAGGGAGCTGAAAAATGAGCCGTCTCGATATTTTTATCAACCGTATGGTTTCACAGCGCGCGTGTTTGAATCACGCGGTCGCATTGACCAAGGGGCAGCCGGGTCCCGTGTTCGAACTGGGGCTGGGCAACGGGCGCACGTATCACCACATGCGCGAGATCATGCCGGAGCGCGATATTTTCGTGTTCGAGCGTGCCGTTGCGTCCAACCCCGACAGCACGCCTGCGGATGATATGCTGCTGCTTGGGGATGTCTATGAAACATTGCCAGCCGCCTTGGAGCGGTTCGGCCCCGCGGCCCGATTGATTCATGCGGATCTGGGCGGGCATAATCTGGCCAAGAATGATGCCTTTGCCCGTGCGATATCTCCGCTGGTTGAACCGCTCTTGGCCCAAGGCGGGCTGATGGTGTCCAGTGACAGGATGTATTTCGAAGGACTGACTGAAATGCCCTTGCCAGCCGATGCGGTGCCGGGGCGCTGTTTTATCTACCAACGCGGATAATTCCGACGCTCGAAAAGCGGGAGTTTGCTGGGCTGCTAACGTCAGATTTAGCGCAAAGTTGGATTTAAGCCCTGACGTCTTGGTTGCAATCAAAATAGCGCGAAGGTACGTAGTCACGACGCAGAGTGGAATTGTGTTTTGCATAGTGAAACAAGTCGAGGTTGAGGCATGAATTCGGTCCCCGTTGATCGCAAATTCGCAAATACGCTGGCCCGTGGCATGGCTGTGCTTCGGGCATTTCGCGCCAGCGACAGTGGTTTGACCCATGCGCAGATCGCCGACCGCACCGGCTTGCCGAAACCCACCGTGTCGCGTTTGACCTATACGTTGTGCTCTTTGGGCTACCTAAGCCACGGTGGGCGCAACGACCGTTTTCGTCTGGGGCCGTCGGCGATTGCCTTGGGGTCGGTGGCGTCGGTTGCCGTGAATTTTCTGGATCTGGTGTCGGATGCCATGCAGCAACTGGCCGATGATACCGGCACGCTGGGGTTGGTCGCGGTGCGCGATGACGCCCGCATGATGCTGGTGCGCACGTGGCGCCCCCGCAACGCATCGACGATCTGGCTAGAGCCGGGACACCGGATTCCGATCCGCGGGTCGTCCTCTGGCATGGCCGTCGTGGCGTCACTTAGCGAAGAGCGCTTTGAGCAGTTGACGACCGATCCGGATATGCGACAGTTCCGGTCGGAAGGATTTAAACAATTGGTTGCTCGAGGTTTTGCTTCATCACTGGGGGACGCGCGCTATGCCAATGGCGTGAACGCGGTCAGCGTGCCCTATTTCGCAGAAGAATTCGGCGAACCAGTTGCCTTTAGCATGGGGGCGACCCCGGCTGATTTGCCCGATGCCCGCATCACAACCGAGGTGGGGCCGGCCCTGCGTGACCTTGTGCGCGCGCTTGAAAAACGAACCGGCCGCAAACCCGCGCTCAGCCGTCGGGACTAATCAGAGTGACAGGAAAGATTAAGATGACTGACAAGATTGCCTATAGCCGCAGCGGTGACATTGCCGTTTTGCGTATCCAGAACCCGCCGGTCAACGCGCTGTCCCATGCCGTTCGGCTGGGGTTGGTCGCAGGGGTGGAACGCGCCGAGGCAGACAGTGGCGTCAAGGCGATCTTGATCGTTGGCGAAGGCCGCGCCTTTATCGCGGGTGCGGACATCACCGAATTTGGCAAGACACCGCTGGAACCTTTCCTGCCCGATGTTTGCAAACGGATCGAGGCATCGCCGCTGATCGTGGTCGCGTCGATGCACGGCGTGTCCTTGGGCGGCGGTCTTGAGATTGCCTTGTCCGCGCATTACCGCATCGCGCAGCCGTCTGCCCGCGTTGGCCTGCCCGAGGTGCATCTGGGTCTGATCCCCGGTGCCGGTGCGACGCAGCGTTTGCCGCGCTTGATTGGTGTTGACGCATCGCTTGATCTGATCACCACGGGCCGTCAGGTCAAAGCGGACGAAGCATTGGAACTGGGCATCATCGACAAAATCGTCGAAGGCGACCCCGAAGCGGTCGGTCTGGCCTATGCGGAAAGTCTGGTTGCCGACGCGGCACCCCGCCGTGCGGTCAGTGAAATGCCAGCAGCACAAGCGATTGATTGGGATGCCGCGTATGATGGCACATTGAAAAAAGGCCGGGGCCAGATTTCCCCCGCCCAAGCGGTACGTGCGGTTCAGGCTGCATCGGAACTGCCCTTTGATCAGGGCATGATGGCCGAACGTAAGATGTTCATGGACCTGATGGAAACCGATCAACGCCAAGGCATGATCCACGCGTTCTTCTCGGAGCGTGCAGTCGGTAACCTGCCCGAGCTGAAAGGTGTCGAACCCCGCGCGCTGCAATCCATTGGCATCATCGGCGGTGGCACCATGGGTGCAGGCATCGCCACGGCGGCCTTGCTGGCTGGTTTCAACGTGGTGCTGATCGAGATGAAAGCCGAGGCCGCTGAAGCTGCGCGCGGCCGCATCGCCGGTAACCTGTCGGGCGCGCTGAAGCGCGGCAAGATCAGCCAGATGAAATACGACGCGATGACGACGACGGCGCTTGAGGTGTCGATCAACTATGACAGTCTTGCCTTGGTTGATCTGGTGATCGAAGCCGTGTTCGAAGACATGGACGTCAAGAAAGACGTGTTCGGCAAGCTGGATGCCGTGTGCAGACCCGGTGCTATTCTGGCGTCGAACACATCCTATCTGGACATCGACGAAATCGCCGCCAGCACATCGCGCCCTGCGGATGTGATCGGGCTACACTTCTTCTCTCCTGCGCATATTATGAAGCTGCTTGAGGTTGTCGTGGCAGACAAGACCGCGCCCGATGTTGTTGCCACAGGCTTTGCTCTTGGTAAGGCGTTGAACAAAATCTCGGTCAGGGCCGGCGTGTGTGACGGGTTCATCGGCAATCGTATTCTGGCAACCTATCGCACCGCCGCTGATCACATGGTGCTGGACGGCGCATCGCCCTATCAGATCGACAAGGCATTGGTCGATTTCGGCTTTGCCATGGGGCCCTTTGCTGTGGGCGATCTTGCAGGCCTTGATATCGGTTGGGCCACGCGCAAACGCAAAGCGGCGACACGTCACCCTGCGGAACGCGTGCCGACATATCCTGACAAAATCTGCGAAGGCGGTAACTTTGGCCAGAAAACCGGCAAGGGGTATTACGTCTACGAGGCAGGCACCCGTGGCGGCATCCCGAATCCCGAAGTGCCCGTTTTGATCGAGGCCGAGCGCAAGGAACTGGGTATCACCCCGCGTAATTTCACAGACGCCGAAATCGTGCGCCGCTATATGGCCGCCATGGTGAACGAGGCCGCAAAACTGCTGGGCGAGGGTATCGCGAAACGCCCTCTCGACATCGATATGGTGCTGCTGTTTGGCTACGGCTTCCCGCGCTATTGGGGTGGCCCGATGAAATGGGCCGACCTGCAAGGGCTGCCCGCGCTGCTGGCCGATATAGAAACCTACGCCAAGGACGACGCTTGGTTTTGGGAACCCGCACCGCTGCTGAAACAACTGGTGGCAGAGGGTCGCACCTTTGATGACCTGAACAAAGACACTGCTAAGTAAATGAACAAGGGCGCAATGCCCGAACGACATCAACCGGAGGAAAGATTAATGGATCTGAGCTATAGCGACGAAGAAAAGGCATTCCGCGCCGAAGTGCGCGCCTTTCTTGAGGAAAAGCTGCCCAAGGAAATGAGCGATAAAATTCGCAAAGGGGATGAACTGGGCAAAGCGGGTCAGGAGGAATGGCATGCCATTCTGAACGCCCAAGGCTGGCTGGCCCCGAACTGGCCCGAGAAATTCGGCGGTGCCGAATGGAACGCCGTTCAGCGCCACATCTTTGAGGAAGAAGCCGCCGCACATTACGCCCCGCGCATCGTGCCGTTTGGCTTGTCGATGCTGGCCCCTGTACTGCAAAAATTCGGTAGCCAAGAGCAGAATGATTACTGGCTGCCCCGCATCCTGTCGGGCGAAGACTGGTGGTGTCAGGGCTATTCCGAACCGGGTGCCGGTTCCGACCTTGCGTCATTGAAGACCGAGGCCGTGCTGAACGAAGAGGGCACGCATTACATCGTCAACGGTCAGAAGACCTGGACGACCCTTGGCCAGCACGCCAACATGATCTTTTGCCTCGTGCGCACCGACAAGAAGGTAAAGCAGCAAGAAGGTATCTCTTTCTTGCTGATCGACATGGAAACCCCCGGCGTCGAAGTGCGCCCGATCATCCTGCTGGACGGCACCCACGAGGTGAACGAAGTCTGGTTCACGGATTGCAAAGTGCCTGTCGAAAACCTTGTCGGCAAAGAGAACGAAGGCTGGACCTATGCCAAGTATCTGCTGACCCACGAGCGGACGAACATTGCGGGCGTCGGGTTCTCTCAGGCGGGTCTGACAGCGGTCAAGCGGATCGCACGCGCCGAAATGTCCGGCGGCAAGCCGTTGATGGAAAACCCCCACTTTGCAGCACGGGTTGCACGGGTTGAAATCGACCTGATGGCGATGAGCACGACAAACCTGCGCATCGTTTCCAAGGCGGCAGCTGGTGCGGCACCGGGTGTAGAATCCTCTATGCTCAAGGTCAAAGGCACGATCATCCGTCAGGAAATCAACGATTTGGCCCGCCGTGCGGCAGGTGCTTATGCGATGCCATTCGCATCCGAAGCGATCGAAGGATCGAACCTTGCCCTGCCTGATCCGTTGAATGCAGGCCCCGTTGCCGCGCAATATTTCAACAACCGTAAACTGTCGATCTTTGGCGGCTCGAACGAAATCCAGCGCCAGATCATTGCCAAAACAACGATGGGAGGTGGAGCATGAACTTCGACCTGACAGAAGAACGCCAAATGCTTCAAGACAGTCTGCGCCGTTTCCTGCGCGACAAATACGATACCGCGACACGCAACAAGATCCTTGAAAGCGACACAGGGTTTTCCTCTGACATCTGGAACGGTCTGGCCGAACTGGGCGTCATCGGCGCGCTGTTCACCGAAGATCAGGGCGGCTTTGGCGGTGCTGGTTTCGACATCGCGGTTGTGTTCGAAGAACTTGGCCGCGCGGGTGTGGTTGAACCCTTCCTTGATACGGCCGTTCTTGGCGGCGGTCTGATCGCCGACCTTGGCAATGACGACCAAAAAGCCCATGTCGAAGAAATCATTGGCGGCGCGTTGCAGGTGGCCTTTGCCCACGGCGAACCCACCAGCCGCTATGACATGAACCGCGTTAGCACCACAGCCAAAGCCGATGGCGACAACATCGTTTTGAACGGTCGCAAGGCCGTTGTTGTGAACGCTGAAAACGCCGACATGCTGGTGGTTTCCGCCCGCGAAAGCGGTGATGTTGCGGATGAAGACGGCATTTCGCTGTTCCTTGTTCCTGCCGACGCCAAAGGCATCACGCTGCAAGGGTACGCCCTGCTGGCCGGTGGCCGTGCTGCGGAAATCACGCTGGATGATGTGACTGTGCCTGCTTCGGCCCGTCTGGGTGTCGCTGGCAAAGCCTATCCCGCGATCGAGGCACGCATTGCTGCCGCCAACGTCGCGATTTGTGCCGAAACGCTGGGCGCAATGGAAACGGCCTGCCGCCTGACACGCGAATATCTGATGACGCGCAAGCAGTTCGGCAAGCCGATCGGCACGTTCCAGGCTCTTGCGCACCGCATGTCCGACCTGCTGATCGAGATGGAGCAAGCACGCTCTGCCGTGATCGTCGCTGCCGGGCATCTGGAAGAGGGCTACAAAAGCCGCGAAAGCCATGTGTCTGCCGCGAAAAACCTGCTGGGCCGCGCGGGCCGTCTGGTTGCCGAAGACAGCATCCAGATGCACGGGGGCATTGCCATGACACAAGAATACGAACTGGCCCATATCGCCAAGCGTATCATCATGGCCGATCATCGCTTTGGCGACACAGACCATCATCTGGAGCGTTTCATTGCCATCGCAGCAGCCTGATGAAAGCTTGCTGATCCGGGACGAGACCGGCACCCAAACGCTGGTCGGGTATGTCGTTGACATATCCGATCCGCCCCATGGGCGCTGTTATCTTGATCTGGGTCCGCAACACCTGAACCGACACGGGGTCCTTCATGGCGGTATCGCCGCCACATTGCTGGACAACGCCTGCGGGATGACCGGATCGCTTAGCGTTGATCCCAAAGGTCTGAACCCGTTCCTGACAATCTCGTTGACCACGCAATTCCTGGCGGCGGGCAAACCGGGGCGGGTGACGGCAACGGGTCGGATCAAGGGTGGCGGGCGCAGCCTGCTTTATATCGACGCGGAGCTGGTCCACGAGGATGGAACCGTCATCGCCACATCGACGGGCGTGTTCAAACGCGTCCCACAGGAGAAACTGACATGAGCGCACGGATTGAGCATAAGGGCGACCGGATCATTGTTTGGAACGGTAATGCCCACAAACGCGGTGCGCTGTCGCCCGAGCTTTATGCCTGCATCAAAGAGGCGATTGATTTGGCGCACGAGCCCCGCGTTCGCGCCGTCATCCTCACATCCGAGGGCGATTTTTTCTGCGCAGGCGGCGACCTGAATGTGTTGATCGCCCGGCGCGACCTGCCCGAAGAGGAACGCCGCAGCAAGATCGACGAACTGCATGATGTGGTGCGCGCAATCCGCAGCAGCCCTGTGCCTGTGATCGCCGCTGTTGAAGGTGGTGCCGCCGGTGCGGGCCTGTCCTTTGCGCTGGCGTGCGATCTGATCGTTGCCGCAAAAGGTGCGAAATTCACGGCGGCTTATGTCAAGGCGGGCTTGGTCCCTGACGGCGGGTTGACCGCATCGCTGGCGCGGACATTGCCACGTCAGTTGGCGATGGAAATGTGCCTGTTGGCGCAGCCTGTCACAGTTGACCGGATGTATGATCTGGGCGTGGTCAATGCGCTGTCCGAACCGGGGGGCGCAATGGACGGGGCTATGGCCTATGCCGACCGTCTGGCCCAAGGGCCACGGCAAGCGCAGTCTGTCATTCGCGGCTTGGTCGCCCAAGGCTATGATGTGACAGAGGCCGCGCAACTGGACGCTGAACGCGATGCCATGGCCCATGCCTCTGGCGCGTCCGAAGCCGCCGAAGGTATCGCCGCGTTTCTGGAAAAACGAAAACCAAATTACGGCGGCTGAAAAGCAGTCCGACTGAATACCCGCTTTGAGGCCAAGATGGCCCAAAGCGGACAATACCTGCGGGGAGGCAGAGCTATTATGGCGCGCGTAGAGGAATATCTTGCACATCAGATCACCACACGGGGTGATGCACCGGCGCTCAGCGATAGCGTGGGAACCCGCTGGACATTCAATGAGCTTGGCAAAGCGGCTGACGCTGTGGCTGACCAATTGAAAGCAGCAGGGGTGAAGCCAAATGACCGCGTTTTGCTGCTGTCGGAAAACTGCGGTGCAGCGGTGGCCACGATCTTTGGCACATGGAAAGCGGGGGCTGTGATCATCCCCGTGAATGCACGCCAGACCGAGGGCGAGGTAAAACGCATTCTGGATCACGCGGCACCTGCTGCTGTTGTCATGACCACAGGCGCATCGCCAGATGCGGTGAAGCACGCGGAACACATGGGTGCCAAGGAAATTACCGGTGCTTTTGGGTCGCTGCATCTGGCCACGCCCATTGCCAGCAATCCCGATGCCGACCTAAGCGACGTCGCTGTGTTGCTGTACACAACCGGCACGACGGGCGACCCCAAAGGCGTGATGCTGACCCATGCCAATGTTCGCTTTGGTGGTATGACCTCGGCCAATCTGCGGGGCATGACACCGGGTGATGTGGTTTACGGCGTGTTGCCGCTGACCCATGTGTTCGGTCTGTGTTCGGTGCTGACGGCATCGTGCTATATCGGTGCCGAAGTCCGGCTTGAGGCACGGTTTTCGGCCAAAAAACTGTATAACGCGTTGACCTCAGGCGTGAATTTCCTGTCCGCCGTGCCGCAGATGCATGCGCTTTTGATGCAATACACCAAGGAAAAAGGCCTGACCCAGCTGAATTCCGAAACCCTGCGTTATGTGTCGTCGGGGGCCGCGCCGCTTGATCCGGCATGGAAGCGCAAGGCTGAAGGGTTCTATGGCGTGGCGATCCAGAATGGCTATGGCATGACCGAAACCACCGCCGGTACATCCGCGACATCCAATCCGATCGGGTCGCCCGACGTGTCGGTTGGCCCCGCGCTGCCGGGGATCGAGGTCAAGATTGACGACACCGTCGAAGGCGGCAGCGCAGGCACAGGCGAGGTTCTGACCCGCGGCCCGCAGATCATGAAGGGTTACTATAAGAACCCGACCGAGACTGCGAAAGTGGTTGATGCGGACGGGTGGCTGCGCACAGGTGATCTGGGCAAGCTTGATGAACATGGCCTGCTGCATATTCTTGGGCGGTCAAAAGAACTGATCATTCATGGTGGGTTCAACGTCTACCCGCCCGAGGTCGAAGCCGCGATCAACGACCACCCGCAGGTGATCCAGTCCGCCGTGATCGGAAGGACCAAGGATGGCGATGAGGAAGTGCTGGCCTTTGTCCAGATCGCCGAGGGCGACAGCCTGGATGCTGACGATCTGCGGGCTTTCGTGAAAGAGCGGCTGACCGGATACAAGCGGCCCAAGCACATCATCATCGGTACTGCCCTGCCAGCGGCACCTACAGGCAAGATTTTGAAGCACAAGCTGATCGCAACATTCAAAGATCAGTTGGGCTAAGCCAGCTCACTTAGCCATTGAAAAAGGCCGGACACCATGTGGTGTGCCGGCCTTTTTATTTCTATCTTCGTCTAACGCAGTGCCTAGACGTACACTCCCGCAGCCGCTGCGCGGATTGCGCGGATGTTTTCGCCGTAAGGCGCAGGGTTCGAGACAGACCCACCCCGGAACACGGCAGAGCCTGCAACCAGCACATCGGCACCCGCTTGGGCGACCATGGGGGCCGTATTCACATCCACCCCACCGTCAATCTCGATATGGACCGGACGGTCGCCGATCATGGCGCGCAGGGTTTTGATCTTGTCTGACATGTCGATGAATTTCTGACCGCCAAAGCCGGGGTTCACGGTCATCACACAGACCAGATCGGTGATATCAAGCAGGTGTTCGACCGCCGAAGCGGGCGTGCCGGGGTTCAGCGCCACGCCTGCCTTGGCCCCTGCGCCACGGATTGCCTGCAAGGTGCGGTGAATGTGGGGCGTCGCTTCGACATGGGCGGTGATGAAATCGGCACCAGCCTGCGCAAAGGCATCGATATAGGGATCTACGGGCGAGATCATCAAATGCACATCCATGATGCCCTTGATATGCGGGCGGATCGCAGCACAGGTCGTGGGGCCAAAGCTGATGTTGGGCACAAAATGGCCATCCATTACATCGACATGGACCCAATCTGCGCCTTGCGCCTCGACGGCGGCACATTCGGCACCGAAATTGGCGAAATCAGCGGCAAGGATCGACGGGGCGATTTTAACAGAGCGGTCGAAAGTCATTTTGACGGGCCTTATTGGGAGGGTTGGACGTTAAGTAGGCATTGAAAGCGCCTGTGGCAATCGGCGGAGCCTTCGGCGAGGATTTTAGACCATTTGGAAATCAAAGATCAGACTTTATAATAGTCGCGGTACCAGTCCACGAAGTTTTGCAGGCCCGTTTCAATCGGGGTGACGGGGCGCTGACCCGTGAGCTTTTGCAGCAGTGTCGCATCAGCCCAAGTGGCGGGCACATCACCCGGTTGCATATCGTGGTAGGTTTTGATCGCTTCGCGACCGCAGGCTTTTTCGATGGCTGCGATGAAATCCATCAGCGGCACGGGGCTGTCATTGCCGATGTTGACCACGCGGAACGGGGCGACGTTTGACAGGCTGTCATTTTCAACGGGCGTGTCACCGGGCACGGTGTCGATCAGCGCAAGGATCGAGGCGGTGAGATCATCGATATAGGTAAAATCACGCTTCATGTCGCCGTGGTTGTAGATGTCGATCGGGTCGCCGTTCAGGATCGCTTTGGTAAATTTGAAATGCGCCATGTCGGGGCGGCCCCAAGGGCCATAAACGGTAAAGAACCGGAACATGGTGATCGGCAGGTGATAGAGATGCGCATAGCTGTGTGACATGTTCTCGGTCGCCTTTTTGGTGGCGGCGTAGAACGACATTTGCGTGTCGACCTTATGCGTTTCGGCATAGGGCATTTCGGTGTTCGAGCCATAGACCGAAGATGTCGAAGCCAGCAGCATATGGGCCGGAGGATAGGCGCGGGCCGCTTCGAGCAGTTCGAACGTGCCGATCAGGTTGGCCTCTACATAATCGCGGGGGGCCTCGATGGAATGGCGCACGCCGGCTTGGGCTGCCAGATGCACCACCGCATCGGGGCGGTGCTTTTCGAAGAGCGCCATCAGCGCGCCGGGCGTTTCCAGACGGTCGTTGATCACGCTGAACCCTGCGTGCTGGTTCAACATCGCTTGGCGGCGTTCTTTGAGGGCGACGTCGTAATAGTCAGACAAACAATCCAGCCCGATCACTTTCCAGCCAGCGTCCAGCAATGCGATAGAGGTAAAATATCCGATGAATCCGGATGATCCTGTGACAAGGGCGGTGCGGGTCATAGCTCAATCTCCAATACGCCACCGGGGGAAGCCGCGCGGGACTGGCACAGGATCATCGTCGTCTCGCGCTGTTTGGCGGAGAGGACGAAATCGCGGTGCTCTGCCTGCCCGGACAGCAGCGTGCATTTACAGACACCGCATATGCCATCTGCGCATTTGATGTCCAGTTTGATATCCGCGGCGATCAGGGCATCGCTGGCGGATTGATCGGCGCTGACGGGGATATCGCGACCATCGGGCAGGCGCAGGATGAAGGGATGGTTGGTGAATTCGGGCTGCACAGGCGGGGCGAAATATTCTAGATGCAGGGCTTCGTCGGGAAGGCCCCGTGCCTTTCCCGCCGACATCACCGCTTGCATGTAGGCGTCAGGGCCGCAGGTATAGGCGTGGGTGCCGTTGGGCGCACTTGCCATCAGGGTGTCCACGTCTGCGCGCGTGCCATCGGCGCTGATATGAAGGTGAACGCGGTCAGTCCACGCGACATCGGCCAGCAGGGGCGCGAAAGCGGCGGCCGTTCGGGATGGGGCCGAGTAATGCAGTTCAAAGGGGCGTCCAAGTGCGTGCAAGCGGTGGGCAAAGGCGATCATCGGCGTGACGCCGATCCCGCCGCCGAACAGCAAGCTATGCGGCGCGTCCTGCACCAGTTCAAAGTGGTTAACGGGGGCAGACACAAAGACCCGCCGCCCTTTGGAAAAGATCCGGTGCAGCAGGGCCGATCCGCCACGGCCCGCGTCCTCGCGCAGGACAGCGATGCGAAAGCGGCTGCGATCGGCTGGATCGCCCAGCAGGGAATAGGGGCGCAGATATTCGGGGGCCACGACCAGATCAAGATGCGCGCCCGCTGTCCAGCGGGGCAGATCGGCACCGTCTGGATGGGCCAAGTCGTAGAGCGTCACGCTGTCGTTCAGATGCTGAACCGCTGTGATGCGCAGGTCCAGCACAGGTGATTCAGCCCCCGCATCGTAAAGGTGTAAATGATCCGTTTGACCCATGGCACTGCGCGCGCGGTGTTCGTCTGCCGACAGCAATGCGGCATGCGCTTTGATCCCGGCCTCGCGGTTCATCGGGTCGGGGTAGGGCCACGGATGGGGCGCAAGCGGGGCAGGATAGACGGCCATGGTTTGATCTTGCGCACGCAGATCAAGATCGCGCTGCAAGCCGCGCGCGTTGACCGGGTGGGTCGGCTTGGTCACATCGCCGTTGCGATGGTGTTCGATGTCCCACCACCATTTCTTGACCGGATTCAGCCCGCCCCGGCCCACGGCATCGTCAAGTTTTGCCAAAAGGGGGGCTGCGGCGGGGATCGTGCTGGCGGCCCAGCGAAACGGCGCTTCGGCAAACAGCCCTTCGAGGTTCCAGGGGCAGGTTTTCATACAGCGCCCACACATGGACCCGCCCTTGTTGGTGATCCGGTAGGTGGCGCATTTCTGGCTGTCTGATTTCCAGATTTCGTAGCCGTTGAACATCTTTTTCGGACCGGCGGTGATCGCCCCGCTGGGGCATTCACGGGCGCATTTATTGCAGGTTTCGCAGAATTTTTGCAGGCCAAAGTCGATGGGTCGATCATGGCTGACAGGCATCGTGTGCGTGACAATACCCGATTTCAGACGGGGGCCAAGGAACGGGTTCAGGATCACCTCGCCGATGCGACTGACTTCGCCCAAGCCCGCCAGCAGCAGCAAGGGCGGCTGCAACACATCGCCATCCATCACCGTATGCGCCTTGGCCTTGAAGCCCAGATTGCGCAGATGTTGCGCGATGATCCCGCCCAAAACGGAGAACCGCAGATAGGCGCGCATGGATTGGGCGGTGCTGATCCAGTCATCGCCGGATGCGCCCTCCATCGTGTCAAAGCCTTGGTCGATCACCGTGCTGAGCGCGTGATCATGGGGCGGCGTGACAGGGGTGCCGGTGGCGTCGTGGCTGTACCATGTCCAATCGGGACACGCCGACAGGCCCGCCGCATCGACACCCAGAAAATAGGCAGCAGCCTTGATGTTGGCGGCGTTTCGGTCGGGGGTGTCGCCTTGTGGGGCGTCGGCAATCGCCCCGTCTTGCAACAATATCATCGCCCCCAGCAAACGGCGCTGCGCGGCGGCGGGGGCGGATTTGACGATATGCTGGCCGCCTTTCATGGCATCCTGCACCTTGGGCCCCATGTCGCCGAACTGGCCGCGTGCGAACATGTCGGTGCGTTTGGGGACGCGCGGCACATTGGGCGCGTCGATATAAGTGGTCGGGTTTTCTACGCGTTTGAGGGTCTCGAACGGGTGCGGACCATCTGCGAAATTGCGTTTGGCATAGGGGTCATGGCTGCGGGCATTGACCCCGCCATGGGTGCCAAGCTGCCAAACATGGCCGCGCAAGACTGCTGCGGGCTGTTCGGCCAAAGCGCGCAAAGGCTGATCGGGGGCCAGCGCCATATCCGTTGTGACCGCTGCCAGACCAAAACGGGTGCCCAGCCACGGGGCGTGGACATCCCCGTCTTGCAAGGCGGTCAAGCCAGCGGCCAGCGACAGTTGTGGCAGATGCAAATCGCTTGTGGTGGCGCTGTGGGCGCGGGCGTCAAAGCCCAAGATGCGTAGGTATTCGGCCAGCACTGTCGCGTTTTCCGTCGCCCGGATCGCGGCACGGTGTGCCTGCGCGCTGATGATCCAATCGCTGCCCGGCTCTGCTGCGTCGGGATCGCGGGGATAGGCCACAAGAATGACGATGGCATGGGTGTGATGCGGGATCGGTGCGGCATCTGCCCCTGCGGTGTCGCGCAGATTGGCCATGATCGCGTCGACACCTGATGCCAATGTTTTGGTCTGGCGATGTTTTAGTTCATCGGCCAACGTGGCGGTATCAGGGTTTACGCGCGGTTCGCGCAGGAACGTATCGGGATCCAGCGCGCAGATCCCCATCATCGACGCATCATTGTAATAGCCGAACGCCTTGAGGTGCTGCGCCCTTTCGATCGGGTCCGTGGGAATGTCGACCGTTTGCATGTTGCGCGATCCGCTGCGCACGGCATCCATCATCGCCTGAAACGGACCCATTGCGTTGATGATACTGTGCGGGCGGTCGGTGGCATCAAAAGACAGCGCTGCAAAAGGCAGATCGGGGACTGCGCGCACGGGCCCCTTTGTTCTGCGCAACCGTTCCAGCGGATAGGGGCCAAGATGGACGGGGCGCGATTTACCTGAGAAAAGCTTCATACTGCGGAGCGTCGCATTCAGCGGTGCAAAATACCAGTACCGTCACATGCAATGCGAAGGGGCGGCCACCTTGACACGCCCTTGTGATGCGACCCATTGTCCGGAAATATTCATGGGAGGATAGGATGACAGTTTTCAATCGCCGTCAGGCACTTGCCACTTTGGGGGCCGCCACCGCCGTTGGCCTTGCTGCCCCAGCCATCGCGCAGGGTAAAAAGATCACATTGGGCGCGCTGCGCTTTACCAGCCATTCGGGCACGTTTGTTGCCGTTCAGCGCGAGTATTTCAAGCAAGCGGGTCTGGACGTAGAGCTGAAGTTCTTTCAGGCTGCACAGCCCATGGCCGTTGCCATTGCAAGCGGTGATGTCGATTACGCTGTGACCGCGGTTTCGGGCGGTCTGGTGTCGCTGGCCGACAAGGGTGCGATCAAGGTTATCGGCGGTGCTTTGTCAGAAGAAAAAGGTATCGACGGGCAGAAGTTCCTGGCGTCGGATGCTGCGTTCAAGGCGGGTGTCACAGCCCCGGGAATGCTGGATGGCAAAAGCTTTGGCATGACCACGGCCGGATCGTCGTTTCACTATATGGGGTCGAAAATGGCGCAGGCCGAAGGCATTTCGATGTCGTTCAAGCCGCTCCAGAAAGTCGGTGCAATCATCGGTGCCCTCAAGACCGGTCAGATTGATGCGTGGTCCATCGTGCCGCATATCGCCAAGCCTTTGGCGGGGTCCGGTGCCGTGCACATCATCGGCAATGTGTCCGATTACCTGCCCGATTATCAGGTCACGACTGTTTTCACATCGACCAAGAACGCGATGGACGAACAGCAGCAGACCCAAGATTATCTGGCGGCCTATTCCAAGGGTGTGGCCGATTACAACGCGGCAATGATCGCCAAGTCCGGCGGCGACGCAGGCATGGCGGACATGGTCAAGCTGATCCACAACTATGTCTATGCCGACAAGTCGCTGGAAGACGCGACACCGGGAATCGTGAACGGCACCATGCGCCTGAACGAAGGCGCGGCGATGAACGTGGCATCTGTGCGCGACCAGCTTGAGTGGTTCCAATCCGAAGGCTTGGTCGATGCTGATATCCCGTTGGATGCGTTGATCGACACGTCCTTTGTTGAAACAACCGACGCGTAAGCGGCCGGAAACGAAAGGGGCCGGGCAGATGCTGTCCGGCCCTTTGTATTTTGAGGATAGGTCATGGATCTTAGGTTGGCAGGCGTAAGCCATTTTTACGGCGACACCGAAGTGCTGCGCGATATCACGCTTGATATTCCATCGGGCCAGATCGTGTGCATCGTTGGGCCGTCGGGCTGTGGCAAATCCACCTTGCTGCGGATGCTGGGCGGGCTGGAAAAGCCGACGAAGGGCGATGTTTTGCAGCTTGGGGCACCGCCCGAAGGGTGTTTGAACCCGCTCACCTATATCTTTCAGGATTTTGCCCTGTTGCCGTGGCGATCTGCGCGCGGGAACGTGGCGCTGGTGCTTGAGGATCACGGGCTGGACGCTGCCCAAAGGGACCGCATCATCGACGACGTATTGGCCCGCACCAAGCTGACCGAATTTGCTGATGCTCTGCCCAAACAGTTATCTGGCGGTATGAAGCAACGCGTCGCCATTGCCCGCGCGCTGGCCGTGAACCCTGCCGTGATGTTGATGGACGAACCGCTTAGTGCGCTGGACAGCCAAACGCGTGAATTGCTGATGGATGATCTGATCAACTTGTGGACGCGACAGCCCTTTACCGCCGTTTATGTGACCCATAATCTGGCCGAGGCCGTGCGCCTTGGCCACAAGATCGTCGTGCTGTCGCGCCGCCCCGGCCAGATCCGCGAGATCGTTGAATTATCCACGCCCTTGGCTGACCGCGCTTACGGCGATGCTGAGCTAGAGGTGCAACAACAACATCTGTGGGGGTTGATGCGCGAAGAAGCCGCTGCTGCAGATGCGGAGCTGATCCATGTCTGAAATGTCCAAACCCGTTGAGTTTCGTGGCGGCGGCTTTGCCCCCAAAGGCAGACGCGGCATTGGGCTTGCGGTCTTTGTGTTGCTGATCCTGCTGGCGGAATGGGGCACGCGGACCGGGGTGATATCGAACCTGACGCTGCCGCGCCCGTCTGACGTGGTGCTGACATTTGTCGAATTGTGGGACAGTGGCCTGTTGTTCCAACATCTGGTGCCATCTCTGGGCCGTCTGGCCGTTGGTGCCACCCTTGGGGCTTGTGTCGGTATCGCCGTGGGCGTGATGATTGGCCTGTTCAGCTATGTGCGTGCGGGGCTTGTGCCATTGGTCGCCGCCCTGTTTCCGATCCCCAAGATCGCGCTGCTGCCGCTTTTCGTGATCTGGTTCGGCATCGACGAGGCCAGCAAATACGCGTTGATCGCTTTTGGCACCTTTACTCCCACGGTCGTCGCAACCTATGCGGCGGTCGATAACGTGGATCGCAGTCTGATCCGCATGGGCCAAAGCTTTGGCCTGTCGTGGTGGTCGATTGTGCGCAAGATCGTGATGCCCGGTGCGATGCCGGGCATATTATCTGGTCTGCGTATTTCACTGGCCATTGCGATTATCCTGCTTGTGGCCGCAGAAATGCTGGGCGCGGAATTCGGCATCGGGGCCTATATTCTTGAGGCGGGCAGCTTGTATGATCTGGAACGGCTTTTTGCCGGTGTGGTGATCCTATCGGTTCTGGGTGTCTGCGTCAGCGCGGCCATCGGTGCGATCGAGGCGCGTGTTCTGCGGTGGCGGACGTGACGTTGGCGGGAACCTAACGGGTCACGCCCTCGTTAGCCTTTTGACAGGTTCTAAATGGTGGTGGCACATGGCACAGATTTCCGAAGGCAGCAAAGTGAAATGGGACTGGGGGCAGGGCACTGCGACCGGCACCGTCCAAGAGGAGTTCACCGAAAGCGTGACCCGCACGCTTAAGGGATCTGAAGTGACCCGGAACGGGTCCGAAGACACCCCAGCCTATTTGATTGCACAGGATGACGGCGACGAGGTCCTCAAGCTGAGCACCGAAGTCGAGGCTGCCTGAAACATGGTTGTGCGGGGGCTGATCTATTACGGCGACGACCAGCCGGGCATCGCGCGACTGCGCAACGGGGATCATTTCACCTACAAGGCTGCCGATGGCACGACGATTGACCGCACGTCGGAACGCGCGCGTCTGGACGCGATGGCAGTGCCGCCCGCCTATGAGGATGTCTGGATGTCGCCCCTGCCAAACGGCCATTTGCTGGCCACGGGGCGCGATGCACGGTCCCGCAAGCAATACCGCTATCACGAGAAATGGGCAGAGGCGCAGGCGGAGACCAAGTTTAACGGCTTGATAGACTTTGGCCACGCCCTGCCGAAACTACGCCGCTTTGTGAAACGTGACCTTGAAGAAGACGCGGGCGAGCGCGCCTTTGCGCTGGCCAGTGCCGTGACCCTGATTGACCGGGCGTCGCTGCGGGTTGGCAATGCCGACTACAGCCGTGAAAACGGCAGCTATGGTACCGTGACCTTGCAGAACAGGCACGTTAAGCTGGACGGAAACAAGATCAGCCTGCGCTACACCGCCAAGGGTGGCAAAAAGGTGCGCCGTCAGATCAATGACCGGACCCTTGCAAAAACCTTAGGCAAAATCAACGATTTGCCAGGGGCTGAGCTGTTGTCTTGGCTGGATGCCGATGGCGAGGTGCATCAATTGAATTCTTCGGCGCTGAATGCCTACATCGCCCAAGCGTCGGGGGATGAGACGTTTACCGCCAAGACCTTTCGTACGTGGGCCGGGACTGTTGCCGCTTTTGAGGTTGGCGAAAAAGGCGCTGCAACAATCAAGGATATGGCCACAGCCGCCGCGCATCAGCTAAGCAACACGGCCACCGTTGCACGTAACAGCTATATTCATCCGGCCGTGATTGATCTGGCAGGCGGCGACCCTCTTGAGATCGAGACCGGCCGCAGCGCGGGGCTTTTCGCCGGCGAAGCACGGCTGCTGGCGTTCTTGGAAAACGCTTAGGCCGCTGTAAAATCCACGTCGATATCGCAGGGCAGTCGGTTGGCATAGACACGCCGTGCATTGGCCATGTCATTGCCATCGGCGCGCGCTTCGGCCGCCGCTTGGCTGTGGTCATGGGCCAGCCAGCGGTCAATCAGCCGTCCGCGTAAAACGTTTTCCGGCACGGTCAAAAAGATGCGTAAATCCCACAGCGGGGCAAGGGCAGACCACGGGGTTTCCGCGAACAGCAGGTAATTGCCTTCGACAATCACGGTTTCGATATCCGGCGCGACAGTCGCTGCACCTGCGATGGCGATATCGCGGCTGCGGTCGAATTGCGGGAAATAGATTTGATCGTCTTGGGACAGGGCGTTGATCATGCGGATCAGCCCGCCAACGTCGAAGGTTTCGGGCGCACCTTTGCGGGGCCGCAAACCCATCTGGTCCAGCACGGTATTGTCCAGATGGAACCCGTCCATCGGCACCACCTGCGATCTGTGTCCGCCTTTATTCAACTGGTCAGCGATGTCATCCGCAAGGGTGGATTTGCCACTTGCCGGTGCGCCAGCCACTGCAACCAAACGCCGCCGGCCCGAAAACGGGATGGCGGCGATGGCGGTGCATACTGTCGTCAGGTCCGGGCTTAGGGTCACGCGGGGGCCACCACCGGCGGCTCTGCCGCGCCGGTCATATAGGCCACGGCGTCTGACATGGAATGATCACCGGGCTTGATCACACACAGGCGTTTCCCGAGTCGGTGGACGTGAATGCGGTCTGCGACCTCGAACACATGGGGCATGTTGTGGCTGATCAGAATGATCGGGATACCGCGCGACCGCACGTCCTGGATCAGTTCCAGCACACGGCGCGATTCCTTGACGCCAAGGGCCGCTGTGGGTTCATCAAGGATGATCACCTTGGACCCAAAGGCGGCGGCACGGGCCACGGCCACGCCTTGGCGTTGACCGCCCGATAGCGTTTCGACCGCTTGGTTGATGTTCTGGATCGTCATCAGCCCAAGTTCGGTCAGCTTTTCGCGGGCCATGTCTTCCATGCGTTTGCGGTCAAGCTGGCGCAGGAATTTGCCGCGAAACCCCGGTTTGCGCAGTTCGCGGCCCATGAACATATTGTCAGCAATTGACAGGGCAGGGGACATGGCAAGCGTTTGATACACCGTTTCGATGCCCACATTGCGTGCGTCGATGGGCGAGGTGAATTTGACCTGCTTGCCCTCCAGAAACACATCACCCGCATCGGGGATCACTGCGCCTGAAATCGCCTTGATCAGGGATGATTTGCCCGCGCCATTGTCGCCAATGACCGCCAGAATTTCACCGGGCATTAGGTCGAAATCACAATGATCCAATGCGGTGACGCGGCCATATCGCTTGACCAAGCCGCGCCCTTTGAGAATGGGTTCAACCATCAGACTGATACCTTTCTAATCCATTGATCCACGGCCACAGCTGCAATGATCAGCGCACCAATCAGCAGATAGGTCCATTGTGCATCCGCCCCCATCAGCCGCAGGCCAAGGGTAAAGACGCCGACAATCAGCGCGCCAAACAGCATCCCCATAACGGAGCCACGCCCGCCGAAAAGGCTGATGCCGCCAATCACCACCGCCGTAATGCTTTCGATATTGGCCAATTGCCCCGATGTGGGTGACACCGACCCGATCCGCCCGATCAAGGCCCAGCCCGCAAAGGCGCAGATCAGCCCGGCCAGCATATAAACCGACACCAGCACGTATTTGACATTCACGCCAGACAGTTCGGCAGCGTCAGGGTCATCGCCCACCGCATAGACGTGGCGACCCCACGCGGTATGGCGCAGAACATAGGCCAGAAACATTACCAGCAGGACAAGGAATATCACCCCGTAGGTAAAGATCGCCCCGCCGATATTGATCTTTTCCCCAAACAGTTGAAGCAAGGGCGCGTTGGCACTGATGTCCTGGCTGCGGATGGTTTCATTGGCGGAATACAGGAAATTCGACGCCAGAATGATTTGCCACATGCCCAAGGTCACGATAAACGGCGGCAGCTTCATATAGGCGACCAGCCAGCCGTTAACAAAGCCGCAGGCGGTGCCGCACAAAAGGCCGCAGACCACCGCGATTTCGGGCGGCAGGCCGTAGCGGAATGAAAACTGTCCCATCACAACCGAACTTAGCACCATGATCGCGCCAACCGACAGGTCGATGCCCGCAGTCAGGATGACCAGCGATTGCGCGGCACCGACGATGCCGACGATCGCGACCTGCTGCAAGATCAGCGTCAGGGCGAAGGGGGAAAAGAACTTTGATCCAAGCAAGACGCCAAATACGATCAAAGACATAATCAAAACGATCAGCGGCACCAGCGACGGCGTCACATGGAGCGCGTGCTGTAGTTTGTTGATCAAGGTTTTTCCGGTGTCGGCGAATTCGGCAACGGCCTCGGGGCTTCCTTTGGCGGCGGATTCGTAATTCGTAGGGTCAGACATGGTGCGCCCCTGCAGTTATGAAATTTCAGACGGGTAGAAAGACGTCGGGGGCAGGCACATCACCTGCCCCCGGAGTTGGATATCTACAGCAAGGGTTAGCCCCAGCAGCGATCTGTGCCTTCCTGGACCGAGATCGATTCAACACCGTCCGCAGGTTCGTCTGTGACCAGCGAAACGCCTGTGTCAAAGAAATCCTTGCCTTCGGTTGGCGCGGGCTTGGTGCCGTCTTTGGCGAATTGTGCAATCGCTTCGACACCTTTGGATGCCATCAGCAGCGGATATTGCTGCGAGGTGGCACCGATGATGCCGTCTGCGATGTTTGCGATACCGGGGCACCCGCCATCGACAGACACGATCAGCACGTCATTTTCACGGCCAATGGATTTCAGTGCTTCATAGGCACCGGCAGCCGCTGGTTCGTTGATCGTGTAGACCACGTTGATCATCGGATCCTTGGCCAGAAGGTTTTCCATCGCCTTGCGACCGCCTTCTTCGTTGCCCGCAGTCACGTCGTTGCCAACAATACGCGGGTCAGTTTCGTCGCCCCATTTGTTCGGGTCGCCCAGATCAATGCCAAACCCTTCGAGGAAACCCTGGTCGCGCAACACGCCGACTGTGGGCTGGCTGACGGCCAGATCAAGCATCGCGATCTTTGCGTTTGCGGCGTCATCGCCCAGCTTGGCCGCAGCCCACTGGCCGATCAGCTTGCCAGCAAGGAAGTTGTCTGTCGCAAAGGTTGCGTCAGCAGCATCGGCAGGGTCTAGCGGCGTGTCGAGGGCGATCACAACCATGCCGGCATCGCGTGCCTGCTGAACTGCCGTCACGATCGACGAGGTGTCTGAGGCGGTCAGCAAGATGCCCTTGGCACCATCTGCAATGCAGGTTTCAATTGCGGCCACTTGGGTCTCGTGGTCGCCGTCGATTTTGCCAGCAAAGGATTTCAGTGTCATGCCAAGCTCGGCTGCTTTGGCTTCGGCACCTTCCTTCATTTTAACAAAGAACGGGTTGGTATCCGTCTTTGTGATCAGGCAAGCCGTAACGCTATGCGCGTCGGCCATTGCGGTACCGGACATTGCGGCAAATGCGATTGCGGTGCTTGCGAGTAATGTTTTCATGATCCCCTCCCAGAAATCGATGCGGCGGTTTTTTCGCCATGTTTTGGATGCCGCAAGGCACCCGATGGAACATTAAAAACGCGATTCTATGCGTTCTGTCAATTAATAAATAAACTTGATTTATTAACTAGGCGTGCGATTGTAGGGTAGATGCTTGGGAGGGCATTATAGGTATGGATCAATCTGTTGTCAGAGCCCTGAGCGCAGGCGTCAATCAAAGCGGCGTGCGCAATCATAATGAACGCCTGCTTTTGACAATACTTCAGCGCCACGGCCCCTTGCCGGGGACGGATCTGGCGCGCATTGCAGGGCTTTCGCCGCAAACCGTATCGGTGATCTTGCGCAAGCTGGAAAACGACGGGCTTTTGGAACGGGGCAGCCCTGTGCGCGGCAAAGTTGGCAAGCCCTCTGTGCCGATGGGGCTGGCGGCGGATGGTGTCATGTCACTGGGCCTCAAGATTGGTCGGCGGAGCGCTGACTTGCTGTTGATCGATTTCCATGGAACGATTCGCCAGCAGTTGCAGATCACTTATGCCTATCCGTTGCCCCGGACGGTGTTCATGTTTCTTGCCGACGGGATCGCAAAGTTTCGCGCGAAAATGCGACCTGAGCTGTTTGACCGGCTGTGCGGCATCGGCGTCGCCGCCCCATTTGAGATCTGGCACTGGGCCGAGCTGGTCGGTGCCCCCGCAGAAGAATTCCAACGCTGGAGCAATATCGACATAGCCGCCGAGGTGGCAAGCTGCACGGACTTGCCGGTTTCCTTGGTCAATGATGCCACGGCGGGCTGTTGGGCCGAACATGTCTATGGGCGCGGCAAGGAATTTCGCGATTATGCCTATTTCTTTGTGGGGGCTTTCGTGGGCGGTGGCATCGTGTTGAACAATTCGGTTTACGAAGGGCAGCAAGGTAATGCAGGGGCTTTGGGATCGCTGCGGTCCATCGGGCCGCAGGGGGAAAGCTTGCAGTTGATCGACACCGCATCAATTCATCTGCTGGAAACCATGCTGACCAAGGAGGGCCGCCCGGTCGCCGATCTTTGGGTGCAGCCGCAAGACTGGACCGCGTTCACCGCGCTGGTTGATGCTTGGATCGCGCAAACCGCCCTTGAATTGGCCAAGGCCAGCCTGTCGACCTGTGCGGTTATTGATTTCGAAGCGATCGTGATTGATGGTGCGTTCCCCGCCGATGTGCGCACCAAGCTGGTGGCGCAAATTCGGATGGAGGTTGACCGCCAAGACACGCGCGGTCTGAAAGTTCCGCGCATCGAAGAGGGCACGGTCGGTGAGAATGCCCGTGCCATCGGGGCTGCGTCTGGGCCGATTTTCCAGCATTTCTTGTTGAATACAAATACAGGCGTTTTAGCCTAGGGCACTGACCCTAGGCGATGCGCCCAAACCCGAGGATCAACTGCCGCAGCCCCACCGCAGCGCCCGCGACGATGCAGGCCAATGTGACCGGTGCACTGTAGGCAAGGACGGAAAACGCTGAAAGCCCTTGCCCGACACTACACCCCACGGCGATCACGGCACCTACGCCCATCAGCGCCGCACCACCGATCTGGCGGCGCAGTTCGCGGGGGTCTTCGCAAGCCTCCCATCGCAAGTGACCCCTGATCAGGCAGCCCAGCAGGGAACCAAGCACCACACCGCAGACCGATCCGGTGCCAAAACTGATCGAGTTGCCCGACGAGGTCATGAAATACAGCAGGGTTTCCCCAACAGGGGCGGTAAATGTGTGCGAGACGATGATGCTGCGGTCGAACCCGTGCGCCGTGATCCACTGCGTGAACCCCCAGCCCGAGATGACCGCGACCCCGACAACCGCGCCCCAAAGGATTGACTGGGGGCTTTTGCGCAGGCCAGCGTGGAACAGTGTGATGACGATGATCAAAACGCCCGTGCTGATACCTGCTACATGTACATCAAAGGGCAGAAACGTGGATAATAGATGGGCAAAGCCCGCCGGTTGCGACCCTGCATCGCTGACCGGGAAAATCGCCAGCCGCCAAGCGGACAGCGGTCCGCCCAAGGCCACATAAGACGATACGCCCATGACGATAACGATCATAAAGGACCGCAAGTCACCGCATCCCATACGCGCCAGCGCGCCGTACCCACAATTACCCGCCATCGCCATGCCATAGCCAAACATCAGCCCGCCCACGATGCTGGCCCACGGGTTCCATGCAATCCCCAGATAAAGCGTATCGCTTAGCGCTAGCACCCCCGCCGCGGACAAGCCAAACGTTCCGATGATCGCAATCCCCAGGGCAATGCCCCACATCGCAAAGCGGACCGAACTATCGCCATAATACAGGTCTTCTATGGCACCCAAAGTACAAAATCGGCCAAGCCGTGCCGCCAGCCCCAGCAAAACCCCACCGAAAAGACCGGCAAATGCCATCAGTGTCGGTTCGGAAAAACGCTCCAACAAGAGTGCGCCAAAGCTTCCCACGGCAAGCTAGTCTGCGCGGCAAAAAAGATCATAGACGACTTCCATGATCTGTTTGGGGCGGTCATCCGAGAGCCGATAATATATTGTTTTGCCATCGCGGCGGGGTATTACAAGCCCCTCAAGCCGCAGGCGCGACAATTGCTGCGATACTGCGGCTTGCCGGGCAGAAAGCAGTTCTTCCAATTCGGTCACGGATTTTTCACCCGACGCCAGATGGCACAGGATCATCAACCGACCCTCATGGCTGATCGCCTTGAGAAAGTTGGATGCACGCACGGCGTTGTTCGCCATTTTATCAAGGTCTTCTGCGCACATGTTCTTGTCAAAAACGGGTAGGCCCACAGGTTCGTATCCTTAGTTTGAAGTGCGACCGTGGTGCCGCCCGCGAAATCGGGCCGCCCCCATGTCCTAGCTTCCTTTTGGTGACGGAAGCAGTTTTGCATCCGTCATCATCTTTTCCAAGACACCCCAGAAGAAATCTTCGCCGGGGTATCCTTCGATCCGTGATATTTCCTGACCGTCGACCATCAGCACGAAAGTCGGCGTAAAGTGCAGGCCGCGCGCAAATGTCAGATCGGATGGCTGTTCATCCCTGATATCGACCCGCCGCAAGGGGGCGGTTTGGCCCGCTTCGGTCTTGGGGTAAATCGGGGCAATCTGTTCATTCCAGCGCGCACACCAGACGCAGCCTTTTTCCTCGATCATGACTAGGGTCACGTCAGCAAATGCTGCCCCGGCCAACACAGTCGAAGTTATAAAATTAATGAGGAAAAGGCGCAGTCGTGTCATAAAATTACCAGTTGATTTCGCATAACGTAATGTGAATATGTGAATGAAACAAGTTAAAGGCGGCATGAATGCTTGAAATAACCTTCTATGGGGCGGCGATTGCCGGTTTATTGTCCTTTTTGTCGCCCTGCATTCTGCCGATCGTGCCATTCTACCTTAGTTATCTGGCCGGGGTCGGGATGAACCAGATCACCGCCAACGGACCGGTAGAGGTGGGCGTGCGCGGTCGCGCGGTGCTTGCTTCCCTGTTTTTTGCCGCAGGCGTGATCACCATTTTCATGGGATTGGGGGCCGCAGCAAGCAGTTTTGGTCAGGTGGTCCGGGAATATTTTGACATTCTGCGCTGGATTGCAGCGGCCATCATTATTGCTATGGGCCTGCATTTTCTGGGCGTCATTCGCATCGGATTTCTGTATCGCCAATTCCGCGCGGATGCCGGTGATACCGGGTCGACCAGCCTGCTGGGGGCCTATGTGATCGGGCTGGCCTTTGCGTTTGGCTGGACCCCTTGCGTTGGCCCCGTTCTGGCGGCGATCCTGTTTACTGCGGCGGGGACCGAAACGGCAAGCAGCGGCGCGCTTTTGCTGTTCACCTACGGTGTCGGCATGACTGCGCCCTTTGTTCTGGCCGCCTTGTTCATCGGGCCGTTCATGCGCTTTATGGCGCGGTTTCGCCGGCATTTGGGCACAGTAGAGAAAGTCATGGGCGCGTTGCTGGTGATCTTCGGGCTGCTGATCGCCACGAATTCTGTTAACTACATCGCGCAATGGATGCTCGAGACCTTTCCGGTCTTTGGTGCCATCGGCTGACAAAGGGAAATCGCTATGAAACTGTTGAAAATCTGCCTGACCGCCTTGTCGCTGGGGCTTGCCGGTTCGACCTTTGCGGCCGAGCTGGGCGATGACGGGCTGCACAAGACTGCCTGGATGCGCGATACGTTCAAGGACCTGTCCGAAGATCTTGCCGAAGCCAATGCCGAGGGCAAGCGCCTGATGCTGATCGTCGAACAACGCGGCTGCATCTATTGCGCAAAGATGCACAAAGAGGTGTTTCCGCTGCCAAATATCGACGCCTACCTGAAGGAACATTTCTTTGTCGTGCAGATCAATATGTTCGGCGACGTCGAGGTGACGGATTTCGACGGCGAATCGCTGCCCGAGAAAGACATGGTGCGCAAATGGGGCATGTTATTCACGCCGACCCTTGTTTTCTTGCCGCAAGAGGTCGCGGAGGGGCAGACGGCGGCACAGGCGGCTGTGGCGTCCGTACCCGGTGCATTCGGGCCGGGCACGACCTATAATATGCTCACTTGGGTGGTAGATAAGGAGTATGAAGGCGACGAAAGCTTTCAGAAATACCTTGCCCGCAAACTGGCAGAGTAAAACAATTGGCAGCTTTTAGGATGCGTTAGTTCGAGCGCTGTATTTAAAAATTCACAAAAGCGAATTTATAGTTGCGTGGTTTTGTCACAGCGTCTACGCTCGCATACAAATAAGAGTCTTTGGGAGGACGCATGAAAATTTCTATTATCGCCCTGGTGGCGTCCGTTGGGCTCGCGGCTCACGCAAATGCAGCCGATGTCGCGCCAACCGCCGTTGCCTATACTGACGGCGCTGTTGAGGCATCTTTGACCGGCACCGCAGGTAACCCCGAAGAGGGTGCCAAGGTTGTCGGCAGCAAGCAGCTGGGCAATTGCGTGGCATGCCATGAGGTCAGCGCATTGCCGGATATCGCATTTCAGGGTCTGATTGGCCCCGCGCTAGATGGTGCCGGTAGCCGCTGGAGCGAAGCTGAGCTGCGCGGCATCGTTGCCAACGCGAAGATGATGTTCGAGGGCACAATGATGCCGTCGTTCTACAAGGACACCGGCTATATCCGTCCGGGCAAGGCATACACCGGCAAGGCCGCCGATGACACGCTGGGGCCGCTTTTGACGGCACAGCAAGTAGAAGATGTTGTGGCATATCTTGCCACGCTGAAAGATTAAGAACCCGCAAGACCGGGTTTGTTCAGGAGTATGACAATGGAATTCACAAGACGTAATGCAATCGTCATGGGCGCAAGCGCTTTTGCCGCCCTTGCCTTGCCAAAGCTGGCCTTTGCGGCTGCAAGCGATGACGCAATTGCCGCCTTTACTGGTGGTGCAGAGCTGGCGGATACAGGGGTGACCCTGACAGCGCCGGAAATCGCGGAAAACGGCAATACCGTGCCCGTCGAAGTCGACGCCCCCGGCGCGACCGAGATCATGGTGCTGGCAATGGGCAACCCGACGCCCGGTGTCGCAACATTCAAATTCGGCCCCCTCGCGGGTTCACAGCACGCATCCACACGGATCCGTCTGGCAGGAACGCAAGATGTGGTGGCCATCGCCAAGCTGGCTGACGGAACGTTTGCGAAGGCTTCCAGCACGGTAAAAGTGACAATCGGCGGCTGCGGCGGCTAAGGCTTTATAAGGAATTATTAAAATGGCATCTGGTGTAAAACCCCGCGTCAAAGTACCGAAATCGGCAGCAGCAGGTGAATCGATCACCATCAAGACGCTGATCAGTCACAAGATGGAATCCGGACAGCGCAAAGATAAAGACGGGAACGTAATCCCGCGCTCGATCATCAATCGCTTTACCTGTGATTTCAACGATCAGAATGTTGTCGATATTGAATTGCAAGCTGCGATTTCGACCAACCCATACTTGGAATTTGATGCCACCGTGCCAGAGGCCGGTACGTTCAAATTCACATGGTATGACGATGACGGCTCTGTCTACGAGGACAGCAAAGACATCACCATCGAATAAGCGTCTGCATCCTTGGGAGGAAGAAGAATGAATAAATTCACTAAAGGTCTAAGCGCCTGCATGACTGCGATCATCGTAGCATCGGGTGCATTGGCCGAACCTGCAGACGACAATCTGGTTATCAACGGTGACATCGAAATCGTGACCCGCACGGCGGCCCCGGCCCATGTGTCCGATGTGCTCGACGAAGTGATGTCAGGCTGGTTGTTCCGCGGCACGGAAACCCGTGCGATGGAATCCGACGATTTCGACAACCCGGGCATGATCTTTGTCGAACAAGCAGAAGACATGTGGAACACCGCTGATGGATCTGAAGGCAAGTCCTGCGCAGATTGTCATGGCGCGTCTTCGGAGATGGCGGGCGTCCGCCCGGTCTATCCAAAGTTCGTTGAGGCCGCTGGTGAAGTTCGCACGATGGAAATGGCGATCAATGATTGCCGTGAAAATCGTATGGGTGCCGAAAAGTGGAAATATAGCAGCGGTGACATGGTCAATATGACTGCGTTGATGGCGTCCGTCTCACGCGGGATGCCTGTCAATGTTGCAATTGACGGCCCTGCGCAATCCACTTGGGAACAGGGCAAGGAAATCTATTACACCCGTTTTGGTCAGCTTGAACTGTCCTGCGCGAATTGCCACGAAGACAACTATGGCAACATGATCCGCGCAGATCACCTGAGCCAAGGCCAGATCAATGGTTTCCCAGCTTATCGTTTGAAAAACACCAAGCTGAATGCTGTTCAGGATCGCTTTAAGGGTTGCGTACGCGACACCCGCGCCGAAACCTTTGCACCAGGCAGCCCCGAGTTCGTGGCGCTTGAGCTTTATGTCGGTTCACGCGGTAACGGTTTGTCCGTCGAAGGCCCTTCCGTCCGTAACTAAACACTATAGACCCTGCCTTACTTGCGTAAGGCGGGGTTTTTCAGTTCAAACCCATTCAAACATGCGCATGTATAGGCGCAACAGAAGGCCAATCGCATGATTTCTCGCCGAGACTTTCTTCAAGCCAGCATGGCTGCAACTGCTCTTTACGGGGCGTCTTCTTTTGGCAATTGGGGCAAGTTGGCCGCACAGCAGGCGCTGACCCAAGACAAGTTGTTGGAATTCGACACCTTCGGCAATGTCAGCTTGATCCATATCACCGACATTCATGCCCAGCTAAAGCCGATCTATTTCCGTGAACCTTCGATTAACATCGGTGTGGGTGGCAACAAGGGGGCCGTGCCCCACGTCACGGGTGCCGATTTCCGCAAGCTGTACGGTATCGATGATGGCAGCCATTCCGCCTATGCGTTGACCTATAATGATTTCGCATCGCTGGCCCAAGGCTATGGCAAGATGGGCGGCCTTGACCGTGTGTCAACGGTCATTAATCAGATCCGCGCCGACCGTCCCGATGCGCTGCTGCTGGATGGCGGCGATACATGGCATGGCAGCTACACCTGTTACCAAACCCAAGGTCAGGACATGGTCAACGTCATGAACGCATTGAAGCCTGACGCGATGACATTCCACTGGGAATTCACGCTGGGGTCCGACCGCGTGAACGAAATCGTCGAAGGGCTGCCCTTTGCCGCGCTTGGTCAGAACATATTTGACGCTGAATGGGATGAACCGACCGAGCTTTTCCCACCCTATAAGTTCTTTGAAACCGGCGGCGTAAAAGTTGCAGTCATCGGTCAGGCATTTCCCTATATGCCCATCGCTAACCCGGGCTGGATGTTCCCTGAATACACCTTTGGTATCCGCGATGAACGGATGCAGGAAATGGTGGACGAAGTGCGCGCCAAGGGCGCTGAACTGGTTGTCTGCCTAAGCCACAATGGTTTCGATGTTGATAAGCAGATGGCGGGTGTTGTTACAGGTATTGACGTGATCTTGTCTGGTCACACCCATGACGCGCTGCCGGAACCTGTATTGATCGGCGAAACGATCATCGTCGCGTCGGGCTCTAACGGGAAATTCGTTAGCCGCGTTGATCTGGATGTCCAGAATGGCCGGATGATGGGCTTCCGCCACAAGCTGATCCCGATTTTCTCGGACGTGATTGAACCCGATCAGGCGATTACTGCGCTGATCGACGAACAGCGCGCACCTTATGCTGACCAGCTTAGCGAAGTTATCGGCAAAACGGCTGACGACACGCTGCTGTACCGCCGCGGCAACTTTAACGGCTCGTGGGATGATCTGATCTGCGACGCGCTGCTTTCTGAACGCGAGGCCGACATCGCGCTTAGCCCCGGCGTGCGTTGGGGGCCATCCATTCTGCCCGGTCAGGAAATCACCCGCGAAGACATCTGGAACGTCACCTCTATGACCTATCCCGAAGCTTATCGGACCGAAATGACAGGCGAATTCCTGCATGTCGTGTTGGAAGATGTGGCTGATAACCTGTTCAACCCTGATCCCTATTACCAGCAGGGCGGTGACATGGTGCGCACCGGCGGCCTTGGTTACCGCATTGATGTGACCAAGCCGCAAGGTAGCCGCATCACGGAAATGACCCTGTTGAAGACGGGCGAACTGATCGACCCGGCCAAGTCCTACCAGATTGCTGGTTGGGCCAGCGTCAACCAAGGTACCGAAGGTCCGCCGATCTGGGACGTGGTCGAAAGCCATATCCGCAAATTGGGCACCGTGTCGCTTGCCGAAAATACCAGTGTAACAGTCGACGGCGTCTAACGCCTGCATTCAACCAAAGGAAGGTTTTGTCATGTCAGACACCTTTGAAGTCAAGAAAACAAACCGCCGTGCGTTCCTGCGCGGTGCCGCAACTGCAGGGGTTGGTGCACTCGCCGCTGGTTCTGCACGCGCGGCAACGCCTGATCCGCTGATCACTGAAACGCAGGAATGGGCGCAGTCCTTTGGCGACGGCGTTGACGCCACGCCTTATGGTTTGCCGATCAAGTTCGAAGACGATGTGATCCGTCGCAATGTAGAGTGGCTGACGGCCGATACGGTGAGTTCAATCAACTTTACGCCGATCCATGCGCTGGATGGCACAATCACCCCTCAGGGCTGTGCCTTCGAGCGGCACCATTCGGGTGCGATCGAGCTGAAGAAGGAAGATTACCGTCTGATGATCAACGGCTTGGTCGATCGTCCGCTTGTGTTCACTTACGCTGATCTCGAACGCTTTCCGCGCGAAAACCACACGTATTTTCTGGAGTGTGCGGCCAACACAGGCATGGAATGGGCCGGCGCGCAGCTAAATGGCGCGCAGTTTACCCACGGTATGATCCACAACATGGAATACACCGGCGTGCCGCTGCGCACCCTGCTTGAAGAAGCGGGTTATGACACTGCGGGCAAATGGGTCTATGTCGAAGGTGCCGATGCATCGTCGAACGGGCGTTCTATTCCGATGGAAAAAGCGCTGGATGATGTGTTGGTCGCCTTCAAAGCCAACGGAGAGGCGCTGCGCAAGGAGCATGGCTATCCTGTGCGTCTTGTCGTCCCCGGCTGGGAAGGCAACATGTGGGTCAAGTGGATCCGCCGGATCGAGGTCATGGATGCCCCCGTCGAAAGCCGTGAGGAAACAAGCAAGTACACCGATACGCTTGCGAATGGCATCAGCCGCAAATGGACATGGGAGATGGACGCGAAATCGGTCGTCACCTCGCCCAGCCCGCAATCGCCGATCACCCATGGCAAAGGGCCGCTGGTTATTTCCGGCCTTGCATGGTCAGGGCGCGGCGCGATCACCCGCGTCGATGTCTCCAAAGACGGCGGCAAAACATGGGAAACCGCGCGGCTTGCCAAACCCGGTGAGAAAATGGCGCTGACCCGGTTCTACCTTGATGTGGATTGGGATGGCGAAGAGATGTTCCTGCAAAGCCGCGCAATGGATGACACCGGATATGTGCAGCCGACCAAAACGCAACTTCGCGAGGTCCGCGGGCTCAATTCCATCTATCACAACAACTGTATTCAAACCTGGTGGGTGCGCCCGAACGGGGAGGCTGAAAATGTCGAAGTTTCTTAAATCATTCTCCATCGGCGCTGTTGCCGCGATGCTGGCGATGCCCGCGTTTGCGCAGACATATGGCTTGGGCCGAGCTGCCCTGCCAGAGGAAATAGACGCTTGGAATATGGACGTGCACCCCGATGGCACAGGCCTGCCCGAAGGCCAAGGGGATGCAATTGTAGGCGAAGAAATCTTTGCTGCGAAATGCGCTGCCTGTCACGGCGACTTTGCTGAAGGCATTGATAACTGGCCCAAACTGGCCGGCGGTAAGGGCACGCTTGACCGCGAAGACCCGCTGAAAACGGTCGGGTCTTACTGGCCCTATCTGTCCACCAGCTTTGACTACATCCGCCGGTCGATGCCCTACGGAAATGCGGGCACGCTGACTGCAGACGAAACCTATGCGATTGTGGCATATATTTTGTATTCCAACGACCTGATCGAGGATGATTTCGTCTTGTCCAAGGATACGTTCCTTGATGTTGAAATGCCAAATGCTGACGGGTTCATTGTGGACAACCGGATGGAAACAGAGGTTTCGATCTGGTCTGGTGAGCCTTGCATGACCGACTGCAAAGACAGCGTCGAAGTCACAATGCGTGCGCTGGTATTGGACGTCACCCCGCAAGAGGAAACAACCGAAGCTGCGGCCGAAGAACCTGCTGCGACAGCAGAACCAGCCGCAGTTGCGGCACAGGAAGAGTCCGCGCCAGAGCCCGAAGTGGCAGCAGCAGACCCGGCGTTGATCGCGGATGGCGAAAAGGTGTTTCGCAAGTGCAAAGCCTGCCACCAAGTCGGTGATGGTGCCAAGAACCGCTCTGGCCCTATCCTGAACGGTGTGGTCGGGGCTTCTGCCGGTCATATCGACGGGTTCAAATACTCCAAGCCCTTGATGTCAAAAGCCGAAGAAGGTTTGATCTGGAACGAAGAAACCCTTGCCGAATTCCTTGCCGGTCCCAAAGCATACATCAAAGGCACTAAGATGGGCTTTGCCGGTTTGAAGAAAGAGGATGATATCGCCGCAGTCATCGCATATCTGGCGACGTTCTCGGACCAGTAGGCGCGCCTGCGTTTGGTGACACGCCGCCTGCCATGGCTTGATTAAAGCCGTGGCAGGGGGATTCACATAGGTTGCAGGTGACTTAGGCGGGCGGGCCAGTTCATTTTGCATACCGGCCGGCAAATGTGCCGCCCCAGGAACCCCATGACCAATCTGGTGGTTGGTCATCACGCGGTATCGCTGTTAGGCTCGCTAAAAGGGACAGGCAGGATCATACCGGTTCTGCGATTCCCCTAACCCGAAAGGATGCATAAGATGAAACTTCCCCTTGGTGCCCTTTTACTTTCTCTGGCCGCTGCACCTTTGGCGGCACAGGATGAGATGGTCTCTTATCCGTATGATGGCAGTTTTGAAGACGCGACATTCGCGGTCGAAAATGCGATCATCGGCAAAGGGCTGGTCATTGATTACGTCAGCCACACCGGCGAGATGCTGAACCGGACCGCTGCCGACGTCGGCAGCGATATCGAGATTTTCAAATCCGCCGACGTTTTCCTGTTCTGCTCTGCTGTGCTGTCTCGAAAGGTGATGGAAGCAGACCCGGCAAACATTGCCCATTGCCCTTATGGCATCTTCGTCACGGATACGCAGGGCGAGGTCGCGATCGGCTATCGCACCTACCCCGAAGGGCCGATGCAAGAGGTTCAGGCTTTTCTGGATGAAATCGTGAAAAGCGCAGCTGACGGGCTTTAAGCCCTACTCGAATTCCATCTGTTCAAAAAGGCGGCCCGCATTCTTGGTGGCCAATTCTTCAAACGTATCCAAATGGGCGTAGGGCGATTGGTCGACGTAATATGCGTCGGCCAGTGTCCCGCCTGCGTCCAGATGATCCGCAATCTTGCCGCGTAAATATTCCAGATACCCTTTGGTGTACCTGCGGACCTGCGCCATGTTCGTCGGATGTCCGTGGCCGGGAATGACGTAGGTGGCGTTAAGCGCCTCAAATGGGCCGTCCCAGGTTTCCAGCCATTCATCGGTCAGCGTGTCGGGAAAGATCGGCAGCATCCGTTCGTGAAATGCCATATCGCCCGCAATCACGAGGCTTTGTTCGGGAAGCCAGACAACGATATCGCCGGGGCTGTGTGAGGGGCCCAGATGCAGCGCCTCGATGTGGAAACCGCCCATGTCGACGATATATTCATCATCGAATGTTTCGGTTGGCGGGGTCAAATCTGTGCCGTCGGCGCGTTCCTTAAGTCCTGATTTAGCGGCACGAAGCGACGCAAGACCTTCTTCGGCAAAGGCCTCTGCACCCTCTGTCTGCGCCACGATCTTGACGCCCTGTTCCGCCCAATAGGTGTTGCCCAGCATTGCGTGACCTTGGCCGTTTTCATTGAACACCAGCTTGACCGGTTGTTCGGTGATACTCTTTATCTCATCATGCAGCGCCTTGGCCAACTGGTACGAACCGCCGCTGTTGATCACCACGACGCCGTCGCCGGTCACGATAAAGCTTAGGTTGTTGTTGTGACCTGCGTTTTCATAGGTCGGTGGCGCGGTGGCCCCGATGGCGGAAAACACGCCGGGGATGAATTCAACGGGTTTTGAATACAATACCGAAGCGGGATATTGATCGGGGATGTCTTCACTGGCAAAGGCCGGAAGAACGGGCAGGGCAATCAGGGCAACGACACATCCGAGGATTTTCATATCTTACCCCTGCGCTACAAAGACAAAACCGTCTGTCGATTTCTCGATCCGGCCAAGACCGCCTTGGCCCAGATGAAACCCGACGATGGGCATTTGTGCGGCGGCCAGATCATTGATCAGCCCCGTGCGGGTCACAGCCCCCAAAATCGGGTCCTGATCTGATCCAGATTCCCAAGCGGGCCGCGCCAGTGCGATGTGATCGTTGCCGATGCTGTCGCCCACAATCATCACTGCATTGTTGCCGGCACGGACCTCGAACGCCATGTGGCCGGGGGTGTGGCCGGGGGTCATGCGTGCGCCGACACCGGGCAACACTTCGTCGCCATCGTTAAAGAACTGCATCCGGTCTGCCACAACCTGCAAGCGTCGCTCGGCCCCGATAGCAAAAGCCTGACGGCCGCTGTCTATGGTGTTCACAGTGTTCGGATCGGTCCAATAGTCCCATTCGGCCTGTCCAATATGGTGGGTCGCGTTGGTGAACATCGCATCCCCGAAATCATCCAGCACGCCCCACAAGTGGTCAGGATGGCCGTGGGTGAACACCAAATCGGTGATGTCTTCGGGGGCGACACCAAGGGCATCCAGCGCATCCAGCATCTTGCCCGCGGTTGGCATGAATTCCGACCCTGATCCTGCGTCAAACAGGACGACACGGCCGTCGCCGCGCAAAAGGCTTAGGTTGCAGGGCGGGGTCAACTGGTCATAATCCTGACCAAAGCGATCAAGGATCGGCATCAGTTCATCCTTGGGCATGTATTCAAAGATGAAGCTGCCGGGAAGCGTAAGATGACCGTCATCGACCACGTCTAACGTCATTTCACCAATCGACATCTGCGCATGCAAAAAATTAGGCAGCCCTATCAATGCGCTGGCTGCGACACCTTGCAGCATGAAGTCGCGTCTATTTCTCAGCATAACCCACTTCCCAATTTAAAAATTCCATAGTATGAATATGTCTGAAAAAATACCCCTGCGCAAGCTTTGTTACCAGCGCGGTGGGTGCCCCTACCGGAGGATATGACGTTGACAGACTATCCCGTGAATATGGACGTTACCCCAGAGGTGACAGGATATTTCGACCCCGCAACCAACACGATCAGCTATATCGTGCGCGACCCAAATTCGACATCCTGTGCGATTGTCGATTCCGTCATGGATATGGATTACGCGGCGGGGCGCATCACCTTTGAACACGCCGATACCCTGATTGCCGAGGTCGAAGGCAAGGGGCTGAAGCTTGAGTGGATCATTGAAACCCATGTCCACGCCGACCACCTGTCAGCCGCGCCCTATATCCAGCAAAAGCTGGGCGGGAAAATAGGCGTCGGTGAAAAGATCATGGTGGTGCAGGAAACCTTTGGCAAAATATTTAACGAGGGTACCGAATTCCAGCGCGACGGATCGCAATTTGATGCGTTGTTCAAGGATGGCGACACCTACCAGATCGGCGGGATGACCTGCTTTGCCATGTATACGCCCGGTCACACACCAGCTTGCATGGTGCATGTGATGGGCAATGCGGCCTTTACCGGCGACACGTTGTTTATGCCCGATGGTGGGTCGGCTCGTGCCGATTTCCCAGGCGGCGACGCTGGCGTGCTGTTCGACAGCATCCAAAAGGTGTTAAGCCTGCCGGACGACATGCGCCTGTTCATGTGCCACGACTATGGGCCCAATGGCCGCGACATTGCTTGGGAAACCACAGTTGGCGACGAAAAGGCCCACAACATTCACGTTGGCGCTGGCAAAACCCGCGAGGAATTCATCAACTTCCGGACTGCCCGCGACGCGGAGCTTGGCATGCCCAAACTGATTATCCCGTCGTTGCAGGTGAACATGCGCGCTGGCCACATGCCGAGGGACAAGGACGGTAATGTGATGCTCAAGGTGCCGGTTAACGGTCTTTAGAACAGGCCACGGGGTGGGGGGCTTGCCCTTGCAGCCCCCATTTTTGAAAGTCGGCGCATAATGCCAAAGAACCTCCGGAAATACCTGCCGATCCTTGATTGGGGCCGCAGTTATAGCAAGGCGACACTGTCCAACGACCTGATCGCAGCATTGATCGTGACGATCATGCTGATCCCGCAATCGCTGGCCTATGCGTTGCTGGCCGGATTGCCGCCCGAGGCGGGGCTTTATGCGTCTATCGTGCCGATCCTGCTCTATGCTGTGTTCGGGACCAGCCGCGCGTTGGCCGTGGGGCCGGTGGCGGTGGTGTCGTTGATGACCGCTGCGGCGCTTGGCAATATCGCCGACCAAGGCACGATGGGCTATGCCGTCGCGGCGTTGACGTTGGCGTTTTTGTCGGGTGCCATTCTGCTGGCCATGGGTGTTTTCAAGCTTGGGTTTTTGGCCAATTTCCTGTCGCATCCGGTTATTTCGGGCTTTATCACCGCTTCGGGCGTCATTATCGCAGCCAGCCAGATCAAACATATCCTTGGCATCAGCGCATCGGGCGAGAACCTGCTTGAACTGCTCCATTCCATTTTCACCCATCTGGGCGATACCAACTGGATCACGGTTATAATCGGCGTGTCCGCTACGGCGTTTCTGTTCTGGGTACGCAAGGGCATGAAACCGTTGTTGAAATCCAAGGGATTCAGCGCGGGTGCTGCGGACGTGGCCACCAAGGCAGGCCCCGTTGCTGCGGTGGTTGTCACCACGCTGTTTGTTTGGCTATTCGGGCTTTCCGACCACGGTGTGCGGGTTGTCGGCGCTGTCCCGCAAAGCCTGCCGCCGTTGACGCTGCCTGATTTCTCGTTCGATTTGATGGGCGCGTTGCTTTTGCCTGCGATCCTGATCTCCGTGATCGGATTTGTTGAATCAATTTCGGTCGCGCAGACTTTGGCGGCCAAGAAACGCCAACGGATCAATCCGGATCAGGAACTGATCGGTTTGGGCACCGCCAACCTCGGCGCTGCATTTACCGGCGGTTTTCCGGTCACCGGGGGATTTTCGCGTTCTGTTGTGAACTTTGACGCAGGTGCTGAAACGCCAGCTGCCGGTGCCTTTACTGCGGTCGGGCTGGCCATCGCCGCCCTTGCCCTGACGCCGCTGGTGTTTTTCCTGCCGCAAGCGACTCTGGCGGCGACAATCATTGTTGCCGTGCTGACGCTGGTCGATTTCAGCATTCTCAGGAAAGCATGGGCCTATTCCAAGGCCGATTTTGCCGCCGTTCTGGCCACCATGCTGGTGACCTTGGGCAGTGGTGTCGAATTGGGTGTGACCTGCGGGGTCGTATTGTCGATCATGCTGCACCTCTACAAAACCACCAAACCGCATATCGCTGAGGTCGGGCTGGTGCCGGGCACTGAACATTTCCGCAATATCCACCGTCACAAGGTTGAAACCGACCCGACCTTGCTGACCCTGCGCATTGACGAGAGCCTATATTTCGCCAACGCCCGTTTCCTTGAGGACTATCTATATGACCGTCTGGCTGGGGATGCGCCGATCAAGAATGTGGTGCTTATGTGCTCGGCGGTGAACGAGATCGACTTTAGCGCGCTGGAATCCCTTGAGGCGATCAATGCGCGCCTGAAAGATATGGGGATCAAGCTGCACCTGTCCGAGGTCAAAGGCCCGGTGATGGACCGGCTGCAAAAACAGCATTTCATCTCGGATCTGACAGGCAAGGTGTTTTTATCCCAACACGACGCCTATACCGAGCTGAAAAAAGCCGCCGTTTAAGATACATCCATTTGCACATTTAAATCTGATCGCTACAACTGGTTCTGCAATGGCCTGCGCAACAATCTTGCGCGGTCACCAAAGACCCAGATCAGGACCGTCAAATGCTATCGATCAATCCGCCAGTTTCCGCAACGCCGCCCACCCAAACCATTGTTGAAAGGGTCCGCGACAACGCCAAGGTTGATCCGGAAAAACCGGCGCTGGTATGCGACGGGCGCACGGTGACATGGGGCGCGTTCGATCAGCGGATCAACAAGATCGCCAATCTGCTGCTGTCTATGGGTGTGGCCAAGGGCGACAATATTGCGATCATCTCGCCCAATTCGATCCCCTATGCGGAACTTTTTATGGGCATCTTGCGGGCCGGGGCCTGTGTGACCCCCTTGTCAACGATGGCGTCGCCCGATGCGCTGAAAAAGATGCTGACCGATTGCGGGGCCAAAGCGATTTTCGTGGCAGAGCAATATCTTGGGCTGGTGGAAGGGTTTGTTACTGATCTGGATATCTCGCGCTTTGCGATTGATTTTGACCATGATGCGTTCCAGCCTTTCGAACGCGCCGTGCAAGGGGCAGACGACACCGACCCCGAGATCGCCATCGACATGTCCGATGCGTTCAACCTGATCTATTCGTCGGGCACGACCGGCACGCCCAAGGGTATCTTGCATAACCATTGGATGCGCGCCGCCCAGATGGACCGCGTGTCGCCCAACGGCTATGACGATAACGCGCGAACGCTGCTGTCGACGCCGCTGTATTCGAACACGACGATTGTTTCGTTCCTGCCGACGCTTTTCGGAGGATCGACGGTCTATCTGATGCCGAAATTCGACGCGCGGGGCTATCTTGAGATCGTCCAGAGCGAGAAGATCACCCACACCATGCTGGTGCCGGTGCAATACAAACGCATTATGGATGTGCCTGATTTTGACCAGTTCGATCTGTCGTCCATGCGGGTCAAGTTTTCGACCTCTGCGCCCTTGCGCGCTGACGTCAAGGCAGATGTGCTGGCGCGGTTCCCTGGCAAGCTGCTTGAATATTACGGTCTGACCGAAGGCGGCGGCGTCACGGTGCTGAATTCTGCAGAACATCCTGACAAGCTGCACACGGTCGGCCAATTGGCCCCCGGCAACGATATCCGCCTGATCGATGAGGCCGGAAACGAGGTGCCAAAGGGCGCGGTCGGAGAGATTTGCGGTCGCGGCCCCACCATGATGGCGGGCTATTTCGGTCGGGATGATCTGACGGCTGATTATATCTGGCGCAATGCCGAAGGGCAGATTTATTTCAGGTCCGGCGACATGGGCCGGTTTGACGAAGACGGGTTCCTGATCCTGTCGGACCGCAAGAAAGACATGATCATCTCGGGCGGGTTGAACATCTATGCCGATGATCTGGAACTGGTGCTGCTGGCCGACCCTGACGTGACCGACGCCGCCGTGATCGGTGTGCCCTCTGACGCCTGGGGCGAGACGCCTTTGGGCTTGGTCGTGCTGCGCGAAGGTGCTGCGCGGACTGCCGATCAGGTCTGCGCCGACGCCAACGAGAAGTTGGGCAAAAGCCAACGCTTGTCCGCCGTTGAGGCCCGCGATGTGCTGCCCCGCAGTTCCATCGGGAAGATCCTCAAGAAAGAATTGCGCATCCCTTATTGGGCAGATGCGGTCCGTTAATCCAAAGGAAAAAGTCATGAGCGACGCAACCGACACCCCGCCGATGAACGGCGCAGAAAGCCTTGTGAAATCCCTGCTTGATAGCGGGCTGGACACCTGTTTCACCAACCCCGGCACCTCCGAGATGCACTTTGTTGCCGCCCTTGACCATGTGCCCGGCATGCGGTCGATACTTGTCCTGCAAGAAGGCGTGGCGACCGGTGCCGCCGATGGTTATTTCCGGCTGGCGGGCAAGCCTGCCTGCACGCTGCTGCACCTTGGGCCCGGTTTGGCGAACGGGCTGTCGAACCTGCACAACGCGAAAAAGGCGGGCTCCGGTGTGGTCAACATCGTCGGCGAACACGCGGTCAGCCATATTAAACTGGACGCGCCGCTGACGTCGGACATCGAAGGGATTGCGCGGCCTGTGTCGCATTGGGTGCATACGTCCCTGTCCGCGACCCATGTGGGCGCGGACGCGGCCAAGGCCGTTCATGCCGCAAACATCGCCCCCGGTCAGGTGGCGACCTTGATGCTGCCCAGCGACACCGCATGGAACGAAGGTGGCGAAGTCGCCGCAGCGATCCCGGTTGATCCGCGACCCGCGTTTGACGCATCGGCGCTGGAGGATGCCATCGCGGCCTTGTCCGGACCAGACAGTCTGCTGCTGCTGGGCGGCGCTGCCCTGGCCGAAGACATGCTGGTGATCGCGGGCCGGATCGCGGCCAAGACAGGCTGCAAGCTGCTAAGCGAATGGTCGAACGCGAGGCTGGAGCGCGGGGCAGGGCGCGTCGCCATCGACCGCGTCCCTTACCCGATTGATCAGGCGCTTGAGGCGTTGAAGCCTTACAAACGTATCGTTCTGATCGGCGCGCGTGCACCAATCGGCTTTTTCGCCTATCCGGGCAAGCCCGCGATCCTGACCGCTGACGGTGCAAATATCATTGACCTGTGCAAGACATCGCAGGATATCGCCAGTGCCCTGACCGCGATTTGCGATGGCACGGGCGCGACCGATACCGCCCCCGCCCATGTCGCGCAAAGCGTCACGCCAGACAAACCCACCGGCCCGCTGGACCCCGGCGGCATCGCAGATGTTCTGGGCCGCACGATCCCGGAAGACGCAATTGTCGTGGACGAAGCGATCACCACCGGCCGCAGCTTTTTCCCTGCCACGGCTGGTGCCCCGAAACATACGTGGTTGAACAACTGTGGCGGCTCTATCGGGTATGGCATGCCGGTTGCCATCGGTGCCGCCGTGGCCTGCCCGGACCGTAAGGTTCTGGCATTGGTCGGAGATGGCAGTGCGATGTACACGGTTCAGGCCCTGTGGACGATGGCGCGTGAAGGGCTGGACGTGACGATCGTGATCTTTGCCAACCGCGTCTATAAGATCCTGCGCGGAGAGCTGACCAATGTCGGTGTCACCAACGCAGGCCCCAAGGCGATGGACATGCTGTCGTTGGACCAGCCGACGCTGAAATTCGTCGAGATGGCGCAATCAATGGGCGTCGAGGCCACGCAGGTCAGTGATTGCGCGGCGCTTGAACTGGCGATTGAGACCGGTCTGGCGACTAAGGGGCCATATCTGATCGAAGCGGTCCTGTAAGAACCGCTTTGCAGACGTAAAAAAAGGCCCCCGGTCATCACCTGACCGGGGGCCTTTTGTGTTTGGTGCGAGGTGCCTTAGCGGTCGGCAGCCCCGTCGGCATCCGCGTCGCCGCTGTCGGGGACGTCGTCCGCTTTGATCTTCTTGGTGGGCGTTTTGGTCTCGGGCTTTGTTGTCTTGGTCTCGGGCCCTTCGATCTTGAACGGCTGCGTGGTGCCGTCCTTGTTTTCGCCGAGCCAGATGGTCTGCTGCGGGAAAGGGATCTCGATGCCGCGTTCGTCGAAGACCACCTTGAGGTAGCCGTTGAACATGCGGCCAATGCCCCACTGCTTGCCCGGATCGGTCTTGATCCGTGTGCGCAACACCACGGCGCTGTCGCCCAGCGACTGCACGCCAAACCACTCCAGCTCTCCGATGATATTTGCGGCGATGTCGGGTTCATTTGCCACCATGCGCTCGAATGCGTCGAACATGGCCTGCTTGGCGTCTTCGACATTCTCGCGATACGCGATGCCCATATCCGTGACGGTATAGGCAAAACCACGCATGTAGTTGCTGACCATATCCACGGTGGAAAACGGAATCATGTGGAACACGCCCTGCACATCGCGCAAGGATACGGACCGCACAGACAGCTTTTCAACGGTGCCTGTGGTGCCGCCAACGGTGATCACATCACCGACGTTGATGACGTTTTCGAACTGGATGAAAACACCGGTGATGATGTCTTGCACCATTTTTTGCGCCCCGAAACCAATCGCCAGACCCAAGACCCCGGCCGAGGCCAGCAGCGGCCCGATATCAAGCCCGATCTCGCTGAGCACAAACATCAGCGTAAGGATCACCAGCGCGATGGTCACCGCGTTGCGCAGCAACGTCAGCAAAGTTGTCTCGCGGGAAGATGGGATGCCGCCAAATTCGGGGTTCAGTTTATAATCAACGAATGAGGTCAGTGCCAGCCACAGACCAAAGGATACCGTCAGGATCAGCCCTACCGAGATGATCGCGGCGGTAAAGGCCAAACCAACCTGACTTTCGAGCCAGCTTCTGACGTCGATCATGCCGATCACATCAAGGGTGAAGATCAATACCCCCAAAAGCAGTGCAAGACGCAGCAAGCTGAAGGCGCGTGGCACGAATGTGTTGATGCGCCGTTCAAGCAGGGGCAGTTTCGCGTTGATATCATCGGGCAACGGAATGCCGCTGTGCACTGTCCGCGCCAGCCAGCCCGATATTAACGCCGCGATAATCAGGGCCGCAAGAATCTTGCCCGAAGCCACAAGCGCGTTCAATGTCACATCCGCAGGCTGGGTCATCACGACGATGAACATGACCGCAATATAGACCAACGCGAACCAGTGCCAGATTTGCGCTACCCCGTGCAACGTGCGAATAACAACGCTGCGGCGCGCTTTTTCGATGGCTGCGGGATCAACGCCAACCGCATCTTCGGCGACGGCTGGATCGGTCTCGTTCTTCAGCCAGCGGGTTACGTCCTTGCGACGGCGCAGCACGATATAGACGAAATACAGCAGGACAATCACTGACAAAAGCGCCGACACACCAGCGCCCGCAGCCATGTTGGCGCTTTGATTGACGATGGGCACGATCAGCAATTGGCCATAGCCCAACACGCTGACGACAATGCTAAGGTAACGCGTCAATGAACGCGCGGCTGCGTCACTGACGGGCACAATGCGCAGGCCGGATGCCACGGGAGACAAGAACGACCGGATGATCACCTTGGTCATTTCAACCAGCAAAAACGCATTCAGGTACAAGGACTGGCGGATACCGATCTGTCCAAAATCGCCCACTGCAAGGATGGTGATCAGATAGCCCGCCGCCCATGCCAGAAAGACGATAAGAGCGTCGAGGATGTTGGAGCCGATAAACAGCCCGATAGAGGGGATAATGCCAACGTTTTCAGCACGGCGGCCCATGCGGGCATAAAGACCCCGAGCAAGACGGCGCAGGACGACGAACAAGAAAATCGTGATGGCGATTACGGTAAGCAGACCGGGAATAGCCTGAACCAATACTGAAATTTCGGCACCACTTAGGCCCGAGAAAACCCCGCCGCCGCCCTGAAGCGAGGTCCAGAAGGATTGCACGGTCGCAATCGTTTCCTCACCGATCTGCTGGGTTTGCAACGCAATGCGCCGCCCGATTGAGATGCCCTGGCTGCCGCTTTCAGATGGGCTTTGCGCAACGACAGGGGCGGTTTCGGTTGCAGCCTGAGGTGTGACGGTCTTTTCAAGATCTGCAATAAGGGCAGCGCGGGCGGCATCGTCTTTCAGCACCTCTAGTAGCGTGGAAAGCGGCGTCGTATCGGCCCCCGTGCCAGTCCCGTTTCCGCTAGCAGTATCGGCATTGGTATTCGCCGGTTCGCTGCTTTGGGTGGTAAACAAAGACTGCGACTGCGCCGCCATTGGCATCAGGGCGAAAAAGATCATGACCAAACTTGCCTGCACAAAAGCGAAACAGCTTGAGGGGGGCACAGATAACTTTGGCATGATGGTTCTCTTTCGCATTAAACAGTTTTGTACAAGCTAGGTGTAAATCCTGAATTTCCACCTTTTTCGGGCCTTATGGTGCACCTTTTGCATAAAGAAAAGCAGATGCAGCGGAACGTGCAGCCCAAGGCGACGCTTGAATATAGTCCTGGTCAATATGTTTGCTGGTGCAGACTTGTCGCACATAATGGTGTCATTGGGGGCACTGCCATCGATCAAATGATCCGGAAATGTACCGAGAAGTCTGTTCGCACTGCATGCGAAAGTGTAGTTTGCAAAGACGGGCAGGTTTCAATTGTGGTTTTCGCGAAATTTGGCGAACCTAATTTTGTCCCACTAGAATCTAGCAGGTCCTGATATGCCGTTTTGGCGTTGGCCTTAAATCAGAAAAATTTTCGCGCGGATCGCGCATACATGATTGTAATTATGGGTTCGATTATGAAAAGCGATGCTTTTAACTATGCTTCGGAATTCGAACGACTGAGAGAATTGGAGTTCGGCGAACCGTTCGAGCCGGGGATACGGCTTAGTGCGATTGCCCTGGCCGGTGTGTTGATTTTCCTGTCTACCGGGTGGATCAGTGCCCTGATCTGGGCAGGCTACTTTCTTCTTTCCTTTTGGGCACATGCGCATTTCATAACATCGCGAAAAAGCTTTGTTGCGCGGTACGAAGTCGTTGTTGCCGCGCTGTTGTTTTTCAATCTGCAGGTGGCCTATTGCTGGCTGCCAACGCTGATGTTCTGCGGCAATCGAGACGCGATCGCGATGGTCGGAGGTGTATTGATCGCCGCGCAGTTGCTGTTTCTGGTGCGGCGCGCTGATACCCTGTTGATCTATCAGAATGTGCAGATTGTTGCCGTGGTCGGCATGGGCGTCGTGGTCTATTTTTCATTCCTTCAAAATTATACCAAACCTCTGGATTTTGTCGGGGTGGCGTTGGCATTGATCGGGTTGGTTTATTATTTTTATCAAAGCCTGCGTGTTTCGCAGCGCATGCGGCTTAGCCGCGAAGCAGCAGCACTTCAGGCGCATCAGGCCCAAAAGATGGCAGCCATAGGTCAATTGGCGGGGGGGGTCGCGCATGATTTCAACAACAACCTCACCGCGATCATTGGCAGTCTTGAGCTGATCCAGCTTTCCGAAGATCCGCGCGAGCAGAAGGTGGATCTGGAAAATGCGCTCATTGCCGCAAGGCAGGCCGCGACAACTGTGAAACAGCTTTTGATTTTTGCACGCATGCAAAAGCCGAACATGTCCAAGGTTGATCTTCAGCATGCGTTCTCGGAGCTTGAGACGCTTACCAGTCGCTTGATACCTGCGTCGGTGGCATTCGAGATCGAGGTCTTTGATCCGGAGCTTGAAGTGCTTGCTGACCGGGGGCAATTGCTTTCTGGATTGATCAATTTGATCGTCAACAGTGTTGATGCCATGCCCCAAGGTGGCGTGCTGAAACTGAGTGCGAAACAGAAACAGATCACAGCACCCAGCCCGATGACAGACGGATCCAAGCTTGCTCCGGGGGGCTATGCCGAGATCACCGTGTCGGATACCGGTCACGGGATTCCACCCGACATTATGTCGAACGTGATCGACCCTTTCTTTACCACCAAACCCGTCGGCAAAGGCACTGGGCTTGGGTTGTCTATGGTGGCGGGAATGTTGCGCGAATTCGGGGGCGGGTTGTCAGTTCAGTCTGATCCGGGTGGCACATCTATAGGGCTGTTTTTACCAATTTTTCAAAGCAGCACTGACGGTCGCAAAGATATCTGATCGGACTGCAGCGAGCCTGAGATGTCTGTTGGCAAAACGGCGGCTGGCGCGATAGCGGCCATTCAAACGGGCCGCCTTGGGGATCGCCAAAGTGCCTAATCCGGGCAGTTGCCCGTCGGTTTAGGCACTTTCGAGGTCAAGAATACCTTCCATCTGTTGCGCATCCTCGGTGATCTGGTCCAACACAGTCAGCAGTTCTGACACGGGCAAGCTGATGGTTTTCAACCCGTCATGGTTCAGCACAGCAGTGTCGTCCTCAAGGGTCACGCTGAGTTCCGACGGCGCTGATTGGAATTTATAGACGCTGTTTTCACCGGCATGCACCGCCGCTGGCAACGTCGCGGTGAAATGGTGCAGCAGGGCGTATAGCGTATCTTCAAGCAAAATGAACGCGCCACCACGCGACAGGGCCACGAACCCGTCAGGATCATCACGGTCTTCTTGGGGCATGTCCTCAATTAGGGTCGGGTCAAGATCAAGTTCGTCCAGCAACGTCAGCCCGTTACCCGGGATCATCACCGATAGATCAGCGGTCAATGTGGCCATGTCAGGTTCCTTGTTGTGTCAGGTCAGCGCGACACGCTAAGTGCTTTGGCAAGCACCAGAACGTCCGGCGTGGACAGCTTATCGCCATCGTTGGGATAAACATCCGCGCCTTCAGCACCTGAGGCGGGGGTTTTTTGGTATGCGTGCTGGTGGTCCTGTTGATCGGGTTGACATTTAGCGAAATTCCGACTGTGGCGCTGATTGCGGGTGAAATATTCAGCGCTATGGCGTCGCCCTGATGAAGCGCCGAGGCCCATTTCTTGAGGGCACCAAAGGGCTGGATTTGGTCAGTCAGGATATTGCCCACCGTATCTGGCGAGACATTGGCCTGCGCCTGTTCCATTGCGGTTTTGGCAAGGCCCGCGGCATTCAGGGCAGTGACCTCTTCGGGGAAAAATGAATTGGGCTTGGCGCGTTGGCTTTCCTGAATCAGGCGCTTTTCCTCGGGGCTGATATCCTTGTCGGCCAGTTGGCCCCTTAGCAGAACGCCAAGATCATGTTCGGATCCCTTGGGGCTTGAGTGTTCGTCAAATTCATAGGTGCTGCGCACGTGGCGTTCGGTGATGTGTTTCATATCAACCACGGCTGCGTCACCATTGACGGTCGTTGGCGGCAGGGCTGCGCCAGTGTAGGGATCAAGCACAAGCGACGGGCCGACCCGGATCATGTCGGCTTGGGACACAGGGGTGAACTTGGCGTGATCCGCTTCGGATGATGCAAAGCCCGCGATCGCCTGAAAAACGGCGGTGGCGGCAATGGCGGCGTGATGTTCATTGGCCCAAGCCGTCCATTCATAGCTTAGCTCTGATACCATATCGATTGCTTCAAAGATCATCAATTGGCCCGCTTTGATCGCCGCAGGGGCATCATTCACGCTAACCATAAGGGCACCAATCGCGTCGCGGTCATCCGTTTCTGCCAGCGTGGGCGATTTAACCGCAGCAAGTTCGGCATGCAGTTTCATGGCTGTCAACTGGGCCTGTTGTGCGGCGGCAAGGGCGGCATTTAGGGTGGTCACGCAGGCTTTGTCGGTTGTCAGCGCATTTTGAGACGGCTCTTGCGGTTTGGGCGGCATCGGGGCGGTTGCTGCCGGCACGGGGGGGCAGGCCGCCGACCATGTCCCCCAAGGCCCCGATGGATGACAGATCGGTCGCATAGGGGGGCGTCAGCGCGCAAGATCTGTTGACGATCTTTTCGAACGCCTTGTGCAAGGCATCGCGTTTTGCCACGACGGCAAGAAGTTTGGCCAGTTTCGGCGCGCCGGGCAGGTCGGCTAGCGCCTGTTGTTCCTCAGCGGCTTCGGTCAGGTCGCGCAGGTCTGTATCGCTTTCCAGCATGCTGCGCAGTTCTTCGGCAGCAGCAGTGGCCATCGCGACCTTGCCACGGTCAAACGCTTCGACCGCTTTAGCTTGCCGTGCCTCCATCTGCGCTCGAACGGCTGCTGTATCGGTGGCAATATTCGCAATTGCCGCGCGGAATGCGGGGCCAGCATTTTCGGCCTGTTGCAAGCAACTGACGCGGGATACTTCGTCTGCAACCCGCATCGCAGCGGCCTAAAGCTGATCGGACTGCTTGCGCGCTAGGTCAAGCAAGCGCGCCCCGTCGGTGGCCTGTGTCGTGAAATCGATCGCGGCAAGGTCAACAAGCGTTTGTGCAAGATCATCTCGCAAGGCTTCGGCAGTGGTTTGGGTTGCGGTGATCGCGGCGGTTTCCTCGGTCGCGTCAAGGGTGGCAATCGCGTCGCCGGTATCGCGGCGTTTTTGCTTTTAGGCTGCATCCAGGGTTTTGGTACGGGCCGTGGCACTAAGCCCCGTCTGATTTGGGTCCGTCCGCTTGCCTTGGGCCTGCGTGTCAAGCTGGCTGGCCTTGGTGTTGATTGCAGCACTTGTCGTGGGCTGCGTCAGGGCATTGCGCGCTTCGCCATAGGCGTTGCGGGGGCCACCGGTGTCGCGCAGATCGGCATTTTGCTTGTCAAAGGCGGCTTTTGTGGCGGCGGTCTGGTGGTGCACGGCAAGGGGATTCGTGGCGGCGGCGGCCTGTTTCGCGCAGGCGGTGGCTGTGGCGATAGCGGCGTCCCGGGTCGTCGCATCCAAGGCCTGGGGGGCCGCGCGCACAAGGGGTTCGGCGCGATCAGAAAGCAGTTTGACCGCGTTTGCATATGCCGGGCTGTCTGTTGATGGGGCCGTCCTCGACAGGGCGCTGCGGGCATCCTCGGCCAAGGCCGTCGCACCTTTGGCGGCGGTGTCGGCGCGTGCAATCTGGCCATCTATATCGTCGGGCTCAATGCGGGCCGTGATGTCACGGGCGGCGGCTTCAAGAACGTCTGCGTCGGAATTTGACAGCGTGTCCGCCTCTGACGCGGTGATCGCTGCGTTGCGGGCGACAGGACCGGCCATGTCAAGGTCGGTCTTGGCCGCTTGGGCGGCGCGCATTACGTTGAACGCGGGGCGCTTGCTGGCCGCATCGACGGCAGCCAGACAGGCGACCGCCTGATCAAGGACTATATCGCGGATCGCGTCATCCACGACATTCTTGGTGGGCTCCAGCGCGGCCTTGCGCTTGTCGGCGGCGGTCTTGATCAACGCGATGAAACCAGCCGGATCATCGGAAGGCGTCGCAGCGGTTAGGGCATCCATCGCCAGCCTTGCCTCTTGGGCGGCCGTTTCGGCAGCAAGTTTCAGGGCGTCAATTTCATCGCGGATCTGGTGGGGGGCCACGGCCGCACCGCCGTTCTTGGCATTTGCTTCCGCCTCGGCAAGGGCGCTGGCCCTCGTGTCAAGATCGGTCTCAAGGCGATAGACCGAAATCTCTGTCGCAGTGTCGCTGGCTGCCTTGATATCGGCTGCGGCACCACCCAGCACCACCGCTTCGGACCCCGGCAGCAAAATCGCATCGGCCCGCGCACTGGTGGCGTCGGCTGCCGCAAGGTGCCCAAGCGCCTCTTTGCCGTCGGTACTGACGCGGATGCGGTGTGTTTCGAACCGCATGGTCGCGTCGGCCAAGGCAGCGTCAATTGTGCTGGCCAGATTGGCTGCTGCCTCGAATGCGGCCTTGCGGGCCGTTGGAACGGGTTCTTGCACAGCGGCGATGCGGGCGGCATCGGCAAGGGCCAGCAGTGCTGTGATTTCAGCGGGCGGCGCACCAGCCAGCTTGCCATCTATCGCTTTGGTGGCGTCCACGGCTGCCTTGGTCGCGGCGATGGTTTCTGCCAGCGGTTTGGCCCCTTCCGGGGCAGACGCGTCAAGCGGCAGGCGCAGTACGGCGGCTGCATCTGCCATGTTTGCGGCCCGTGCGGCGTAAGCGATGCCCGCAATGAACAGATCAGCGGCCTGATCGGCAGGCATGGCAGCGGCAAGCTGCCTGGCGACGGCTTCGGGCAGGGGGCAAGGCGGTCTTTTATCGCGTTACGGGTGTTGGCGTTCCCAGCAGCCCCCTCCAACTGTCGGCGCTTTCGCGGCAACATTCAGGGTCTCAATCTGATCAAGGAAAGGATATTTGAGCTTTTTGACAAGATTGGCGTCGCTGATCCCCGTGTCGTGGGATCTGAATGCCCCCATCAGGGCCGTCATGCGATTGATATCGCCGTCAAATTTTTCGCAGACATTTTTGAATGCGCCTACATCCATGGCCCCCACCATTGCGGCCATAGCAGCGGGGTGATTGCCCAGCCCGCCTTCATCGAGCATTTCCTTAGGCTGGGGCGTCCCCGCAAATTCGGTGGCAAGGAGCTTGAGTTTGTCGGGCGCGGGGTCACAGCCATCGGCGGCCAAAGCGGCCAGCACATCAAGATTGCCATCCGGGGTCGTGGTCACAAATTCCGCAAAATCCGCCGCGTCGGGTAAAAAGGCCCTGAGCACGTCGCTGAGCGGTGGGATGTCGGGCATCGCGCTGGCCATCGCAACAAAGGTTTCGGGATCGGGAAGGGCGTCGATAATGATCAAAAGATCGCCGGGCGCATCCAGCTTGCTGGCAAGATCGGCACGGTCGGCAACGGTCTTGCCAGAGGCGCTGGCCCCGTCCACGAAGGCTCTGATCTTGGTGTCCAAATTTTTGAGGGTCATAGGGCGATCACCTCTTCCAAAGCACTGCGTGCCTTCTGTTCAAGGGCATCAAGCCGGGATTTTTCTCTGGTGAACAAACTGGCGTCGTCGGGGCGTGCGACGGCATTGATACGTTTTTCGGCAGCGGCCAAGGCGGTGGACAGTTTCGCCAAATCGCGGCCAAGCGCGGCAAGGTCGGAAATCAAGGCCTCTGCCGGGGCAAGATCGGTTTTTACACGCTCAAGCGCATCGGAGACCCGCTTGGTGAAAACCGGAGTCTGGGTGGTGCTCAAGGCGCGGCCGGGGGGGAGGCGATCAGGCCTAGCGCGGCTTCTTCGGCGACGCGTAGTTTTTCGACCACGGTTTCGGTGGCTGTGTTCAGCGCGTCCATGCGCCCCTCGATGTCTTCGACCTCGGTCGCGAGGGTGGGGATTGCTGCCAGGGTCAACGCCATGGTGTCGATTTCGGCTTTGACCGGATCGCGCAAGGGGGCGGGCGTGTCGGCAGGCAGGCTGTGCAAAAGCTTGGTCAGACGGTCGTTCAAGGTGGCAGCAGCATTGCGCGCTTTATTCAGCTTGTCGACAATCTGTGCGGATATCGCATCGGCGGCGTCAATTTCGCCCTTGGCGTATGTCAGTTCCTTGGCCGAGGCGGAATCACCCAGCAAAGAGCTTGCGGGTTGGATTCGGTTGCGCAAATCGGCCTGTTCTTCAGGTGCCGCATCGTCGGGAACTTTGGTCTGTTTGATCAGATCAAGCAACGCGGCGGTCCCATCAAGGCGGGAGTGCGTGACCTGACGAAGATAGAGGTCGTAAAACCCCTGTTGCGCAGGTGTTGGCGGCATATCCCGCCTTGGGCGCATTTAAAGCCACGCCGCTTGTTTCCAAGAAAGCCTAAGCCAGTCGCAATCGCCGGGGCCGGAAAAATCGGACGTCTTGCGAGAAAGCAGGATCGTCGCGCAGTTTTTGGGGGTGCGTTGCGCGATGCTCTCGCAGTGTCGCACCGGGCCTTGTTAATAGAAAAGACCCCGCGATATTGAAAACGCAGGGTCTTGATCGTGGTCTTATTGTCGCCACCACTAAAGGTGATGTCCTAAACGGCTCAGGGGTTCCCCTTACTCGATTTCCAGCTCGGGTAGGACCTTCTCAAAATAGGCGATGGTTTTTTTTAAGCCTTCATCGAGGGGGACAGTGGGTTCCCATTCGATTGTATTGCGGGCCAGTGTGATGTCGGGCTGGCGTTGCTTGGGGTCATCGGTGGGCAGGTCTTCAAAAATCAACTTGGACTTTGAGCCGGTCATTTCGATGACCTTTTCAGCAAGTTCCTTGATCGTGAATTCACCGGGGTTGCCCAGATTGACGGGGCCGGTCACGTCATCATCCGTGGCCATCAGGCGGATAAAGCCTTCGACCAGATCATCGACATAGCAAAAAGACCGGGTTTGACTGCCGTCGCCGTAGATCGTGATCGACTTTCCAGCCAAGGCCTGAACGATGAAGTTCGACACGACACGTCCGTCGGCATGGTGCATCCGTGGCCCGTAAGTGTTGAAAATCCGCGCGACCTTGATGTTCAGGTTATGCTGGCGGTGGTAATCGAAGAACAAGGTTTCTGCGCAGCGCTTGCCTTCATCATAGCAAGACCGCGGGCCGATCGGGTTGACGTTGCCCCAATAGTCTTCGGTCTGTGGGTGAATGAACGGATCGCCGTACACTTCGCTGGTCGAGGCCTGAAAGATCTTGCAATTCAAGCGTTTGGCAAGACCGAGCATGTTGATTGCCCCGTGAACCGACGTCTTCGTCGTTTGTACGGGGTCATGTTTGTAGTGCACAGGGGACGCGGGACAGGCGAGGTTGTAGATTTCGTCGACCTCGATGAATAGCGGAAAGGTCACGTCGTGGCGGATGAATTCAAACCGCGGATTGGCGTGCAGATGTTCGATATTGCGCTTTGTCCCGGTGAACAGGTTATCGGCACATAGAACCTCATGGCCCTGCTCAAGCAGACGGTCGGTCAGATGGGAGCCCAAAAAACCGGCCCCCCCCGTGATCAAAATACGTTTGCGACTGTCGTAAAGACGCGCCATGGCTGTCTCCTCATTGAATTAAGTGTTCTTTCAGCGATCCGCAGACTGTTCCTGGATCAGGAGCCGGATCGATTGAAAGTACCAGGATTTATACGCGGCATAGTGGAAACCGGCACCCCCGTCCAGCATTCCCAGTTTCGCGAAATAGGTGAAGCAGAAATAGAACCACGGGTACCACCATTTGGCCAGATGTCGGTACTTGAACATCTGCCGATCGGTGAAATGCGCTTGGGACGAAGGGTTTTCGGCCAGCTTGGCATAGCGGCGTGCTTCCCACAGGGCATAGTCGCGGTGTTTTTCGATGAACTTGCCCAGACCTTTGTAATCGCGGTGGTCTATCGGGGCTGCGATTTCTCCGATCGGGCCCTCTACGATAGGGTGTTCATGGATTTCCATGTCGAGCGTGCTCCACCCGTCCTCGTCGATCTTTTCGTACAGCGCCTTGCCGGTGCGAAACAACGCCAGCTTGCGCTGCGCAAGGCCAAAGCGCAGCGGTTTACCCAGAAAATGATTGGTGTAGCACAGCCAGTAGGCGTCCTTGGTTTCATCTTGAAGCGCGAGTTTCAGTGCATCGCAAAACGCTTGGTCAATGAATTCATCCGCGTCCAGAAACAGTACCCAAGGTTGGGTCGGCGGTTCGTTCATCAAAAACCAGTTGCGTTTCTTGGGGTATTTGCCGTCCCAGCGAAAATTCGAAACCCGCGCGCCATATGATTTTGCGATCTCGCAGGTCGCATCGTTGGAGCCGCTGTCAATGACAACGATTTCAGCGAATTGTCCAAGGCGATCAAGGCACCGCGCCAGATTGGCCGCTTCGTTCTTGACGGGGATCGCGATGGTCACGGGAAGTTTTTCAGTCACAAGAAGCAGCCTATGTCGACGGAGAGGGACGCTTTACCGGCATGTCCTTTCTGAAAGACATGATCGAAAAGCCTAAGCGCAGGTTTCAGTTTCGGTGTAGTAGTCTTCGGGCCTAATTTATTTTCAGTATCGCCTTACCGTTTGTGGCGCTTCTTATCCACCAGAAATATGTCGCAAAGGTCTACATGCGCAACGACGGGTCATTCGGCAGCGACGGGTGACATGCTGCCACCCTTTTGGACAAGGGACTGTCGTGCGGGCTGCCCCGCCCGGCGTTTCCAATCTGCGAGCCATGCAAGGGCCCACAGCACGACGGTCCCGGCGGGAATGAAAAGCCACGGCACGATGGTCACACCCTCGAAATAGACAAGTACCGCTTGCCCTGCGAGCGACAGCAATGCGCCCGCCGAAAATACAAGCAGACCTTGGCGGCCCATGACACGCAGCGGTTCTGCATAGGGGTGGGCGCTTAGCCGGGCGACGCTGGGCAGGCAAGAGATAATATAAGCTACCGCCAGAACGTGCAGTAGCCGAAGCAGGGGCAAAAATGTCTTGTCCTGCGATGTGATGTGAAACGGCAGGCCAAGTGCCTCAAGCCGCGCCATGATGCCGTCCATCACGGGCCCAAAACCGGGGGCGTATATCCATGCCAGAACGAAAACGATCCATCCGGTAGCAACCGCAAACAGCGTCCGGTTTTTGGGGACGAACCGGTTGCCATGGCGCAAGGCGATCCCGGTCAGCAAGCCAATCACAAAGATCAGTTGCCACGCAAACGGATTAAAGAACCAGCCCCCCGGATTGGGATAGGCGGGCAGGTTAAGGCGCAACAGACCTGTTATGAACCAAAGAACGATCGATGCGGCAAGCAGTGCAAGGGGCGCGCGCTGACCCAGAAGCAGTGCAAAAGGTGCAGCAAGAAGCAGCACAGTATAGGCGGGCAGGATGTTCACATAGCCGATCTGGTGCCCCAAAGTCACGATGCCGATCAGGGCGGGGCCGGTATTCTGGAAGACCTGACGCATGTTGATTTTGGTCAAAAGCTCGGTCAGGCCGAATGCCTCAGCGCCTATCGCAAAAATCGCGATCCCCGCCATAGTCAGAAAAATATGAGTCAGGTAAAGCACCCAAGCCCGCTTCCAGATGGGCGCTATTCCAAGCCAAAGTCCGGTTTCGCGCCAGCGCGCCACACCGCCCGTATAGGCCAGCCCGGCCGCCATGCCCGACATGATGAAAAAGCTTTCTGCCGCATCCGAGAACCCCCAGTTGCGCAGCGTAAGGTTTTCGTACCAATTGCCCGGCACATGGTCGATAAAGATCATCACCAGCAGCAACCCGCGGAACAGGTCAATGCGGGGGTCGCGCGGACTTGGGGCGCGTGCGGTGGTTTGCGGATCAGATCGTGACATGGGCGGTTCCGGTTGGTCGGTCGGTATTGGGTTCGGCGGGCGCAAGGCCGATGCGCCACCGTGTGTGGATGTCGCGATAGGCCGCAACGACCGCTGGCACCTCACGTTCGGCGGGGGTGGTGAAATGCTGCGGCCCAAGGGGTTTCGAGGACCAGGAAATCAGCAAAGGTGCGGCGATCATCGGCAGCGTCACGGGCAGCAGCCAGACCAGCAAGGTCGGCGCAAGAAGCCATGTTGATCCAAGGGAAATCGTTCCGATCATCACGATCCAATACGAGGAACGCGCCGCTTCGGTCTGGGTCAGCGCCCCTTCGCCACGTGCGTTGGCAGGCCAGCCGCCGTCCTGACGGGAAAGCACCTGCAACACTGCGCGGGTCTGATACGCCAGCATGATTGGTGCCAGCGCCGAGGTCAGCAGGATTTCCGACACAACCGATATAAGCGATCGCCAGATCCCACCAAACCCCGCCGTGCGCCCCGAAACAGCAGCATGCAGGAGGATCGCAAATTTAGGCAGGATCAGCAGACCGATAATGCCAAGCGCAAGCGCGAGAATTTCACGGCTGCGGTCGGACGGGAAAACCGGAAACAGCTGATATGCGTTCGGGAAATAATCGGGTTCGGGGGCCAGAATTGCACCGCTGATGGTGCTGATCAGAAAGACCGCCCAGAACACCGACACAAGATAGGCGAAAATACCCTGCACAAAGACAAACCTGCTCCAGGATGCGAGGCCCGGTGCCAAGAGAAGGCGCATGTGCTGGAGGTTTCCCTGACACCAGCGGCGATCCCGTTTGGCATAGGACAAGACATTTTCCGGCCCTTCCTCGTAAGATCCGATGATGCTGCTATCGGCAATCACACGCCAGCCATTGCGCGCAAGAAGGGCGGCTTCGACATAGTCATGCGACAGGATATGCCCCCCGAAAGGCGGTTTGCCGGACAGTTCAGGCAGCTTGCACGATTGGGCAAAGGCATGGATGCGGATGATAGCGTTGTGGCCCCAATAGGGCCCAACGGAGCCTTGCATTCTTTCTAGTCCGCGGGTGAAGACAGGCCCGTGAAAGGACGCGGCAAATTGCATGGCACGGCCAAAGAAGCTTTGTGCGCCAGTGATCTGCGGCAAGGTCTGAAGCAGCCCGAGCTTTGGGTCAGCGTCCATCCGTTGGATCATCTGACCAAGCGCCGCGCCGGACATTAGGCTGTCGGCATCAAGCGTCACGGCATAGTCATAGGCACCGCCGGACTTGCGGATGAAATCCTCGACATTGCCAGCCTTGCGCCCGTGGTTTTCCAGACGATTGCGGTAATAGATGTGATCACCGCCGCTGGTTTCGGCGATCAGCATCCGAAATGCGGCCTGTTCGGCGGACTGGTTTTCAGCAGATCGCGTGTCGGACAGGATTACGATATCAAGGTGCAATCCGGCCGCCTGAATGGACCGGTCCATAGCGGCGATGCGTGCGAATGTGGCAACTGGATCTTCGTTACAGATTGGCACAAGCACAACTGTTGACGAGGTCGTGCTTGCCACTTGCAGGGCCGCAGCCGGACGTTTGGGCAAAAGCCCTGTGAGCCCCAGCGCGGCACCCCACGCCAGCCACCCCGTCGTGAGCAGGATCAAGACGGCACGAAAGATATCCCAGACTTGAAAGCCGTCTTGCAGATCGGCATCAGCCACCAGGATGCAGGCCCCGACAGCGCAGGCACCGGCAAAAACAATCGCCACACTCCGTGTCCGGACTGTGGCGGTGTCAGGTAAAAGATCGGATTGCGCCGTCACTTCAGGTCTCGCTTTGCGGTCAGATGCGCTGACCCGTGAACAGAAGTCGAAGCTGCATCAGGGTGTCGAAAAGGCCAGAACGGCGTTCCAGTTGCTGGTACGGCATATCAAGCGGGGATTCCGGTGGGCCCCATGTTGCGGGGTCATCGCAAAACATATGGTTTCCAGTTTCGTTCCGGTTTTCCATTTCGATCTTTAGACTTCCCATTGGTATAGCCATATCTCGCTCAAATCTTGTCCATAGCCGTTCAGTACGGCTTGCAGCTCCATCGACGCTTCCGGCTTTTCGGGCACGGCCTCGATCACAAGACGCCACATATGTGTTCCCTCGATCGGTGACAACGTCGTCTGCGAAAGTTCGCCACGTGTAACGGTTACACGGGCGGAAATGTCCGTATCAGCCGAAAGGCCGGAAAGCAGCCCGCCTTCGAAGTCGACGACGAATTTGATCCGGTCGGTCTTTTTGTCGACCCCTGCAAAGCCGCCCTTGCCAATACGTGTCCGCACGATCCGTGCACAGTCGACTGATCTGTCACCAGCTGGCGACAGGCCCCAGTGCAGACGGTAGGACACCTCAAGGCTTTCACCCTTTGCGGGGGCCGCGTCTGGGACCCAATAGGCGACGATATTATCGTTGCTTTCCAGATCGGATGGAATCTCCATCAAGCGAACGGTGCCTTGGCCCCAATCGCCGATCGGTTCAACCATCAACGACGGGCGCAGTTCGTAATGTGCCTGCGCATCCAGATAGTCGTCAAAGTCGCGGGCGCGCTGAATCAGGCCGAAAGACGCGGGGTTTTGCGCCGCCAGATATGAATTTCCAAGACGTTTGTGGTTGGTAAGGGGGCGCACAAAAGTATCGCCATTTTGCGCGTTCAGAACAAGGTGGTCGCTGTCGTGTACGGCGGGACGGAAATCATCATATGTGCCCGGATCCGCGCCGCCGAACAGGTACATCGATGTCAGCGGTGCGATGCCGAACTGTTGCACGTCTTTGCGCATAAACAGCCTTGCGGTGACCTCCATCACGGTCGTTTCACCGGGGGTGATGTCAAAGCGATAGGCCCCTGTCACGGAAGGCGATTTAAGGGCCGCATAAAGGGTTACTTTCTTGGAATTCGCCGTCGGGGGTTCGATCCAATAGTCGGTAAATCTGGGGAATTCCTCGCCGTCTGAGGTGCCCGTGTTGATCGCAAGGCCGCGCGCGGACAACCCATAGCGGTTGCCACGCCCAAGGGCGCGGAAATAGCTGGCCCCAAGAAAGGCCGCCAGTTCATCTTGGTGATCGGCCCGGTTGAGCGGTGTCATAAGCCGGAAACCCGCAACGCCCGGCATCTCGAAATTGGCGGGGATTGTGTTTTGCACATCGGAATAGTCGAAATCCGCTGTCGAAAAAGGCATTGGCGTCGCGATGCCGTCGACTAACGAACTTAGGTGAACCGGCTCATTGAACAGCCATCCAAGGTGAAAGGCATTCAACTGGAAACGGGCATTTTCGATATCAGCCCATCGGTTACGGTCACGGTTGAAACGCACGCGCTGATAGTCGTCATAGTCAAACTCGGCCAGAAATCCGTCAATCTCTTCGGCGGGTGTCGGCGGCAAAAGCGAGGCTGCGCGCATCTGCTCGGTCAGAATATCGAAGCTGAAGGGCGTCTGGACTGGAGCCGGCGCAGCGCGCGTCTCTGTCGTTTGCTGGGCAAACGCAGTCTTCGGAGCGGTCAGCGTGGTGACCGCGACCGATGATAAAAGGTACATGAGTGCGTGGCGGCGGGTGATCGGCATTTTGATTTTACAATCTCGATTGGGCAACGGAAATATTCCGAACTTACTGACAGTGTACTGTAGTATCTTCTTTGCGCTGCGTTGCAGAAAGTTCAATAGAAAGGTCGCAAAACCTGACACATTTTGCTGCCGGTAAGCAGGGAAATCGGCGGTGTATTGCTTAAAGTTGATTGGATTTGGCTGCCAGACTGATTTACCGGGCGATTTCTACCTGCGCATGGCGGTTGTCGCATGGATGTGGGGCGCATCGGGCCCCTTTGATTCTAAAAGATGTTCCGACCCATTCACCAGCACGCGCCTGATTGGACAGGCAAGCAAAGTAGCGGTGGAAACCTGCGCTGCTAGGCGTCGGGATCGGTTGGGTTGCAGATGAAAAGCGGTGAAACTTTCCATTTTCCGAAGTTTCGCAAGAAGGCCAAATCCGTATTTAATACTCGCTTTACCAAGCCAGTATACCTTTCGGTAATTGCCAATTGACATTCTTGGGTGGGGTAAGACTTCGATGCTGGATTATATTCTTGAATTGTTCGGATCCGCACAATTTGTGCCACATGCGGTGTGTCTGTTATGGCGTCCTGATCTTTTACTGATGCACGGTGTTTCGGATTTCCTCATTTCCGTTTCTTATTTTACCATCCCGATCATCATCATAAAGGCTGTCAAAATCCGGCCCGACTTGATGGACCCAAGTGTTGCGCGCCTTTTTGCGGCATTCATAACCGCCTGCGCCCTAAGCCATTTAAGCGGATTGATTACGCTTTGGGTGCCTGCCTATGGGATACAGGGGGTGATCAAGATGGCGACGGCCGCTGTGTCGATTTACACGGCGATCCAGCTTGCGCGCTTGCTTCCGATGTTCCTTACCATGCCCAGCCGCACTGATCTGGCAAGCAAAGTCGCCGAGGTCGCGATCGAGCAACAAAAAGCGATTGAGGCCAAAGAGGCGCGGGATAAGTTAAGTGAATTTGCCTTTATTGCGTCGCATGATCTTAAGGCACCTTTGCGGGGTATCGCCAATCAGGCCAGATTCTTGATCGAAGACCATGGGGATGCAATTGACCCTGATGCGCGCCGCCGTCTGAACCGGATGCAGGATCTATGTGGTCATTTAGAAATGCTAATCTCTACGCTGCTGAAATACTCGCGTATCGGCAGATCGGATGCGCAACAAGACGTAGATCCCGGCGAGATGGTGACAGGGATCGTATCGTCGTTGAGTGAGTTCATTTCTGACCAAAATGGAGAGGTTGTTATTGAAACAGATCTACCACTGATCTCAGCTGATCCTTCAGATCTAAACACTGTATTCCAGAACCTGATCGTTAACGGACTTACATATAACGAGTCCGAAGAAAAACGGATCTGGATCGGGTATCTGGACGAAAAAACCGTGGATTCTGTCGGCATGCAAGATGTGTTCTATGTCCGCGATAACGGGATCGGTATCGCTGCCGATTTTCATGACGATGTATTCAGGATGTTCAAGCGCCTCAATCAACCTGATGCCTACCAAGGGGGCTCGGGTGCGGGGCTTGCTTTTGTAAAAAAGGTGATCGAAAGCAATGGTGGTACAATTAAACTGTCCTCTGTGCCCGGCCATGGAACGACCTTTTATTTCTCTTTTTCGAAACGACCGGCAGCGCAAAAAACGTCTGCAAGCGTGAAATTAGGGAGGGCAGAGCATGCATGATCCAAACGGGATCCAAACCATTTTGATCATCGAGGATAATGATGATGATTTTGAGGCGACCGAACGCGCGCTCTGTAGAAAAAAGAGCCTGTCTAACCCGATCTTTCGCTGTCGTGACGGGCAGGAAGCGTTGGATTATCTAAAAGGAAACGGTCAGTACGCATCGCGAGATGTTACAGGCACGCCTGCGTTGATCCTGCTTGATCTTAATATGCCAGGACTTGACGGGAGAAAAGTACTTGAGCGGATCAAGAAAGACGACGCGCTTTGTGACATCCCTGTCGTCGTTATGACCACATCAACAGCGCAAGAAGACATCAGTGCGAGTTACCGCGCAGGTGCAAATACCTATGTTCAAAAACCAATTTATTGGAACGAATTTGTCGAAGCAATTTCAGGCCTTCATGATTACTGGTTCCAAATCGCAATTTTGCCAAAGTGATTTAATAATGAAAAAACATATCCTTGTCGTAGATGATAGTCCGGATGATCGGGAAGTGATTGAACGAAACCTACATAACATGAATGGGTTCGTTTTTCCGATACTGGTCGCAGCAGACGAAAAATCTTGCCTTGATCACATTTCGAGCGATAAGCGCATTGATTGCGTTACCCTTGATTATTCGTTGCCCGGAGTTGACGGGCTGGCTGTACTAAAAAAAATACTTGAAATTGACCCAATGATTGCGGTTGTGATGGTGACCGGAAATGGCGACGAACATATCGCCGTTGAAGCGATGAAAATAGGCGCGCAGGATTACCTACCTAAAGACAGAATAAACTCGGATAGCTTGCAGCGCGCCATAACGAACGCGACCGAACGTGCATCGATGCAAAAAAAGATCCAAGACCAGCAAGATGAATTGACGATATTTGCCAATGTGCTTGTCCATGATCTGCGGGCACCGCTGCAAACGTTGACCAGTGCGATAGGGATGCTGACCGAAGATTTGGCACCAGAGGTGGCCTGGGAACACAAAAAAATGCTTGATTGCATCGTGCAAGGTGCCGAGCGTATGGACCGGCTTATTCTGGCGCTCAAGTCATACACTGAACAAAATTCTGTCCACCCGGTCTTTGAGACTGTAGACTTGAACGAACAAGTTGAGGCGGCCCGGCTGAATCTGTCGAGCGATCTCAAAGCGGCGGGTGCGAGCCTATATTGCGATGGATCATTGCCTGCAATCATGGGTAGTCCACCGCAGGTGATGCAAGTCATTCAAAATATTTTAGGAAATAGTATTAAGTACAATAGATCCGGTGCGCCCGTGGTCAATATTACCTCTCTGGTTAAGGGAGATATTCGCCAGATCCGGATCACGGATAACGGGATTGGAATTTCAGGAAAATACATGAAGCGAATTTTCGAGCCGTTTAAACGATTGCACCGTGATGACGAATTTACGGGTACTGGATTGGGGTTGGCGACATGTAAGAAGATCATGGATCGCCATGGTGGAAAAATTTGGTGTCAATCCAAGCCTGAAAAAGGCACGACATTTATTTTGGAGTTTCCGAGCCTATAAAGCGTCACCTGTCGCAAAAGCGGAGGTACAATCGCGCGATTTATAGCTTTCTTTTAAGCCAAGAATCTTCAGAAATAGAAATTTCAGGTTAGCAAAGTCGTAGGTTTTAACGCTGCAAACCCGTTGACCCCATGCCATCTAGAACGTGTATTGATACGCAGGAACGCGCGCAGCCTGTAAAAAAGCGGTGTCGCAGGCGGTCGCTGGAGATCAGTGCGTAGTCCTTTCCACATTGCCGCGCATATAACCGTCGTTGATCGGCAGTGCGCTGAATTTGCCTAACGCCTGGCCCCGACGGATAGAACGGACCTTTGGCTCGTAGACACAAGATGGCCTCAGGAGGATCGGGACTGCAGGACACGCTATCGTTTGGCGTATGTTTCGCGATGCCAGACATAAAGGCCCGCGCCTGCGATTACGAGGCTGCCGAAAATGGTCCAGAAATCCGGTGTTTCTGCAAAAAATAGGAATCCCCAAAAGGCAGCAAAGGCCAGCCCGACATAGGAATAAGGGGCCAATATGGCTGCTTCGCCTTGCGAAAACGCCCGGATCAAGGCCAGTTGCCCAAGGGTCCCAGCCAATGCGATGGCGATCATCAAGCCAAATTCGGCCAAGTCGGGGGTTTTCCACATGAAAGGGACAGCAATGCTAAGCAATACGGTTCCGACCAACCCAGTATAAAAAAGAGACGTCCGGATATCTTCGTCGCTGCCGACATGTCGGGTCAACAATGCGTAGCCGGAATAACAGGCGGCTGCGGCCAGTGGTAGCAATGCGGACAGGCTGAACACGTCACTGCCAGGGCGAATAACAATCATCGCTCCGACCAGCGCCACCACGATCCCGGCAACGCGTCGCACGCCAAGGGCTTCGCCAAGAAAAAGCGCGGCCCCTAGGGTAATCAGGACAGGGTTGGTGGACATCAGCGCAGCAGCATCGGTCAGGGGTATCAGGCTTAAACCGGTGAAAAAGAAGGCTGTTGCGCTCATCAGTAGGATGGAGCGCAGGAATTGCAGTGCCGGATACCGAGTGCGGACCACGTATTTCAGGCGCGGCAGGACCAAGACAAAGACCAACAGCATTTGCCCTGCGTACCGTGCCCAAAGCGCTGGAAGTACGCCGATGTCGGGTGCCACCGCCTTGACTGAAACGTCCATGATCGAAAAACAGAAAATCGCGCCGATCATCAGCAAAATTGCACGGTTTTGCTGGGTCATACGGCAATCCTCGCCCGCGCGGTTACGCGATCTCGGTCTTGATATGTAGGCAAAGTCATAGGCAGTCTTTGAACGGCATTTCAGCACCTTCTCTCCGGGGGCGAGGTTGAAATCTATTTCGGAGGGTAGGGCGAAAAAGACAAAGGCAGGCCGCGGCAGCGAACTGTATTCAATGCAGTTTTGCCGATCGTCGCTGGCAATGCAAAGCCAATCTACAGGCAAAGACCAATGGAAAGGGGGCGCTCCGTCTCTTGCCCATGATCGACCCTCATGTGGCCGCCGCGTACAGAGGTAACACCGAAGGTCGGACAAGCTGCATCTTTAATTTGACACATTTCCGCCAAGCTAATTCCTTGATGATCGGTGACGGTCTAGGCGTTGCGTCAGAATGGCCAAGATATTGAACCGGAAAATCCGGAAACTCGATTGTTGGTGTCCTGATGGTTTTCAAATCCCCTTGGTTGATCTGTTTTCGTTTGGCGTTGCCGTCAGACGAAAGGCGTCGCGATTTGCCTTTTGCGGCGTGGCACGTACCCATTTTTGCCAAGCAGTCGCACAGCAGCGTCGTCGACCCGCGTTAATTTTCGGGGTCGATGTGACCCGCCTTTTGTAAAAGTGATTTTATTATGTGCATGATGTGCCAAACCCTGAACCCCGATTTGACGACATACGATACCCACGGGATCGGCAGCATGGATACGATGGCCAGTGTTGCCTCTGGCACCACGACACAAATCAGCGCCACGTTGCCGGTTTATTCTATTGACCAGATCGCCGATTATCTGGCGGTCGGTTTCTGGCAGGATAATAACATGGCGCAGCGGTCTTTCGATGTGCAGACCGGTGATACCCTTACCGTCGATCTGCGCGCGCTGGGCAATGTGGCCGAGGCGACTGCGCTGAGGGCGCTGGATGCTTGGACCGCCGTTAGCGGGCTGAAATTCGTTCAAGGCACCAATGCCGACATCGTTTTCAGTTCTGCCAATTCAGGAGCCTATAACAGCTCAAGCACAATTGGGACCACAATCGTTGAATCGCGGATCAATATTTCCGATAGCTGGCAGGGCTATGGTGATTATTATCTGCAGACCTTTATTCACGAGATAGGCCATGCGTTGGGTCTGGGCCATTCTGGGATGTATAATGGTAGCGCCAGTTTCGCGAGCGACGCCCATTTCGCCAATGACAGCTGGCAGACCACTGTCATGTCATATTTTGACCAGAACGAAAATCCGAATACCAATGCCTCAAGATTGTTTCTGGCCTCGGCGCAATTGGGCGATATTGCCGCGATTCAAAAGCTGTACGGCGCGCCGACCTCGGTCGCGACCGGCGACAGTATCTATGGTGACAGCTCAAACACCGGCCAGTGGGGCATGGAGTTGGGAACAAGCTGGTCCGTGGCGATTGTCGATAACGGTGGCACCGATCTGATCAATCTAACCTCGCGCATGCAGAACCAGATGCTGGACCTGCATGCCGAAAGCTATTCAAACATCAACGGGCGCACCGGCAACCTGTCTATTGGACGCGATACCATTATCGAAAACGCGACGACGGGGGGCGGCAACGACTATGTCATCGGCAATGACGCCAGCAACCGGATTTTCAGCGGCGCGGGCAATGATACCATTCTGGGCAATGGCGGGGATGATGTCCTGATTGGCGGGCAGGGCAGTGATGTGCTGACGGGCGGTGCGGGTGCCGACAGGTTCGTGTACGCAGCGCTGAACGAGGCTGGCGATACGGTCACTGATTTCGCGCTGGCGCAAAGTGATCGGATGGACCTGCGCGATCTGCTGACCTCTATCGGGTATGTGGGCACGGATGCCGTGGCTGACGGCATTGTGGCGCTTGTTGCGGCCACTGGCGGATCCTACCTTTCGGTAGATAGCGACGGTGCAGGCGGCGCTGCGGCGGTACAAATTGCGTTTCTTTCCGGCGTTGCTGCGTCCAACTCTGTTTACGAGATCATTGACGCCAGCGGTGCCCCAACCGATCCCGGACCCGCACCTGGCCCAGGGCCAAGCGGATCAGTTGACACGATCTATACGATTTCAAACACCACTATGACCACTTGGAACAGGGACGGCGGCTTTATCATCGACACAGATGGGGGGACGGATGTGCTGGATCTTAGCTTGGTCACCTATGCATCGACCATCGACCTTAATAGCGGTGTGACAGGGCGGATTGGCAGCAAAAAGCTGATGATCGATGCTGGCACGACCATTGAAAACCTGATCCTTGGCGGCAAGAATGATCGCGGCACCGGAAATGACTCGGATAATCTGATCGACGGCATGGCCGGCAATGACCGCCTGTACGGCCGGGCGGGCAATGACGCGCTGATCGGGGGGCTGGGCACCGACATGCTTTATGGCGACGATGGTGACGATCTTCTGCAAGGCGATGATGGCAATGACCGACTGTACGGTGGCACTGGCAATGACACGCTGCTTGGGGGGGATGGCAACGACCAGATGCGCGGCGAAGACGGCAACGATCAGATGGACGGCGGTGCGCGCAACGATACGCTATATGGTCAGGACGGTGATGACACGATCGACGGTGGCGACGGCAATGACATCGTTTATGGCGATCTTGGCGACGATGACCTGCGCGGAAACGATGGCCGCGACCGGCTGTTTGGTCGTGATGGTAATGACATTCTTGATGGCGGTGCCGACAATGACATCCTTGACGGTGGTGACGGTGACAACACGGTCGAGGGGGGCAGTGGCAACGACAAGATCACAACCCGCAGCGGCAGCGACATCATTTCCGGCGGTGACGGAAATGACCGCGTTGGCTCAGGTGATGGCAATGACATAATCGATGGCGGTGCGGGCAATGATTATCTGGACGGCGATGGCGGCGATGACGTGATCTCGGGGGGTGACGGGAACGACAAGATTTACGGCGACAGCGGCACTGACGTGATTTCAGGCGGTGATGGAAATGATTACATCAACGCAGGCAGGGACAACGATTTGATCAATGGCGACGCGGGCGACGATAAAATCTATGGCGACAGCGGCGACGACACCATCTTGGGCGGCAGCGGCAATGATTACCTAAAGGGGAATGCTGGCAACGATCTGATCGATGGCGGGGCTGACAACGACAAGATTTATGCTGAAACCGGGGACGATACGGTCACAGGCGGCGATGGCGATGATTATATTACAGGGGGCTCCGGTGATGATCAGGTCGATGGCGGGGCCGGTTCCGACAGGATTTATGCCGATACCGGAGACGATACCGTCTTGGGCGGCGATGGCGATGATTATATCAAAGGCGGGGCCGGTGATGATCAGGTCGATGGCGGGGCCGGTAATGACAGGATTTATTCCGATACCGGAAACGACGTGGCCACAGGCGGCGACGGCGACGATTACATCACCGGTGCCACGGGTGATGACACGGTTTCCGGCGATGCAGGCAATGACCGGGTTTACGGCGACAGCGGCAATGACCTGCTAGATGGTGGCACTGGTGATGACATTCTTAACGGTGGGTCGGGCAACGACTGGCTGACTGGCGGGCTGGGGGTGGACCTGTTGATAGGCGGGTCCGGCGCGGATGTGTTCGTGTTTAATTCGCTGGATGATGCGGGCGACACGATCGGAGACATGAAGCTGCGTCAGGGCGACCAGATCGACGTGTCCAATCTGTTGGATGATTTCGGGTTCACCGTGGCAACAGCAATTTCCCAAGGCATTTTGGGCTTGGAGGCGATCACGAGCCGAGATTCCTGGCTGATGTTCGATACTGACGGTGTGGGGGCTGATGATCCTGTCGAACTTGCCTATCTTAAAGGCATCACCGCCACGACAGAGCTAACGGACGCGTGGTTGATTTAAGAGGATAAGAGGTGCGAATTCTTGAGTTTTCAAGGCGTCGTTGGACCATTGAACACAATTTGAATGCCAGACGATAAGCCCTCGCTGGCGTTGGCCGCGCCGTGCTGCACATTCTGAAGTTTCAGACGCAACACGGCGCGGCATATTGGTTTGCCGAATGATCAGCCCAGAACTGATGTCACGGCCTGATGGGTCGCGGCAACAACTTGGTCCGCTTCTTCGGTCGTCAGACAGAACGGCGGTGCAAAGCCCAAGATGTCGCCTTGCGGCATCGCGCGCGCGATGACGTTGCTTTGCTCAAGCAGTTTGGCGGCGATCTGCGGCCCGATTTTGTCAGCGGCGTCATAGAACGTACGGCTGTCCTTATCGGCCACAAATTCGACCGCGCATAACATGCCTTCGCCGCGGACGTCGCCCACATGCGGGTGGTCGGCAAGGGCAGCGCGCATTTGAGAGTTCAGATACCCACCAACTGTGCCTGCGTTTTCCATCAGCCCCAGCTTGTCGATCAATTCAAGGTTCGCAACCCCCGCAGCGGCCCCGATGGGGTGCGCCGAATAGGTCCAACCGTGGCCGATAGGGCCGTTTTCGTCAGTACCTTTTTCAAGCACAGCCCACATTTTGTTAGACACAATCGACCCGGACAGCGGTGCGTAGGCGGATGTCAAACCCTTGGCGATCGTGATCAGATCGGGGCGCATGCCGTAGTGTTCGGACCCGAACATAGTGCCCAGGCGGCCAAAGCCTGTGACGACTTCATCTGCGACCAGCAGAATATCGTGGCGGTCCAGAACCTCTTGGATGGCGGGCCAGTAACCTGCGGGTGGCGGCACGATGCCACCGGTGCCCAGCACGGGTTCACCGATAAAGGCGGCGATGGTGTCAGCGCCTTCGGCATGGATCATCGCCTCAAGTTCGGCCACGCAATGGGCGACGAATTCGCTTTCGCTTTGATCCAGATTCTTGCGCTGGAAATAAAACGGTGCCTCGGTGTGGATCACCTGCGCGAGGGGCAGGTCGAACTTCTTGTGAAACAGATCCAACCCGGTCAGCGATCCGGTCATCAGGCCAGATCCGTGATATCCACGCCAGCGCGAGATGATCTTTTTCCTTTGCGGGCGGCCAAGGATGTTGTTGTAATACCAGATCAGCTTGATGTTGGTTTCGTTTGCATCGGACCCTGACATGCCAAAATATACTTTGGACATGTGATCGGGCGCGCGGTCCATCACCATTTTCGCAAGGGTGATCGACGCCTCGGTGCCGTGGCCGACATAGGAATGGTAATAGGCCAACTCTCTCGCCTGCTCGGCGATAGCTTCGGCAATCTCGGGGCGGCCATAGCCCACGTTCACACAATAAAGCCCGGCAAAAGCGTCTAGCATCCGGTTTCCGTCGCGGTCCTCGATATGAACACCCGACGCGGTTTTGATCACCCGTTGCGGGATATTGCCCCGTGCGAATTCAGCAAGATGGGTCGAGGCGTGAAAGAAGTTCTCGCGGTCCCATTGTTCAAGTTTATCATTATGTAGCATGGTTTACCCTTCGGCTTTGGCGGCGCGCCGCCTGATGACATCTGAAAGGAGCCAGTTGCACGCTTTGAGCCAATCTCGGCCCAGGGTGTGAGCAGATTGGCTCCGCTCACCCAAGCAGCAGCGCGCAATGCCTTTATTGCCAAGGTAATGAAGGGGTTTAAGCATGATTGCCCGCTAAAACCAACTGAATTTTTCGGCGTAGTCTTTTGTGAAACAGAAGATGGGCGCATGCCTTTGTGGTTAAGCACACGAACAATGGAATGCTGTCGCCGGTTGACCATGAATCAGACAGCCGAAAATGAACGAGGCAGGGGGCTCGTATTCTAGCGGCACCTCAATGAGCTCTTGATCCGCGTAGATATTAACAAGAGGCGTCTCAGCGCTATTGATGGTTTTTACACATCTACACCTTACACCAACCAAATGTTTGGAGGTGACCGGAGTGCAAAAGATGACGTCTGACAGGTGGAGCGAAATAAAGATGTTCCACATTATTGTTGTGAGCCTTTCTTTGTTTCTGACTTTGTTTGCCTGGCAGATTTCCAAATCCCAAGCAGAGAAACAGATTGCACTACGTTTCGAAGTCGCGCGTAACAACACAATGGCGTTGATCATGGAAAGGATGTCCAACTATGAGGACGCTCTTTGGGGAGGAGTCGCAGCTGTTGAATCTCATGGTGGGGACATTTCATACGCACAATGGCATAAATATGCGCGTACATTGCACATTGAGCAAAAATACCCTGGCATAAACGGTATCGGGGTAATCCATTTTCAAACCGAGCAAACGCTTGAGCCGTACTTAGCCAAACAGCGGCAGGTGCGACCAGATTTTAATATTTTTCCGGCACATGACCAGTCGGTCTATATGCCAATCACCTATATTGAACCTGAAAGTGCAAATGCTGCTGCGATTGGCCTTGATGTGGCACATGAACTGAACCGGAGGCAGGCGGCACGCGCGAGTGCCGATACGGCGCAAGCCCAGATCACGGCTCCGATCACTCTTGTTCAAGATGCGGGCGCAACACCGGGGTTCCTGTTCTACGCGCCCTTCTACAGCGGATCGGTGCCCGATACCGTTGAAGATCGCCGAAAGCGCGTCTTGGGGGCAGTATACGCGCCGTTTGTTGTTCATAAACTCATGGAAGGTTTGTTGGCCAAAGATCTACGCACTGTCCGGCTTAGCATTCACGACGGAAATACAGAGATCTACAACGAGCATGGGCAAATCGATCAAGGCAACGATCCCAATCCGATGTTTGCAGAACAGGTGACCCTAGAGCTGTACGGTCGAACATGGCTTGTTGACGTGAGGTCCAACCTTGAATTCCGGAGTGACAACTCCTTGAATCAAAGTAGATTCATCCTAATTTCGGGCCTAATAATTGAAGCACTAATCGTTGCTGTTTTTGTGATGATGGCTTCATCAAATAAGCGCGCCGTCAGCTACGCTGACCGCGTAACGGCAGATCTTCGAGCGGAAACGCTACAATTGGATATTGTCAATAAAGAGCTTTGCCTCAAGAATGAAGATATTGAGAAATATGCTTACATCGCGTCCCATGATCTAAAAACTCCCCTCCGAGGCATAAATGGCCTTACAGAGATGATTGAGGAGGATTTGGAGGCCTACTTCAGTTCGCCTGAAGCTAATCCCGAGGTGAAGGAAAACCTTCACTTAATTCGCCAGCGTGTTCAACATATGAGCCAACTGACGCAGGGCATAATGGACTTTGCCCGCATCGACGCTAGCAACCAAGTTCATGATGAATTGGACCTAGATGAAGTGCTGTCTGCGCTGACCTTTGATTGGGGACTGCAAAAGGGGCAACTGCGTCGAGAAGGCGACATTACTTGCGTCGGATTTGATACTGTAAATCTACGCCGTGTGCTTGAGAATTTGATCGGCAATGCCGTGAAATATCACGATGGCGTTCATCCCCTAGACATCATCGTCGCGATACGCGCTGACAATGGCCGCTGCCACATCACCGTGACGGACAATGGACCAGGCATTGACCCACGATTTCACGCTAAGATTTTTGACGTTTTTCAATCTCTTACGTCGAGGGGCGGCAGTGAGAGTACGGGAATTGGCCTATCGATTGTTAAACGGGCAATCGAGCGGAATGACGGGGAAATTAACATCAGGTCACATCTGGGGAGTGGCGCAACATTCTTGTTTGACTGGCCTACCCGCCTCGAGACGGACGAGAGGCAGGACAAACATTGGGCAGCATAAAGTGAGCCGCGAAATGAACATCCTATTGGTCGAAGATAATGATCTCGACGTCGCTATTTTACGGCGCAGCATGAAGAAGTTGGGCATATCCAACTCTTTGATTCGTGCCCGAGACGGATTGGAAGCGTTGGAATTCCTCAAGTCGAATTTAGTAGCACGGGAGTTACAGCACCCTTACGTTATTTTGCTGGACATAAACATGCCGCGAATGAACGGGCATGAGTTCTTAGCAGAGCTTAGAGAAACAGATGCGCTGAAAGCATCTCGTGTCTATGTTTTCACAACATCAGACAGCAAAAAGGACATTAATCTCGCCTATGAGAACAACGTGAATGGCTATATCGTAAAGCCGAATAGCACCTCTGAGCTTACTGATATACTCAAAGCTCTCCAAGAATTCTGGTCTATTTGCGAGGTTCCCGACTTTTCTTAGTGGTATGCACCTACTGAAGCATTGGGAAAATTCCAAAGTTTTTGAGCCATGTCAAGCTGCCACCAACCGTGATCAGGTCGTCCGCCATCTCTGCCACAATCGCCGCTGCGTTAATCCGCGCGACTTGGCCATTGGGGGCAGGAAGTATAATTGCGCCGAAAAAGCCAAGTGTGACCCTTCAAGTACGCATACTTAATCTGAGCAGACATGCGTCTCCTCCTTTTCAGTTTTGATTATGGGGGAAAAGGCCTAGCCCTCGTGAACCTTCAGGATCAGGTCGAACGACGGTTCGCCGTATTCGCCAGCCAGTGGTCCGGTGATTGAGTAGCCGCCAGCGCAGTCTTCATGGACTTCCGAGATGCGAAATAGGTGCTCCGGGATGTCGTCCAAGGCGTGGAGGGGATCAAGATTAGCCAGCTTCACGGAACTGAGGAAAAGCAAGTTGTTTGCATAGAGGCCCCATGAATATCTTGCTTTGAACGCAAGCTCTGTGGCCTGCTCCAGGTTGCTCTCTGCGCCGTTCGACACTGATCCGAGAAGGGCGGCTTCTGCGGCGCGGCCCCCCAGGGTGACGGCAATCTGATCACAGACGGTTTTCTTTGTTGCGGCGAAGGGCATCTTTCCATGATATGCTCCGCCGCGGGCCGTGATGCGCACCACGTCGGGCAGGGGGAGGTCAAGACTATGTGCGACAACGGCATGGCCTGCCTCGTGGATGGCGATGCGGTGCAAATCCTCCTCGCGTCCCTCGGGGACGACATGGTCGACCGCTGCGTGGAGGTGCTGGTTGCAGAGCGTCGTGTTGCTATGGCGTGCCTGTCCGCGGGCGTCGCGGACGACGGCTGCTACCTGCGCGCCGGACATTCCCAGCAGGCGGTCGGCGATAGGCGCAAGATCGAGGCCCTGCGCACTTGCGCCCAGCTCGATCTCGCAGATACGTTTGATCCCCGCGCGGTCGGGGTTCTCAAGCGCCGTATGCCGATCAAAACGCCCGGGGCGAATAATTGCCGGGTCCACGTTCTCTGGAAGATTTGTTGCGCCCAGAACGATGACACCAGCAGTGTTATTGAGCTTTGTGAGGTGTTCGAGCAGGGCGTTGACGATGCCTGCGACATAGCCGGAGTGCCGGTGGGAGACGGCTCGTTTGGAAAAACTATCCAGTTCATCGATGAAGAACACGAAGGGTGCGCAAATGATTGCTTTTTCCACACTCTCGGCAAATGTCCGGAGAAAATCTCCCTGATGGCCCGCTTTCTGACAGATGCCGTAGCTGGTGGCGATGAGCGGGATACCGGCGGAGCCAGCGAGCGCTTGGGCAAGAAGTGTTCCCGCAATCTGATAAAGTGAAAAAGGGGCAGCACCTTTAACAAAGCCTTCCTTTATCTATTCCTTATCGTAACACAGGTTATTGAGCGCCCTGACAAACACCCGCGCCCCGACCCCGATCAGATCATCTGGGAAATTGAAGTCAGGATTGTGCAGGTTGGCGCAGTTTGTGCCAGAGCCCAGAAGGAACATCGCCGATTTGGACGAGGTGCGGAAGCGGCCGAAATCCTCTGATCCGCGCATCGGAAACTCCGCTCGCGCCATTGGGATACCTTCCGCTTCAAGCGCGTCTGACAAAAGCTGTGTGGCCTCTTCTTCGTTTTCACAGTGATTAAATATGTCATCATAGGATATGTCGTGATGCAACCCGCTGGCGTTTGCGGCCTGTGTAACCAGCGCTTCGGCTTGCGCGACAAGTGTGTTCATGGCCCCGTCTTTTTGCGTGCGAAGCGTCACCCAGATTTCCGCAGCACCAGGGGCAATGCCAAAGGCCTGCTCACCCAGATGCGCATGTGTCACAGTGACAAAGGCGAATTCAGGATCAGCGGCGTCATCCCCAAGCCCGAGTGCGGGCAGGCTGGTCAGCAGGCTGGCAAGGGCCGGCGCGGGGGACAGGCCGTTTTCAGGTTGTGATGCATGTGCGGTGCGGCCCGTCAGGCGCACGCGCATGCCCCGCGAGGCGCAGTTCATCGGCCCTGCAGTCAGAGCGGCGTGCCCCAGCGGTACACCGGGAAAATTGTGCAGGGCAAAAGAATAATCCGGGGTGATCGTGCCGTAACGTGGATCGTCGATGATCTTTTGCGCACCTGACCCGTCCTCTTCGGCGGGTTGGAACATCAAGATGACCCGCCCTCGGTCAGGCCGGTTGCGGCCCAGCCAGCGGGCGGTTGCGGCGATGATTGTCATATGTCCGTCATGGCCACACAAATGTCCCTTGCCAACTAGTGTCGAGCGGTAGGGTAGATCAGGGTTCAACTCTTCAATCGGCAGGCCGTCCAACTCGCACCGCAGCAGAACGGCGGGGCCCTCCCGGCCACTTTCATAAACTGCAGCGACACCGTGACCGCCCAAACCGGTTATGATCTCGTCTGGTGTGGTTGCCTTCAGCATGTCGACAACGCGGCGTGCGGTCTCGATTTCCTCGCCCGATAGTTCGGGATGGCGGTGCAATTCGCGCCGCCACTCGGTCAACTCGGCGATATCGCTGTTGGTCAGGAAAGCATCGGTCATGGTTTATTCCGCCGCCATCTTGGCCTGTTTGCGCATGACCATCCCGAACAAATCGCGTGGATCGTCAGGATCAGCCAAAAGATCAAGGTTTGTAAAATAGGGCCGCGTTTTAAGTTGCTCGCGCACATAGCGCAGCGCGCTGAAATCCTCGGTGGCAAAGCCTACGCTGTCGAACAAGGTGATCTGACGGTCAGAGGTGCGGCCCGCTGCCTGACCGTTGATGACCTGCCACATCTCGGTGACGGGGTGGTCGGGGTCGAGCTGCTGGATCTCGCCCTCGATTCGTGTCTGCTCGGGGAATTCAACGAAAATGTCGGAACGCAATAGGATATCGCGGTGCAGCTCTGTCTTACCCGGACAGTCGCCGCCGATGGCGTTGATATGCACGCCAGCACCGACCATATTGTCGGTCAGAATTGTGGCGTATTGTTTGTCAGCGGTACAAGTGGTGATGATTTCAGCGCCATGAACCGCGTCTTCCGGGGTTTTGCACGCCACAACTTCCAGACCGCTGTTTTTCAGATTTCTCATCGCCTTTGCGGTCGCTTTGGCGTCAATATCGTACATCTGCACACGGGTGATGCCACAGACGGCTTTGAACGCCAGCGACTGGAATTCCGATTGTGCGCCGTTGCCGATCATCGCCATGGTTTTGGCACCCTTCGGCATCAGGTGTTTGGCCACCATCGCCGATGTGGCCGCCGTCCGCAGCGCTGTCAGCAATGTCATCTCCGACAGCAGCAGAGGGTAGCCATTCGCTACATCTGCCAGAACGCCAAAAGCTGTGACCGTCTGGCGCCCGCTATGCGTATTTCCGGGGTGGCCGTTTACGTATTTGAAGCCATAGGCCTCACCGTCCGATGTTGGCATCAACTCGATCACGCCTTGCTCCGAATGCGCAGCGACACGCGGTGTCTTGTCGAACTGCTCCCAGCGGCGGAAGTCGTTCTCGATCTCGTCGGCCAGTTCGCTAAGCATCTGCTCCACGCCGATGTCGATCACAAGCTTCATCATATCATCAACACTCACGAACGGGACGAGGCTGAACGGGCCGGGCAGATGGGTTGTCATGCATAAATTCCTTGAAAATGTCGTGAGAGCAGGTTTCGAATTGAACATATTTTTGCTTTTGTAAACTGTCAACAGTTGACATAAGGCGAATCTCGCACCAAGCTTGACGTTATGTAACTGCGCCGGTCACAGGCGCGCCCAACCGGAGGGAACTACTTTGCATATCTTCAAACTTATCATCGCAGCAGGCACGGCCATGGGATTGGCCATGTCCGCATCTGCGCAGCAACAAGGGGGCACGCTGAAGGTCGCGTTGAGCCCTGAGCCACCCAGTGCAGTGGCTGGCGTTTCAGGACTTGGGGCTGCGGAAATTCTGACTTCCAAAATGTTCGAAGGCTTGTTTACCTATGGCTTCGACCTGACTGTTCTGCCCGGTCTGGCCGCATCGTGGGAAACATCCGATGACAATTTGAAATTTACCGTGCAGCTCAAGCCCGATGTGCGTTGGCATGATGGCGAAGCGTTCGATTCTGCTGACGTTGTGACATCTTTCAACGTAATGGCCGCGGCCAATCCGAACCTCGCTGTTATCGCGCCTCAGGTCGCATCGGTCGAGGCAACAGGTCCGCTGGAAGTTACCTTTAGCCTGAAAAACCCTGTTCCGGCGCTGGCGCATGGCCTTTCACTCGGTGGGTTGCCAATCATCCCCGATCACATCTATGGGGGTGACGCACCCTTCCGCGACAATCCTGCCAACGACACACCTGTCGGCACCGGCCCGTTCAAACTGGCCGAGTGGGAAAAGGGCAACTTCATCAAGCTGGTGCGCAACGATGATTATCATGTAGACGGCCAGCCCTATCTGAACGAGCTGTTCTTTGTGATCATCCCCGACAGCCAAGGCCGCTCCGTTGCGTTCGAGCAAGGTGCAATTGATGTCGTTTCTGCCTCCAATCTTGAATTGTTCGATGTGGAGCGTCTGGCCGCTCTCGACGGGGCGCAGATCACGGACAAGGGCTGGGAATTCTTTTCTCCCCACGCTTTCCTTTGGGTGAATAATGAAAAAGCACCCTTTGACGATCCGAATTTCCGCCGCGCCATGAACTTCGCCATGGACAAGGATTTCATCCGCGACGTCGTGTTCAGCGGCCTCTCCACGCCGACAAAGGGCCCGATCGGATCAAAGACGCGCTTCTTTGACGATCAAACCGAAGGCTATGCCTATGACGCCGATAAAGCGCGCGAGCTGGTGAAAGCGTCAAACTATGATGGCCGTGAGATCCAGTTGATGCCTGCGTCTTTCCTTGGGTCCAGCTGGTCGCGTCTGGCCGAATATCAGGTTCAGGCATTCAAAGATGTCGGGATCAACGCAAGCCTGAATTCTATGGACCCTGGCGCGTTCCTCAAACGACTGGGCGATCGGGACTATGATCTTGCGCAGATGTACCTTTACCAGCGTGCAGACCCGGCCATTGGTGTATCACGGAACTTCCTCTCGATTGCTGCTGTCGCCGGATCTCCATGGAACAACGTCGCGATGTACAAGGACACCGAGACAGATGCGCTTTTGAACAGTGCTGATGGGGAAGTCGATAATGCAAAGCGCACTGAACTCTACAGCCAGGCGCAGCGCCGTATCGCGGATCAGGCTCCTGTTGTCTGGCTCGGTGAATTGCAGTTCCCGACGCTCTACAAAGACAAGGTAAAGAACCTGATCACCAACGGTACGGGCCTCAGCTCGAACTTTGCTGACGTCTATATCGAAGACTGAAAAACCGGCCGGACGGCATATGCTGTCCGGCCTTTTTGTAAACTCCAAGGAGGCGCGCCCGTGGCCCAGACCCTGATCATTGAAACACTCAAACGTGTGCTGGTGCTTGTACTGGTGATTGCGGGGACATTCCTGTTGATCCGCTCTGCCCCCGGCGACCCCGCAGAATTCATCGCAGGGGAAGCCGCATCCGGCGATCCCGCATTTATCGAGCAGTTGCGCATCCAGATGGGGTTGGACAAGCCAGTCGTTGTGCAGCTTGCCCTCTACCTCAAGAATGTTGCGATGTTTGATTTCGGGATGTCCTACCGTGAAGGGCGCCCCGTTCTAGACATGATCCTTGAGCGTTTGCCCAACACGCTGATCCTCGCGGGGGCCGCATTTGTGATGGCGCTGGTGCTGGGTACGCTGGCTGGATTTACCGCTGCCGTCTTTCGTGGCACGTGGATTGACCGCGTGATCTCGCTTGGGTCGGTCTTGTTCTTTTCCTCCCCCTATTACTGGGTTGCCCTGCTGGCGATTATCCTGTTCTCGGCCAAGCTGAACTGGTTGCCCGCAGGCGGCACACAGACCATCGGCGCGGGCTACGAAGGGTTCCGCGCCACGCTGGATTTCATTCATCACCTGATCATGCCCGCGACAGCCTCGGCGCTGTTTACCATGGCGATCTATGCGCGTCTCGTCCGCGCCTCCATGACCGATGTGGCCAACACATTGTTCGTCAAAGCCGCGCACGCAAAAGGCATGCTGCCCCGCCGCATCTGGTTTCGCCATGTGCTGCGCACCTCGCTTTTACCGATCACCACAATGGCGGGCGTTCAGGCGGGCCAGCTGGTTGCGGGCACCATCCTGACCGAGACCGTCTTTGCTTGGCCCGGCATCGGGCGGCTAATGTACGACAGCCTGATTGCACGCGATTACAACGTAGTTGTCGGCGTGTTCATCATGACATCGCTCATTGTGATCCTCGCCAATCTGGTGGTCGATCTCCTTTATCGTTTCGTTGATCCGCGCACCCGCGCCGCCTGAGAAAGGACATCACAATGCCAATCTGGAAATCAATTATCTCACGGCCTGACGGGATCATCGCAGTGTTGTTTCTTGTCATCACCGGTTCACTCGCGTTGCTGGCACCTGTCATCTTTCCAGACGGCCCGTGGCGCATGGTTGCGCGACCGTTTCAGTTGCCTTTTGCCGACATGAAGCATCCCCTGGGCACCGACGCCTTGGGCCGTGATATGCTTACGATGATGATGTACGGCGCGCGCACGTCACTGGGCATTGGTCTGGTTTCGACCGTGGTTGCGGTGCTGCTGGGTCTAACCGTGGGCGGCATTGCCGGTTTCTTCGGGGGCCGCATCGACAGCTTGCTGATGCGCGCCACAGAGCTATTTCAGACAGTGCCGAACTTTGCCCTCGCACTGCTACTTATCGCGGTTTACTCGCCCTCAATCACCTCGGTCGTTGTTGCCATTTCGATCGTCAGCTGGCCGCCGGTGGCACGCCTTGCACGTGCTGAATTTCTCAGCCTGCGGCGTCGCGAATTTGTGCAGGCGGCTTTGCTCTCGGGGCAATCGAACCTGCGCGTGTCCTTCAGTCAGGTCTTGCCGAACGCGCTTTCGTCGCTGATCGTGATGTCTGCGCTGATGGTCTCCATGGCAATCCTGTTTGAAAGCGCCCTCAGCTTTCTGGGATTAGGTGATCCCAATGTCGTCAGCTGGGGCTACCTCATCGGTGCAGCCCGCGCCGTCATTTCGCAAAGCTGGTGGCTGACCTTCATGCCCGGCCTCGCGATCATGCTGACAGTGGTTGCGATTTCCATCATCGGTGACGCGATCAGTGACAGTCAGGACCCATTCTTTGAGCGCCGGGAGAACACATGATGAGCGTACTTGATATCAAAGGCCTGCATGTCGGGATTGCGAACAAGGTCGAGATCGTGAAGGGCGTGAGCTTTACCGTCGAGAGCGCCAAGACCCTGTGTCTTGTGGGGGAAAGCGGTTCGGGTAAATCCATGATCGCCAATGCGGTGATGGATCTGCTGCCGTCCTCCAAAATCAAGGTCACCGGGGGCGATATCCGCTTTGGCGAACGGTCATTGGTGGGCTTGCCCGCGCCAGAAATGCGTAGCCTACGCGGCAAGGAAATCTCGATGATCTTTCAGGACCCGATGTCGGCCCTGAACCCTGTGCGCGGCATCCGCACACAGTTTGACGAAGTGTTTTCCGCCCATGGCATCGATCCTGAACAGGGGCGCCGCGCGCGCATGCTGGAATTGCTTGAACTGGCGCGATTGCCCAATCCCCCGCGCATCCTTGATGCCTATCCGTTTGAATTGTCCGGCGGCCAACGCCAGCGCGTCATGATCTCGATGGCGATGGCCTTGAACCCCAAGCTGCTGATCGCGGACGAGCCGACAACCGCGCTTGACGTCACCACCCAAGCGCAAATTCTGCGCCTGATCCGTGATCTTCAAGCCGAATTCGGCACGGCTGTCTTGTTCATTACCCACGATTTCGGCGTCGTCGCCCAGATCGCTGATGACGTCGTCGTGTTGCGACAAGGTGAGGTCGTCGAACAGGGAACCGCGCCGAAACTTTTACGCAGCGCGCAGCATGATTATACGCGCGAGCTGATCGCCGCGATCCCCGATTGGGCACCGCGTAGTGCGATGGATTCGTCCGAGCCGATGATCGACGCACGCAATATCGTCAAAACATTCGCTACCAAAACTGGTCCTGTTGCCGCGCTCGACAATGTCTCCATTAGCGTCAAACCCGGTGAGACAGTGGGCATCGTCGGCGAAAGCGGCTCTGGAAAATCAACATTTGCGAAATGTCTTGTTGGTCTCGAGGAGGCGCAATCAGGCGAGATTGACCTTGAAGGCAAAGACATTCTGGCATTGGACAGATCATCGCGGCGTAAGGCACGTCACCGGATGCAGGTGGTGTTCCAGGATCCGAGTGCTGCGCTCAACCCGCGCCACACCATCGGGCGCACGATCATAGATGTGCTGCGCGTGAACGGACACAGCCGCCGCGACGCCCCGAGACCGCACTGACGTTGCTGGATGACGTAAAGCTGGAGCGGGGATTCATCAATCGCTTCCCGCATGAGTTGTCGGGCGGGCAACGTCAGCGGGTCTGTATCGCGCGTGCCTTGGCCGCAAACCCGAAGGTGCTTATCGCAGACGAGGCGCTGTCGGCGCTGGATGTTTCGGTGCAGCGGCAGATGCTGGCGCTTTTTGCCGACCTTCAGGCACAGCGGAACCTTACAATCCTGTTCATCACGCATGATCTGCGCGTCGCAGCGGAAATTTGCGACAATCTGGTGGTCATGCAATCGGGTAAGGTTGTTGCCCAGGGCGCGCCGGTCGACATCCTCGAGGGGGATCTGCACCCCTATGTTTTGGAACTGATGGATGCGATACCTGGTCAGGAATGGTTTCCGGTAGGCCGGCAAACCCAACCACAAGCAGAGGGTGTGTGAATGGCAGCGACAATTGGCAAGGTAACGAGTAAGGGGCTCTCCGAGACGATCGGCGAGGAATTGGTCAGCCTGATCGCAAATGGCGTACTGAAACCGGGACAACGGTTGAATGAGGTTCATCTCGCCGAGAGCTTTGGCGTGAGCCGCGGACCCTTGCGCGAGGCTGCTCGTGAACTTGAGGGTCAGGGCTTGGTCATCAGTCGCCCCCGTCAGGGTTTCTATGTCGCCGACTTTACCCCCCGCCAGATTGTTGATCTCTATGAGGTAAAGGGCTGGATTGATCAGGCGATTATCCATGATGTCATGACATATCTGGACCGAGCGACCTGCCGTGAAATACTGGCGGATATCGACAGCATCGTTACCACCGATAAAGTATCTTTTGCCAATTCGCTTTTTGCCTTTCGTCAACGTTTTGTCGCCCGGCTACATAATAGAATTCTCGCGGCACAAGCGTTGTCGATGTACCGCCAGTTTCACATTGTCACGGCTCTTATCGACGTCTCTGATTCAGAGGACCGCATTGCGCGGATCGTCCAGACCCTGCGCGATTTCTGGCAGGCGCTTGCCGAGGGGAACAGCGCCCATGCTTGGCAGGTGATGCAAGACGACGCGGCATTCTGGCGCAAGAATGTAGCGCCCCATTTTGAAACAAACCCGACTGACATTACACAGAAATAGGTAGCCCTGATGCCCCATCCCTTTGCCAATTCTATCGCGCAGTCTCTTGCTGAACTGACGGCACTGCGCCGCGACCTGCACGCGCACCCGGAGCTTTTATTCGACCTGCCGCGCACCGCTGGAATTGTCGCAGATCGTTTGCGCAGCTACGGCTTTGACGATGTGATCGAGGGCATTGCCAAAACGGGTGTCGTTGGCGTTCTGCACGGCAAAACGGGTCCGGCGCAGAACATGCAAGGCCGCGTGCTGTTTCGCGCTGATATGGATGCGCTGCCGATCGAGGAGACAACGGGTGCCGCGCACCGTTCGACAATACAGGGTGCCATGCATGCTTGTGGCCATGACGGGCATACAACCATGCTTTTGGGGGCGGCGAAGTATCTGGCGGAAACGCGCGACTTTGAGGGAACATTGATCTTCTGCTTTCAACCTGCCGAGGAATTGGCGGCGGGTGCCAAGGTTATGATCGACGAGGGGCTGCTGACGCGGTTCCCGGTCAAAGGTGTCTATGGTGTCCACAACTGGCCCGAAATGCCCGTGGGTCATTTTGGTGCTATCCATGGCGGCGCAATGGCAAGCGCCGACGGGGTTATGATCACTGTTCAGGGCAGCGGCGGTCATGCAGCCCAGCCTGAAAATGCCCGCGATCCAGTCGTATGTGCGTCGGCTATCGTTATGGCAGCGCAAACCATCGTGGCCCGCACGATCAGTCCCTTTGAACAGGCCGTCGTCTCCATCACCTCTATCCATGGCGGTGAGGCTTGGAATGTGATTCCAGACCAGATTCAGATGCGCTGCAACTTTCGGAGCTTTTCCGAAGATGTTTCTGCCCGTATGGAAAGCGAGCTGCGCAGGATTTGTGCAGGCACTGCAGAGGCGCATGGCTGTAGCGTGACCGTCGAGCGACCGCCGCTCACGCCCTATCCGCCGGTTGTGAATACGGCCCCCGAGATGGCTCTGGCGATTGATGCGATGGAGGCGGTTGCGGGTAAAGAAAATGTGCATCAGGATTTGCGGCCTGTGATGGGTGCAGAAGACTTTGCGTTTTTCCTGCGTGAAGTGCCGGGGGCCTATGTCTTTATCGGCAATGGCGACAGTGCAGCCCTCCATAACCCTGCTTACGACTTCAACGACGAGGCACTGGGCTACGGCATCTCTTACTGGGTCGAGTTGGCGCACCGCACGCTGCGTGCCACTGCCTGAGCATCAAAAAAAGGACATACTATGACGGCAATACACTATTGGTCGGTCGCCGAAACAACCAAGCGCCTGAGCTGTGGCGATGTCTCGGTGCAGGATGTGACCGAAGCGCAATTTGCGCGGATTGCACAAATAAACCCGCAGATCAATGCGGTCACTACCGTCGTCGACGAAGCGCTGGATATTGCGCGCGCGCTGGACAAGACCGGTAGACCGCAGGACGCGGGGCCGCTTTGGGGCGTGCCGGTGACGGTGAAGATAAATGTCGATCACAAGGGTTATGCGAACTCGAACGGCGTGTTGGCCAACAAGAACGCAATTGCGGATGCGGATTCGCCTGTTGTGCGAAATCTTAAAGATGCAGGGGCAGTGATTGTCGCACGCACCAGCACACCCGAATTCTCCATGCGCTGGTTCACGTCCAATCCTATCCACGGTGTGTCCCTGAACCCGTGGGATCATAGCGTCACCCCTGGCGGCTCCAGCGGTGCGGCGGCGGCGGCTGTGGCAAGCGGGATTGGCACGATCGGCCATGGCAACGATTTGGGCGGCTCGCTGCGGTATCCTGCGATGTGCTGTGGGGTGGCTACCATTCGCCCCTCGCTGGGACGCATTCCCGCGATGAACCCCATGCAATCAGCCGCGGGGATCGAGCGTGGCCCGTTCACCCAGTTGATGGCCGTGCAAGGCCCCATCGCGCGCTCTATTGCGGATGTGCGTGCGGGTTTGGAGGTGATGTCGCGCGGCGACGTGCGCGATCCGCTCTGGGTGCCACCTTCGGCTGACCGTCGCGATGCGGGTGGCCCTTTGACGGTCGGCTATGCGATGAACCCCTTTCAAGGCACGCTCGATCCGGCAATTCAAAGAGCGATGCAGACGGCGATCGCTGGTTTCAAGGGTACAGGTGCCAAGCTCCGCGAAATCAGCCCGCCTTCCGCCGCTGATTTGCCTGACCTCTGGGGGACCTTGATGTTCACGGAGACGGAAGCGTTGGCGCGCGGTGCAATGGAAGCCCACGGATCGGAAGAGATGTGGGACTATTATCAAAAATTCTTGGGGCATTTCGAACCAACTGACATTGCCGGTCTGATGCGCGCGATGCAGCGCCGAATTGTAGTGCAGCGTGCTTGGGCTGCGATGTTCCAAGAGGTTGATGTCTTATTGCTGCCGACATCGCTCAGCCGTCCGTTTCGCAATGATCAGGACTTCAGGGAGCCAGAGACGCTGGGCGAAATCGTCGCGGCACAATCGCCGCTTCTGGCGATCAACGTTTTGGGCCTGCCTTCTGTCGCCTTGCCAACACATCTTGACGACGGCGTCCCGCTGGGTGTCCAGCTGGTTGGGCCAATGCACAGTGATGCCTTTGTATTGGACGCAGCCGAACGTCTTGAACTGGAACTGGGTACGCTTTGGCAGACCCTCGCAAAACAGGAAGTAAAACGATGACCAAAATTGAGCGCAAACATACGAACGCACGCATGTCCCAGATCGTCACGCACGGCGACACCGTCTATCTTGCAGGGCAGGTAGGGACTCCGGGTGCAAGTGTGGAGCAGCAAACCCGCGACTGCCTTGACGCCGTCGACCGCCTGCTCGCCGAAGCTGGATCGGACAAGGCGCACATGCTTCAGGCGATCATCTGGCTGGCGGATATGGCCGATTTCGCCGAGATGAACGCGGTTTGGGACGCTTGGGTGCCGGAGGGAGCGGCACCTGTCCGCGCCTGCGGCGAGGCCCGTCTGGCCACGCCCGAATATCGGGTCGAGATCATCATCACGGCCGCAAGGACCTAAGAAAGATGGTTTCTTTCCCCTACATCCCCCGTGACATTTGGCTGGCGCGATGTAGTCAACATCATGCCGGAAGCCCACCACGGTCCGGGCCCGATGATCAAGGGCCAGTTCATGGAGCGTGGGCAAAACGCGCTTATCAAACGTGCGGCCTGGATTGACGGCATCGGGATAGGCGCGATGTGTTTTACCGTCTTTCCCCAGAACAGCGCACGCAATCTGCAATCCGTGCAAGGCACAATGTTTGTCTTTGACGATCACACGGGCGCGCTGCTCGACAGTGACGTAGTGACTTATCGGAAGACAGCGGCGGATTGGCGTTGTACGGGGAACTGACCTCATTCGACACCAAGGGCGGATTGCAGACATTCGCTGCAAGTGCGAAATCGAAAAGGCAGCACGAAGAGAGCGGACGCTCAGGGTATCACCCGGTTGTTTGCGTTGTGCAGACGCGGCGAACTGCTGGTCTGAGCCCAGAGTCCCCGATGCTGCGGTACGCGCCGATGTCCGCTATGGGGAATGCCTAAAAATGGGTCTCCAAATTTTGACGCTTAGCTGATGTTGAACCGCTACGTCGAAGACCGCAGGCAGTCTTACAGACCTAAATAAGCTGTGCAGTTTTCAACCAGTTCAACGACAAATTCGTCGGCCCTTGTGGTTTGTATTCTGCTCCGAGCGGTTTTGAATATCCAAGCCTTTTGATCACATCAAAGATGTGGTCAAAGTTGACTTCACCATGATCAGGCGCACCACGGTCGGGGACGCTTGCGAACTGGATGTGGCCGATATGATTTTGCAGGTGCGTCAGCTTGTGAGTCAGATCGCCTTCCATGAGTTGAACATGATAGCAGTCAAACATCAGCTTCAGGTTTGGAACGCCTACTTCGGCAATGATTATTGTGGCCTGATCTGTTGTTTGAAGGAAATATCCGGGCGCGTCGTAGCGGTTGAGCGGTTCGATCAGGATAGATATATCCTTAGATCCGGCCAGACCACAGGCATATTGCAGATTACTCACAAAGGTCCTATGCGCTTCAGCGCCGGTTGCAAAGCCTGCCATAACATGGATGTTGCGCGCGCCGATGGCCTCGCCATACGCTACAGCTTGATCAATAGCCGCGCGGGCCTCCGGAATACGGTCGGGCAAGGCAGATAGGCCGTTATCGCCTGCTGCGACATCGCCCCGCGATGTGTTTATCCCAAGCATCGGCAGCCTGGTTTCACTCAAGGCCGCTTTGACGTGCGCGGGATCGATATCATAGGGCCAATGGCACTCAACCGCGTCAAATCCAGCCGCCTTTGCAGCGCGGATGGCATCAGGCAGTTTCAGTTCGGCCCACAGAAAACCCAAGTTTGCGGAAAATTGCATCAGTCGTCCCATTCAACATCGAAATGCGTCACGAGATCGCGCACTTGCGTCTCATCAAGCATGCGCGCAGGGATGCCGCGCATCAGCATAGCAAGACGCGCAGTATCCTCGAGTTCTTCAATTGCATTGCACGCAGCCTCGACGTCCTTGCCCGCCACTACAGGTCCGTGATTAGCCAGCATCACAGCGGAGCGCTTGCCTGCCAGCCCGCGCACGGCATCCCCCATTGCCGGATCACCGGGGCGGTAAAAGGGGAGCAGCTTCACGCGGCCCAGCTTCATAATTGCGTAGGGCGTCAGGGGCGGCAGAAAGTTATCGACGTCCACATCCGGCATCATCGACCACGCAACAGAATGGCACGAATGCAGATGTACAACGGCCCCTGCAGTGCTGCGCGTGTCATAAAAGGCGGCATGAAGGGGCATTTCTTTGGTGGGTGGATCCCCACCGATCAATGTCCCCTTGGCGTCGAAATGCGAAAGGCGCGCGGGATCCAGCCTGCCAAAGCTGGTTCCTGTGGGCGAGACAAGAAGCCCGCCATCTTCGGTGCGCGCAGAAATGTTGCCTGTGCTGCCACCTGTTAGCCCACGCTCAAACATTGACTTTGCAAGCAGGCATATCTGTTCGCGCAATGCAGTGGTCATGGCTGGGTTCCGTCCAGAATTTTTGCGGCCTTTTCAAAATACTCCACGCTGCCAAAGTTGCCTGATTTCAGCGCCAGCACAAGCCCGTCACGGGCGCGCAGCGCAGGCACACCGGGATCAATCTCAGGTCCGATTTCGAGCTGCGTCAGCGACAGACCTTCCACCACTGCGCCAGAGGTTTCGCCGCCAGCGGTGAGCAATTTGCGCGCGCCCTGTTCGGTGCACATGCGGGCCACATCCGCAAAGAAATGCTCGAATTTTTCTGCACTTTCATCGCGTCCGTATTTGTCTTGTGCAACCTTAACCGCTTCAGGATCAGCAGAGCTATAAACCAGCGGCAAGCCCTCTGCGTTCATTGCCCAATCTGCGGCGGTCTGTGCGGTGATCTCTCTGCCAAAGAGCATATCCGCGCTAACTTCCATCGCGGGGTGGGACATTTTATGATGGGCGATCTGGCCGCGTGTCGCGATGGAGCACGACCCTGAGAGGACAACGCATTTGCCGTGTTCGCCTGTCCAAGATGTGCTGTCTCGAGCGGTAATGCCGAAGTTTATTGGCAAGCCGAGCGCGGCACCTGATCCACCTGTCACGAGTTCGAGCCCCTTTGCCGCCGCCCCGATTTGCATCAGGTCGGCGTCTTGTAACGCATCAACCACGATAAGCCGTTTGCCTGCCGCAAACTCAGTATCGAGACGCGCGCGAATGGCCTGTGCTCCGGTTAATACGGTGGCCGCATCCACATGCCCCACGGGTCCGCTCGATTGCGTAGCCAGAACGCGGCGGATGTCGGGGTCTGTCATGGGGGTGAGGGGGTGGTTTTGCATCCCGCTTTCGCTGAGCAAGACGTCTTTTACAAACAAATGACCTTGATAAATCGAGCGGCCCGTTCCCGGAAAGGCGGGGCATACGATCACGGCTCGGGCGTCCAGCGCATCGGCCAGAGCCTCGGTAACAGGGCCGATGTTGCCGTCTGCGGTGCTGTCGAATGTCGAGCAATATTTGAAATAGATCTGCTCACAGCCTTGCGCCTGCAACCATTCAAGTGCCTTGAGAGATTGAGCGATAGCATCCGCCGCAGGAATGGACCGCGTTTTCAGAGAGACCACTCCGGTTTGTACCTGCGGATCGGCTGGGCCTTGGGGCACACCACTGTATTGCACCGTACGCATGCCCGCCTTGGCCAGCGTATTGGCCAGATCGCTGGATCCTGTGAAGTCGTCGCCGATACACCCCAGTAACATCAGTTGTCTCCCGGTAGGGTCACGCCACCTGCGCGCGCGAAGTATTTTGCGATGGCGGCATCATCCTCGTTGCCAAGTCCCGCCTCGGAGGCTGCGCGAAACTGTGCCAGTGCATTCGACGAGATCGGCACCGGAAGGTTCGACGAGGCGGCGATGTCTGTAACGATGCCGAGGTCTTTGAGCCAGATGTCCACTTTTGATTTCGGTGTGTAATCCGCATCTACAACATGCGGGCCACGATTTTCGAACATCCAAGAAGTGCCAGCAGAGACTGATACGACCTTAAGAACCTGCGCAGGCGTTAACCCTTGGGATGCGCCGAAAGCCATTGCTTCGCCCATGGCCGCGATGTGCACACCTGCGAGGAGTTGGTTCACGGCCTTCATCGCAGAGCCAGCACCGGCATGATCACCCAGACGGTGCACCGTTTCGGCCATCGCCTCGAGGGCGGGATCAGCGGTGGCAAATGCGTCTGCACTGCCCGCTGCCATAATCGAGAGCTGACCTGCTGCTGCCTTGATCGCTCCACCCGAGATCGGGGCATCGAGGTAAAGCAAGTCCATGTCAGCTGCCTGTGCCTCCATCTCAGCGGCAAAGGCGGGGGAGACGGTTGCGCAGGAGATGATCACACCGCCCGAGCGCAGCCGCTTGGCCACGCCCTGCTCTCCGAACAGAACTGTACGAGTCTGATCCGCATTGAGCACCGCACTGACAACCGCATCGGCTTGTGGCAAGGCATCCCCAAACTCGGCACCGCCTGCCTCAACCAGCATCTCAACTCGTGGGGATGCAGGGTCAAATCCACGCACGGTATGGCCCGCCTTAACAAGGCTGACCGCCATACCAAGGCCCATTGAGCCGAGGCCCACAAAATCGATCAACATTGTTTACTCTCCAAATACCCATTCGACGGGCCAAAGTGTGATGGCGGGAACGTATGTGATGACCATCAACGCCGCAAATACGGTCAGCACAAACCACACCAGCTGTGGGATGATTTTTTCGACACGCAGGTTTGCCACGGCGCAGGCGGCAAACAGGTTCACCCCCAGCGGTGGCGTGATCATCCCAAGTGCAAGGTTCACCACGATGATCAGGCCGAAATGTACTGAAGCGACACCATAGCTCATGGCGATGGGGGTCAGGATCGGCGCAAGCACAAGGATCGCGGCGGACGTCTCAATGAACATACCTACAATGAGCAGCAGGAAGTTCACCGCCAGCAAGAACGTGATGCGGCTGTCAAAGATGTCCTTGAACCATGCGGCGATCTCGTTCGGCAGGCCCGAACGGGTGATCAGGAAGGAAAACAGCGATGCGGCCGAGATGATGATCATAATCGCGGAAGTTGAGATGATCGTTTTCTTGAGGATTTCCGGCAGGTCGCTCAATTTCAGTTCTTTGTACAAAACCATTCCAACGATCAACGCGGCGGCAACGGCGGCCGCACTCGCTTCGGTCGGGGTGAAAATGCCCGAGTAGATGCCGCCGAGGATGACGACTGGTACCATTAAGGCAGGCAGCGCTGATTTGAACGCAGCAGAGGGGGAGGCACGGTCCATGCCGTCTTCCTTACCGATGCCGCGCAAGCGGCAGATCACCAAAACCAGCGTCATCAGCGATACCGCAACAACCAGACCGGGACCGAGGCCAGCCACAAACAGCTTGCCGATCGAAGTGTCAGTCGAGACACCATAGAGAATGAGAGGAATAGATGGTGGGATCAACACGCCCAGCTCGGCAGAGGAAGCCTGAATAGAGGCGGCCAGCGGCTTTGGATAGTGATGCTTGACCATCGCGGGAATGAGGATCGCACCGATGGCGAAGGTGGTCGCAACGGAGGAGCCGGAGACGGATGCGAAGAGCATACACGTCAGCACGCAGGTACAGGCCAGCCCACCTTGAATGCCGCCGACCAGTGATTTCGCCAGCTCAACCAGACGGGTTGAAATGCCACCTGCGGACATGAGATTGCCTGCGAGAATGAACAAGGGGATCGCCATAAGCGGGAAGCTGTCGATGCCCGTGAACATGCGCTGTGCGACCAGCAAGAGCGGCAAACTACCCTGCGCTTCGATGCCGATGACGGAGGCCAGCCCGATGGACACTGCGATAGGCACACCGAGGACAAACAGGATGATCAGGGAGAGGCCAAGGGCGCTGTTCATTATGTGTCCTCCGCGTTGCGTGCGATGAGCCAGTCACCTTGCACGGCGCGCACCATCGAGGCGACGATGGCGATCAGGATGAATGCGGAACCAACGGGTAGAGCGGCGTAGATCCAGGCAATAGACATATCGAGGGCGGACAGACTTTGCGGGACAACCCGCAGGGTCATCAGGTAGCCCTGCCATAGCAGAACCGAGAAAAAGATCAGAGAACCCGCGTTGGCAAAGAGATATACGCCGATGCCGAGGCGAGGTGGCAGCGCATTCTGGATTATGTCAACCGAGATCATGGCACCGTGACGGAATGCAACAGCGACCCCCAGAAACACCGACCAGATCATCGAAGAACGAGTGATCACCTCCGACCACGTCGATGGGGCACCAAAGGCAAAGCGGGTGATCACCTGATACAGCGCCAAAGCGGCAGCAAGGACCAGAAAGGCGATGGACAGGCGCTGCGCTATGCCAGTCGTAAAATCTTCGAGACGCAGGAAATAGCGCATGACACGGCCTCATCTGTTGGGGAAGTAGAGAAGGCAGGCGCAGCATAATGCGCGCCTGCCGGTGCTCTGATTACTCGACCGCTTGAATACGCTCGACCAACTCGGGGCCGTACTGATCCGTATAGATCGCATAGGACGGCTGCGCCAACTCGGCAAAGGGTGCTTTGTCGATGTCGGTGATGACTTCCATGCCGTTCTCGATTAGCAGGGCAACACCAGTTTCCTCAAGGCGGTTCACTTCGGCACGGGTCGCCGTAGCGGATGCTTTGGCCGCTTCCATGAACCAGCCGCGCTGCTCGTCTGTCAAACCGTCCAGCAGAATGGGCGAGCCCAAAACGACCGCTGGCGAATAAACGTGACCGGTGAGCGACACGTGGCCCTGCACTTCCCAAAATTTGGACGCGGTGATAACGGTGACAGGGTTTTCCTGACCGTCAACCACGCCCTGCTGAAGTGCAGTAAACAACTCGGGGAAGGCCATCGGCGTGGGGGCTGCACCCATGCCGGAAAAGGCCTCCATGTGGACCTTGTTTTCCATGGTCCGCAGCTTCAAACCTTCGAGATCGGCAGGTGTGCGCACGGGCCGTTGGGAGTTAGTCACATGGCGAAAGCCGTTCTCGGACCATGCCATCCCGACCAGTTGGTTCTCGTTGATCTTGTCCAGCAATTCCTGACCGATATCGCCGTCCAGAACGTTGCGCGCATGATCATAGTCGCGGAACAGGAACGGCAGATCGAGCGCAAAGACTTCGGGCACAAAGTTGCCAAGCGGACCTGTGGAGGTGATGACCACGTCCATGGAGCCGATTTGCAGGCCCTCGATCATGTCACGCTCGCCGCCCAGCTGGCCTGCGGGGGCCTGAGAGCCTGTGAACTCGCCGCCCGACAGCTCGGTCAATGTGTCGATGAACGCTTGCGCGCCGATACCGTAATGTGAGGCTTCGGACAAAGCGTGGCCGACAACAATATTGCGCTCAGCATAGGCAGTGGTTCCCGCCAAGATAGCGATCGTGCTCGCAAAAGCGAAGATAGTATGTTTCATTTTGGTTCCTCCCAAGGTGATGTTTCGTCGTTTTCTGCCCCGTGCTGTTGCGCGGGGTTTGTGCCTATTTTCAGACCCTTCTCAGGGCTTTTGGCCCATCTCGTCTTCCAGATAGACCGCTATGATCTCTCCGAAAGTTCGCTCTGCACGAAAGCCCAGCGACAGGGCGCGTGCAGTGTCAAAATCGCGTGGCCATCCTGAAATGATGGCGACCACAGCAGGGTCAGGCACACGGCGGATCAACGCCACAGCTGCATCGCCTGCAACGGCGCGCAGGGCCTCGATCTGATCGCCCACGGTGGCACTCACGCCTGGCATGGTCATGCAGCGTTGTGCGCCCATCGTGCTGGTATCAAGGGTGGCGGCGTGATCGATATATCCCACAGCCGCGCGCGGACTGGCGAACCAATGGCGTACATCGTCGTCCACCGGCAGGATCGCTTCCTGGCCATTGAGCGGCTCGCGCAGGATGCCGGAATAAAAGCTGGACGCGGCCTTGTTCGGTTTGCCCGGACGGATGCAGATGGTGGGAAAGCGGATGCCGATACCGTCAATGAACCCGCGGCGGGAATAGTCATTGAGCAGGAGCTCTCCCATTGCCTTTTGCGTGCCATAGCTGGTCAGTGGTGTGAGGTGGTAGTCATCGGGGATTTTGGCGGGGAAGGGTGCGCCAAAGACGGCCAGCGAGGAGGCGTAGATTAATCGGGGGCAGTAGCCTTTGATGTGAGCAATCGCTTCCAACAGCGCACGCGTGCCATCCAGATTGACGCGGTAGCCCTTTTCCATATCCGCCTCGGCCTCACCCGATACGATGGCGGCAAGATGCACGATCACATCGGGACGGTCAGCGATCACACGTGCAGCCACGTTAGGCGCGGAGAGATCGGCGGCGAAGGCATCGCACGTGCCCGCGAAATTCTCCGCCACCTGCGGGGTGATCACATCCACAAGCGTGAGTGCGTCAACAGGCTGGCCGCCCAGAAGGCCCGTGACGGCAATACGCTCTGCGAGTTTGCGGCCAATCATGCCCGCCGCGCCAATGATCGCAACTCTCATGTGTTTTCCTCATTTTTAGAACTTGCCAGTACTGCGCGGGTGCTGTCGTAAATACGGCGCTCATGCACGCCCATAGCGCGGGCCAGCGCATTTGCATCGCGGGCGACGAGTGCCGCCAGAATTTCGCGGTGGTCGGCAATGCTCTGCGCGATGGCACCTGTTTTTCCGACGGCCCTGCGGCGGTCGTCAAGCTGGTATGAATAGAGCGTCGCCGCGAGATCGGACAGCACTGCATTTCCGCATGACTGATAGACAATCGTGTGAAACGCACGGTCCGCGATCAAGAAGCTGACAGGGTCACCTGTGTTCTTTTCCTGCACCTTTATTAGGGCGGAAAGCGCATCCAGAGCTTCTTCACCAATGCGGGCAGCGGCCAACTGAGACACACGCGCCTCGACCATAAGCCGCCCCTCATGTACATCCTCAAGCGAATAGTCTGTAACGCGGCCATTGGATAGCGCAGAGATACCCAGATTGCCCACATCCGCAGACACCACCTTTGTACGCGCGCCCTGCACGATTGATACGATACCCTTTGTCGACAGGATCAGTAGCGCGCCCCGCACCGTCTCGCGGCTCACCCCCATTGAGGCGGCCAGATCTCGTTCGCTGGGCAGGGTGTCGCCGACGCTTAAGACGCCGGAGGCGATAAGTGTAGCGAAACGCTCGGCTACCTCATCCTTAACGGAACGGTGCGCTACTTTCTCCATAGATGTGCTGTAAACATCGAGATGAGGCGCGTCGCCCATTTGTTCCCCTCCCCCAGGAAACCGACCGCTTCTTTCATCGAGAATCGGCAGCTTGGTACACTGGTCTAATGGTTAGGCCAGTGTACCAAGCTCGTCAACGGATAAGATTCACGGGGCTAGATGGCTGCTCTCGGACTTTCGCTGCAACCGCTAGATTTAACTGGCTTTAAATCCAGCACCGACAACAAGGGCGGATTGCATACCTCCGCTGCACTCTGCATCAAGATCCGGTGAGCGGTACAAAGTGATTTTTCTTGTGACTGCGCCAATGGCAATTTTAGGACAGCTGTTCAACAAGCGGTCGGCTTTTAGAGGTCTACACTAAGCCTTACTCGAGCCTATGTTTTCTTCACGTGATCAATATGAAGGTTTCACATCCTGAATGCGTTATTTCATATTAATTTTCCGTGAAAATCAGCCTTAGTTCCACCGAAGATCGAAAGCGGTTTCTATCGTGCGATGCGTGCCGCCTTTTGCCAAGACATCATGGACACGGGTTGCTTGCGCCCGGCGGTGCTTTGCACGCAGAAATTCCTTTTTCAGCCGGTAAAGAAATGGGCCCCTAAACTCCTTGTTTTTGCGACTTGCCACATCGATCCGCTTAGTCACCAAGAGAAAATCGGGCATGTCTCGGGATGGGCTGCTAAAGGTCCCAAATTGCCCCTGCAGCGCAATGACAGGTTCCAGCTGAAAAATATCCAAGCCATGCCCGCTTGCTCCACGCTCAGATGGGTATGGGTCGAACAAATAATCGTCGAGCGTTCGTTCAGTCCGAGCGTCCGCTGCAAGCTTCGCTGCGGTCCCGCTATCGAGCATATAGGCGGCCGCGCTTGCCCCAATTGAGCGAATCTGGTGCAGTTTGAACGTGCAAACTTGAAGGCAGGCTGGCTCCAGCAAGGCCGGGTCGCCCGTTGCATCCAGCCGTATAATTCCTTCTGGGTTCGCTTCGAAAAGCGCGCGAATGCAGTCTCCAAATTGGTCCGAGAAAAGCAAATCATCCTCAAGCACTATGCCGCTCTGGCCTGAAGCAGCAATCTTGCGCCAAGCATCCACGTGGCTCCTGAAGATTTCTATGTCAGATGGCCCAAGTGCCCAGCGATCGCTTTTCCAATGCCCAGGTGAATAATCCGGTGGAGGTGCGTAATTAGGCGATTTAATATCATTCGCTAAAACCCGCTCTACCTGCGCCTCGGGCAAAACCCGGGCTATTTCGGAAAGCATATAGTCTCGACGGTCCTGTGCACGGTCTAGGTTAATCAGATAAATGGGAATGCTCATCGTCAGTCTTTCTTATGCAGAACCGTATCAATTCTGCCAAAAGGCAGGCGTCGTCATATCATCAAATTTGGGGTCATTTCGTTGATCTAGCGGATGGGGAATATGTGCAGGCGTCAGATCGCCGCTGACGCGATCTCTACGGAGATAGGTTGCTTCAAGCAAAGGCGGAATATCGCGGCCTTCAAATTGGTAGAAAGGGGATGCATTGTTTGCATGCAGGTGGCAAAGCACGTGGGTGTCGGTCAGTTTTCTCATCGTTGCCGACATTTTGTCAAATTGCGCGCGATCAAAGACCTGATCCAAGTTGTGATATTCGATCAAAATAATGCGGAAACGGTTCAGTATTTCATCTGAAACGGTATTCAAAACGTCATATTCCGCTCCCTCGATGTCAATTTGCAACAACAATTCATCGCCTGGCTGGGTATGTGAATCGACCCAACTGTCTAAAGTGATCGTGTCGCCTTTGTTTTCGGTTCCGAGAAATTTTTGCACAAAGGTCATGTTGGAAGGCATACCTTTCGGCGGCTCCACTGATGCGTCCGCGAGATAGCAAGCCTTCACTCTCTTGGACATCTCCAGATCAAATCCCAGTGTGTCGGATACACCCGGAGAGAATACAGCAGATAGTCCGTCAAGATCGTCAGGCACCAGATAACCGCCGTCTAGGTCAGGGCCAATCCGCACCAGCTCATGCTGTGTTTTAAATGGCTTAAAGAGCTCAAGGAACTTCTGCACTTCGTCCCATTGTACAGCCCCCGGTGCCCCTGCTTCTTGCTCTATCCGAGCATTGTTGCGACTTGCAGAGGCATTCCATTTTCGACGATGGTTCAATTCTGATAGTATGGCCTTTAACGTGGGCATTGCTATCCCTTTCCTATTTGTATTCTTGCAATGTTCTGTCGCGAGTAAACGACAGCATTCGCGTCACAAAATTTAAACATTTGCAGTGTCAGCATTAAAACCATATTCGTCGCGCCGCTCGCCGCCCTAAGAATTGTCTCCGTTTTGTATGACAAACATGTAGGATGGTGAATAACCTCGAGCGCCTCCGCATTTGACTATCTGCGTCTTGAAGTGGTCGGGTAGGATAGCACTGACGATGTGCCATTGATCCAATGTCGCCTCTGAGATGTCCTCGATTATTGCCCATCCGTTTGGTTTTAGCAGTCCCAAAAAGAGCGTAAGAGAATACATGTTGGCGTTAGGCGCATGCAATCCATCATCGATCATCAGATCGAAGCCACTACCAATCTTGTCGCCAAGCTCCTGCAGAGTGGCGAATTTAGTTTGGTCTACATAGTACGTTTTAATGCGATCCTCTTCAAAGAGCACCCGCTTGTCAAAATCCGCTCCGAAAACCTGGGCATTCACACAATAATCGCGAAAGGCACGAAGTGACGCTCCGGGATGTCCTTTTGGCCCCATGTTCGACAATACGTCGGTGTTGTTGGTGCCAAGTCCAATCTCCAACACCTTCGTAACTGCATCCGGCTTGGAAAGGATAGCGCTATAAGCTTTGTGATATTGGTGCGCGCCGCCCTTGTCGCTACCATAGTGGTCGAAAATGGCCTTGAGCGTTTCGGCTGCCTGAAGCGAAGTTCCTGCCGCAAATTCATCAATAGTCACAATGGGGCGCGGTTGTTTTGATGATAGCGATTCCACAAGCATTTTGAGGGCTTGTGGCGTTTGGTTAATAGTTTGTACCGTCAACTGCGTGCGCAAAGCATGAGATCCTGCACCGGTTACCTCATAGGCCGGGAAGGCGGCAGTTAGGTCGATCCATCGTTTTTTGAAAATCAGTTTTTTAAACTGCCTACGTAAGCCCATAGTGAGCCTCCTTGAAAAAATGTCGGCGTTTTGCTGTTAGAGACGAGTCAAAGCGATACGCCGGAAGATGAACAAAAAAACGAGCAGCACTAACGAGACGTGAGCCTTTGGCCGAGTTTGGTAATCTTTTTTTGCAGTTTGCGCCAGCGCCACTGCAGACGCGCCGTGCGCGATAGGTTGCGGTCGCGCCGTGCATGAACCGGATAATTGGAAAGTACGTCCCAATCAAAGGTTTTCTGGTCTGTGCCCCAACAAATGATCTCGCGCGCATCAATGTCGATGACCTGATAACGACTACAAAGGATTGAGAATATTGACTGGTCATGCCGATGTTCTTGGAAGCTAGGGGCATTCGCGGCCTGTGACGGTGTATCGTCAATCATTGCCCAATCCTTGTCAAACACATCTATCCAATCCATTAAAAATTGCCGCGCCGTAGGACCGTTCAGCAGCATAAAGGTAGTAGCGTGATAGGTTTGGTCAGAACGCACCGGCGAGTCGGGTTCCACGCCAAGAGCTACAAATAGGTCTTCTTTGGTCCAGGCCCCGTTGTTCCAGTCTGGTACTTCGCGGGCCTGCAATATGGTGTCCTTGCTTGCGCCATTATATTTGAACGCCAAAATCGGTGCCTCTGGCGTCAGTAGGGCTACATACTCTTCAAGCCGCTGTCTGCCGCGTGGATTGAGGTGACAGCCTGCGTCCACATACATTAGCACATCACCATCACGCATTTGTGCAAGCGCCTGTAATGCAACCTGCGGCTTCCAACACCAATATCCAAAACCGCGAATATTATCGCGCAGTTTACTCCTGAACCGAAACTGGAAATCACTGTCCAGCATCGTCTCATCGTATGGTTTGAAGCTATCGAACAAAGCCATGCTGGCAGCCTGCCGTTCAAGACGTGCGGAAGCCAGGTGCATAGATTTACTGGCAAAAGTGGTGCAGATTAACCGTCGGACCTTTGGCTCACACATATCCATATCCTTCTGAAAAAATCTGGGGTTCTCTTGGGTGCGTAAAAAATGTTGCGGGTCATTCGATACGGTATTTTCCCACATCGGCAGGCTTGTTCGTACCGTCGTCTTAAGGAAGATTAAACGAGAAATATTTCTGTTTTCCTGAAGTCTTTTAAAAGCCGGAAGAAAATTTTAGAACGGAGAACAAAAAAGGATTGGGAAATACTGTAAAGGGTCAGTTTGCTGCTTGGCAATGTTCAGCGTCGAGCACAGATCCTCATTTTGGGAGCATGTCCAATCCAGCTCAAATGACGCTGCCACAAACCCCGATCAAAACCCAATCGCTTGCTAAAGGTTTTTGACATAGTGTCGACAGCCGCCATTCGCTGCGACGCATAATTCTTGTAAGGAGGGCCCGAACAGGACCATCGACGCGAGTTGCACCTAAGTCAGCTAAGGGCCGGAAGCGCCCAATTCAATTCTGAAAGCGATACTGGTCTGAGCCAACCATCTGAACGGGATTGATCCTTTGCCTGGCGATCTGACTGGTGCGTTTGCCCCCTCAACGTGCTCAACAATACGCTTCGTCTTCAGGCTGCGCATATAGCTGCGCAGCTCGGCCTGAAAAAAGGCCGTTACATCTGCTTCGGGCAGAGAGGTATGAAGGTCGTCGTCGAGCATAAGATCCATGTACGCAGTGAGCTGTACACATAATCTAAGCGCTTGCCGTTGATCTGTCGTCCCCAGTGAGACCAGTACAGGCCTGAAACATGTGGACAATCGAGGGACTCGTCTTCGGAAAAAATATATCCGGCGGCGTTTCGAAAGGTAAAGAATGTTGTTCATCGTGACCTCGCATTGGGTCACTATTCAAGAGATAGCATATTGATCATTTAGCGCGGCATGGAGAGTCTGTGTAACCCTCTGTTTAATCCCCCGTGTGACCAAATCCTCAGCTCATCCCAGCTACTCTGCCGGGTTGATTGATTTAAAACGATAAATCTGGAAGTTTGGCTGGGATGGTAGGAAACCTTACCGCCCCCTGATCTTCATAGGTTTTTCCCGCTACCTACCGAAACTGGGGCAGCTTCTGGGGCGACTGGGTGCTGCGGGTGCTGTCGCTGACGTGCAAATGACGGTGCCCAGCGCTCCCACTGCTCTCCAATAGCTCTCCCCACTGCGGCCCACGATGACAGTAGGTCCCCACCGCTCACCAGCCGCCAACATTGCAACCCGCATCAGTCGGTCAGGATCATCTGTTCAACGTCGTTACGGCTGAGCGCGCTACCTAGGTAGTCGACGTCGAAGAACTTGTTATCTTTGCGCACGAACTGCTGAGCGAACACTGCCGCTAGCGTGTCGATCTGCGTCTTCGTGACTTCTCCTGTTTCTGGTTTCTGGTTAGTGGTCATTGATGGTTACTCCCATCATCGATGACGCCGATTAATTCTTCGCTCCTCAAGAGGGATAGGCGATTAACCTAGTTCGGGCTGCGAAGGTCGACTTCATAATCTGTATGTTCCCTCTTTAAGCGCCCCCTGGAAGATTTCCGGGGTCAAATAGGTGCGACACTATAGCTTTATGGCTATCGACCCGCGTTCACTTGAAAGAAGGGATGCAGCTAGGTTCGAGGCTTCGATTGAAGTGACTTAGCTCAGCGAACCACCACGAGGAGGCCCTTTTGAGGGCCGACTTGCTCTTGGCTGCAACTCAGGTCGACGCCAATGGGTGCTGGGTGAGAGGGACGTTAAAGCGGCCCAAGACGGGGTTCCGAGGGCGGCAGGTGGCGGCGGCGAGGTTCGTGTACTGCGTGGTCAACCGGGAGGTGCTGAGCGAACGGGTGGTGATCCGGCATCGATGCCATAACGAGCTCTGCTGTCGTCCGGAGCACCTTCAGACGGGCTCGGCGGCGGATAACAAGCGTGACGACTGGGAGTACTGGGCCAATGGGGTGAACTACGACCTGCTCTAAGCCCGTGGCATAGGCCCCAGACGACCAATCAGGGGCCACCCGCCGCCCCCATCAACTGGGGCGAAAACTGGGGCAGAACCGGGGCCAGCGGGTGGCTCGGTGTCTTAGTTGCCTATCCTGAAGAGTGATGGCTGGGATGGTAGGAAACCTTGCCGCTCCCTGATCGTTATCAGTTTTTCCCGCCCGCAACCGAAACTGGGGCAGGTTCTGGGGCGAGACGGGGGCTGCGGGTGCTGCCGCTGACGTGCAGACGACGGTGCCCCTCACTTCGTTCTCAGCTCCCCCACTGCGGCCTACGATGACAGTAGATCCCCACTGCTCACCAATAGCTCTCCCCCTGCGGCCCACGATGACAGTAGGTCCCCACCGCTCACCAACCGCCAACACTGCCACCCGCATCAGTCTGCCACGGCTGTTGACGTCGCTGGAGGGGGCTGGCTCCGGAGGGGGCTGAGGCTGGGTATAGGTGATTTTCCGGCAGCATTGGAAAACGCATTGAAGCCGGAAACTAAAGAGACTTGCTCTAGGCACAAAAAAACGACACCATTTCTTAAAGGTGTTCAACCTGTCGAAAATTTATTAAATATAGCAATTATTATAAGAAATCGGAGCCTGTAAGTGGACAAAATACTCATCGCATGCATAATGTTTTTGATCGCAATGGCGATAAAAGATAAAATCGACAAAGAGACCAAAGGAAAGCTCGAAAAAGAATTGAAGAAGGCCGTCAGCGGCAAAATAAACCCTAAGCGGTTCCCCAAGGATTGCGAAAAAATACTCGCTAAGGTCATGCCCGAAGACTTCAAAAAGCATCAGGGAAAAATCAAAAAGGGTCTGGTTAAAATAGCAGAAATTACATCTCGGCCAGACGAAATCGCAGAATATAAATCCGCCGCCAAGCAGAAGAAACTGCTTGCCTAAGATTAAACTCGACCGTTTGAATAGGGTGGAAACCAGATAAAAAAAGAAAAGCATGAGTATCCCCAGCCAGCGCAAGCCAGCTGAGGACGATTATTCAGGATCGGCATTTTGATCGAACGCGTCTCTCAGCATTTGCATGTTATAGTCCCAGCCGAGCCTCATCGTGTCAGCCGTTTCCTTGGTCGCTCCCCAAAGGACGCCACCGCCGTCCTTCGCCTTCTCCCAAGTCTCGCCGACTGGCATCTCCGGAAAGTGCCACTCTCCAAAGTCAGGCATGTATTCTCTGGTCGTTTCCCATGCAGCGGCGGGGGAGTTATAAACTGTTCCCCAAACTTCCGCTTTCGATGGAACCTGCATGCCGCAGACTTCATGTGAACCTTCTGCGTATGCAAGTGACGGGTTTATCGACAGTTCGAGTTCACGGAGGTCTTGCAGGTTATCGCAGTTGTCCTTCAACTCGTAGCCAGTGACGGCGACGGCAACACCCACGCCAATGAACGGAATACTTTCGCCGAACATTGCGGCGACGTTTCTCTTTGCGCCAAAAGTGGTCCGGGCGGTTATCCGATCGATCGTATGTTCGACGGCATGACTGAGCGGTTTCGTCTCGTTCCGGTAGGTCACCTTGGGGTTCTTGAGCGTGGCTGAAAGGCTGGCAATGCGACGATCACGAACGGCGAGGTCGTCAGTCAAGGATGATACCTGCTTAGTCTTGGCCGTCAAATCGTTGGCTAAACCCTTCCGCTTGGTTTCTGAGGTCGCGAGGTCGTCAGAGAGTGAGGCTATTCGTCCCTTGTTTTTAGCTATCGTATTTTCAGCAGTCTGTTGCTTTGTTTTGGAGGTAGCAAGATCATCAGATAACGACGAAACGCGCCGCTTTTCCTGAGTAAGTTCCCCGCTCAACTTTGCAGTTTGCCGCTGTTTCACATCCAGATCAGTCGTCAGGCTCTTGATCTTCTTCTCGTTCAGAGCATTGTTGCGTCGAAGTTCAGAGGCGACTGCTGAAGCTCCTGTTACCGCTTCAAACACTGCCGAAAGCGCCAACGCTACTGTACTAAAGGCCACTGTCGCAACGTTCAGTGCCAACGACGACAGCAGCGCCAAGGCAAGAGCCAGGAATTTTAACTTTTTCAAATTGAAGTACCTTTCTAATAGGAAGGGCCTCGGCCAGCATCAACCAGCCGAGGGGTTTGTCAAGAGAAACGCCGGTTGACGACGTAGTCAGCCAGCCACTGCCAGTAGTAGTTCGCGTTGATGAACCCTTGGTCTTGAGCGGCAACGTCCTCCGCCTCTCGACGGGTCAACCCACCGTCAAACTCAGCGATAGCGGCCCGTTCCTCGAAGTCTTCGATGTTCGGGGGCACCATCACGACGGCAACCGTATCTGGTCGACGATGGCCCGCTTCTGCTCGTCACTGATCCCGGCTGAATAGATGCCATAGGTGATCCCATTCTCAGACCGGGCCGACTTATGGCCCACCAGAGAAGCGGTCCAATGCTCAGGCACACCTGTTCTTTCGCACTGAGTAATGAACCACTTGCGGGTTGAGTGAAAAACCAACTGATCCAGAGCCAACCAGCCGCGCACCCGAGCGAACCGCTTGGTAACGAGGTTGACGGTCAGGTCGGGAAACAGAGGTCCCTCAGCGGGCAGGCGGTCGAACACAGCGTCCAGAGCAGAATGCAGCGTCCAGAGCAGAATGCAGCGGTACTACCCTTTCCGCCGCATCGGTCTTCAGCAAGCGCACCTCGTTGGGTCTGATATGAATAAACGACCCTAGGTTGGCCTTGTTCACGACATCAGCCCTCAACAGGCCAACAGCCTCTCCCGCGCGCATTCCCGTAAGAAGACAGGTCAGCAGAACAGGTTGAAGCACCGGATCGTCCAGATCCAGAAGTCGGCGCACCTCCCCGTCGGTTGGCACGGCGTAGGGTTGCTGGCGCACCTTTGGGTCGAAGCGAACCGATCGAAACGGGTTAACCTCAAGCTGCCCCTCATAGACCAGCCAATCGATGAAGTGGTTGACCTGAGACCAGATACGCCGCTGAGTTCTCGGCGTGATCGTTACGTTGGCTTGGTTGGAGAAGAGAACCAACTGGGTCAGCGTCAGCCCCCGCGTCGTCTCAGATTTCCCGATGACCGGAGACAACTGTGCCACCAGCCCAAGGAACTCTCGACCCACAACGCGGTTCAGTTCGGTCACCGGCAGTCGCCCATACTTGCTGATGAATAACCCGACAGAGTAGCGAACACTCTTGAACCCGCTAGGTCTGAGTTGATTGCTTCTCAGGTCCAGATAGGTCCGGCCAACCTCTCTCACCGACGGCACAGGTCGACGCGCCTTGGCTTCGAACCTAACGCCACCAGAGGCCTCCAGAGCGGCCCGCAGGTGACCGATTGCGCTAACGGAGGCCTGAGCCCAAGGCAGAACTGCATTGGCTGCCTCTGGGGCAGTTCCGACGCCGTCTGTCACCGACCGGGCTTGAGATACCGTCTTCTCGAACTGGGCGTTCAGTTCAGCGGCCCGCGCTCTCGCAGCAGTCGGATCGCCAGTCTTCAGGGATTGTTTCAGGACAGGTTGGCCAAGAACCAGAGCAACGTCCTGCGGGTATCCTTCGATGGATCGCGTTCGTAGGCATCGAGCGTGTCCCGCACGTCATCCGGGTTAATGTCCATCGCGGTTGCGATGTGCCGGAAGAATTCCAGCTTCTGATCATCGCCAAGGGTCTTGAACCGAGAAAGGATTTCTTTTGCAAGCGCGAGACCAGACGTTTCGCCCGCGGTTCCGATCAACTCTTCCGCCAACTCCGTCAGGGGGCGGCTGCCAAGCTGAACGGGTGTCGTCGTTCTGTATCGACGCTCAAATATTGTTGATAAAAGATCGGCCAAAAGGGTCATTCGAGGCTCCCGAAGATAAGGGTGTGTGTCGCCGCATCAACGCACCGGGCCCGACATCCGCCGGGGCAATTTTTCGACACGTCACTGAAACCAAGGGCGATGGGTTTGGCCCAAACGCCCTGTCGAACGTTTCTGTCCCTACGCGCTGAACTGGACCAATGCTTGCTCTGCCATTATCCACGTCCCCATCATGGGAGAGGTTGATACGGCGGCGGGAAAATAGCCGGCTATGCATCGGAAACATCAACCGTCTTACCGGGGTTCATGATGTTTCCTGGATCAACCGCGCGCTTCAGAACTGCCATGAGGGCGTAGGCCGCACCGTGCTCCTTGACCATATAGCTCTTCTTGCCGGTGCCTACACCGTGCTCTCCCGTGACTGTGCCACCGTATGACAGAGCGACATGGTTTACCTGCGCGGCCAATGATTTTGCTGCGGCAAGGTCGTCGGAAACATTGGGATCGAACAGGATCATCAGGTGAAAATTGCCGTCCCCGACATGGCCCACAATCGGGGCAATCAACCCGGACTCTGCGACCAGTTCCTTGGACCTTGCGATACACTCGGCCAAAGCTGAAATTGGCACACAGCAATCGGTGATGAGACCTTCGCAGCCCTTTTTCAGGGATTTTCCGGCATAGTATGCGTTGTGCCGTGCGGTCCACAGGCGATTGCGATCTTCGGCCTTGGTTGCCCACTGAAAGCCGCCCACACCAAATTCTTCGGCAACGCTTTCAAACAGTTCAACCTGTTCCTTCACACCGGCTTCCGACCCATGAAACTCAAGGAAGAGGTGCGGCTTTTCTGGCAGGTTAAGATCGGGATTGTATATATTCATCCCCTCCATCTGGACTTCGTCCAACAATTCTATCCGCGCCATCGGGATACCCATCTGGATGGCCATGATCACGGAGTTCACTGCGTTATCGACAGTCTCGAACGAACAGGTTGCCGCGAGAATTGTGTCGGGCTGTCCGAACAGCCGTACCGTCAACTGCGTGATGATACCGAGAGTGCCTTCCGAGCCGACAAACAGATGCGTCAGATCATATCCAGCCGAGGATTTACGCGCGCGCGACCCAGTATGGATGATTGTGCCATCCGGTAGCACAACTTCAAGTGCCAGAACATTCTCGCGCATGGTGCCATAGCGCACCGTATTGGTGCCGGACGCCCGAGTGGCGGCCATTCCCCCCAGCGTTGCGTCCGCGCCTGGGTCCACCGTGAACATCAGTCCGGTCGCGCGCAGTTCTTCGTTGAGCTTTGACCGCGAGACACCGGGTTGAACGACTGCATCCAGATCGCTTTCGTGAATTGCCAGGACCTTGTTCATACGGCTGGTATCTACACTGATACCACCGTGAATAGGTATCACGTGACCTTCAAGCGAGGTGCCAATACCGAAAGGGATGACGGGAACACCGTAGCGGGAACAGATCTTCATGATCTCGCTCACCTCTTGGGTGGTTTCGGGAAAAGCTACAGCATCCGGCAGGGCAGGTTCGGAGTGCGCCTCATCACGGCCATGAATCTCGAGAATGGAATCGCCGGTTGAAAGCCGGTCGCCCAACATTTCTTTCAAAGCAGAAAGTACGTGTTCGGTTTGGTCCGCAGACATATTGGAATCCTCGATTTCCATCAGGTTAGGGCGCGTGGAGCCGGCACGGTCGCTATTCGATCCCTGCCGGCTCAATCCAGTTGTGTATTGGTGGGCTCAGCGGCGTCATCGCCAGCCCATCTGGCAAAGAGGTGCAGCAGAATGATGATCATGGAGATCGGCACGGCCACGGAGATCCATACCATCGGGATCCCGAGAGTATCTGCCGTCAGGCCGGATTGCCGTGCAAGGTATCCCTTTGCAAAACCGCCTCTTAGCCCGATGAAGCAAAAATAGATCACGGGCAGGATAAAAATGAGAACCGCGGCACTTTGGATGGCTGTTGCAAAGACCGCCAGGCGATGCGGTGGCTTTGGAAACACGCTTTGCATCAAAACCGCATCGGACTTGGTTTTGAACGACAGTGTGGCCCCCATCAATCCGGTCCAGACCATCGCATAACGCGCGATGTCTTCAGTCCAGACAGGTGGCGATGAAAACACGTATCGCGCGATGATTTGCACAACCACCGTTAGGAACATCAGGCATACCGCGAATACGGAAACGCGTCGCATGAGCTGATGCAAACGATCACTGATGCTGATGATGTAGTGACGCATGTTTTTTTCTCTCTGAGTTTTGGGTTGGGCGGGGCGCAGGTATAGCGTCCCGCCCGTTGGATTAGCGGTTCTCGTCAGACAGCTTTTTCCACAGCGCGGTGTCTTCTGCTGACATCAGGTCCGTATCGTACACGGGCAAGGACGCCTCGCGGAACACGGCACGTTCTTCTGCGGTCAGGCGCTGAACTGTCACGCCTTTTTCCTCAAGCGCTGTCAGGCCATTTTCGGCCGCTTCGCTGAGCCATGCACGTGCCGCAGCGTCTGCGGTCACAACAGCCGCATCCACGGTAGCGCGGTCTGCATCGGACAGACCATCGTACCAGGTTTTCGACGCGATTACTGCGCGCAGCGGCCAGATCACATCTGCGGTGGCAAAGTTTTTGACGAAATCGGTCTGACCAAACATCACAGGGACGAAGGGCGAATTCAGATAGCCGTCAATCACGCCGGTTTGCAGACCGGCAGGCACTTCGCCCCAAGGCACGATCGTACCGCTTGAACCCCATGCTTCGTACATGGCGATTTGTGCATCATCCAAGGCCCGCATGCGCAGGTTGGACATGTCGGCAGGCGACCGCACGGCTTGGGTTGTGGTGATCACACCCGAGGCTGGTCCAAGCGGTGCCAGCGCCAGCAAAATGGCGTCTTGCGCAGCAAGGCTTTCGTTGATCCGAGTATATACATCACCCGCAGCCAAAGCCCGATCCATATGATCAATGTCGTCAAAGACATAAGGCAAGCGGATACCATAGATGAATGGTTCGACCTGCGCGACAGCGCGCACGTCGGACATCGAAATTTCCAGCAGACCGGTCGAGACCTGATCGAATTTCTCGGCTTCGTTGCCAACGGAACCACGTGGCATTTCACGTGTCTCCATGCCGCCTTCGTTCAGCGCCTTTGCAAAGGCATAAGACCAGTTGTAGGACCCTGATTGTTCGAGGTCTGGTTTTCCGTCTAATGCGATTTTGACCTCTGCGGATGCAGATGTGGCCATGGCGAGCAGCGTCGCCAGTGTAAGTGCCTTGAGTTTCATTGGTTTTCCTCCCTTTGGTTTCGTTAGTTCACAGAAAATCCGAACAGGCGCGGCAGCGTGAGGCTGAGTGCCGGCCAGTAGACCAGCGCCAGCAACAGCAGCACCTGAACAAGAATGAAGGGCAGCACCGCATAGGCCAGCCGCCAGTAATTGAGGTTGGTCAGCGCAGATACGACCACAAGGCATTTGCCCAAGGGGGGCGTGATCAGGCCGACACACAGATTGAAGCACAGCACGATGCCAAGGTGGATCGGGCTGATGCCTTGCTCCATCGCTTGGG
>ERZ651776.117-NODE-117-length-111239-cov-5.788309_pt1 | contig 111239 bp, 98 predicted proteins | sample MGYA00514761_ERZ651776 | MGnify/ENA metagenome assembly ERZ651776 | reverse complement strand
CTTCTGACCGCCCTGAAGAATTCCTCTGACCTATCAGCACCCTGCCCAGAGAAATAGAACTCCATAGCTTCAGTAATAGAGGGAGCATCAAAGGCTTGGAGTTGAGGGCCTGATAACCGAGTGGTAGTAGGCCTATCCCTGCGAAAGTTGCCTATCAGATCGCTTACGGAGCTATACATGAGTTGCTCCCAATCTCGCTCCAATTCGGTGTTGATTTTCTCGGCACGCTTGCGCGCAATCTCACTGTGGCGCGTACGCAAAGAGATACGAATAATCGGGAGCCGATAATGATTACGGACTGGCTTGGGAACCCTCCGTACGTAGTACAGAATGCCGTCTTTACTTGAAGTGTATTTTGGAAGGATTTTTTGTAGCACTGTTTGTAGCCCACCCCTAAGTACAATTTCTAAGGAATCGTTCTAAAACAGACACTTAAGGGTGGTTTTGCTACGGAAGTGGCGCGCCCGGAGGGAGCTGCGCGCTCCCCATTGGGAAGACCAAGATCGCTCGGTTAACTGATGGCCTGAGGATAGCTTGATCTCCCACTCTTGCAGCACTCCCTTGGCGCAGACGCCTACGCAAACTCTGAACTCACACATGATTAGCAGTATGGCGCGACTAACTCCTCGCTAAGCTGCCATAGTCTTTCTGCGTCCTCTGCTGTTGCGAATTTGGCGACTTCCGCTCGCTTTCGCTTAAAAAAATAATGACCATCTGCATTCTTACTAGGCGAGTCTTCCGAGCTCGCCAACCAAATGAATGTGTCTGCCCCCTTCTCCTGACTGATCATAGTCGGATACAAGAGCAAGCCCAGAATCCGCGCCAACAAGCCCCCTTTTTTCCATATAGGAGTTCTAACGGTACCTGGGTGAAAAGAACTTGTAACTACATTGCTATCCGCAAGCCGGCTCTGCAACTCCATAGCAGTCAACAGGTTCATCAATTTCGAACGGCCATAGGCCTTCAAAGTGCTATAGCCTTCGCTCAGGCCAATATCATCGAAGTCTAAAGCGCTATTGAAGTGCCCATAGGAACTAGTAAAGACAACCCGCGCAAGCCGTTTCTCAGCAAGCTTTAAAATTGCCGGCAACAATTTCTTAGTGAGCAAAAATCCACTTAAATGATTACTGACAAGCGTAGTTTCAAAGCCCTCCGCTGTCACGCTCCTCACCCCGTTAGCACCTCCTGCATTGTTGCATAGCACGTCGATTTCGGGCATGTCTTGCAGAAGACAATCTGCCATCGCACTAACACTCGCCAGAGAAGCGAAATCCGCCAGATAGAGGCTGACGTTTTCATTACCCGTTGCCGCAATTATGTCTGCGACCGCCTCCCTCCCTCTCTGCTCGCTGCGACACAGCAAAGCTACATTTGCACCCAACTCGGCGAAACGCTGCGCTGCAATGAAACCGATTCCACTATTGGCACCTGTTACGACGTAATTTCTGCCCTCTAAAGCTGGGTGACCCATCTTTGCTACCGCCTTTAAATTACCTAATCCTAACTAGTTGAGATGCTTCTCAGTTATGTAACCGAAACCAGAGAAAAACAACTCTTCCAGCACAGTATTTTTCGGAGAACAAATGCGTCGCATCTAGTAGACTATTCGAATCTCCAAGTCAGATAAAACATAACACATCAAACGAGTACTGCAGACACACTATGAGCGATATACCCATAAGTAGATTTAAGGTCCCAGAACTGAATGAGCTACCTGAAGATATACGTCAACGCATTCTCGCGGTGCAGGAAAAGGCTGGTTTCATTCCTAATATTTTTCTTGCTCTGGCTCACAGACTGGACGAGTTTAGGGCCTTCTTTAGCTATCACGATGCCTTAATGGAGAAGTCAGAGGGCCTAAGCAAGGCCGAGCGCGAAATGATAGTGGTCGCAACATCCGGAATCAATCAATGCATCTACTGCGTCGTAGCCCACGGCGCAATTCTCAGAATTCGGGAGAAAAACCCACTCATCGCAGATCAAGTCGCAACCAATTATCGCAAGGCTGATATCACAGCGAAACAGAAGCTGATGCTGGATTTCGCCGTGAAGGTCTCACAGCGAGCCCACGAAATTCAGGATTCTGACATCACCACTTTACAACAGAACGGTTTCAGCAGCGAAGAGATCTGGGATATTGGCTCCATAGCCGCTCTATTCGCCTTGTCCAACCGCATGGCCAATATGGCTGATATACGGCCAAATACCGAGTTTTACACCATGGGCAGAAGTGAAATCGACTAGAAATCAGTAACTAGGTACTGTATGCGCCCAATTAGCCCCTATTTGTACCCATGTTTTTCTTCCCCTGAAACTCCGCAGATTGTAGTCCGCCGTAGGCAGTCGCTGACAGTTCCGTCAAACCCAAATAAAAAAATAATAATAAGCAACTATGGCTATTCAGAATCCTAATATTCCTACCAGTGTCTATTCCGGCCAAAGCACTCAGATCCATCCATCCTTGGGTTGCCGTCTCTATGAAGACGATTCCGGGGCAATATTGCTGGGGCAACCTCCCGAAGTTTTAAAGGGTTTGCTGCTCCATGGCGTTACTAATTTCGACACACTCGTCCTCCCCGACGTTAAGGAGAAGAGCGGACCCCTTACGAACAGTCTTGAATTTCCACTGTATTTCTTCTTATTCGTGAGCAAAGGCCTGGAACAAGGCAGAAGACTCAACCTGGTCGGTGAGGCCGCAGATATTTCTCACGCCTTGCGCTTGTTGCGTATCACGCTGTTCGGACCAACCCGTAACGAATTGAATGACTGGCAAACAGACAAGGCCCTTGCCAACGAATGGCTTGCAGCCAGCGAAGAGCTCGCTCTTAAGGACGAGTATGGCGAGATTATTCCCGTTCAAGACTTCTTCAATATCCTGCCGTTCAAGGATGGCTGGGTGAAAGTTGGCGATCAAGCCATTACCCATGTCGATACAGATGTATTCGATATAGCCAGCGGCGGCAGGTCCGTACGCATCGACTTGAACGAAGACAGCGAAATCCAGCCACCCTATAAAGTTGAGCCTGACTATGTCCCAGGCGGCTTGGTCAAGATGGGTATCGAAGTATTAGGTGGGGCCTCTGGCTTCACCCCCACGGAGCCCTGCACCGGATTGGCATTCTGCTATAACAGGGAATACCTGCTAATAGATGCCATTCCCTTTCTCGACCAGCACCTTTTTGCTCGTGGCATTTCCAAGAATCAGGTTGCAGCCGTATTTCTAACTCACCTGCACGATGATAATTCCTCTCTGTTCCCCTTGATGCTTATGCCTCATCGGGTCGATCTCATTACTACCCGCGAAATCTTCAATATGGCAATGGAGAAAATTTCACGCGGTATAGGCTGGACGCTGAATGCCGTTTGTGAACACTTTAATCTGATTGAGGTCTTCCCGGGCGAACGGATGAACTATTTTGGCCTGACTATCGAGCCGCATGTGACAGTCCATAGCATCCCAACCATCGGTGCCACCTTCTCTACTGTGAACAAGGGTATAGAAAGGGAAATCTGCATCATAGGTGACAACCATTCGATGAGCGCCATACGCGATCTGACAGAACGAGGCCTAATTCGCGAGAGCACGACGAAGAACCTGGAGCGACTGTACACCGATAGGTTTTCACTACTAGTAGCCGACGGCGGCGCAGGGGCTATTCATGGCGATCCTGCCGATGCTATTCAATCAGCATCGGACCGAGTCGTGTTTGTTCATGTGGAAGAGTTAGCTAATGAGTTAAATACAACGTTCTCCTTAGCGACTTCCGGTAAGCGCTATACGATTCTGGACGGCGATTCAGCAATTTACACCTCACAGATCAATCACTATCTTACCGAGTGGCTCGGCCGCCCCTTTCCAAACGGGTGGATGCGCAGCCTGCTCGCGGAAGAAGAGATACGACGCTATAACGCAGAAGATGTAATCCTGGTTCAAGATGCGACGACCCGTGGCTACGTCTATTTGATACTGACTGGCTAGTGTGACGTAGTCAAACACGATGGCTTTCGCCGGAGTAAAGACGCAGAATTGCAGGCAGGAGACATTTTAGGCGAGATGGCGGTAATCACCGGAAGCGGGACGCGCAACGCTAGCGTTATCGCAAGAACTCCAGTTACCTTATGCGTCTTCTCAGAGGAAACGTTTAAATCTTTCATCGTCGCGGAAGGATTTCAAGATAAGTTATTGCAGCAGTGGTCACTGCGACCTCATGTCTCACGACAGCCTCAGTTTACCAACATGACTTCGACTGTATTGGAAAAACTCTGCCACATTGGCGAGTCACTGGTACTGCAAGAAGGTGGCAGCTATGAGTTGTCAGAATATACCTGGTGCCTGCTCGCTGGTGGTGAAGCGTCACTCAATGGCAAGAACATGTATCGCTACGAAGACTACGGCGCCAGACCCTTTGCCGAATCCGATAGCGGGCTTATCGTAAGCAAGGAAGGCTGTACGCTAATACTATTTGATGCGAGAAGACTCGATCGCCTGCGGATGCGCACGCCTCAACTGAACTATTCTCTGCGCAAGCTTCGCGGTGAAGAATTGAATAATCAGGTACCCTGGAAATTAGGCATAGTCTATATTAACAGTTAGTTAACTCGAGCAAGCCCTTCGAAGCGCTAACCTCTGTTAGCGCTTTAGCTTAAGTAACAACTGATCAATTCGCTCGATTGAGAAAGGCTTGGAAAAGCTTCCGACTACATTAAAATTCATTTCCTCACCAATATTCTTGGTTAGCCTTATTTTTTCACTGTCCATTCCGCTGATGAGAACGATCATCGACCTGCTTTCTACTTCCACCAAAAAATTGAATACCGCTAAACCATCGTATCCCTTCTCCGACATATCCATGTCACTATCCAAGCCTAAATCCAGATCCAGAAAGATTAAGTCTGGCAAAAAATTACGGTAAGTCTCCTTGAGCTCTCTAAAATCGTTAACGACAGCCACGTCATATCCCGCCACCCTTGCGACTTCTTCAATCAAGTCCGTAATATCTTTATTGTCATCTACGATCAACAATTTACGAAATTGATGACTTACTGCTTTACTGGTCATGACGCTACCAGTTTGAAAATATTATTTGGCCGGTTAAGCCCTGCCTCAGTACAGATTATATCGTCTGATTAGACTTTAGCATCAATTTTCATTTACCCTACACGTGAAATACGCCCCTGCGTAACAATCTTAGAATAAAATCGTAGGAATAGTCTTATAAATACCCGATACTCTGAGCGATACGACGAGAGCGTTTCTAAGCTAGTTAATCTATTTATTCAGATACCTGCAGACCCCCTATGACAGCAATTCAAGACATGGATGTTCGCGCGCTAAACGATGCCGAAACTTCCGAGAACAGAATCCACAGCGATGAGATCGCACTCAAATATGGCTTCACTGGAGCACTGGTAAGCGGCGTCAACGTTTTCGGATATCTCAGCCAGCCTCTAAGCCAACATCTGGGTGAGACGTTTCTGGATAGGACCGCCCTAAGCGTTAAGTTTTTCAAGCCGGCGTACCACGATGAATTATTGCGCATTAAGACCGAGAAACTACAAAGCGCTGAAGACAGCTCTCTTTTCACGAGCAGCGCCTACAATCAACAGGGAGTTCTATTGGCACAGCTAGAGACAGTGCTTGGCAACAACATTTCTGACATTCGAGAGCCACAGACAATCTCGCAAGACAAGCAGCCAACAGCCAGGCCTGTGATATCTTGGGAAGGCATCCATCTCGACCGAGCCGCTGAGGACTCCTTATGGACACCCCAGAACGAGGACAATAGACTGCGAGTGGACGCACAGCGCGATAACAACGCTATGTATCGAGGGCCTGCAGCCTACATTCATCCTTACTATCTGTTGGATGCTTGTAATAAGGCGCTAATGCGAATGTTCATCCTGCCCGCCTGGATTCATACAGGCAGTGATGTGATCATCAGACGGCCTATTCGTGTTGGGCAAGAGATTTTGATTCGCACTGTACCCACCAAGAAATGGGAGAGAAAAGGCCATCAGTTTATACGCTTGTCTATTACGATGAGCATAGACGACATGCCCGCTATTCAGGTGCAGCATACGGCGATATTTCGAATTGCCGCTTGAGTGCTCGCTATTTTTCTGAGAATTTTCACCTAAGCCTTTTTCCGCGTCATTTTATTGACAACTCCTCACGCCGATTGGCATGGCCCACTGCACAATAGGCATGGCATAAACCACTCTATTGTTGGAGGGAAACTGTTATCCAAGGCAGTAAATAGTGGTAGGCTCATACGCAGTCATAACTGGAAATAAATCTATTATGAAATATTCAACAAACATCGGCGCACTCTGTACTCTGGCAGTGTGGTCACTGAGCATGACCTCTACCCCGCTGATTGCCGACGAATTACGTGAGAATATTCTCACCTTGCGAGAACGGGCCACCATAGAGAACGAGATTCTGACGGAGCGCTTAGAGACCCTCGTACCCGATCTCATGCGTCGAGAAAACATCGATGCCTGGGTCATTATTGCCCGCGAGTACAACGAAGATCCCGTACTGAAGACAATGCTACCAGCAACATGGCTGAATGCACGCAGGCGCACAGTATTGCTATTTATGGATCACGGGGATGAGCGTGGCGTGGAGCGACTTGCCATTGCTCGCTATGCGGTGGGAGACATATTCCCCGCCGCTTGGAACCCCGAAGAGCAACCGGACCAATATCAGCGCATCGCCCAACTGCTGACGGAATTTAATCCGAGCAGCATAGCCCTTAATTATTCCGACAGCTACGCCTTGGCTGACGGTTTAAGCTATTCCGAATACAGAGACTTTAGCTCAGCACTCCCTGCCGATCTGAAAAATAAGATTGTGTCAGCCGAGAATCTGGCAGTAGGTTGGCTGGAAACTCGCACAGCCTCTGAGATGGCCCTGTATAAGGATGTGATGAACATCGCCCATGGCATTATCGCCGAAGGCTTTTCCGCCGAGGTGGTTAAGCCTGGAGTCACAAGCATCGAAGATCTTACCTGGTGGTACCGCCAACGCGTAAACGATCTTGGCCTAGACACATGGTTCCATACAGGGATCGAGCTAATGCGTTCGGAAGCACTGCAAGCTGCTATTGGTGACGACCCTGAGCAGCAGAATATATTTCATAAAGGCGACATGATTCATATCGATTTTGGGATCAGTTATCTAGACTTACAAACCGACACCCAGCAGAATGCTTATATTTTAAGGGATGACGAAACCACTGTTCCTGACTATTTAGTCGAAGCCCTGCATAAAGGCAATGAGCTACAGGACATTCTAACTAGCAACTTTCAAGTAGGTCGCACCGGAAATGAAATACTGCGCCGAACAAGAGAACAGGCGGTAAACGCCGACATTGGCCCTATCATCTATACTCACCCAATTGGCTTGCATGGCCATGCGGCCGGCACGACAATTGGTATGTGGGACAAACAAGATGGAGTACCTGGCTCAGGCGACTATAAAATGAACCCCAATACAGCCTATTCTATAGAATTGACAGCGCTTGTTAGTGTTCCCGAATGGAGTAGTGAGCAGCTCTCTATAAAACTCGAAGAAGATGGGTTTTATGATGGGACGAAATTCGAGTATATTCGACCTAGACAGACTGAATACCATGTAATTCAGACAGACTGACCAACGATAATAAGACCACATCATGCCTCTCGATATAACATTTACCCTGAGCGACAGGGATCTGGGAAGATTCAAGGCAATCGTAATGAAGGCCAGATCCACTGCTTCCAACCCCCAGGGAAAAGCAGAGATCGAGAAGGCCGCCTATAAGATTGTCGAAGTGGCAATGAACACCGACCTTCCAGACTTTATCGCAGAGAGACTTCTGCAACTCAAAACACTCCTCGAAATGATGAAAGATACCGAGTGGGACCTAAGCGAGGTAGATCGCGAAAGGGTTATCAGCGCCATGGCCTATTTTGCCGATCCTATCGACCTCATTCCGGACCATCTTCCGGGCATTGGTTTCCTGGATGACGCGATGTTCGTTGAGATTATTATTCGAGAACTACGCTCAGAAATTTCAGCCTACGGTGAATTCTGTCGATTCCGAGAAGCAGAAGACGAACGCCTCGTCGCCGAAGGTAAAGATCCCTCCGAGAACAGAGATCAATGGTTAGGTGTTAAACGAGATGAGCTACATTCGAAAATTGCCGAAACAAGAAGCTCAGTCAATTAAGAGTTCTTGTTTCACATCTTGTAGCCTCAACTACTCAAAACAGCATGGCAAGACGACCATGCTATTTTGAGCGCAGCGTCACTAGTGTGTAAAGCCTTCAGCGAGACGCTCTCTATCCAAGGCCCTGCCATTCAAATAAACAGACTCGATCGACCGGGTATTACGAATATCCTCCAAAGGATTGTTTTCCAATACCATAAAATCTGCGCTATACCCTGGCCGCAGTAGACCCAGATCATCTAATCCGAGCCTCTGTGCTGGCTTACTGGTTGCCGCAACAATAGCCTGCATGGGCGTCATTCCCAGGCGTACAAAGATTTCCAGCTCCCGGTGCCCGGTATAGCCAAAAAAATGATCGGGGACTGCACCAGCATCTGTGCCTAGCAAGATGTCCACTTCGGCATCTAGCAAAGCGGCAAAGCTCGCCTGTAGCTCAGCTTCCACAGTTGTTGATCGCAGTGGGATCCGCGAACGCCTGTCACTCTCTAGCAGGCGAGCAGCGACGGCTTCCGGCAGCGACTGCTGCAGAAAGGGATCGAGCCCTATCGCTTCCCTGCGCAACTCACCCAAACCCATATTTGGCACAACGAATGCCTGCGCCTGCCCCAATTGCCTGGCTATATCCATACCTAGATCGGCGCCGATTCTTCCGTGCAAAAAACCTGTGACGCCAGCTTCTATTAGGCCAGGCATATCGCTCGCATACTGTTGATGCGCATAGACTTCGATACCATTTTGGGTAGCTGCCGCTACGATCTCCCTATACAAATCCTGAGAAAGCTTTTGCTGGCTTCCTCCGCGATCATCTACCCAGATTTTGATGACCGATAGCTTCTTTGCCGCAATCTGCTGGACTGCCTCCGTAGCCTGCTCAGCATTCGCCACACCGTAAAGGATTTTTTGTCCTGTCTGTTGTTCCAAGGCCAAGGCATGAACCAGGAACTGATCATTCGGACCCTGCCCTGGCGGAGCCATCCCCGCTGCGAAGAGAAAACGCGCAGCATCAAAGTCGCCTCGCAGTTGTGCCTGCTGCACTTCTAAAGCTAGGGTATCTGGATCACTCCCAGCAGAGAATACCGCGGAAAAACCGTAATAGGCATAACGTTGCAAATGATCGATGAGATTGTCACGACTGTAGTTACTCCCCCCCCAACTCCTGTGACCCTCGTACCCCAAATGGGCGTGGCTGTCGATGAAGGCCGGAACTAAGGTTTTGCCATTCAAGTCAATTATCTCGACACTCTCATCAACCTCCATATTGGAGCGCTGACCTACACTCACGATGCGACCATCTGCAACTAGCATCGCCGCATCCTGCAGCACCGATCCATCACCAATGATTACCCTCACATTTTCCAATAACAAAGTAGCCGGCCTTGCTTCCTGAGCCTGGCTTGCAGCAAGTGGTAACATCAGTAAAACTAGAAGCTGCACTAGCAGCCCAATTGCAGCCAGAAATGGCCTCAAGACAGGGTTACGGGTAGGAAATCCAGCAAACAAGCTAACGATGTCAAATGACTGCCGTATATGCATTTTCTAACTCTCTTTTTGTCTCTGAGACTGTTAATCTAGCATCTTTAATACAGCTATCCCATATAGGCTTCTACTTTGACACAGAACACACCTCACAAACAGCTCAGCGAGACCGATGCGCTTGCGCTTGCGTCAAGAACCGATACAGTAGAGCTTGCCGCTGAGGCTCGGGCACTGTGTGACAGCGCCCATGGCAATATCATCACCTATTCCAAGAAGGTCTTCATACCCTTAACACACCTGTGCAGGGATGTTTGCCACTACTGCACATTCGCGCGCACACCAAAACGTATCGACCAACCCTATTTGCCAGTCGAGCAGGTCCTCGAACTCTGCCACCAAGGCGCCGCCGAAGGTTGCCAGGAAGCACTGTTTACCCTCGGCGAAAAGCCCGAACTCAGGTACAAGGCAGCCCGTGATGCACTCGCAGAATTAGGCTTCGAATCGACTATCGACTATGTAATCGAGGTAGCCGGCAGAGTTCTCAAGGAAACAGGCCTGATACCTCATATCAACGCTGGCAATATGACCGCGGAGGAAATCAACAGGCTGCGCCAAGTCAGCGCCTCAATGGGTATCATGCTTGAATCTGTCTCATCTCGTCTCTGCGAGAAAGGCATGCCTCATTATGGCTCGCCGGATAAAGACCCTAAGACACGACTCGAGACCATAGAACTCGCAGGCAGAGCCCAAGTGCCATTTACCTCAGGAATTTTGATTGGCATTGGTGAAACAAGATTGGAGAGAATTGAATCATTTCTGGCACTGCATCGCGCACATCAAAAACACGGACACCTGCAGGAAGTCATTGTGCAAAATTTTCGTGCGAAGCCTAATACCAAGATGGCACAGTCCCCGGAGCCTGACTTGCATGAACTGGTTTGGACTCTCGCTGTGGCAAGATTAGTCTTCGGTGCACAGATGAATATTCAGGCTCCGCCAAACCTTAGCCCAGGTGTTCTTCCTCAGCTAGTCGATGCCGGAATAAACGATTGGGGAGGCGTTTCACCTCTGACGCCCGACCATGTGAATCCAGAAGCACCTTGGCCGCATCTTGAAAACCTCGCAAGAGAAACCGCCGCTGCCGGAAAATTTCTGGAACAGCGCTTGACCATCTATCCCGAATACGCGACAGACCCTCAGAGATGGTTGGACGACAAATTAAAATTTCCAATCATGAAACAAAGCGACAGTAGCGGCTTCGCCAAGAGGGACACCTGGACACCGGGTGCGAGCGAAGCCATTCCAAACCTGGATAAAAACCTACTGTATGACGCCATTCCCATTGAAAAAGTCTCTGCCGAGGTGCAACGAATCGTAAGGGCCTGCGAAAACCAGCAGGAACTTACAATCTCCGAAGTCAGCCGCTTATTCGAAAGCCGTGGAGCCGACTTCGCCTATGTTGCTCAATCTGCCGACAAACTAAGACAGCAATGCAACGGCGATACAGTCAGCTATGTAGTAAACAGAAACATTAATTACACCAATGTTTGCTATTTTAAGTGTCAGTTCTGTGCGTTTTCGAAAGGCAAGCTCAGTGAAGACCTGCGCGGTCGTCCCTATGACATAAGTGCCGAAGAAATTGTCAGACGCACTATCGAAGCGTGGGACCGAGGTGCCACCGAGGTCTGCATGCAGGGTGGAATTCATCCAGACTACACCGGCCAGACCTATCTCGATATTATCGAAACCGTGAGAAATGCAGTACCGGACATGCATATTCATGCTTTCTCCCCACTGGAGGTATGGCAGGGAGCTGCCACCCTAAAAATTTCACTGGAAGAGTTTCTCGAGAAGCTTAAAGCGGCCGGCTTGAATACCTTACCTGGCACTGCTGCGGAAGTCTTAGATGATGAAGTCAGAGAAGTGCTATGCGCGGATAAGTTGAACTCCGAACAGTGGCTTGAAGTAATGGAAACTGCGCACAAAGTGGGGTTTAAAACCACCGCGACTATTATGTACGGTCATATCGACAGACCCAGACACTGGGCCAACCATTTACTCAGAATCCGTGCACTACAAAAACGCACAGGCGGCTTTACTGAGTTCGTTCCCCTACCCTATGTGCATATGGAAGCCCCCATGTATCTCAAGGGGCGCTCTCGACGCGGCCCAAGTTTCCGTGAGGCGGTGCTAGTGCACGCGGTAGCCAGGTTGGTATTTCATGGGCAGATCCAAAATATTCAGGCCTCTTGGGTCAAAATGGGCCTCGACGGGGTGGCTGCCTGCCTAAACGCCGGCGCCAATGATCTGGGCGGCACATTGATGAATGAGAGCATTACCAGGGCCGCAGGAGCAAGTTACGGGCAGGAATGGACAGCCCAAGCCATAGAAGACACAATTAGTAACATGGACCGGCTGCCTCGCATGCGCAATACGCTGTATGCTTGTGCACCATCAGATCGGCATCAAACAGCTATAAACGCTCAGGAATTGCGCGAGATCGAGAATAATTCTGCTGACAAGAAACAGCGTAGCAAGAAGTTGGAAAACCTGGCCCAAGCTATTTGGTAGACCCACACGGATTTATGAAGCCGCAAGACATGAAAACCAAACCCTCTCCCTATACGTAACTACCACAAGACAACCTTGTCTAAACTAAGGTCTATTAACCAGGAATAGTTAAACTCAGTATGAAAATCGCAATCACCGGGGCAAACAGTAGTGTTGGCCTAAATCTATTGAAGCATATCGTCTCCGCAACAGACATTAATGTAATCGCTGGCGTTCGTTCCGAACGTGCTATGAAATCCCTGCCGAGTTCCCCCCAGGTAGACCCGCGCATTATTTCCTATCAAGATCCGGCCAAACTAGCGGCCACCCTTGAAGGCGCAGACTGTATCGTGCATCTTGCAGGCATATTGATCGAAGACAAAAATACCAGCTATCAAAGTGCGAATGTCGACGCTACCGAAGCCGTAGTGAAAGCTGCGCAGCAACTGAATACAAAACATCTAGTATTCATAAGTGTAGTTGGCGCAGGCGCAGATTCTGCTAATGCCTATTTCCGATCGAAAGGCCTCGCCGAGGAGATCGTTAATAAATCGGGCCTCCCTGCTAGCATAATCCGCACACCCATATTGCTGGGCCCGAACACCGCCGGTGCAAGCTCTATCATAGGGGCCGCCACACAGAGTAGAACTAAAATTCTTGGCGGTGGGAAATACTTCATGCGCCCACTAGACATCGACGACCTCAATCAGGCCATCTTGAATTGCTGCGATGGCGAGTCAACGAAGGCTGCTCTTTATGAACTGGTTGGACCAGAACCTATTAGCTATCGCGATCTTATTCAGAAGACTGGGTCGATGATGAACAACAACGTTGAAATTGGGTCTGTTCCAATATTTCTCGCCAAGTTAGTTGCATCTATTAGCTCACGCATCAAAGGAGGCGGCATAACCCCTACGGTAATCGACGTAATAACTATGGACGAAGTGGTCGCCGACAACGCCGATGGCACACTCAATATTACACTAACACCTCTACAGAACACTCTTAAAAAAATCCTGGAGCACAAGAAAAACAAATGAGCGAAAAAACCCAAAATGCCACTGAAGAAACAGCCACCTCTGATGAAACTATGGCTCCTGGCAAGAAGAAGCCCAACCCAATCGGCCGCGTACTATTCCTAATACTTACCGCCGCCTGCTTTGCCTATCTTTATTACAGGCTGAATGGTGCAGCCGCACGCGAAGGTCTGAGCCTTGTCGAGTACATGAGCCAGGTGTTCTCCACAGTGAATTGGATTCCGTGGCTACTGCTGATGATCGGCTACTCACTATTCTACTTCGCCATAGACACCCTGGTAGTGACCAAGGCGCTAAACTGGTTTATTGCCGACATCAAATACAAAGACATCATGCCTATACGTGCTAGCGCCTATATCATCTCCATCTTCAACGAACAGATAGGCAAAGGCGCGATGGCTTATTACCTAAATAAGCGCGATCAAATACCTGGCTGGGAAGTTGGCTCGGTCATGTTGTTCGTGATGTTCTGCGAAATATATTATCTGCTGGTCTGGGCTACTATCGGCTTCGCGGTTGCCGGCAGCTCCTTACCCGATGTTTTCGGCCTTGTGCCCTATATTGCCGGAGCGGCGACTGTACTCCTGGTCTTGTGGATTGCTTATTTCCAGGGGGCTATCCTCCCGAATAATAAATTTCGCGACCGTCGAGTATTGCACGCCTTTCGTCTGGCGAAGCCCTGGCACTACGGTGCCTTCTTCTTGCTGCGCTCTCCAGCCTTGTTAGCCGCTATTGTCGTCTATACCGTGGCTCTTAACCTATTCGGTGTCGAAGCCTCGCTATTGACACTGCTACCATTCTTGCCGGTGATCTTTTTTGCTGCGGCCGTGCCCACGCCCATGCGAGCCGCCGCCATAACATTCTGGGTTATCCTGTTTCCAGAGAACGAAGGTCAGATGGCCGCCTTTGGTTTCGTACAACATAATTTCTTTATCTTGTTTAATGCGGCTATCGGGCTAGTGTTCTGGCGTAAAGCCCAACGCGACCTTTTTGGGAAGTAATGGCCAATCTGCTAACTGCTGTACGCCTGCTACTCGTTATTCCAGTAGCATTGGCGATAGCGAATGCTCAGCTCATGATGAGCTGGCTACTCCTAGCTCTAATACTAATTGCTATAGCTAGCGACTACTTCGACGGAAAGCTTGCCCGGGCTTTGCACACTGCGTCTGCTCGAGGCATGTTATTCGATCATGGGACAGACTTTGTTTTCGTGACTACCGCCCTATTTGCCCTGTCTACTATAGACTTGGCACCCCCGCTTCTTCCGCTCTTGATAGCTGTCGCCTTTTCCCAGTACGTTCTGGATTCCTACTTTCTATTCAAGCAAAAACAATTGCGCATGAGCTTCCTCGGACGCTGGAATGGTATTCTCTACTTTGTGCCTATCGTGTTTCTAGCTACCTCCAGACTCCCCTTGTTGGAAGACAGACAGGATCTACTTAATACGGCAATCATTTACTTCAACTACATCTTAGTTGTCTCTACCCTGGCTTCAATTTTCGATCGCGCAATCGCCCCGCTTCGCGCCTCAGAAAATTAACTTGATAATGGATAGCCTCATCGCCAATCGGTACCTACCACTTCTGCTATGCCTTAGCAGTGTATTGCTCCCCACCTGCGCCAGAAGTGCTGAATCTGATTCTACTCTCGCCCTATTTCAAGCCATAGACGAACGCCTGGGGTATATGGAAGAGGTCGGCCTGTATAAGGCTAAAAATCAAATTCCCATCGAAGATCTAGAACGGGAGAGGATTGTCCTTAATGATGCCAAGAATCGCGCTGCGAGCCAGGGGCTGGACCCGGAATCTATGGAAACCTTCTTCATCGCTCAGATCAATGCTGCAAAGGCAATACAATACCGTTATCGTGCACAACTGTTGATCCAGGAAATACCCAGGAGAAACGTGGATCTCCAGACAGGCATCAGACCCGCCCTCGACCAACTGGGGAGCGACATTATCAGGCTCTTTGCTGTATTGCTTAGTAACGAACACCTATTAAACGAACAGGATCGAGACTTATTCCTGGCTACAATTCAGCGTAATCTGCTCACCGACGCAGACAAGCAGGCGCTATTTAGCGCGATGCTGGAAGTTAAACTAGCCCGATAACCTGATCCCATCTCGTATTGAACAATTCTAGCTAGCAAGGCACACTTAGCTACCGTAACGATTGCAACAAAAAGCACGTCTAGAAACAGAACAATAAAATAAACCTCTAAATTGGGGACAGACACGATGCCATTCGACATAACAATTACACTCAGCGATGAAGACCTAGAAAAGTTTCAAGAAAGTATTGATAAAGGAAAGCGGGCGATAAGTGACAATGAGAGTGCGCAAAGCATCGAGAAAAAATCCGCCGAACTGATACAACGAGCTGGCGAGAATGACCTACCCCAATTCGTTCGCGACAGGGTGCTAAAACTACAGATACTACTCAATATGATTAGAGACGCAGAGTGGGAACTTAGCGAAGCTGAAATAAACAGCATTCGCGGAGCACTCTACTACTTTATCGATCCCGATGACTTAATTCCAGACCATATTCCTGGCATTGGCTTCCTGGATGATGCCATGTATGCGTAAATCATCGTTCAGGAACTTAGGGTCGAAATAAAGATGTATCAGGAGTTCTGTCACTTTCGTATCGCTGAAGAAAATAGACGCAAGAAACACGGCATCGACCCCCACGTGGGCCGCGAAGACTGGATTGCCGACAAGCGCGCAATCCTGCACGCACGTATGCGAGAGAGACGCGCCCTGCGTAAAGGCGGGCGCGGGCTGCGCATGCGCATATTCTAGATGACTAGTTGGAGTTTTCATTGAGCAGAACCACCACCCTTATAGCTTTGAGTTTTGCGTCTCTGATTGGCTCAATTCAATCATCGGCAGTCGCGCAGCAATCCGTTGTTGTCATCGATGAGGCTGTACGAAATTCTTTCGATGCGATCGTTGCAGATCCTCGGGTTGCCGACGCGCTAGCCAGGATAGAAGCGCGGGAACCTGAAATGATCAGAGAGCAATTTCGATTGACTGAGATCCCCGCTCCGCCATTTAAGGAGCAGGTGCGCGCCGACTATTACCTTTCGCTGATGCAGGATCGCGGATTGGAGGATGCCTATATCGATAGTGAGGGCAACGCTATAGGCATACATCGCGGAAACGGTGACGGCCCCACGTTTTTAATCGCCGCACATCTAGATACAGTATTTCCTGAGGGCGTAGACACTAGCGTCGAGCTTCGCGGGGGTCGTTATTATGCCCCGGGAATCGGTGACGATACGCGCGGGCTTGCCGCAATGCTCTCTATCATCGAAACACTCAATGAGTCTGACATTCAAACCCATGGCGACATCATGTTTGCCGCCAATGTAGGCGAGGAAGGTAGGGGCGATTTACGTGGTATCAAGGCGATCTTCAGAGATCACCCCGAGATCGACGGCTTCGTATCTATAGATGGCGTAAACCTGAGACGCATTACCAATGGTGGCACCGGCAGCAGGCGCTTCGAATTTCGCTTTGCTGGGCCCGGCGGACACTCCTTCGGCGCCTTCGGTCTGAGCAGCGCGATACATGCCATGGGCCGGACAATAAACAAGATCGCCGACTTCGAGACACCAAGTTTTCCCAAGACGACATTTACTGTAGGCACTGTCGCCGGCGGCACATCGGTAAACTCAATAGCAGCGGATGCGGTTTTCGCTCTGGACATGAGATCCAACGATCGCGAACAGCTCGCACTGCTGGAGCAGCGCGCAAAGACTGCCGCGCTCGAGGCGGTCGCTGAAGAAAATGAACGCTGGGACAACGGCGAGATAAGCGTGGAATTTGTGCTGATCGGTGATCGACCGGTTGGACAAACCTCTGCAACAACTAAATTAGTTCAAGCCGCCGCACTGGCCTTCGATAGAGTAGGCATAGAATTACAGAGTCTGGGAATTTCGAGCACCGACTCGAATGTTCCAATGTCGCTGGGCATCCCGGCGATCACCATTGCCGGTGGCGGTAACGGCGGTGGCGCACACTCCCCTGACGAATGGTTTATGCCTACCAATTCTCACCTGGGCCCCCAGACTTCGTTCCTTATCACCTTAGCTATGGTCGGTATTCAAGGAATTAATAGCGGTCTTCTCGAACAGATGGGCCGCTGAACTTCATCGATGAAGGACAGCACAGTCGGCCCATGAGCGACAACGCCGCTCAATAACAGGAAAAGCTAAAGCGCTCTATTCGGAATCCGCACCCTTGCGCAGATGCCCGTAAATAAGCTCCTCGGTAAATTCAACACACTTGTATTCCAGTAGTTGCATATTTTCATCAAGCCTCCGGTAGAGCGGAAGTTTAAGCGTCCATGCTGAACTATAGACATTGGGGTCTTCAAGTGTAGCCTCATACATAAGCGTATTAGGCCCCAGATGCGTATAGCGCTCTGTTACGCGCAAGGCATCGCTATGATGATTGCCCGCATGATCCAACCATGTATCTGGCACTTGGTCACTCACATCGATGACCAAACTATCCCCCTCGATTCGGCCGCGTGAATGCCCCATCCAACTAAAAATCGGTGCTTCGAAGTCTGGCCGATCCATATAGACAATACGGCTCGCACTGGCAAACTCATAAGCCATAACCACATGATCGGGAGACTGTATTATTTGAAAAGGGAACGGCAGATAGGTCGCCCGCGGAATTCCAGGCATATAGCATTTGACGACCGGATCCAAAGCCAGCCAGTCTGCCCTATTTCCCTGCTGCTTGGCCCGGGCTTCGGCCGTATAGGGGATTAATCCACCCTCTACAATTCCCAGGCTCCCTGGAATAGCGCCTATGGCACCTAATTCCACTACGGGACCAAAATCTGCGGCGCGGGGCTCGATATTCCAATGGGCACTGCCAATTGCCTGCCAAATACCATTAAAGTCTGGCTTTCCGTCTGCCGTTCTTGGCACAGAATCATTCTCGGCCGCGAGACCTACACTACTCAGCATCAACAGCGCTGACGCCAGGAAAGCGGCCAATCCAGGGTGTTTACGTTCAGGTCTAGCCATGAAAGCACGCATAGTCTTACTCCATTCTTATTATTTCGAGTAACCATATCACTTTCGGGACAGCAGCCAAATTTTAAATAGATGAGATTAACGACTACTTGACGGATTACGTATTGACAGCAAGCTTCAGCCCAGCTAAATATCGGGTATCCGGGGGACTTTACCCTTACTTAATTGGCCTTGGAGCGAAACGATGTCACTAACGCGAAGAGAATTGCTCAAGGGGAGCGCAGCTGTGGCCGGCGCAGCAACTATTATAAATTCTTCTCTGGCCCAGACCCCTCTGAGCACAGTTCTTATCCCCTCTTCTGGACAGATTGTGCCTAGAGTAGGAATTGGCTGCAGAAACTATCGAGCCCAGGCTGGGGATACCGAGCTCGCCGTATTTCGCGACACATTCGCGCAGTACCACCGCCTGGGCGGAAAGATCATCGATACATCACCTAACTACGGAAACTCCGAAGAGGTCATAGGGCGCATCATGGCAGATCTTGGTATTCGCGAAGACTTATGGGTCGCGACCAAGGTAGATCGCGAAGATCGCACCGAGGGCATAAACCGAATGGAAAGATCATTCGAGTTACTCGGTGGCGAGCATTTTGAGCTAATGCAGATACATAACTTGCGCGGTACCGCGACCCTGCTTGAAACCATGCAAGCATGGAAGGAACAAGGAAGATTTCGCTACATTGGTGTAACTACCTCCAACAAACGGCAATATGAGCAACTCATTGAGGTAATGGAAAACAACACATTGGATTTTATTCAAGTCGACTATTCACTTGGCAACCGCAGTGCGGCAGAAAGGATCCTCCCCCTGGCGCGGGATCGAGGCATTGCCGTACTAACAAATTTACCCTTTGGCCGTGGCCGCCTATTCAATGCGGTAGGTGACAGGCCCTTACCGGACTGGGCCGCCGATATAGAGGCCACGTCCTGGGCACAGCTGTTTCTGAAATATGTGATGTCACACACGAGCACGCCAATACCCATTCCAGGCACTACCAAACCCCACCACGCCGAAGACAATATTCAAGCTGCCAGAGGGCGGCTACCCGATGCAAATCTGCGCGCCGAGATGGAACGGTTTATAGACCCACTCTTGGCCTAAATATCATGCCAGCTTAAACACCTGAGCCCCAAAGTAGGATGATTAAAACTGGAAACACTAGCTAGATTAGAAGAAACAGCGCTTAGTATTTGGATGCGCGAATCCGGCTTTGCGTTCTTTAGCGCACTGACTGTGCACTCATTAGCTATGGCATTTGTCGTAGGGATAAACTTTGCGATCGCGCTGCGCCTGATTGGCTTTGCCCCACGGATAGAGATAGCAGCACTGAGCCGCTTCTATAGCTTGCACTGGTATGCCGCGGCATTCATATTTATTTCTGGAATGGCGTTGCTGTTAGCCTACCCGGCAAAGGCCCTAACGAACCCGGTCTTCTACCTAAAAGTAGCCGCGCTGACTCTAGGTTTATTGATCAGCAGACACTTTCAGGCAACTTTCTTCGACAAGCCCAAAGTCACTAACGATCGCCAGACGATTAATCTGGCCTATGTCTCCGTATTGCTGTGGGTGGTCACACTAACCGCTGGTCGCTTCCTCGCCTATACCCACAACACTCTTCTCGCCTCACGGTATTTTTAAGCGATCATGATAGAGATCCTACTCAGCTTTTCCCAAGCGACAGGCATTTACTCCTTCATGAATTCTCCATGGGGCTGGCCTGTCGCCGAATCCATCCATTTCTTCGGATTGTGCTTGCTGGTCGGTACCGTCGGTTTGTTCGACTTGCGCATGATGGGTTTTGCAAAAGAAATTTCCCTCGCCGAACTGCATCGCTTGGTCCCTGCAGGGGTCGCCGGCTACTCGCTGAATGTAGTGACTGGCATCATGTTCCTGAGCACGGCCCCAGATCAATATATCTACAATCCCGCCGTACAAAGTAAATTCTTCTTCATGCTTATCGCTGGCATTAACATGATGTTTTTCTATGCCACTACGGCGAAACAAGTGAAATCAGGAACGGCAATCGTTGGGGTGGTTTTTCGTGCAAAGGCCATAGCAGCAATCTCTCTTGCCTGTTGGTGCGGGGTGATTATCTGCGGTCGCCTTATCACGTACTATCGCCCTCCCTATCATTGGTGTTTCTGGTGTTAAGGCCAGAAGTTTTCAACACGCGTATTGATTGAATTAAAGCTAGATCTGCATTAGTCTTCCTGCGCTTGCAGATGTGCCGGCTGGCAAAATAAAAGCAGCGCTGCTAGAAACAGTTTTCGGATTCAAAGTTCAACCCCTCTTCAAATAGGCTCTTATGCAACTTCACTCAGAACATTCCATTGGAATTTTTCACATCAAGATAAACTGGCTCTTCGCCGCCTGCGTGTTTATGACTTTTGCCGCCTTTGCCCGGCTAGGGCTCTGGCAGCTAGACCGCGCAGCCGAAAAGGTTGCCGCACAACAAGCCATGGTAATCGAGTCCAGTCAAAATGCGGAGCCCATAGAGAGTATTCCGGCCGGCCACCTGCATCGGGCAAACCCCGATTTACTGAACCGCCATGTCTCACTGACAGGGGAGTTCGTGAATGAGCGCTCTATCTTGCTACTAGCTGAATTCTTTCAGGGGATGATCGGTTATGGGGTCGTGACGCCATTTCGGCTCGAAAGCAACGGCCAATTGGTTCTGGTAAGCCGCGGCTGGACTACCGGCATATTGCCACCGGATACCCCGCCAGATCTGCGCCCGGCATCGGGTCCGGTCGAGATTACCGCTCAGATATTCGTTCCCGAAGAAAATGCGCGGGTATTAGCAAGCCAAATAGATGCCTCGCAGTGGCCTCTGCGCATACGCAGCCTCGAAATCGACGTAATTAGCGATATCCTCGGCGAACCGTTGTTTCCCTTCGAGGTTCGGCTCACCGAGGAGCAGGCAGGCGTTCTAGTTCGCCATTGGCCCGCCGTAAACGCCGACGTGAACCAGAACTTATCTTATGCACTTCAATGGTTTAGCTTCGCTTTGTTAGTTCTTTTCATAAGTTTGCTAGCAAGCAGTAATCTCTGGGCCCTGTTGCGCGGACGCTAACTTTAGCCAGATTTTAGGCTAGCAAACCGCCAAAAAACTGACGAATTATCGAGTTTTCGGTAGATTTAGCGAAATTAAGGCTTATAGCACTGGCCAGCAGATCAATTTTAAGTGGATTTGGAATACTCCTATATTCAATTACTCACCTAAAAATGCTATGGTTCATAGGTTACTAAGTACTACTACCAATACTTACGAAACCATTATCAATCTCAACCGATTTAAGACCGAACAGGCTATGAGGAGTAGCAACTATGCGAATTATTTCCGCTAAATCACTGCTAGGCAGTATTGCAGTCACAGCAGCAATGTCCATCCCTGGAATATCGCTAGCACAGTCCAGCGAAGTTACATTCCATAAGGACATTGAACCAATTCTGCAGCGCAGCTGTCAGAACTGTCACCGCCCAGGCGGTGCTGGGCCAATGCCTTTGGTGACTTATGATCAGGTTGCACCTTTTGCCGGTTTGATCGAGTACAAGACAGCTCTGCGTGACCGTGCTGGCGCCATGCCTCCTTGGTACATGGAGAAAGACATCGGTATCCAGGCATACAAGGATGACCCTTCTCTAAGCGATGAAGAACTTGCTCTGATTTCTACCTGGGCACGCACTGGCACGCCAAAAGGCAGCGAAGCAGACTCACCCACTCCTTTGGTCTTTGACGACAGCCTGAAGTGGAAGGCTGGTGAGCCTGACCTTGTGGTTGTCATGAACGATGTAACCAAGTTAGCGGGCACACCTGACTGGTGGGGTGAGATAGATTACATTCCTACGGGCTTGGAAGAAGATCGCTATGTAAAGTCAGTCGAAGTCGTTGAAGTCAACGATGTAAACAATCAGGCAGGCACTGGCCGAGATACTGTTGGTGGCGCCTATATCTTCCACCACATGATTTGGGGCACAGCCCAGCTTAACGAGAACGGCGAGCGTGATGGCAGCTTCTCCATTCCATGGCCGGTTCACGAAGTCGGCAGAAACGCTGACATCTTCGACGAAGATGCGGGTCGCTTGTTGAAGGCGGGTTCATCAATCGTTTCCGATTCCGTGCACTTGCACTCCAACGGACGTGATACCACCGGTCACCTTGAGGTTGGTTTTCGTTTCCACCCTGAGGATTACAAGCCGAAATACCAGAATGCCTTCATCGGCCTGGGTAATGGCGTCGATATCAGTATTACGGGTAACGAGAAGGACCAGGAGCTACACGCCTACACGGTGCTTAATCAGCACACTAAGGTCATAACATTCGAGCCACACCTGCATGCTCCTGGTGAGCGCATGTGTCTTGAGGCCATTTGGGGCTACACGGTAGAAACGCTTTCTTGCGTAGGCTACGACCACAACTGGGTGCGCGGCTACCCCTATGAAGACCATGCAGCCCCTCTTCTACCTAAGGGCACTATCTTGCATATCGTTGGCTATATGAACAACACGGAGACCAACCCGAACGTTCCTGATCCGCGCAACTGGCAGGGTTCTGGTAACCGCTCAGTAACGAATATGTTCATCGACCTGGGCATTCGCGTTACCTTAACAGATGATCAATTCTTCGAAGCTATGGAAGAGAGACGTCAGGTACTGAATTTGGGACCCAATGACCATGTTATTGGTTGCCCACTATGCTTGGCTCCTCTAGTCGCTCCTATCGCCGAATCTGGAAGCGAAGAAGCGAACGACGTGGCTGGTAACTAGCCGAGGTTATAGCATTACGATGAGTAAGTTAGTTAGTAGATCAATCAGCAGGGTTAACGCCCTGCTGATTGCTGTTTTTGTAGTAGTCACATCGAGCGCAGCCCTTGCCGACACCTATCAGTTCGGACAGCACATCGAGCCTGCCTATGAAGGCTGGCGCCCGAATGCAGACGGCACCTTCAGCTTCATGTTTGGTTACATGAATGAGAACTGGACCGAGCAACCTGACGTCGCTATTGGAGACAATAATTTTTTCTCCCCCGGCGATGCCGACAGAGGACAGCCAACCCACTTCCTGCCCCGCAGAAACCGCTTCACCTTTGAGGTTGTAGTTCCTTCCGATTGGGGCGAACGCGAGTTAGTTTGGACGCTGAACGTCAACGGCATTGAGCGTAAAGCTTATGCAACACTAAAAGACGATTATCTTGTAGATAATATGGTCATAGCTTCCGAGACCGGTTCACTAGGTGCCGGCACCAGTAGTCCAGAGTCTCGTGCCAATATTCCACCCGTGGTAACTATTCAGGGTGACGATATTCGCACTGCACGCGTAGGTGAAGAGATGAGCTTCGTCACTCAAGTAATTGATGACGGCCTGCCGAAAGCTAGACGAGAAAGCACTACAAGTGAGAGCGATCTCCAGCGACGCATGATGCGCCCCCCTACACGTATTACCGTAGGTAAGGTTAACGGTCTGTTTTTGTCCTGGAACAAATATAGAGGCCCTGGCAATGTAACATTTGACCCTCCTATGCCTAAGCCTTGGGAAGACACCAGAACATCTGCCAATTCTCCCTGGGGTGCACTCTGGTTACCACCAGAAGCTCCAGAGGATGGCTTGTATGAGGTAACCGCAACCTTCGACGCGCCTGGAACTTATATACTCTGGGGGCGCGCCGACGATGGCGGTCTTTATCACGATGGTTACATCACAGTGAATGTGACCGAGTAATTAGTAAATTATAAAAAGGGGCGTTTTTCGCCCCTTTTTATTGCCTGAGATTTGAATATTTCAGCAGGTCAAAATCCATTAAAACTGCTCTGGATAGAATTGATCAGAGTCAACACTCCGATCCCCTCAGGCGTTATGCTTAAAACACGTTATTACTCACTAAAATTAAATTGTGCCAGGGGAAAGACATGAACCATTATTCAAATAATAAGAAAAAATGGCTAACTGGATTGCTTCTCTTCTCACTACTGAGCATCCAGTCAGCGACGGCACAGCTCAGCTATCGCGCCGGTGCCGAGATCGAGCCAGGTTATGAAGGTTGGCGCGCCAACGAAGATGGGACCTATACTCTCATTTTCGGATATATGAATGAGAATTGGGAAGAACAGCCTGACATTGAGGTCGGGGAAAACAACTTCTTTACTCCCGGAGATGCCGACCGAGGACAGCCTACACATTTTTTACCAAGACGTAACCGGTTCACCTTCGAGGTGGTTGTACCATCAGACTGGGGCGACCGTGAGCTGGTTTGGACACTAACTCACAATGGCGAAACCAACAGGGCCTACGGCACACTGACCACTGACTACCTGATCGATAATATGGTTATCGCCTCAGAGACCGGGTCTTTAGGCGCTGGAACTAGCAGCCCCGAATCTCGTGCAAATATTGCTCCCGTAGTCACCGTTCAGGGTGAAACTGCGAATGGTGGCATAACCAGAAACGCGAAAGTCGGCGAAGAAATTATAATCACAACACATGTGTCCGATGATGGCTTACCCAAGCCCCGCAGCACCACCTCCGCACGAACGAGTACAACGGTTCAGGAACGCATGATGCGACCACCACGTCGAACCACAGTAGGTAAGACTAACGGACTGTTTCTATCTTGGAATAAGTACAGAGGCCCCGGCGAGGTTAGCTTCGAGCCAGCACAGGTAAAACCCTGGGAAGACACAAGAACTTCAGCTAATTCACCATGGGGAGCTCTTTGGACCCCTCCTCCCATTCCAGAAGATGGCATCTACGAAGTGAGGGCCACGTTTTCAGAGCCCGGCGAGTATGTGCTGTGGGCCCGAGGGGATGATGGTGGGCTATATCACGATCAGCGCATTACGGTTAACGTAAGCCCTTAAAATTTAGCGCGGCGCGGTGGAGGAATCCTGCGATTGCTCCGCCTCTTCAGCCTCTAGTTTAATTGTGAAGGGGGGATCGTAGCGAGGCTTATCTTGATTGAGGATGATATTCGTGCGCGGTGGCGTCACATAGCGAACATCGGAATCGGGCCCACCGTTTTGCGTATCTATTAACAGCGCCTCTGCAGCCTTTGTTAGCGATGGAGCCTGTGCATCCGGCCCGAAGGAAAAGCTAAAACTCCCTCTGACTAGAAAGTCATTCTCGGCAAGAATCGCCCAATCTGCCGTGTAATAGGTAGCAGTATTGAGTTGCGGAACATCCCAGAAGAATTCCTCTTTTACCGTCGGATCGTAGCGAAAGCTAATATCCACCCAATCTCGCAGCTCATTCCTAAGAGTCAATTTAACCAATCGCACACCGTAGGGAAACTCCAACCGCAGTCGCTCGGGGGCAGCCACTAGGACACTGTCATCTGCGGGTGAGGTTTCTGTTTCGATGTTAATTCCTGTAACATCTTGTCCTTGAGCATAGAGACCTCCCACGGGGGACTGAGCAATGGCAGAATGCCATAGCCCTAGGCTCAGACAAGCTATACAGACTTTTTGGATTGAGTACGGATTCAATGCGCTTCCACTTTAGTCCCGCCATGGCGAAAAATTCAATTCTTTCGCAACTTTCGCGACTATTGCTACTTAAAACTGATGACGAAGAATAGCATCGCCGACCAGATTTGGGAAATGTGAAGATAGCCCGAGCATGAGCATGGGATAGAGAAAAGAAGGCCAAGAATGCAGGGAACAAATATAGATCTCATACTCGACGAGCTCGAGAATAGCAATTCTAATACCACACATTTTAGCGAGAACTGGTCACAGGGTCGTTCAGCTTACGGTGGGCTGGCAGCTGCATTTGCGGTAACCGCCATGAGAAAACAGCTAGCTCAAGCACAGACCATTCGTTCTTTAATGGTCTCTTTTATAGCACCGGTCGCCGCCGGCGAAGTTACGGTAGAGGCTTCCCTTCTGCGCCAGGGGAAAAACGTATCTCAGTGCAGTGCGAACGTAATATCACAGGGGCAGATTGCCCTTCAAGCCATGGCCGCTTTTGGTAATTCGCGCGAGGCCTTCGCTCCCCCCCGTCAAGCCATAAAGGATTTACCGGACAGAAATAGCGGCATAGCTTTTAGCGACAATAGCAAACCGAAGCCTCATTTCTTGCAGTACTTCGATGGCTGCTGGATTGGTGGTGGTATACCTTTCTCCGGTAACTACAAGCCGTTTCTAAATCTATGGGTTCGGCACAAGCAAGATGTTTCCCGATTTCCTATAGAGAAGCTGCTAGCGATAGCTGATATTCCGCCACCCGTGCTGCTATCGCATTTTGATAAAACTCCGGTCCCGGCTAGCTCGCTGAGCTGGTCCTTAGAATTTATAGAGGCGCCGGAGTTAATACGCAGTGAATGGTTCTATATGGAATTCGAAGTCGATGCCGCGGCGGATGGCTATACGCAGCAATCCGGTAAAATATACGATGAGTCAGGCCGATTGATAGCACTGACCCGGCAGTGCATGGTCTATTTCGGCTGATTTAGCCCCTTAACTTCCCAACTCCTTAAACTCGCTAAGGCGACAGCAAGATAGAGAGTAGCGCGGGTTTTTGTTAGAATTTAGGCATTGGATGAATAGCTGAGGTGACAAGTTGATAGGCATGAATAAACTCCAACGAAAGGTGAGTCTACTCGTCTTTGGCGCGTTACTGGGTTTGCTGTCCTCTGCCACTACGCTAGCGCAGCATAGCCATGGCGTTCTAACTCCTGGCGTAACCTTTCCCCCGGACGATTCTGTACTAACTGAACCTCCACAAATGATCACTATGAGTTTTCGGGTAGACGTTCGGCTGCTAAAGCTCGCGCTATATACCGCGGAAGATGAATGGATCAATATAGACTTTCAATACGACCCTTCTCGATTTAGTCACAGCTTCGTCTTGCCGATACCGGGAGAACTCCCCAAATCGGAATACTATATCGCTCGCTGGTCAGTAACTGATGATAGAAGAGGATTGGTGAATGGTGAGTTTACATTCGCCTTCGGATCCGGCGCAATACCCCCATCAGAGACGATAGCATCTAAAGTAAGCGATCGCGTTGAGATTCTGCCCTCCACTGGCTCCTATCGCTATCAACGACCCACCAACTAATATTCTAGCGATGTTTGAATCCAGGGCTGCGCAGCACACGCCAAATAGTGGCTAGCGGAATTTAAAACCCTGCCCCTCCAGAAAGCCTCTCATGTGTGGCCTGGCCTTCTCAGAGAGAAGTGAGGACACCTGCTCAGTCCAGCTAATTCCATGCCCTCCTCCTGTCCTGGTCTTGTAGTATTCGCGAATATGATCGTCATATTCCGAGATAGCCTCTCCATCCCCTACTTCGTTATAGACCTCTTCCTTTAGTATTACCGATAGAGGAAGCCTGGGCTTGACCTCAGGATCCTGGTCTGGATAGCCGAGGCACAGGCCAAAGACGGGATAGACTCCCTTAGGTAGCTCAAGCAATTCGGATACCTGGGCCGGGTCATTCCTGATCCCACCGATATAACAGATTCCCAAACCCACTGATTCGGCCGCCGCCACCATGCTCTGCGCCATTAAGGCAACGTCTACAGTAGCGATAATAAAATGTTCCGTATAATCACCTTCGAATGATTTCTGGTACTCTGCACAATAATTTCCTGGCCGCTTCAGGTCAGCACAGAAAATCATAAACTCGGCAGCCGATTCAACATAGCTCTGGCCACCCGCCAACTTGGCGATCGCGCTTCTGGTTTCAGTCTTCTTTATTCTAACCACCGTAGAACCCTGCAAAAAACTTGAGGTTGCTGCGGCCTGGCCCGCAGTGATGAGGTCAGCAAATAGCTCCGGCTCAATAACCTGATCGGTAAATTTTCGAATACTGCGGTGGGACTTCAGCAAGTCAATCACTGAGCTCATGAGGACATCCTATTAGTTGGTCAAGTAAGACAGTTAGTGTAGATAGCTAAAAAATTAATGGCTAGTGTTAGTAAGATTGTCGAGGAACGCCGGCACAATATCGTTGGCGAGATTTGATTCTGCATTAAATAAAAGCACTAGCCCTATGTTTGCCTCAGGCACAAATGCCATCTCAGACCTATAGCCACGCACACCGCCGCCATGATGGACCACACGCTGCCCCTCGTAATCGAAAACTCGCCAACCTGTCGCATAGTAGGCTTTTTCAAGACCCGACCAGCGGTTGAAATAATTGCCTCTGGGAGTTGCGATAATAGGTTCGTGTAACTGGGAAAGAAAATCGGAAGACAGCACCTCTGGAAAAGCCCCCAGATTAGCTCGCACCCACATACTCATGTCGAATATGCTAGCGTTAATTCCTGAGGCGGGAGCAACCGAGTAATAGGCTGGGTTAGTAGAGGTAGTGCGCCATGCGCCCCTCGACCGGCGGTGCGGAGCTGTTGCCTCCGCATTTTCCAAGTAGGGCTCCATCCCTACAGATGCGGTAATCATTCCCAGGGGTTTAAAAATTTGTTCGTAAATAAATTTCTCATAACTCTCGCCAGTACTCTGCTCGACGACATCCCCAATCAGAGAAAAGACTACGTTCTGATAGCCATAACAATCACCCGGCTGACAAACGGTTGGAATCTTCGAGAAACTTGATTTGATTCGATCATAGCCCACCCCGTCGTCCAGTAAATTAGAATAGGAGTGCGGCATCAAGCCTGTCGAATGGCTCACCACATGCTTGAGCGTGATAGCACCGGATGAGCGACGCGTACCTAAATGCATCGAAGGAAAAAGGTCGGTGAGCTTCGTGTCCCAGGTTTGATAGTGCTGATCAACCAAGAGTGCCGCTGAAGTGCCTGCAAAGGTCTTGGACATCGAGGCAATCCGAAATACAGAGTCGGTGTGCACTGGCTCGCGAGTTTCGATGCTTTTCACGCCCCATGTCTGCATATGCATGATGCCTTCGCGGGAAACTATCGCCAAGGCGACACCGGGAATTTCCTTTTCGCGAGTCGAAGCCTCCATCCAGGAAACAAATTTGGACAGATCGTAGTTGTAGTTAGCCTCTAAGGTCGGATCGCCGGCTAGAAGTGAAGAACTACCCAGAAATAGACCAAAGGCTAAACAGCGAATGAGTAGAGTTCGAATTTTGATAAATACTTCCCTGTTATGAGTGCACATAGCGACTTGCTGACTCTCGATGTTTGTATCACCCGGTTTTGGCTAAATCGCGGATCACTCGTTGCTCGCAGATGTGCAATAGCAGACCACTAGTTTAACCGCGTTGTCGAACGCTGGATACCAATTGCAACAGATACAACATCATCCCGATGCAGGTATTGGGCAAGCGTTTTAGCCGGCTATAAAAAAAGCCGACCTAACTTCAGTTAATTCTTCTTAACTCTAGTTAAGTCGGCCAAGTGGGGGCACTTTTTAGTTAAAAGAATCTAGCCTGCTAGTCGCGCTGCTCCGGTAAACACTACTTCATTCCCTATTAGGGGAGAAACAACAACATTTTGCGTCCCTCTCGAATAATAGTTAGGGCGGTTATGGAGCCGGTCGAACCTTCGGCGTTCGCTGAAGTGGCAGCATTGAATGCCTCAAGGTCAGCTATCTGCTTGCGATTTACCTCAACAATTACATCTCCTTCTCGCAGCCCTGCCGCCCAAGAACCTCCTGACTGACTTAAAGAAACAACTTCAACACCTTGTTTTATAACAGGATAGTCACTTCTTATAGTTTCTAGCATCGCCCCGCGAAATTCCTTGTTGACCGCATCTGGCGAAACGGCAACAAGCGCCTGACCCGAAGAGCCCCCGATCCTGGCTAGCAGGGTTTCGCGCTTGCCATTGCGATACAGCGCCAGTTCAACCTCCTGCTCTTGGAGCATAAGCCCCACTCGATTTCGCAGCTGTCTACTGCCATGTACCTCTTCCCCATCTATCTCCACAATGACATCCGACACCAACACTCCAGCCTTATCCGCTGCACTATCTGGAATCACACTCGTCACAACAGCGCCATAATCAACCTGAACGTCTAACGCTGCGACAATATCCGGGGTAGCATCGGCTATGGTCACGCCAAGAAGCCCGCGCCGGACCTCCCCATCGCGTCTCAGGTGCTCCATGACGGTTGCCACCATATCCGTAGGCACGGCAAAGCCTATACCGTTACTGCCGCCACTACCGCTTATTATCGCCGTGTTAATCCCTATTAAGCTGCCCTCCATATCCACCAACGCGCCACCCGAATTACCCTGATTAATGGCCGCATCTGTCTGGATAAAGTCCTCATAGTTATTATTGTTTATACCGGCACGGCCCAGAGCGCTGACAATACCTGAGGTAACCGTTTGCCCAATACCGAACGGGTTGCCTATGGCGACAACATAGTCGCCAACGGCGACTGTGCTGACATCGGCAAAGTCAATTTCCACGAGATCCTCTGCCTCAACCTGCAATAACGCTACGTCGGTGCCAGGATCACTGCCCAGAAGCTTCGCTCTCAGGCTTCTATCATCATTGAGCCACACTGTTATCTGAGAGGCATCTGCAACTACATGATGATTTGTGATAATCAGACCTTCGGCGGCATCGACGATTACACCTGATCCGGCGCCGGTAGCGTAGGACCACTGAGGCACCTCATTAGTAAGGTCGGGGACTTCTCCGAAGAAGCGTCTGGCCCCCTCTGGTAGCTCTTTACCATTGAAAAAATAGCGTCCCGCAGTAGGCATGGCTTTGCTTACACTGATACTGACTACGGCCGGTGTAACCTGCTCTAACATAGGTGCCAGAGAGGGAATCCCCTGCTGCAATGCCGCTGTGCTTATAGCTTGAACCTGAGCAGCCAAGAGCATGAGCGCCACTGTTGTTAGCAATTTTCCCGATCTAATTGATATTCCAGTATTCATCTTGAAATCTCCTCCATAAACCCAATAAATGCATATAAGCTGCAGAATTACTGGCCGGCAGCCCCGAATGCATGCAGTTTGGAGTCAGATACGACGAATAACCTGAAATTGGGGTGAATTTTATGTCCAGAAAACCTGCAGAGGGAGAAAATTGCGGTTGAAGCGGTCCAATTAAATTAGAATATGATTAGATTGGAGGACAATCGAGACCTTCTCTTAGTTTTACTGGAAAGGTTCGAAACGTAGAAAATTAGCGGAATACTCATGTCTATTACAATCACTGAACGAGCCGAACAGAGTTTTGACCTTCCACCGCATGCTGCTGCACCGGCGCTTGGCCGACCTTTCGCGCTGGGAGACTGGCAAGTACTGCCGCAGTTGAATCGCCTGCAACATCTCACTAGCAGCGAAGAGCGACAGTTAGAACCACGCCTGATTAAGTTGCTTTGTTTTCTCGCGGCAAATGGAAACCGGGTTCTATCACGCGAGGAGCTTGTACAAGAACTATGGCCCCGAGTCATAGTGAATGAAAATTCACTCACCCGAGTCATCTCGGAGCTACGCAAGCAGTTGCAATCTACAAACGCTGCACATCCCAATTACATCCAAACCATTCCCAAGCGAGGCTACCGCCTCATCCCCATGGTCGAATTCACAGAAGCTCGGCGCTCTACAGCAATGCCTAGCAATTTTTCGTTGTGGAGCGAACTACTCACACAGCCACCTCGAAGGTTTGCTGCCGCTCTATCGGCCGCAGGTCTGTGTTTGATACTGGCTGGATGGCTAACTATAGACGCTCAAAACCTCGTCGATCTGAATCGAGGCCAGGTAGTGTTGAGTGACGACGTAGTCAACGAAGAACCTGATTATCTGGGTGGCACGCTGCAGCTAAGCACAATCAATGAAAGTTCTACCGTCGTTGAATCTATCGCATCGCCCGTAGTCTCTCTGGACGAGAAGCAATACGCCTTCATTCAATATGACACGACCGGCTCAACCATTTTCCTTGGCGGATTTGGTACCGCAATCGAACCCGTTCCCGTTTACTACAGTAATAGACAGCTTTTCAATTTAGCCTGGTCTCCTGTGGGAAACAATCTGCTGTTTGCAAGAAGACCAAACGATTCAACTGCGGCAGTTTTTTCGCCTGTAGGCGAGACAGCCGAGCTGCTTATGCTAAATCTAAATACGCTGGAGACGACCCGATTAGTGGAAGACATGAACCCAGCCGATACTGAGCCCTCTACCAGTCTCAATCTCACCTAGGCATTATCGAGCAAGCAACACGCTCCCTACTCGAATCCTTCTATCTACATCTGATGGCTGGCGGGGCCCACGACCGTCGAAAGATACGATGTGACTATCAGAATTGCCAAAGCAATCGCTAGCTCCACACGAATCGAAGTTTGTAGCCGCGAGATACTCACACTAGCAAGCATCGAAGGCACCAAAACAAGTTTATTGATAGCAGCGACCGCTAGAATAGCAGCGACTAGAACCAGCTTAACTAGCAAGACCACACCGTAGCCAGTATTTATCAAGTCGAAAGGCGAGTCTAACAACTCCCATGACATCAATATGCCTGCTAAAAAGAGTATCGAGAGGATGGCGATAGCATTATCACCAAAGCGCTTAAGCGTCTTCTGCAATATTTTCAGGCTTGTGCTCTTGCTCAATTGCAAAAATGGATAGAGACAACCGATCCATAGAGCGAAGGCTATAAAGTGCAGCATTATGGAAGTCTGAGCCACAATACTTAATACGGAAACATGACCGCTTACCCGATGAGAAAAGGCCAATATGATCAGAGCCACGAACTGAATTGTAACTAGAAACCGCGCCAAAAGAACGGATAGCTTACCATCCGTATACTGCAGCTTCTTAAGAAAGACTACACTTGCCCCCCCTGCCAGTATAAAGGCTAGCAGCCTGAACAAGGTGACATCACCGAGACTGGTGTCCAACAAAATAGAGGCCATCCCCCAGTCAAACATTCCCCCTACACCACTGTCGTTTATCAAACCAACCTGCACGAGAAAGCCGAGCAGAACCCCGTGAAAACCGACAACTGCGCCGACAAAGACAGTGGAAAAATTGGAGAATAGCGTTGCCCTGCTTCCATTGGAATAACGCAAAGCAGCTAGACTGCCTCCAGCTATACTGAAGGCAGCAAAGTAGAGGAGAAGTTTGGCTAGAAGGCTTGCCATCTCCCAATTGTCAGGGAGTGAAAACATCAAGCGCTCCGATTCAGCTAGTGCCCGTGGCTCGCGGCTTCGCCGGAATGATCTTCGGCCGCCGACGGGTCAACAGTAAAACTGTAACTATCTGCTACCGTGTGGCCGTCTGCACCGATGACCGCCCAGTTAACGGTGAACGCACCTGGATGCATGCCGGGGGTTTCAATCATGAATGTGGCTTTAGGCTCGCTGTTACTCTCAAAATTAGTTGGCATTTCGTGGCCCACACCCATCAGCTCCAACTTAACCAGTTTCACCGGCCCATTGAAGCTCAGGTTAATATGTCCTGGTGCCTCCCTAATTATCGCACCGTCAGCTGGAGCGGCCTCTTTCAATGCCGTATGAGCGAAGGCAGTAGTGGAAACTAGTAGCGTGAAAACAGCGCAGGCAATGACGCGTGATGCCGACCGAAGAGACGATTGAGAATGATTCATAGAAACCTCAGATTAAGAAAAGTTAGTCAGATCAGAGGATTATCGCAGCTTGGAAGGAAATAGGCGAATCAGGAACTATGCGTCAAATTGTCGCAGAATCTAGAGCCCTCACACCCTGATCCGAACCGGATATCGCCGTATTAGGTGCCTTTCTTTTTCCATACCTGACTCCTGGGCGAGAGCGTGATCTCATCAAAAACCGTGCCGGCTCGTGACGCCAATACCATCATCACGGCCTGTGCAATATCCTCCGGCTCGATCGCGTTTTCGGGTGACTGCTCTGGCTCAAACTGTAATCGATCGAAGAATGGCGTACGCACGGCTCCCGGATTAATCAGGGTCACCCTAAGCCCAGACTTGCCGCTCTCTTCACGCAGCGCCTGGGAAAACCCACGAATAGCAAACTTACTGGCGCAATAGATACTGCCCTGCCTGGCACCCCTGAGAGCCGCTTCGGAGCCCATAAACAAGATATCACCCTCACCCTGTTTCTTTAGCTGGGGCAGGAAGGCTTTTGTAACAATTACCTGGCTAGTTAGATTGGTATCCATAACTAATCGAATGTCTTTCACCGAGAGCTGCTCCAGGAACCCCATCCTGCCGATGCCGGCATTATTGATAAGCGCGTTCACTGGCATGTCTATTTCTTCAATCAATGCAGACATTGCATCGGGAAGCGCATCTAAATCGGCAAGATTGATACTTCGGCCAATAAAATTCGGATGATCCAGCCCCGCTTTCTCCAGATTTTTGGCAATACCTAGAACCACATAACCCGCTTCAAGCAACGCCTTTACCAGGCATAGACCTATACCAGAGGATGCCCCCGTCACTATGACCATCTTTTTAGTATTTATTTTGCTCAATCTGAATACTCCAAAATACCTTCGACTATTACGCGCAACGGTAATACTGCTGCGGTGAGATATGGCTGAACAATAATTTCTCTATAGCCGCCAATTGTAAAGACTCATCCTCACTCTTTAGCGCTATCATTCCATCCGCAGTCGTCGTGGGTCGCGCAAACAATTCTTCATCAGGGTAGAGTTTAACAATTCTCTTGTGAAAATCGATTGGCATCCTAAACAAGCCGCTACTTACAGAGTGAATTTTTCTTGCATCAAGCTTCGCAAACACTTGTGCAAATAAACTCTCATAGGGCGTCAAGCCCTGAGAATCCAATATCAATGGCTCGAAGCGAAGAGCAACTCTCCAACCGGCGAGCTGCAACTTCTGCAAGGCTTCAAGTCTTTTATCGATCGATGGAACTTTATGCTCCCAGCGCGAACCCGCCTCATGAGAGGTGAAACTCATAGCAATGACGCAGTTTGGAATAACCGGCTGCTCAAGCAAATGGCGAATCTGCGTACTCTTCGTTCTGATCTCTAATTCAGCGTTAGGGTATTCTCCAAACAGCGGCACAAAATGCTTACAGAAATCGCTGACTGGCTCTAGCGCCAGGCTGTCACAGTCGTAACCGCTGTAATAGACGCCACCACCAGAATTTTTCTCTATCTTGCTAGCGATGGCTTCTTCAAAATCTTCATAATTAACGAATAGTACGTAGTTAGCTGAGCTATACATGCCCTGCAGAAAACAATAGCGACAATCGTATACACAGTTCAGCATATGCGAAAAGTAATAACTCCTGCTGTCGTTGTAACCGTAGCCATCTGGCGCCACAAGCACCTTACTCCCATACTTTTTCGCCAATATTAACGCAGGTGCCTTCTTCTGCAGACGGAAGTTCTGAGATTTTCGATTGAACACCTCCCCAGAGCGCTCACAGACGACCCGCGGCACCTGAGGAAAACGATCGAGCATGTTTTTAACTCGGCTCGTTTCCAACACTTCTTCTTCGATGTAGATCGTCGAAAACATATCACTCAACCACTACTGTTTGCCCACTCTGTCAATCTGTGCCGAGAGCTGGCTGATAATTTGTTTACTGTGACTTCCAGCTAGACTTATAACACTTTCCAGATCAGCCTCAAGACCCAGCGCCTTATAGCGTAGACAGAGCCGCTTCAACTGCAATTTCTGGTTTACCGTTAGATGAATGCGCGAACAAAGCTCACGATAGACTCCGGGTATACGATGACTATCGTTGTGTTCTCTTACTATCTCGCTCATTTTGGAAATAAGTAAAATGATTTGTTCTTGTAGCAGCCTAATCCAGATAGGTATGTTCTTGAAATCCAGCTTCTCAATCGGATTCTCCAGATTATCAGAAATTATTTTGAATACTTGCACCAATTCGGCAGTAGAGTATTTAGTCGCCTGCTCGAAAAATGAAAATGCTTCCATCTCATAGGCTACATCTTCGGGATAGGTGCGCTCTGGCTCATCGACAGTAATCACCGCGACACTATCTATCCCTGCAATAAGCTGAGGTGGATAGGCGCTAACGCCCGATACCTGGCAAGTGATTTTATTGCCAAGCCAGGCGCTGCCCAGCGGCGCCTTACTATGACCAGCAATACCGATATTTAACCAGGCCCGTATCTGACCTTCCTCATTGGCTTGTTGCTGCGACAGGTCGGTAATGGCTGCCTCCATAGCGGCTCTGCCGATTCCCGAAACAATCAGGTGTAGGTTGTTAGAATTACCATACTGCACGAATCGAGACGTGGTTTGAAATGGCTGCAGATGCAGCATGGGGATCAGAGCCTTAGCCTCCAGGGCATGAGCCACCACTATATTCACCGGGGTGGATTCTGATCCATGCAATGATTTTTCAAACTTCTTAATCATCATGTGCCTCAGATATCAGGCTACCGTGCATTTTTAGAAGCTGGTCATAGTAGCGGACGTCTTCGAGCTTTGCCCTCTTTGAAGCCCCATTTCTTAATATTGTCACTTTCTCTAGGAGAGTTTTCTGAACAAGTCGCCCTTGATCAGCATCCAAACTCCCACTGCTTAGAAGCTTTGTAAGAGACTGCACTCTAAATCTGTCCATACCCCAGTAATGCTTGGACAATTGATCTTCATGACCACCGTACTTCATGAGCAAGGGGTTATCCACATAGAGGACGCGTTCTTTGCAACAGATTCTCAACCAAAGATCATAGTCTTCACAGGCCGGTAACGATTCGTCAAATCCGCCTACATCTGCAAGCAGGGAACGATGCAGCACTGCCGCAGACGGAGAGATCGCACACAAGGGCAGGCACAGCGGAAAGATATAGCCGCCACTCTTTTTATGCTTGTGCATTTGATTAACGCGCTTACCGTTTCGAATCCAGATTTCATCGCTATGTACCAATCTGATATCCGGGCTCGCTTCCAGTTCAGACAACTGTACCTCGAGCTTCTTTGGCAACCACTCATCATCCGAGTCGAGAAATGCCACACAGTCGCTGGACGTAGCCTCTACTCCCGCGTTTCTCGCCGCACTGACACCCAGGTTCTGCTGCCTGATATAAATGACCTGGGAAAAATGTTCTTTGACCAACACCTCAGTAGAATCCGTTGAGCCGTCATCGATAACGCAGACTTCCTCAGGCTGCCGTGTCTGCTCAAAAACAGATTCAAGCGCGCGGCGCAGAGTCCTCGCTCTATTGTATGTTGGGATTATAACTGCGACTGAATATTTCACGGCGCTACTACTGATAGTGAGTTAAATTGGCAGCCCTTGAACAGCCACCGACCGGGGTTCGCTTGCAAAAAAAGGGAACCGAGGTTCCCTTTTTTCTATCCATACTTTCTGTGCTAAGCTCTTTGGCTAATTCCGTCTAGCCAAACCAGAAAAGGCTAACTAGTTATATTTCGCCAATTCCTTTCTCGCGATAACGCGACGATGCACTTCATCCGGCCCATCGGCGAGACGCAGTGTACGCTGACCTGTCCACAGTGCCGCTAGAGGGAAGTCCTGGGATACACCGGCCGCACCGTGCATCTGAATAGCACGATCGATCACACGCAGAGCCATATTTGGTACGGCTACTTTGATCTGAGATATCGCATCACGAGCCGCCTTGTTTCCTATCGTGTCCATGAGCCATGCTGCTTTGTAGGTAAGCAGCCTGCACATCTCAATTTCAATGCGACTATCGGCAATGACGTCATAGTTGCCACCTAGCTCCGCTAGAGGCTTACCAAAGGCTTCCCTGCTTACTGCACGCTGACACATCAGATCGAGAGCCTTCTCCGCAGCACCAATAGAACGCATGCAGTGATGGATACGGCCAGGGCCTAGACGCCCCTGAGAAATTTCAAAGCCTCTGCCGCGACCAAGAATTATATTGCTTTCAGGTACTCGAACATTATGAAATTTAATATGCATATGACCATGAGGCGCATCATCGCGGCCAAAGACATGCATGGGTCGTATGACCTCAACACCTTCGGCGTCCATCGGCACAAGAATCTGTGATTGCCGAGTATGCTTTGGCGCATCGGGATCGGTTAACACCATAACGATCATAATCTTGCAGCGGGCATCACCGGCGCCAGAAATATAAAACTTCTCGCCACTTATCACCCACTCGTCGCCATCTAGGACAGCGCTCGTTGCGATATTGGTTGCATCAGAAGATGCAACACCGGGCTCAGTCATTGCGAATGCTGAGCGAATCTCACCAGAGAGCAGCGGCACCAGCCACTCTTTCTTCTGTTCTTCGGAACCATAACGTTCTAATACTTCCATGTTACCTGTATCGGGCGCACTGCAATTAAACGCCTCAGATGCAAGTCGGCTTCGCCCCATGATCTCGGCTAGGTGTGCGTACTGCAGATTCGATATGCCTGCGCCACCCTGACTCTCTGGCAGGAAGAAGTTCCACAACCCCAGCCTACGAGCCTCGGCCTTGAGGCTTTCCATTATTTCGTCTTGACGAGGCGTGTGCGACCATCGGTCACCAACACTCACCTCTTCGTGATATTCAAGCTCTACCGGCTCTACTTTTTCAGCTACAAAAGTACGAATCTTTTCACGCACTTCAACTAGTTCTTCCGATAATCCTAAGTCCATCATGTTTTACACTTCCCCTAATTCCTAATTAATTAAATAGTATACGCCGATCAACTGGCAATAGTTCCACCGCCATCGATCACTATAGTCTGTCCTGTCGTAAAGCTACCCGCAGCTGACGCCAAGAATACAGCTGCACCTGCTATCTCGTCCGGCTCACCAATTCTTCGCAGCGGATACTTGGAAACCGTCGCCTCGTAGATTTCCGGGTTCTCCCACAGCGCCTTGGCAAAATCCGTTTTCACCAGCCCGGGTGCAATACAATTAACCCGAATGTTTTTCGGCCCCCATTCTACCGCCAAGTTGCGCGCAATCTGCATATCTGCGGCCTTGGATATTGCATAGGCACCGAGAGCATCGGTGCCCTTTAGACCACCGATTGAAGATACGATTATTACCGCGCCACCGCCCATTTCGGCCATGCCTGGAAGTACTTGCTGACACAACCTGTGAACGCTGCCTATATTAGCATGCATTACTTTGTCGAAGGCCTGATCGGGAATATCTTGTGAGGGACCAAAATACGGATTCAATGCGGCATTACAAACCAATACACTTGCCTTTCCAAGTTGCTGCTCTGTCTTGCTGACCAACTCTTGTAATTGCTCTTTGTAGTTAATATTGCAGGCTATAGCGACAGCCACACCGCCCTTCTCTCGTATCGCGGACGCCACTTCGTCACACGCATCCTGATTACGGCTGGATATGACAACCTTTGCTCCATGTTCCGCCATGCGAGTTGCGATAGCCAGACCGATACCTTTGGTCGAACCAGTAATAATTGCCACTTTGCCTTCCAGGCTAAATAAACTCATGCTCTCTCCACTTCAACTAATCTAGTACAGATAAGATATTACAATATCAAGCCCATACATTCTGCTTCTACCTATTCTGTCCATGGGCGTCTTCCCTTGGAAATACTGGTGCCACCATCCACCGGTATGACCGTTCCATTCGTGTAGGCACCAGCCCTTGATGAAAGATAGGTCACGATACCCACCATCTCTTCAGGTCTACCAACTCGATGAAGCGGACAATCATCTTCTATATCTTTTTTGTAATGTTCAAACACATAGTCTGTCATCTTTGATTCGAAGAAACCGGGCGCTATTGCATTCACCGTGATGTGACGTGCAGCCAACTCCACCGCAAAGCTTCGGGTTAGATGATGCAGTGCGGCCTTACTTGAAGAATAGGCAAAGGTAGGTACGCGCTGGACGATAGGCACATGAATACCATCCATCGACCCAATATTGATTATCCGCGACGGATCTTCCGCAGTCGCCGATTCAGACAATAGAGGCACAGCATCACGGGTAAGCGAGAAGACCGCCGTCAAATTGGTATTAATGACTTTTGCGAAACCATCGTCGGGGTATTCTTCGAGTTTCGCACCCCAGTTCGCACCTGCGTTGTTGATCAAGATTGACAGGCCACCTAACTTCTCCTCGACAAACTGCAACAGCCGAGCACGGTCTTCGCTATCGGTAACATCTGCAGCGAGCGCCCAGCACTCACCAAACTCCGATAGCTCGGCTAGGGCCATGTCACACTTTTCCTGACTCCGAGATGCAATAACCACACGAACACCGTTACAGAGAAGCCCCTTCGCCATGATCAAACCCAAGCCGGAGCTACCACCTGTAACCAGCGCCGTCTTCCCTTCTAGGGAAAACAGGGAATTGGTCACATAATTATTGTTATCTTGCTGACTCACTAGTCTTCATCCGCGACTTTAATCAATTGCTTACCGAAATTTTTCCCCTTTAACATTCCGCGAAAATACTCCGGCGCATTCTCTAAGCCGATGCCAACGCTTTCTCTGTATTTCAATCTGCCATCCTGCACCCAGCTCCCTAATTGACGAGTCGCCTCTACCCAGCGATCGTGCCATTCGTTCACAACGAAGAATCTGTGCTCTGGCACAGGGTCTGATGCCTTAAAAATATGAAAAGGCGTCTCAGAGTTGGCGAGATCTTCGTCGTTATAATTTGATATGTATCCACATATCGGCACTCTCGCACCTGGATTCAGCAGTGGTGCTACCGCCTTAGTAACGTCACCACCTACGTTCTCAAAATAGATGTCAATACCGTCCGGGCACGTCGCGGCTAACTCGGCAGCTAGGTTGCCTGCCTTATAGTCGATGCAGGCATCAAATTTGAGCTCTTCTTTTACGTAACGGCATTTTTCTGGGCCTCCAGCAATACCCACTGCACGCAGACCTTTGATTTTAGCGATCTGCCCCACAGCGGAGCCAACAGCACCAGATGCCGCTGCAACTACCAATGTCTCTCCGGGCTGAGGCTTGCCAACCTCGGTAAGTCCAAAGTAAGCGGTTCTTCCCGTCATACCCACGACTCCAAGGTGCGCCGAGAGACTGCCGTTATTAAGATCCACTCTCATCAAACGAGGGTCATCTGCGTTCGCGACAATATGAGACTGCCATCCCATGTGCGCAGCAACGGCATCTCCTTCCACGAAATCCGGAGAAGTAGATTTCAATACAACACCGGTTGATTCACCTACTATAACGTCACCAATCTGTAGCGGGTCGGCGTAAGACTTAACATCGTGCATACGGCCGCGCATATAAGGGTCAAGAGATAGCCAGCATACACGGATCAATATCTGGTTATCGCCCAGCTCCGGGATCTCAATTTCGCGGAGTCCAAAACACTCTTCAGTTGGCTCCCCGACTGGGCGCTGCGCTAGAAATACTTGTGTATTTTTTGTCATTGTAAAATCCAGTCCTAACTCTATATCTCAGGCTGACCAGTCTACTTTACTCAATGCCTTGGAACAACTGATGCCAACGAGGATTCAAGCAAATACAGCCCATCGACGATCTCGCTCTCAGTCACATTCAACGGGGGTATAAGGCGTACTATCTTGTTTCTAGTGGGGGTTACTAGTAGACCTCTAGCAAGAGCCGCTTGGCTTAGGCGCATTACGTCCTCATCAGACCCCAGCTCGAACGCACACAACAAGCCACTCCCGCGAATGTTCCCCACGAAATCAGGAAATTTTGCAGCAATTTCCTTGAGGCCCCTGAGCAGTAATTCGCCAGAAATTTTTGCTTTTTCAGCTATATTCTCTGCACGCAGATGATCGACAACCGCGGTAGCCACGGCGCACGCCAGAGGATTACCACAGAAAGTTCCTCCGTGATCTCCCTTGCTAAGCCTTTGATCGACAGCGTCTGATATGGCGAAGGCAGCGAATGGAAATCCACCTGCGATGCCCTTACCCATTGTCATGATATCCGGAGTGATCGACTCTTTACTGTGCTCGATGGCGAAAAACTTTCCAGTTCGACAGAAACCCGTTTGAATCTCATCAATTATCAACAGCACGCCTTTCTCTTTACAAACACTTGCCACTGCGCTCAGATAGGTTTCATGGGGAATTCTTACTCCTCCCTCACCCTGAATCGGCTCCAAGATTACCGCTGCAGTATCTTCATCGACGTCCTTAACCAGAGCCGCGAGATCTCCAAATGGAACAAAACTATTCCCGTCCAGATGAGGCAGAAATTGATCCGTGTTATCTGGCCCTCCTGAAATAGACAGTGTATTAAATGTGCGCCCATGAAACGAAGCCAGGGTCGATACTATCTTTGACTTACCATTGATTTTTCTGGCAAGTTTTATCGCTGCATCGTTTGCCTCGGCGCCGCTATTGGCAAAATAAACCTTCGAGAGATTCACCGGCAAGACCTTGCTAAGTGCACTCAATAAGCTCGCCCGCGCAGGAGAGTAAGTAAAACCTGAGTTTGGGTTTTGAATTATTTTTTGTGCCTGCGCATAGATGGCAGCTGTAATTACAGGATGTGCGTGACCAAGACAAGTCACTCCCCAGCCAGAGGTGAAGTCCAGGTATTCTCTGCCCTCTTCATCCCAAACTTTGCAACCCTCGCCCCGCTCAATAGCCACAGCCTGGCGATTACAAAAGGTAATGCCCAGACTATCCTCAGTCTCTATAGTATTCATTTCCCACCTCTTCTGCGCTTTCACTCTAGACATTCCCTACTCGGTACCAATAGGAATACAATTTCCTAAAGCCCCATCTATGGTAGAGGCTGAGGGCCGCATGATTCGATTCTTCTACCTGCAGGTAGGCATATCTAGCACCCCTGCTACGCCCCCAATTAAGCAATGACGCTAGAATTTTCGAGGCATGTCCTTTGTTACGATATTCCTCGGCCGTTGCTATTCCGAACAAGCCCAGGGCTCCGTGTGCAAGCACTCCCATAGCGCTGCTCAGGGTGCGGCCTTCCTCGTTTTTATTTGCTAGAAACAAATGGGGAGACCTAATTCTTGCCAGTGTCATTTTGTGAATAGCGATATTCTCAGCCTGCCTGTTGGTAAGCTCATACCATGCGCATAACCAGGCTTTAATCGTCAATTCTTGGCAAGATTTGGGGTCATCACCAAGAGCGACTTCATCGAGATCCAATAGCATCGAGTGGGTTAGCGACTGTTTTTCATACCCTCTAGCGGCAAGCGCAGTATCGATAGCGATGACGTCCTCGAATGACGAAACACGGGGCTGTAGCAGCTTCACGACAGGCGCTATATTTCGTCGAGAGAAGAAATTTTCTGTTACGGAAATCAACTCGGTATTTTTAATTCTGACATTCGGGTAGACGCTCAAGGAATTCGCGCGTCGGTCCATACCCCTGGCATATCTAAGCACACCAAAGGGCAGCTCCTGCTCCTCCAATGCAGGCCAGGCCAGCCTGCTCGCCTTTTCTATCTCCATTACATTCATCGCGTCTCTCCACTGCGTTCAATCAACACCGAATAATCGGCAAAAAAAACCCCTAAGGCCGAAGGCGCTTAGGGGTTTCGATACTCGTTTTAGTTAACTAGTTAGAACCACTGCTCTCCGGCAAGGGGTAAATATGTCGCGCGCGCGGCGCGACGGGCCGCCGCATTGAATGCTGCTGCCTGCCGTAGTGCTACTTGCTGTATTCTGCGATCGATCATAAGAATTCTGATTTTGGGCTTCATCTAAGGGAACGCACTGTATTGGAATCGATTTACGCTGTCAATAAAGTTCTTAACATCCTATACATCGCCACTAGCTTCGTCTCTGTCCTCGTCCCTGTCCCTGTCCCTGTCCCTGTCCCGGTCAGAGTCTGAGCGACTCTCCCCAAACTCTTCAAAGTTATTCACGTTGAAATCAAAAAATGGATTCTCAAATTCAAAAACCCTTACCTCTCGCCCGGTGATCGCTCCCTCAGCTACCAGAACCCCTGTATAAACCACCAGCGTAACTACTAGCAATGTATATCGATTCTTTAAAATAATATTTTTCATGATCCGCACCTTTGAATCGCTAGTCGGTAAATCGTCGCATGTATACGGCGCCTGTGATGAGAACTGATCCCACAACTATCCCAAACAATGTCTCGTAATTAAAAATTCTCTCTAAAAGACTCTGAAACTCAAATATAATATATTGATTAGGGTTCGCTGCTCGCGATTGCACCCAATTAGCTAAGTACTGTGTGCCAAATATGAAACCCTCAAAGAACCCAACCAGAATGAAGACACCACCAGCCCAAAGCAGCGGAGTCTTCTTGGCGAATGCTGAAAACAACAGCAGCCAACCAATAGTGGGAAGAAGCCATAGCGAAGTTACTAAAGCAGAGCAATAGATAAGCACCAAGCTGGCGATAGCGGCCAGAAACATCCATCCGATGCCTACTAGATCCACTTCATTACTCACACCCAAGATGGTCAGCAGAATCATGCCAATCAAGTACATCGCAAAAATAATCAGAACGTAGAAGATCGGCGCTACGATGACTACGGTGAAGACTTTAGAGAGCACCGTCTGCAGATTCGATACGGGCATAGACTGCCAGAACAGAATACTCATCTCCTTGCGATCTTGGAATAAAGTATTAATCAGGTAGATAGCGCTGCATATATAGAGTGTTAACATAAAAGGTATTGCCAGCAGCATAAAGAATGGCGCCATGTCGAATGGCGACAAACCGTCAAACAACACGGAGATATAACTCAGTCCTTCCGCCAATTGAGTTTCATCTATCTGCATGGCAACCCAGGAAGTTGCAACCAGTATAAGCAACGCAACAACTGCGGGAGCACCGATAAATAGATTTCGATGCTCTAGCACTTCGCGTCTCAAGAGCGCATAGAATTGGACTATTGTGAATCTATCCATGTCGGTCCTCCTTCAACTTGGCAACGAAGAGGTCTGCAACACTGGGAGTCTGCAGCTCGCCCAATACTTCCAATCGCTCCTTTGGAACGGATTCAAACGTATAGGATTTCTTCCCCAACAACTCACGAACATGAATCGGGCCACATGCATCCGCCTCCGCCATCTTGTCCGCATCCACCAGAACTTCTGTATAAACTTCACAAAGCTCACTCATAAGAGTATCTAGCACTATCTTGCCCTTGTTGATGAAGAGCAGATGCGAGAGCAGTGTCTCGATCTCCTCCACCTGATGGGTGCTAATTATTATTGTTCTATTTCCGTCGTAGTAATCATTTAGCAAGCGGTCATAGAACTCTTTACGGTAAATAATATCCAAACCCAGTGTCGGCTCGTCTAACACTAATAACTGCACCTCGATCGACATAACCAAAGCGAGATGAAGTTGTGTCACCATCCCCTTTGATAATTCTTTTATTTGCTTATTTGCAGGGATATCGGTAGTACTTAGAAATTTTTCGGCTTTCTTACGGTCGAATCGCGGATGCACTGCCTCCACATAGTCGATAAGCTGCGAAACTTTTAGCCACTTGGGTAAGATGCCCACATCGGCGATAAAGCAAACATCCTCCATCAGTTTGTGTCGCGCCCTTCGCGGGTCGCGACCTGCAACACTGAGCTCCCCGTCCACATCACACAGACCAATGAGCGCTTTCAGCGTAGTCGTCTTACCGGCACCGTTAGGCCCTATCAATCCGCTAATAGCCCCACTTGGGATGGGCAAATCCACACCGTCCAAGGCAGTGAAATTGCCATAGTTTTTCCTAAGTGACCTGGCTTCGACGATATTACTCATAGCCTATCCCCAAAATTCCCGATTTCTATCCATTCTTCTCGCTGCCAAGGAGTTCATCGACCTCCAAGCCCAGCCTCTCAATACGTTCAGCAATCTGTGGCCATTCCTGTTCAAGAAACTTCCTTTTTTCTTCAGTAGATAGTTTTTCCTTCGCTCCTGATAAGACATACATTCCAAGCCCCCGTTTTTTCTCAACCAGTTCTTCATCGACTAAAATTTGAAACGCCTTCGACACGGTGATCGGGTTTATGCGTTGTTCGCTAGAAATCTGGCGCACTGATGGCAATGCGTCGCCCTCTAGGAGGACTCCATCCATGATGAGCTCTACCAGCCTGTCTCTAAGCTGCAGGTAAATAGGCTCTTTATTGTTCCAATTGATTTCCAACTAGCAGTCTCCCGCCCGTGTAGTGTTATACATCACTATAACACCATATCAGCAAAAAACAATAAAAAATATCAGCAACTTAAGTTATTGATATTAATGGTTAAAATTGGAAATATTGAAAGTTTAGGAAAAATTCAGGGCTAACTCTGCCGCTTTTCCAGAGCCGTATCGGCAGCTAACAGCTCTTGAACTTCCTGATCTGAGAAGTCGAACTCATGCAGAATCTCACGGGTGTGCTGGCCAAATTTGGGCGGCTTATGCCGCACCGAACCCGGCGTGCGCGAGAATTTTATTGGGGTTCCTGCCATCTTGTACCAATCGTCTTCGATTACCATTTCACGGTGTTTGGTATGGGCATTGTCGACCACCTGCGCCGTATTGTAGATCGCACCTGCGGCGAGACCGGCAATGGCTAGTCGGTCGGCAATTTCGTTGCCGTCTATCTTCATCAGGCTGGATTCTATTTCTGCTTTCAAGTCATCCCTGTTAGTAACGCGATCAATATTTTTAAGGAATCTGCTATCTGTAATGAGTTCTTCTCTTCCTAGCTCAACGCACATTTTCGCGTAAGCCCGATCGTTTCCAGCGCCTATAAAAATATCGACTGTCTTGGTACGGAACGTGTCGTAAGGGCTAATATTGGGATGAGCATTGCCGGTAGCCTCAGGCACCTTGCCCGAGTACATATAGTTAGGAATATGGGGATGCATGAGTGAGACAGCACAGTCATAGAGTGTCATATCGAGGTACTGACCCTGCTGCGACTTTTCCCTCTCTGCTAGCGCCATGAGTATCGCGACCGCAGAGTACAGCCCGGTCCCCATGTCTACCATGGCCAGGCCCAGCCTTGTTGGATTGCTCCCGGCCTCGCCGTTTACACTAAACCACCCTGCCATCGCCTGTATGATCGCATCATAGCCAGGGAAACCTCCCCACGGGCCATCAGTTCCAAAACCGCTAACCCTGCAATGTATTAGCCGTGGAAACTTCCCACTCAGAACGGCCTCAAACCCAAGGCCCCATTTTTCCATGGTGCCAGGTTTGTAGTTTTCGATGAGCACATCGGCCTTCTCTAACAGTCGTAACAAGACTGCCTGTCCAGCAGGTTTTGATAAATCCAAACCCATGGAACGCTTGTTTCTATTAACTCCAATATAGTAGGCAGAATCTTCGTCATGAAACGGAGGCCCCCAATCACGAGTCTCGTCTCCCCTAGGGGGCTCGATCTTGATTATCTCTGCGCCGTGATCACCCAACATCTGCGTACAATAGGGCCCGCCCAGAACTCTAGACAGATCGATTACCAACTTTCCCTTTAGAGCACCATCACCGCTTTGATTGAACACGTTGGCTTCCTGAATTGTCGTTGTACATTACGCTAAATAAGAATTGCGATTCGGAGCATGAGGATACGGCAGCCTAGTGTTGGGTTCAAGTACCGACTATTTGTAATAAGACAGGCTACACCGCATAAAGCAACAACTCCCGGCTCAGCCCTTCTTTGCGAATTAGTGTCTTAAGCTGACTCAACGCTTCTATCTGAATCTGCCTGACCCGCTCTCGTGTTAGGCCTACTTCAACCCCTACGTTTTCCAGCGTATCAACGTCGTAGCCAGCCAAGCCAAAACGCCGACAGATTATTTCTCGTTGTTTAGCCGTGAGTTGCTGCAGCCATTCTTCCAGCCGCAATTTCATCTGCACTGTCTGTACATGGCTTCGCGGGTTCTGTTTCGACTCGCCGCTGAGCAGATCTACTATAGTTGTATCGGATTCTGCGGAGGCAGGCGCATCCATAGAGCTAAGACTCTCGTTTAGAATCATCATGCGCTCTACATCTATGCGCGAACAGCCAATCGATTCCGCGATCTCACGAGGCCCCGCTTCTTGCCCTGTTTCTCTGACAGAATTTCGCTGAATGCGTAGATAGCTGTTTAATCGCTTCACGACGTGAACCGGCAAACGAATAGTTCGCGTCTGATACATTAAGCCGCGCTCTATATTCTGTCGAATCCACCACGTTACATAAGTCGAGAAGCGAAAACCTTTCTCCGGATCGAATTTTTCTACCGCGTGAATTAGACCAAGATTGCCTTCTTCTATAAGGTCCAGAAGGGAGAGACCACTATTAAGATAGCGCCTAGCAATTTTCACTACCAGTCGCAGATTGCTCTCTATCATTCTGCGCCTGCTGGCACTGTCCCCCTGTAGTGCGCGCCGCCCATAAAATACTTCTTCTTCTGCAGTCAGTAGAGGCGTGTGGCCGATATCTTTGAGGTAGAGACGAGTAGCATCGACAGCGACGTCGGCTGCCTGAGAGCCCTTGCAGCTCGAATTTTGAGCCTGACACTGCTCTGATGTAAGATTCTTATTATTCAATTAGAGACTCCTTCCCTGTTGCCTGACGAGCAAATGAGCACATCCAATGTGCTGTAATGACCCGCGCCTAATTAACGGCAAAAACGCGAGAAGATTACTCACTTAAAGTATAGAGCGCTTTGGAAAAATTACGAATTGTTTGTATGGGCTAATCTAAAATAACAGGAAGAAAGAACTCGGCAACCATTACTGGCTTCTTGAAGAGGTAGAAAAGACTGCGCCTTCCCCAGGAACTCTCGGCAAAATGGGTGATATCCATACCACTTCTAAGCAAATCCGGATGACCAAACAGATACTCTCCCAGGGGCTTTTCGTTCAGTTCCAACACTCGCTGCAGTGGGCTCATCAAACTAACTTCAGGAATAAGTGTGTGTGCCAGCACCCAGGGGATGTCGTTACCCAGGAGCACAACTTTTCGCGACCAGAACCTATGCCCGGCTGCCAAAGGGCCGAAGCGCGAACGCACAGCTGGCTGTGGGACAATAGTCCAGCCCTCGGACTGCACCTCGACACGAAAGTTTCCCCTACTTTTTTCAACGAGTAACTGCGTCAGTGAACCGGAATCTAAAAGCCAGTTTTTCCATGTATCACTGAGCTGTGAGAAACACTCGCTTTCACTACGCCATTTGAATTGCGAATCTGAAATATCGGGCATTGCTACCTTCGTATTTCCGAACGCTAAAATGGGAGCTGCTTTTGATTGAAAGGGCATATAGAGCCGGGAGGTATTAGGATGTATTACTAACGCGGTCGGTAATTTTGCAGCGTCTTAATGATCACTGTCATTACGCGGCGATTCTGCGCACGGCCCGTGTCTGTATCGTTACTCGCCACCGGCTGTGGCTCACCGAAGCCACGCGAAGAAATACGGCTCGCTTGCACGTTAAATCTATCGATCATGACCTGACGAACTGCTGCGGCGCGACGGTCGAAAAGACCCAGATTATACTGCTCAGTACCGCGACTATCTGTATGGCCTTCTAACTCGATGACCACGTCGGGGTACTGCGCCATAAAATCGCTTACTTCTTCTATTTCTGAGAAATATTCCGGCTTCACTTCCGAGCGATCGAAGTCGAAGTTAACCATCAGCTCGACTCTTGCCACTTCTTCCACTGGAATCGGGCAACCGTCTGCGTCTACGGCGTAGTTTCTAGGAGTATCCGGACAGTTATCACGGCTATCGGGAACGCCGTCTCTATCTGCATCCGGGGCAGCCGCTGGTGTTGGAGCTGCCGGTGCAGCCGCCGTAGGCCTTGCTGCTGGTGCTGCGGCCGCTGGGCGAGAGCTCTTGCCACCGAAGCGGTAGACTAAGGCAGTATCAATACCCACATCAGAGTCTTCATGATCACGACCCAGGTACTGAAATGAACGCACGGCAGTACGCCAAGACCACTTATCGGAAATTTTGTAGCTTACGCCGCCGCCTATATCCCACAGCGTCTCATTATCGCCACCAAAATTGCTATTGCCCACACCACCGAGCACAAAAGTATCGAGAGCGCCAAGATTCACACCTAAATCATAGATGAGGTCAAACTTGTAGTGGTCTATATCAATTTCCCCACCGCCAGTCGTATTGCTATCCAGATCAAACGTGCTCAACTCAAAGCTCAGTCGGTCGGTCGGTCGGTCGGTCGGTAAAATCATAGCCAATGCCCAAAAAGTAGTTGGTATGTTGTTTGAGCCCAGTAGTATCATCGAATTCCATCCACTGCAGCCCAGGAGCCACATAGAATTGGCCTTCGGCAGCTAACGCAGCCGGTGCGACAAGCCACGCTAAAACGAGTGCAACTGAAAGTATTTTTGTAGGTAAACGCATAGTAAGTTCCACAATATTAGCAAAATTATGGGTTAAAAAATTTGAGCGCAGTATAGTGTTTCTGCCGCATAGATATGGCGCTATTCTAACAAATTTTCCCCTTTTTATCCTAACTGCCTCGCTCGCGCCACAGGCCTAGTAAAACTGGGTATTTGCGGCGAGGCTCTTCAGGGCAATCACCTATATCGGCCAGATTTCAGCCTTCAAGAATCGGGACTGCACTCTATGCGAAAACCGGCTCAGTTAGAGCTAGCCGCCCTGTTACCATGCTAATACAATATAGGCCTATTAGAGAGACCCCGAGAGTAGTGCCGAGTCATTGCTCAATCCTAGCCAAATAAAGATCGACCGAAGCATATCCCAGGTACCTCAGCTTGCAGAATTGGCGCACTGAACTAAATAGAATCTGTCTCCTGTTGTCGCTAGCCGCCATCGTAGGCTACGCCGTGGGGCACATAAGCTGGGTAATGCTGATCAGTCTCTGCCTCTATTATCTATTCAACCTCTACCAGCTGCGCCGATTTAATCTATGGCTCAACCGTGATTCCTCCGAGAGTGACTCCGAGCCACCGGAAAGCTTTGGCCTGTGGGGCGACATTTTCGATGGCATCTACCGTCTGCAGAAACAGGAGCGACGCGCAAGCTCCTATCTAGCCAACATCATCGACAAGGCTCAAGAGTCCTCCGCCGCTTTGGAAATGGCGGTAGTCATGATCAACAAACAGAGCAACCTGGATTGGTGGAACCTAGCCGCCGAAAAGTTACTGGGGTTCCAATTTCCCAAGGATAGAAACCAATCCATCACCAATCTGATTCGCGATCCTCGATTTTCAGATTATTTCTATAACGAAATCTACGACGACACACTGAAGATGGACGCTCCCGGGGAGAGTAACAAAGTCTTAGAGTTTCAAATCGCGTTATTTGGCGAGCACGAACGCCTGATGATAGTCCGCGATGTTACTCAGCTGCATAGGCTCGAGTCGATGCGCAAGGATTTTGTCGGAAATGTTTCCCATGAACTAGGCACGCCGATCACCGTGATTAAGGGCTACCTCGAGGCCATTGTAGACAATCTGGATTCACTGGATGAACAATGGCATAAGCCTATACAGCAGATGCGGCAACAATCCCTGCGCATGGAAAACATCGTGCGAGACCTGCTGATTCTATCTAGCCTAGAAACCAAGGGACTAACCAAGACACAGGATCTTATCGAACTAATAACCCTCTTCTCGGAAATAGAGAACGATACTAAGCAGATGTTTAAGGACGAGAGCCACACTTTTGAGATCATCTGCGATCCCTCCCTGCGACTAACAGGCAAGCGTAGTGAGATCTATAGCGCCATATCGAACCTGGTTGTAAATGCCGCAAAATATACGCCTGCCGGAGGTCATATTCAGCTATCGGCCGAGGCGAACGGCGGGCTCTTTGAGATTGGCGTGCAAGACGATGGCATTGGTATTGAAAGCCACCACATTCCCAGACTCACAGAACGCTTCTATCGAATCGATGGAAGCAGGTCATCAGATACAGGGGGAACGGGCTTGGGACTGGCAATAGTGAAGCACATACTTGCCAGACATGAAGGAGATCTGGAGATTTCGAGCACCCACGGCGAAGGCAGCCGCTTTATCTGTAGGTTGCCACTTTCGCGGGCAAGCTTAGAACAAAGCGTGTCAAAAACCAAAACGGAAGCTCTGAGCACCGACACTTAGAAAGTCTAATCCGAACGGGCGATTTTCTCGGCAACATTATCTAGAGGTGCGTGCCTAACATCCATCCCCTTGACCAGATAGATCACATGCTCGGAAATATTCTTTGCGTGATCGCCGATGCGCTCCAAAGCGCGTAACGCCCAGAGTAGATTTAACATGCGACTAATACTTCGCGGGTCTTCCATCATATACGTGATGAGAGAACGCATGGCGGAGCCATACTCGTTATCAACGATTATGTCATCCTGCGCAATTTCCAGCGCGGCACTCGCATCGTAGCGAGCGAAGGCGTCGAGAGCCAGATTCACCATTCTAGCCACTCGGTCTCCCAGATGTCTAAATTCGACTATGCCTTCGGGGAAGTCCCCCTCCTCTGTTAATTTTATTGCCATCCGCGCAATCTTTGCTGACTCATCGCCTATACGCTCCAGGTCGCGGACGGTCTTAATGATCGCAAGGACTAATCGTAAATCACTCGCTGCCGGCTGCCGTCTGGCCAGGATAAGATTGCACTCCTCATCAATCTTAATCTCCAACGCATCGATATTATTCTCCTCGACTAGCACTTCGCTGGCTAGACCACTGTCTGCAGAAGTGATCGAGAGCAATGCATCAGTTACCTGCTTCTCAACGGCACCGCCCATTTCAAGCATATGATTCTTGATATCTTCCAACTCGGCATTGAACTGTTGCGATATGTGTTGGCCATGGCCTTCGGCTTGAGTGTTCATCTACTTTTCCTGACAAATTTGATTTGAATTAGCTTAACCAAATAAGAGTTCTTTAACCGTAACGGCCGGTTATATAGTCTTCCGTTTGCTTTTCCCGCGGGTTCGTAAAGATAGTATCCGTGGCATCGAATTCAACCATGTTGCCCATATACATAAACGCCGTATAGTCCGACACTCTGGCTGCCTGCTGCATATTGTGAGTCACGATTACAATCGTGTAATCATTCTTTAGCTCATTGATGAGTTCTTCGATCTTAAGTGTTGAGATAGGGTCCAGCGCAGATGCCGGCTCATCCAGGAGCAACACCTCAGGCTCGACTGCTATGGTTCTGGCGATGACGAGACGTTGCTGCTGACCACCCGACATGCCAAGCGCGCTATCGTTCAGTCTATCTTTTACTTCGTCCCAAAGTGCCGCCGCCTTTAATGACTTTTCTACCGCCTCATCCAGGATACGCTTGGAATTTATCCCCTGAATGCGCAAGCCATAGGCAACGTTCTCATAGATAGACTTCGGGAACGGGTTGGGCTTCTGAAACACCATACCTATGCGCCGCCTGAGATCTGCCACATCTACCGACTTCTGATAGATATCATTTCCATCCAGGGCTACGAGACCCTCAATGACACAGTCGTCAACCAGGTCGTTCATGCGATTAAAACACCTTAGTAGACTGGATTTTCCACATCCGCTGGGCCCAATAAAGGCGGTCACTCGCTGCTTTGGGATAGTCAGATTGATATCGATCAGTGCCTGTTTGTCTTTTGCGTAATACAGGTTCAAATGTTCGATATCTATACAGCTTGCCAGGGCTCCACTGTCTTTATTCTTCTGACCCAACACAGACGACACATCCACCGTTCTAATCGGGGATTGCGTGTCATTCGCCTGCTCACTATTTAACTCATTCATTGATCTTCGACCCGTAGTAGTAATTATTAGACGTCCAACGCCTTGTATTTCTCACGCAGATGATTTCTAAGTGCCACCGCTGTTAGATTTAGCCCGGCGATGACGATGACCAAAAGCAAAGCTGTTGCAAAGACTAATGGTCTAGCCGCCTCAATGTTAGGGCTTTGAAAACCAACATCGTAAATATGAAAGCCGAGATGCATGAACTTTTGCTCGAGGTGGAGATAAGGGTAATTTCCATCTAGCGGCAGCGAAGGAGCCAATTTTACAACACCAACCAGCATTAAAGGCGCAACCTCTCCTGCCGCTCTCGCCACCGCAAGAATCAGGCCGGTCATCATCGCGGGGCTAGCCATGGGCAGCACCACGCGCCACAGCGTTTCAAATTTTGTCGCGCCCAGTGCCAAGCTACCTTCGCGGACGCTTCTCGGAATTCTAGCCAAGCCTTCCTCGGTAGCAACGATAACCACTGGAACGGTGAGTAATGCCAAAGTTAGGGAGGCCCACAACAGGCCTGGCGTGCCGAAAGTTGGCGCAGGTAAGGCTTCTGGATAAAATATTTGATCGACTTCGGAGCCAATTATATAGATAAAGAAACCCAGTCCGAACACGCCATATACGATGGATGGCACACCGGCGAGATTATTGACGGCAATGCGAATGGCACGAGTGACGATGCCTTGACGGGCATATTCACGCAGATAGACAGCGGCAACAACTCCGAACGGTGTCACAAACACAGACATCAGCATCACCATCATCACGGTACCGAAAATAGCCGGAAATATACCGCCCTCTGTGTTCGCTTCTCGTGGCTCGGCGGTCAAAAATTCTCCTAGCTTCAGGGAATATGTTCCGATCTTACCGATCAGAGAGAGCTGGTTCGGCTTATAGGCGCGAACGATATCGGCAAAGCTAACCTCCGTCTCCTCACCATTCGCCGCAATGAAAATTGCCGAATCTCTATTCACCGTCTCATATAACGCAATTAACTGAATCTGCAGCAGGTCATACTCTTCATCGAGCTCAGCCCTTTCACTGTCAATTTCAGCCAGCGCTTCAGGCGTAAGTTCCTGGTCGAGCTCCAGGCGGCGCTCGCGCAGCCGCAGGCGTTCCATGGCGTAGTTGATCTGCCCTATTTCCTGGTTCTCGATCACATAGATATCCTCGCGGATATCCAATGCGCGCTCGAGACGCTCGTTAAAATCATTCCACCTCGCAGATTCGATAGCCGCCGCATCACCGCTGAATGAAATCAGATTAGAGTCTTCCTTGATCGCACTGAGGTGACCGTAGAAATTGCCCCACTCTCGCCTCTCCAGCGCTACAACATTCTCCGGGTATTCGACATCATGCACGAAGTCTCTAAGAACCCAGGTAAAATCCGCACCGGTTAAATCTCGATTACCCAGCTTTAACAACTGACGCTCGTAGAATCCCTGCGCCTCATCAACCGGGATCCCCGAAGAGGCAATCTGCGCGGACAGTACCATTTCGCTCTCTACAAACTCGCCAATCACCTGTGTGCTTAGCAACTCGCCCGACGATGTTGGCGGCGTATAGTTGGCCTGCATCACATCGCGCGGCCAGAAGTGGCTCATACCACGAACGGTCAGTAGGGCCAGCAAACCTACAACCATTAGAATACTGATAGCCACCGCTCCGGCATTCAACCAAACCCAAGGCGTGCCTCGTCGCATCCATGTAGACATTTGCGTTTTCATATAGTGCTGTACTTAGTCCTTAAGCGTTGCCTGACTATTTCTGCAACAGTGTTAAACATGAACGTAAACATGAAGAGCACAAGGGCCGCGAGAAATAGAATTCGATAATGGGTACTATCAACTTCTGATTCCGGAATCTCTACGGCGATATTTGCCGCCAGAGTACGCATGCCTTCAAATATATTGATATCCATGATTGGTGTGTTTCCTGTAGCCATCAACACGATCATGGTTTCACCCACAGCCCGGCCCATACCAATCATTAGTGCACTGAAGATACCTGGGCTCGCTGTGGGCAGCACTACTCTTTGCAGACTCTGCCAGGGCGTAGCGCCGAGTGCCAGCGAACCATAAGTCAGCTGTTTGGGAACGGTGAAAATTGCGTCCTCAGCGATCGAGAAGATCGTCGGTATTACAGCGAAGCCCATGGCGAAACCCACAACCATCGCATTACGCTGATCGTAACTAACTCCCAGATCATTGGTTATCCAGAAACGCATGTCGCCACCGAAGAAAATGTTTTCAATAGGCACGGCGACCGCAAAGGACAGATAGGAGACCACGATGATAACTGGTATCAATATACCGGCCTCCCAACCGTCGGGAACCGATTCCCGAATTTTCCTGGGCAACTGGGTCCACGCAAAACTCGCCCCAAGAATGCTAAGCGGGAGTACGATCAGAATCGAAAAAATACCCAGTAAATTTTTCTCAACAAAAGGTGCCAGCCACAAGCCTGCGAGGAAGCCAAGCACAACGGTTGGCAGCGCTTCCATCAGCTCGATTAAGGGCTTCACCTTACGCCGCATCGCTGGCGCCATAAAATAGCCGGTGAAGATTGCACCGCAGATCGCCAGAGGCGCCGCCAATAACATGGCGTAGAAGGCCGCTTTCAGCGTGCCGAACGAGAGCGGGACTAGAGAATATTTCGGCTCAAACTCATTGCTGGAAGCAGAGGACTGCCAGATATACTCCGGCTCTGAATAGCCCTCATACCAGACCTTGTCCCAGAGCACAGACCAGGAGACTTCGGGGTGCTCGTTGTGAACCTCCCAAAAGCCTACGGCGCCTTCGGTGGTCTCGAGGAGCAGGCCATCTCCGCGCGGGGAAAGAGCAATTAGTCTAGGCTGTGCATTACTTATATCCTGAGAAAATACTGCACGGTGCGCCGTTGTATTGTAGATCGACAGACCACCCTGCCCGTCTATACTGACGAAGTTTTTGCGACGTTGCTCTGGTGTCATCTTTAGTATAGGTTCTGAACTAGGGCTAAATTCGCGTACCTTTTGCAATCGCGTCTGCCCCTCTTCCCGCGAGAGGAACCACTGCGCGACATTCCCACTATCATCAGCGACCAACAGGGATATACCGCCCAAGAGAAAGACGACCTGGGTAGGCCTGACCCCACCCTCGGTCAGAAACATCTCTATACCAAACTCATTGCTCCGACCGTTTCTGGCGGCGATCAAATCGAGAGTTCGAATCAAGCCATTACTGGAAATGAAATACAGCCAGCGCTGATCGCCCCCGATGAACATCTGCTCAACATTCTGAACCAGCATATCCAGCGGATAGTTTTCTATGTCGATTTCAGGATCGCCACCCCCAATATCGAATGCCGCAAACAGGCTCGTCTGCTTGCTAGCACTGATAAGGTTTACCGAGCCAGCGACATCCGTCCCCGCGAGCATCAGAGTATCGCCAGCGGAACGCACTGCCAATCGAGTCAGAGCTGACCCCGCGAACAGGGAGAACGGCTGCTGCCCGAAAGGAAAATCGATGACAGGTGTTAAGGTGCGCGTATTGTTTGGGCCGGAGAAACTGGTATCGAAGCCATAACGCGCCACAATGGCTTCACCATTGTCCAAGCCAAGTGCGAAGATGCCACTCTCTTCCGTGTCCAAGGCAAATTGGCTTATGGCCGTGCCTTCCGGTAGTTCGATATCCATCGCAGCGACGGTGGAACCATCTTCCACATCGAAGAACAAGACATCTGCCCTGTCGCCGATGCGCATGCCTATCTCTGACTGTTCCTCTATCGCCAGATGCAGGGAATTGGAGTCATAGCGATTCTCTAACTGATATTCATTTACCTTGCCTAGGGTCGCCGACTCGAACAGAGGTATCACTTCGTAGAACAGGTACATGAAGATGAGCAGGATCGCCAATATTACGCTCACACCACCTATGGCGATAGCGACACTGGCCACCTTGTCGGAGGCATGACGCATCTTCCGTCGAAATGCCATACGGCTCGACGCCATCTGTAGCGGTGAGGATTTTGCCTCAGAGACTTCCGCGCTCTGTTTTACTACCGGCTGATTTACTTCGTTTGACATGAATCTCTCAAGAACCGCTAACGCAATTTAAGGTCTTCCTTGCTAAAAACAGCAAATGCTCAGCCTATTACAGGCTGAACCTTTTCTTACTGCAGAGGACAAACCGTTGTCCTCGAACTGATTCTGACGGTTACCTAGTCTAGCTGCAGATTACGCATCGTGCCCTGCACTACGCGCGCGGGCAAAGGGATATAGCCATCTTTGAGTACAACTTCCTGGCCCGTCTTCGACAGTATCAACTTAACAAATTCACGCTCCAGTGGTGGCAAGGGCTTGTTCGGCTCCTTATTCACATACACATAGAGAAATCTCGCCAGAGGATAGTTGCCGGCAACCGAATTTTCCGGTGTCGCCTCAAAATATTCACTACCCATATTCTTCGCTATGGGTACTGCTCTCACACTGGAAGTGCGATAGCCAATCCCTGAATAGCCGATGCCATTGATTGATGTACTCACAGACTGAACCACAGACGCTGAGCCAGGCTGCTCATTTACGTTGTTCTTAAAATCACCATCACACAGAGCCACGTCCTTGAAATAACCATAGGTCCCTGAAACGGAGTTGCGCCCAAAGAGCTGAATGTCTCGACGTTCCCATGCTCCGCGCATCTCAAGATCTCCCCAGCTATCGATGACCTCCGAAGCTCCACAGCGCTGATTAGAAGAGAATATGGCATCGACCTGTGGGATCGTCATGCCTGCGATGGGGTTGTCTTTGTGCACGTAAACAGCCAGAGCGTCGATAGCGACCGGAATCGCAGTGGGCTTGTAGCCGTAACGCGACTCAAAGGCTTCGATCTCATTGTCTTTCATCTCGCGACTCATAGGGCCAATATTTGATGTCCGTTCGGTTAGTGCCGGGGGGGCTGTCGATGAGCCTGCCGCTTGAATTTGAATATTCACATTGGGATAAACACGCTTAAAATCCTCGGCCCACAACGTCATCAGATTTGCGAGGGTATCTGACCCTACGCTTGATAAATTGCCAGAAACCCCGCTAGTGCGTTCGTATTCTGGGATTCCCTGGTCCAGTTCTGCACCTGTTACGAAGAAAGAAAGGGCGGCTAGAAGGGATAGAGCTAGGGGTCTAACAAGTGCATTGATGCGCATAGGATCTCCAGATGGATGGATTTGGGCTTTGTTTCAATGGCGTCAACTATATAGGCCTAATATGACAGAATTATGACAGTGAGATTTCGCCGGCAATACCATGGTTTTTACCCTCATATGACATGAGCAAAACGAAGCCAACGTGATAAGATGGACTGATAGATGAGACTAAAAGCCCTATATACCGAGCCATTGATACGGGAATAACGCCACAGAGCAGCCTGTGGGCCTCGTAAATGATTTTTCATCAGCACATCACATAGCGCCTACAATAGCTTTGGCATACTGGCCCCCGTCTATAAACAGCGCAGGACAAAAGTTATATGTCGGAGCAAGTAGACCGCAGGTCATTGAATTTAGCCGTGGACAATACGTCCAAGGCTAAAACTATGGCGAGTACTCAGGCTCAAAAAGTGGCCTCTAGCGCCGACATCGACCTTGAAGATTCCGCCTACTACGAAAATCGCGAGCTTAACTATTTCAAGTTTAACTTGCGCGTGCTAAGCCAGGCCTCAAATCCCAAGCACCCGCTTCTTGAAAGGCTTATGTTTCTGTTAATTTTCAGTTCAAATCTGGATGAGTTCTTTGAAATCCGAATCTCCGGACTAAAGAAGCAATTAGACTTCGGCCGACAACGACCCGGTCCCGATGGTTTATATCCAGAGCAGGTACTAAAGGAAATCCACCTCCAAGTAAGCGCAGCACTGACTGAGCAATATCGAATACTTAATGAAGACCTACTTCCTAACCTAGCCTCGCAGAACATCCACTTCATTCCCCGTCACGAATGGAACGAAGAACTCAAGGCTTGGACTCGTGACTATTTTGATAGCGAAATTCAGCCGGTCGTAAGCCCGCTAGGGCTAGACCCCGCCCACCCTTTCCCACGACTGGTAAACAAGAGTCTAAATTTTATCCTCTCTCTCGATGGAAAAGACGCATTCGGACGCGAGAGCGGCCTCGCCATCGTACCGGCGCCTCGCTCTCTGCCGCGGCTTATCAAGGTACCGTCAGAAATCGCTCCCGAGGGTGATAATTTCATCTTCCTCTCCTCGATTATTCATGCCTATGTTGATGAATTGTTTCCGGGTATGACTGTCACGGAGTGCCACCAGTTTAGGGTGACTCGAAACTCTGATCTGGAAATGTCGAATGTTGAAGTCGAGGACTATGCAATGGCATTACAGGGGCAACTCCATAGCCGCCGTTTTGGTGCCGCGACAAAACTAGAGGTAAGCATAGGCTGCCCCGAAGAGCTAACGGATTTTCTTCTAGAACGATTCAATCTTACAAGCGATGAGCTATTTCAACTGGATGGCCCAGTAAACTTACAGCGTCTAATGGCCCTGTATGGAATGATCGACCGTTCCGATCTGCGCTACCCCCAGTTTTCTCCAGGCACACCACGCCTGCTCGAAGAAGACAGTTATATATTTGCCGCTGTCGATAAAGAAGATCAATTACTACTCCATCCGTTTCAATCATTCATACCGATTATCGATTGGGTACGCCAGGCAGCAAAAGATCCGACAGTGCTGTCAATCAAGCAGACACTTTATCGAACCAACGAATCCTCAGAGCTCGTTGAAGCCCTGGCTGAGGCCGCGCGAAATGGTAAAGAGGTTACCGTCGTAATTGAGCTGCGCGCACGCTTCGATGAAGAGGAAAATATAAATTTCGCGAGCACCTTGCAGGAAGCTGGAGCGGTTGTGGTATATGGCGTTATGGGTTACAAGACCCATGCAAAAATGCTGCTTTTTGTACGTCGAATTGGCAACAGTTTGAAGCGCTACGCCCATTTAGGCACGGGTAATTATCATCGCAAAAATTCCCTGCTTTATACAGACTACAGCCTGCTCACATCCGATGAGGTCGTCTGCGCAGACGTGCACAAGGTATTCCAGCAGATAACCGGCATGGGCAAGAAAATTCACCCGAATCTAGTTATTCACGCGCCGTTCAATCTGCGTAAATCTCTGCTGAAGATGATCAACGCTGAAAGAGATGCAGCATTGGCAGGAAAAAAAGCACGCATCGTAGCCAAGATGAATGCCATAACCGATCCGGATATTATTAAAGCGCTCTATGGCGCCTCGATGGCTGGCGTAAAGATCGACCTTATTATTCGTGGCATCTGCTGTCTGCGCCCCGGCATGGCGGGCGTTAGTGAAAACATAAGAGTCATATCTGTGATCGGCCGCTTTCTGGAGCATTCACGGGTGTATTATTTCCAGAATTCAGATCCACAAGTCTACTGCTCCAGCGCCGATTGGATGGAGCGCAATCTCAACAACAGAATTGAAGTTTGCTTCCCGATCCTAAAGAAGAAACATATCAGTCGAGTCAAAGCAGAGCTAGAGATGTATTTAAATGACCGCGGTCAAAACTGGGAGTTAAATTCCACAGGTGAGTATCGTTCACTGGCAAACACATCACCCGCCGACGAATCGCTGGAAGATGTACAAATGTTATTGCTTAAGCAATTGTCTTGAGGCGCGACCTGCAAGAAACTCTGACAATTATCACAAGACACCACCGAGAAGAAGATATAGAAGATACTATTCTACTATCGGAGCTGAAATCTAATTATTCGTCAGGCTAACGTTGGGCAGCTCGCTATTTTGCGTAACCCCAAGGGTCTTCTCATTCTTTACCATAAAATCCAGCATGCCCTCACGCAAGGCTGTCGCACTGAAATTTATAGAGTCTACCGAATAGGCCTGCATCAGGCCTACAAGCACAGCCCAACCTGGCAGCAATAGATCCCGTCGACGTTCTTTCAGCCCGCTCAGTTCTCCACCTTCCGCGATGGCCTTAATGATTTTTGATTTTAATTCGATGAGTGCATTCAGCTCGATTTTGCCCTTGCTATAACCATGAGACTGACAGATAGCCGCCAGCATCTTTACCGTGCCCGAGGAGGCGTAAGCCTCGTGCCAGCCTGCCTTTCTTACTCCAGGGCCAATGCCCGCGAAGACCGCAAACGCCGCTTCGGCCGCCTCGCCCAATTGCGTCTCGAGCAAGTCGGTGTCCGCACTGTGTACTGGAAAGAATTTATCGCGCCACGCCACACTTCCTATAGCCATGCTTTCAGTAAGAAGCCGACTCTGGCCATGACCAATAACAACCTCCGTACTGCCGCCTCCAATATCGATCACGAGACGAGGCTGGTCAGACTCTGGCAACGAGGTGATTACCCCCGCATAAATTAGCACCGCCTCCTGCACTCCACTGATTGTCGAAATCTCAATGCCTATATCCCTGGCGAATTGAATAAAATCTATGGAGTTGTCGGTAACGCGAAAGGTGTTTGTACCCAGCGCCCAATATTGCTCGAGCGGATACTGATCCATCAATGTTTTGAAGTGTTTTAGACAGTCCAGGCCTCTCTTAAAAGCCCCCGGTGAGATACTGCCGGTTTTGCGCACGTCTTCACCGAGCTGAACAGAGTCACTGCAACGCTCGACGATTTCAATTCGACCTTCAACCCACTCCCCGATCAAGATATGAAAGCTGTTGGATCCCAGATCGATACATGCATACATAGGAAGAGGATCACTAGTAGAGAGTGAATAGGCGCCTGACAATAGCTGAAAGAGACCCTCCTGCTTGCAACCAGGCCAAAGTAGCCCTGAAATAAACCAGAGGAGACACGATCAGATATTTCTCATGCTCACACACTATATCGTCAGATCGACGTGGAGTCTGAATCTTCGACCCTCGCCATAGAGCTAGATCATCGATTGCTGATAGTTTTCCAAGCCTACCTTTTCTATCAAGGTCAGTTGTGCTTCCAGCCAGTCGATATGTTCTTCTTCGCTACTTAGGATCTCACTCAGCAGATCACGGCTTACGAAATCGCTGACAGACTCACAGTAGGCAATACCTTCTTTCAGATCAGGACAGGCAATGAGTTCTAGCTTAAGGTCACACTCCAGCATTTCCTGAGTGTTTTCGCCGATCAACAATTTTCCGAGATTCTGGACGTTCGGCAGTCCCTCGAGAAAAAGAATTCGCTGTATAAGCTGATCAGCATGCTTCATCTCATCTATCGATTCTTCGTGTTCTTTGGCAGCTAATTTTTCCAACCCCCAGTCTTGATACATGCGAGAGTGCAGAAAGTACTGGTTAATGGCGATGAGTTCGTTGGCAAGCGCCTTATTAAGGTGCTTGATTACGGTAGCGTCCGACTTCATTTAGTGGGTCCTTGTGACAAGTTATAGTTCGCGCAAGCTTCGCTTCTCATGACTGAAATGTCAAGAAAATAGAGTGTAAGTCATTGATATAGATAGCATAACTAAATGAGAAGCAATCCCATTACTATTCAGATTTCTACGGGCCGGGACAAGGAATTTGGAGGAGATACCGCTTCAGAGCAAAAAACGGCCCAATGGCGAAACCGGGCTGGCTAGCCGGCGTTTGTATAGGCGGCTGTCTTGTGGAATTCCTTAACAATTGTCTGGGCGAGTTTGCCACACTTACCACACTCGCTCGCTACACCGAGCTTCGAACGCAGATCAGTCATATTACTCGCACCACCGCGACACAGATCACGAATCTGATTGTCGGTAATTTGTCGGCAAATGCATACGTACATGGCTATCCTTCAGTGTGGTGAATACTTTAAATGATAATGAGAATGATTGTCAACAACATTTAAATCTGTTAATTTAGAACCATACAAACCCTCCGCTCTAACAAGCTAAGTTATTGTTTTGAAAGGCCAGAATACAGCCATGTCGCGAACGACCCTATCATCAGCAAAGAGCGGCGACCGCTGCGTCGTGCTGGAAATAGCCTCGGACCCCCCTGAGATGAAAAGCAGACTCTACGCGCTGGGCATTATTCCTGGCTCTGCAATAGAATTGCTGCGATTCGCCCCCTTGGGCGACCCAATGCAAGTGAAGGTAGGCGGAAGCTTTGTTAGCATTCGCAAATCCGAAGCCAAAATCATTACCGTGGATATCCAATAGGCCATGCAAAAAATAGCATTGATTGGCAACCCCAATTGCGGAAAGACCACATTATTCAATCTACTTACCGGTGCGAATCAGAAAGTCGGTAACTGGCCTGGTGTTACTGTAGAGAAAAAGTTCGGCTATTTCGAACTCGAGAACGAATCAATCGAACTGGTCGACCTACCCGGCATCTATTCTCTTGAACAGGGCTATAGCGGTATCGATGAAAAAATTGCTCAGGACTTCCTAGAGCAGAGCGACATTAGCCTAATCATCAATATCGTTGACGCTACCAACCTGGAACGAAGCCTCGTCTTGACTCAGCAGCTGACAGAGCGCGGGGTCCCCATGTTGCTTGTTATAAACATGCTCGATGTAGCCAGGCAACAGGGCATTACGGTTAACACCGACAAACTGGCCCAAAAACTACAACTACCTATCATAGAAATGATCGCATCACAGAAGCACGGCATCGACGAACTTCGTAACAACGTAATTTCGACATTTGGCACTGTTCCACCAACTAATGAGAACAAGCCAACCTCTGCTGAGAACACAGCCTCTGAGGAGAAACTTCTACAACGCTATCACCAATCGCGGCAACTGATTAACGGCGTGGTTGAAGTCTCCCCTACTCACCACAGCCTGTCGGAAAGAATCGACGCTGTGCTTATAAATCGTTGGCTTGGCATACCCTTCTTCCTGTTTATGATTTACCTGATGTTTACCATCGCGGTAAACCTTGGCGCTGTCTTCATCGATTTCTTCGACATCTTGTTTGCTGCCGTGCTGGTGGATGGCGTTAGCTGGCTGCTGCGTGAAATATCTTCCCCCGAGGTGCTGGTAACATTGCTAGCTCAGGGTGTAGGTGGCGGAGTCACACTGGTCGCTACCTTTATTCCGGTAATCGGTTTTCTCTACCTCTGCCTCTCTGTATTGGAAGACTCTGGCTATATGTCACGCGCCGCCTTTGTTATCGATCGAGCGATGAGCGGAATTGGCCTTCCCGGGAACGCCTTCGTACCTTTGATTGTTGGCTTCGGCTGCAATGTGCCTGCTGTAATGGCTGCCCGTAGCCTGGGGCGAGACAGCGATCGGCTAATGACGATAGCTATGGCCCCATTTATGAGTTGCGGCGCAAGACTAACTGTCTATGCGTTATTCGCTGCCGCTTTTTTTCAGCAGAATGGGCAGAACATAGTCTTCGCTCTGTACTTGCTGGGTATCGCCTTAGCGGTATTTACCGGCTGGATATTTCGCAAACAGCTATTTACCGATGAGGTCACGCCGTCGTTTCAAGAAATGCCTGCCTACCATGTTCCTATCGCTAGGAATATTTTGCTTACTACATGGTTTCGTCTTAGGTCCTTCATCTTCAGAGCCGGCAAGACCATCGTCGTCGTTGTAATAGCGCTAAGCTTCCTCAACTCCATAAGCACGGATTTTAGTTTTGGTAACGAAGACTCCGAAGATTCGGTGCTAAGCGTTATAGGCAGATCGATCACTCCTGCTTTCGCACCTTTAGGCATAGAAAAAGACAATTGGCCGGCAACGGTCGGTCTCTTCACAGGCATGTTCGCCAAAGAAGCCATTGTAGGAACCCTTGATGCGCTCTACAGCGAATCCAGCGCAGATGAAGATGACGGTTCCCCACCAGACCTCATCGCTGCCGCCGGCGACGCGTTTTCTTCCATTGGTTCAGAGCTTTTCGCTCTGAGCTCTTCCCTCACTGACCCTCTAGGCATATCCATCGGTGATGTCAGCGATCTTGATGCTGTTGCCGACGAGCAGGAAATCGAAACCACGACGCTTAGCAATATGGCAGCCTTATTTTCCGGCCCCTTCGCCGCCTTCTGCTACCTGGTATTCATATTACTCTACGCTCCGTGTGTAGCCGTGCTAGGCGCAATCAACAAAGAAGCAGGGTGGCATTGGACGCTACTGGTCTTCGGTTGGAGTACTGGGCTCGCCTACATAACCGCCACCGTCATCTATCAGATTGGCACTTTCTTCGTAAACCCCCTATTCTCCTCTCTGTGGATAATCGGCATGCTTACTATATTAATTGTCTTCATTCTCAACCTGAAGAGACTCTCTAGTAAAATGGTGCCAAAGAACCTCATTCCAGCCGTTCAATTGTAGCGGGAGAGAAATCTTGCAGGAATCGGTAGAACAGGATGCTGGCATTCCCGTTAGTAAATATTTGTCCGCTGCAATATTATTGCTGCTGCTAATAAAGGTATTTCTTGCGTCTGCGCTCGACCTCTATAGCGACGAGGTATTCTACTGGCAGGCATCAACAAATCCCGCCATAGCTTATAGCGATCTCCCCTTTATGACCGCTCTTCTGATTGGCCTCGGATCCGCCATGGAACCAAGCAATACCCTCGCAGCGCGCAGCTTATTTCTTCTCCTCGGTAGTTATTTACCCCTTCTAGTGTTCTGGATATCAAAGCCTATCACCGGGCATAAATATGCCATCGAATCGGCAACCCTAAGCTTGTGCTTGCCATTGGCTGGGTTTCTTGGACTGCTCGCCGTTCCCGATGTACCACTAGTTTTCTTCGGTCTTCTCTCCATAGGTTTCTTTGAACGCGCATTACGTGACAATAAACTCTCTCACTGGCTATTTGCAGGCGCATTTGTTGCGATGGGCTTGAGCACCCACTACAGATTCTTTCTCTATCCGGCAGGCGCGATTCTTTTTCTGCTATTTTTTAGTGGCGAACGAAAACAGTGGAGCAACCCCAGATTATGGCTGTGTATTGCGATTGCAAGTCTAGGCTTAATACCAATTCTATGGTTTAACTTGAGCAACGCTTTGAGCAGTGCCAGTTTCTATTTTGTGGATCGTCACCCATGGGAGTTTCAAGCCAGCGGGCTACTGCATGTGTTCAAGCAGGCTGGCCTAGTCACGCCGCCGCTTTACCTTATATTCGCCTACACCCTCTACCTCATGTTGGGCAAGGCGAGACACGGTGACCGCAGCGCCGCTTTGCTACTCAGCTTCTCTGGCGTGAATCTATCAATCTATCTCCTACTCGCGCCGTGGACGGATGCAACAAGCACCTCTATTCATTGGCCGCTATCTGGCTATTTCCCTCTACTGGTCTTTGTTCCGCTAGCATTAAGGTCCGCCGCAAGTTTCCTCACCCGGTATTTTACGGCACGCAAAACGCATAGATTAATCCTGTGTATTCCAATAATTGGCTTCCTGGGTACATTAACCGCCTTATTGGGTGTGGGCTCTCAGGCTTTTCAAACATCACTACAACCGATTATCGGTAGCGGCGTGCTCTCCAACAAGATGGCTGGCTGGAAACCCTTCGCAAGGCATGTTGACGGGCTCTTACAGAGTCAGTTTTCAAAGCCAGCGCTCATCATTACAGATAACTACTACACGCTCGCCCAAGTCGAATACGCTAAACTCGCCAAGCAGGCATACACTCTGGATGAAGACAAAGCCGTGCGCGACGGCAGAATCACCCAATACCGACTATGGCAGAAAGATAGGACTGGTTTTGAAATGCTCAGTGCCGATGACTACTTATTTGTAGCAGAAGACAGCACCTTAGACACGGCAGCCAAGCACGATCTGTTGGAATATCTCTGTGAGCGCACTGCGCAAGTAGAACATCTTGGCACTCTGCATCTATTTGCCGGAGACAAGGCCTTCAGCTTCTACAAAGGCAGCGCACTGGACCCTAACAGCAATCAGCGCAGCGCCTGTCCCTATCCTGCAATCGCCTGGATGGATGCACCGGCTAGAGATGCCGAACTAAACGGAGTCGTGACCGTAAATGGCTGGGCTTTCAACGAAGACATTGGAATCGAGAGAATAACAGTACTAATCGATGGCGAGCCCATTGCAGATGTCGAATATGGCGGAAGTCGACCCGATGTTGTTGAGGTCATGCAAGTGGATAGCGATCCGAACCTGCCGAATATTGGGTACAACTATAATTTCGATAGCAGGGTCATCGAAAATGGTAAGCACCAATTAGAGTTGGAAATTCGAAATGGCTTGGGTGTCCTTCAGCGATATGGAGAGCGCACCGTGGAAATCAAAAACTAACGCTGCGCTGCTAATAGGGGTTTAGCGCTTCTACCGCAATTTTCCACTCATTACTTGCCGTAAATCGCCACAGACGCATATAACTTGTTCTAAAACTCTGCAGGGAATCGTCTTCCAGAGTTTCCATCGTGCCGTAGGTGTAACCAACTTCCTTAGACGCAGAAAGATACCCTCCCATGTGGGTGAGGCTAATCTGATTCGTAGTTGATAACTGATTGTCTAAGAAAGCACCATAGACCGAGCTCGCCGCATCCGTTCCCACCGCTGGTGCCATACCCGGCAAGTAGACTCGTGTATTCTCTAGCCCGTAGCGTAGCAGCGCGCGCTGGCCTCCGCGAAAATTTATCGACTGGCCGAAAAGATTATCGCGATCGATCAACAGCTGCATATTATTGCTTTCTGCCATCGCCATGACTGGGTGTGCAGTTTCTTCGAGCACCGGGCGTGTGTCGTCAAAATTGGGTTCAACTTCTAAACTCAAAAAACCCGGGATACCGGCTACGATATCAGCCATCAACACCCAACGAGAATCCTGCTTGAGCCATATCGACACAAGATGGCCAAAGCTTGACGGCTCACCTTCATCAAGAATCGTAAGAGGCCCAGCTGTCAACCCTAAGTCACCGGCCCGTGACACATCGACATAGTGTGCCTCCCAATTAATTTCATTAGCAGTATCTTGGAATTCTTCTGAGGCATACAACTCCAGGGCATCGACGGGGCCGTCACGAAAGACAGTAGAGTCCTGACCCAAGAATTCGAGAAACGCTGCAGTCCTGCCGATTTCGGCTGATCGATCTGCAAAACTCTGATCTGCGGCCATCAAATCCATCCAATGTTGATATTGGCTGACTTCTTCGCTCTGAGTTTGGCTCTGCTCCTGCGAGTGCAAAACCAAAGAATGCAAGCCTATGAGAATTACGGTAAAAAGCTGCGCTAGCCGTTTGCAGCGCCTACTAAGGAATACTGTGTCTTTGAGCCTAAGCATTCTTCAATAGTAATCTTATTATCAAATCTTAACTAGCCCAAATTCAATGACATCGGCGTAGCAAGCGCAGGACAGATAGGGCAGAGGTAATCTGCAGATGATCCAAATGAGGGCCTATTGACAGCACTATTGATTGTTCTAGAGTTGATGAAACGCTAGAATTGAGGGGCTTCAGGAATAGAACGATAGAAAACAGCGTCACTCCCGAAATCATCCAAGCAGACGAGCGTCACTGAAACCCAATCGTGCATAGAAAAATTCTAAATCTAGCCTTCTTTCACATCATATTGGCAATTGCCATGTCTGCTTGCTTGAGTCTTGCTCACGCAGACACGGTGCTAGTAGACAATGAATCAGATTTCTTTGCTCTAGCCAATGCAGTCGAATATTACGAAGACGGCTCTGAATCACTAACTATCGATGATGTATTAGCAGCAAATTTTGCGGTGAACTTCATACCTCGCCGGCAAACATTATAATCACCCAAGTTTACCGATTCTGGAATCCCCGCTATGTCACAAGAACTCTGGCAACAACTTAAATCAGAAGCTCAGCAGGTCATTCGGCAAGAACCACTGCTGGCGAGTTATGTCTATGCCTGCGTTTTAAACCACAACAGCCTGCAGTCTGCTCTCAGCTTCATTCTAGCGACCAAGCTAGCCGACGATGTGATGCCAGTGGTTACCGTTCGAGAATTATTCGATCACGCTTTTGAGGAATCCCCAAAGATCATCGAAGACGTAGCATGCGATATAAAAGCCGTTTTTGAAAGAGATGCAGCCGTAAGCACCCACCTTGCGGCCATTCTTTATTTGAAGGGTTTTCAGTCGATTCAAGTTCATCGGCTCGCGCACTTTCTTTGGAACAATAACCGGAACGAGCTAGCCTTGTTTATGCAGAGTCGAAATTCCGAGGTCTTTGCTGTCGACATTCACCCGGCCTGCAAGATTGGCCGCGGCATTATGTTCGATCATGCCACCGGCATTGTCATTGGTGAAACTACAGTTATCGAAGACGATGTTTCAATTCTGCAACAGGTAACATTGGGCGGTACCGGCAATGAGAAAGGCGATCGACATCCAAAGATACGCTCGGGCGTGCTTATTTCTACTGGGGCGAAAGTTTTAGGTAATATCGAAATAGGTATGGGTGCAAAGATAGGTGCAAACAGTGTTGTGCTTAACGATGTTGATCCACATACAACCGTTGTCGGCGTTCCGGCAAAAGCCATAGGCAAACCAGGCACCCAAACTCCATCACAAACGATGAATCAAAACTTCTTCGACTAGTTCAGGCCCAAAAAATTCAGCATGACGTTAGACTGCCAGCACTGTAGACACTCTCCTACAATTTGCCCGTGCGAATGCTACTCGACTTCATAAAGGGTAGAACCTGCAAGCGAGAAGGCTAATAGCTACTTAACTGTATCTCTAGCGAGATAATATTTAAGACGACCTGTAGCCTGCCGGGGTTCTCCATCAACCAGTCTTGGGCGGAACGTCAGACTATTGAATTTAGCGAGCAGTAGTCCCTCCTCTGGCGGTGATTCCAGATAATGTGCGAGCAGCTCTGCCTGCTCAATCATGTTTACCGTACTACTATAGCGGTGACTGAAACTCCGTGACACCGTATTTACTCCAGCGAGGCTGAACGAGAATAAGGCAAAATTTGAATTACTCTCTTGACTGTTTCCAGCATCGCTAAAGAGGGGACTACGCACATTGGGAAGTGCCGCAGACCATTCACTGAAGGATATATAGACATAGGGGGCCTCACCCTCAAGCGTTACCAGCTTAGTACGCTGTGCGACAACGGCTGCCTCTACAGTCGAGTAGAATTTGGTATCCGGAATCACTATCGGTTGATCCCATAACTCATTAACTAAAGACTCGTCGACGCCCGTCGCTAACATTTCCTTGTAGGCTTGGCGATAAATCTTTGTCGCCGCCTCCGGCTTGTCATACAGTATGTGCCAATCGCCTAGGTACACATTTGTCATAGCAAGCGCTTCTGCATCGGGAGACTCACCCCCAGCATAGACCTCATAAAGTCTGTTGAGCAATCCTAAACCCGAAAGATAGAAGGTCTCATTCACATCATAGCGGCCACGCATTGCCTCCAAACCTGGACCAACTTTTCTCAGCTGGTAGCTTGCCGGGCCTCCGTTCCAAAGCGCTACCGTCTGCAAATGGAGCTGGCGCAATTGCTCGTAGATCATTGGCGCAAGCCGCGCGTCGTTTTCGCTCCAGAGAGTTTGCGCAACGGCAATGGCTATCCATCGAATCTCAGCGGACCGGCTAAAATGATAACCCTGATAGAAACTATCATCTTCCGCCAAGGCTCTCAGATGGAATCGGGATAGCTCTAGAAGGTCGTCGATTAATTCCTGATTGATAAATTTGCTTTTCTCGGTATAGAGCCAGTATAAATGCTCCATGTTCTCTCTAGCCGCTTCCCAATTCCCGCGGTTGGCAAAGTTGCCTATTTTCTTGCTCAGCAGAGGCCGTTGAATGTCGGTGTAGAGACCATCTTCTATGCGCGCTATCTGCATTGCACGATCAAGAAGGTCGTGAGCCTCGTCAAACTGATTGAGCATCATGAGATTATCTGCCAACTGCTCGATTGGCTCTATAAGCCTGGTATCCATGGGACCAAGCGTATCCTGCATGTCATTCAACAATTCACGGCCTAACGCCAACTCGTCGAGGACATTCAACGCCGGATCGGGTTGCCCGTAGGCGATCCCCACGGGGATTGCCAGAAGTAGTGCTAAGGCTGGAGAGAGTAGCTTTGTCATCGTCATTATCGGCTCAAATCTGGAAGCTCTGAGTAGGATATCAGGCAGGCTCAGGCTTGAATAGGACCGGCACCCATAGCTGCAAGACGAGGCTAGACACAGGGCTAGATGCCATCGCTATTTTGCAGCCCCTTGATTATACTCAGCTTAAACAGTTACATAATGACTGCATTTAGGAGAGTAATGTGAACAAAATCGGCAAAACTGTATGCTTTTCCCTGTTATCACTGTTAATTTGTCTAGGAGCCGGCCTTTTCGCAGTTTCCTCCGCCCAGGAAGACGGCAAGGTCTATGAGCTTAGAATATACACCGCAACACCGGGCAATTTGGACAATCTACAAGCGCGCTTTCGGGATCACACCATCCGTATTTTCAACAACCACGGCATGAAGATAGTTGGTTTCTGGACGCCTACAAGCGAAGAAGAAGCCGATGACACCTTAATCTATGTCTTGGAACACGCCAGCCAGGAAGCTGCTAATGCCTCATGGCAGGCATTCGGCCAGGATCCGGAGTGGAAATCTGTATCCGACGCATCTAATGCCAATGGCCCTATACTAGCCGGGGTTGAACGTCGCTATATGAAGGCGACAGACTACTCGCCACTGCAGTAATTACGATACCGGCCTGCTCGTTTCCAGGGGTAAGTCATATAAAACAAAAAAGGGGCGACTCTAAAGCCACCCCTTTTTTTTGATTATTGTTTACTGAAAAACTTCTCTGCAATTTTTTCTGCATCTTGTCTAATTGACGAACTTAGTATGAGAAATCCTTGGCGAAGTATTTAATTCATCAATTAGAACACCAACGGGTTATTAAAAAACTTGAATGAGCCATAGGCTAGTTCCAACAATTCTACCGTAGACTGACCCTCACCGAGCCAATAATAGAGTAAGCCACCCAAAATGATCGCACCCGAACTTAAAGCCGCAATCGTCTTGTCATCTACCTTGCCATTCTCGTTCATACCTACTCCTAAATTTACCGACTACTCGCGCTAGCTAAATCCAATCCAGCGACCGGTTGCCGCTACCGTAAACCATATCAGCATCGATGTAACAGCGAGTAATCGTATCGTCCAAGGATTGATTTGTGCATGGGGACGACTAGTCAACAAGGGCTGCTTGATAAACAACATGAAGCAAGATCCCGTAATAAGCACTAACATCTTTATCCAGAACACTTCCATGAAATAGACCTTGTTAGCCACGCCTGCCGCGCAAAAGATGCCCGTTAGAATCGCCATTAACAGAGCCCATCTAAAGCACTTATGCGTTCCTGTAACTAACGTTTCTGAAGGAATATCCTTGCAGATGATACCGAGGAGACGCAAGTCTGTCGCCAGCACAGTTCCACCTAAAACCGCCATGGAAAGTAAGTGCAGCGCTTCCACAGTTGCGTAAACAGAGCCATAGGTGGTGCCAATGACGCCAAGCCATGAAGATTGATTCATCCAGTTAAAAAATGACTCTAGGCCAGGATATATGGCTTCACGAATGCCCAGACTTTCAACGAGGACCATCAGTAGAAAAGCTGCAAACACTGCCAGCGATCTAGCATATTGACTCAAGATCGAACCTAACATGCAAACTCCCAAATTTTGATGTTGGATCAAACCAACATTGTGCTAAAAACTATAGCTTACAGCGCGTTTAGCTGATCTACGCAACCAGCCGCCCACAGAATAGTAGTATTCGTTGTATTCGTACAATCCACCCAGTCGTAAGGGATATATCTCCCCAAGGTAACTACTCCGCACCAAAGAACGAGTGAAATAATCGCACCGGTTCTCAATGGCCCTGGCGCTACCGGATCGTTATCCCAATTGCCTTCAGCGGATTTCAATCTATTGTTGAAAACCCACGCATTGATGAATGCCAAAAGGAGTAAAATCATCTTCATTCGAAACCACAGGCTCTGAATCGTCTCCACCGGCTTCGCATAAACCAATAACGCTCCGGTGATAAACATGATTACAAAGCCAATAATCATGGGCTTGTGCAGTCTGGCGGCTATTGTGGTGGCAGGAACATTGGGCATAACCCAGCCAAGCATACGAAAATCTATGATAAACAGAGATCCAATACTAACCATCAATGTTAGTACATGGGTAGCTTCCAACCAGCTGTAGCTATAGTAACCCGCCACCAGCATCTGGCTATATTCCTGCGCTTCCATCCAATGAGCAAATTGCAGTAATAACTCGTTTATCACGCTTTCCAGCCTCCTTTGATGCCACTATGCGCTTTTCTTCTTAGAGCGGAAAGGATAAACATCCTTGCGCTTCGAGTCCACCGCTATGACGTGGAATAATCCCTTCGCATGATGTAAATCATGATTTAGGATTACGCCTGAATCTCTCGCTTTCTGTATTCTGAGGGCGTCACTCCCTTAATTTGACGGAAGGCATTATTGAAAGGTGTAATCGATTGGTAGCCAACAGAGAGAGCGATGGTAAGCACCGGAACACTTGGATTTTCTTTATCCGCCAGAGCCTCACTGGCGTCTTCAATACGGTATTCATGCAGCATGGCATTGAAGTTCCTGTAGCCTAATTGCTTATGAATAAAGGCGCGCAATCTATACTCTGGCAAATTGAGCTTCTTCGCTAACATGGAGATGGTTAATCCCGCCTCCCTATACAACTTGCCATCCTGAAAGACTTTGTTGAAACTGTCTTTATCAAATGGCGCCGTGCTTTCTGGCTCTGTCTCCTCAGCCAATTCCGTGACCTTGCGAATCACGTCGCCAAGCGACACGTAGTCAAAGCGCATAGCTACCAGCAACATGCCCGTGGCCAGGAACGCTATCGCGCTAACAATTACAGTCTGGGCTGTTGCATAACTTGCCGAGCCGCCATCGAGTAGAAAGTTCTCGACGAATACAACGGAAAATATAAGTGCGCCCTGTACTCCTATGATAAACCAACGCAGTATCCTGCGGTCATCCACCAAGTCTGCCCTCCACCCCTTCAGTGTCCAGTAAATAGCAGAAGCCACGAATGCCAGCATCATTACATCCATGCAGGTGCCCAGAAATGCCAAAGAACCCGATGTCTCACTGGAATAGATAGAAATACCGGCAAGAATGGAATCCAGAACAACTTGAGTAGCGAAGGCGAACGCTAAAAGGACTGGAAACTTCTGCTGTTCCTGAAAGATCAGGAAGCAATAAATCATGAATAATCCAGCAATGATATTCATGCCTATTTGGAGAAACAGCTGCCAGCGACTTAGGTCTAATTGAAACTGTGGGTCGATATGCTGACCCGCCATGCCATTCAATAGATAGAAAATAATAAACACTGCCATTAGGGCAAATACCCTGGCGCTGCCCGCTTTCGGTTCCGCTTTCAGATAGCCAGCAGCCAAGAGCAAGACAGAAAGCATCGCGATAATTTGTGCGCTAAATAGAAGGAGTGGATTTGGCAAGACGTATTCCTGAAGATCGGGGGCCAACGACTAAGACAATAACCGATCAATTGATAAAATTCAAAGCTCTCACCGACCAATTCGTAAGCAGTGATGCATTCCGAGACACGCAGCAGATAACGCCTCTAGCGCTTAAACCTTTCCTCCACCTCATCGATGATATTATCCACGGAGCGATCACCCCTCTCATGGGCATCGAATTGATTGAATAAGTTTATCGACCTCTCTGTTCTGCGCCCAAATCGCAGCACTTTTTCGAAATAGCTATCCGGCCCCTCATTTTGCTTGATTAGATCGATAATAAAAGCCCCCAAAGACAGAGCACTAAGCAGAATATCTCTGAATGCATCGATATAGAGTTTAAGTTGAAATACTAAAAATTTTCGCAGTTGCGGCCACAGCCTTTCCATCGTATCTACCCTCTGCTCACTCATCTCGTGACTTGTTTTATTACGCACCGTACCTACTCCATTAGCCTTTAATGCCTTATGAGTGGCAAGTGTTTTCCCATATATCCTTCAAAAAAAGCCCGATCACACCCTCACACAATGTCAGAGCGTAACCGGTACCAAGCGAAAAAAACCGAATCAGGCCTTGGGGACCTGCCAAGTTAACTTCTTAATCTTAAGACGCGCTGGATTACATTCTAGTTACAGAACTCTCTGCTCTGCCACTTTAAAGAACTCCACGTTCACTGTCAGACTGGTATTCACTATCCATGCCAACCTATTAAGCATTTGTTTTTTATGGATTTATTATCGAGCAAGCAGGCTGGAAGTTAACGAAACCACCAGCAAGTGATCAATTTCACCAAACGACAGGTGAGAAAGTTTTCGCAGGATTGGGAGGGCAAGGGAATACTGGCCACCGGAATGAATCGGTTGGCAAGTTTTACGAGCAACTAAAGGAATGCACTACTCGAGCGCGACTAGCCAGGCGAGGTTGGCTCTGCAACAGCGACCACTGTGGATTCTTCGATGGCAGTCATTGCCCGAGAGATCGATTCCAGCTCAAAACCCATGCCGGCATGCTCTACGAGACGCGTTATCAACTTTTCGTTAAATGCTGTCGCTGGCGTCCAGAAACCACCGCCCACTTCACCCGCATCAACATCGCGCCTAAGGCTGATTCCAGCCTGCGCTAACATCTTTGCCGTGGAGCCATAGCCGGGATCTCGGTCACCCGTTACCTTGACTCGAATCCTTTCTCCACGCTCGGTCCGCCCAATTAGTCGCAGATCATAATAGCCCTTTAGCTGTTGCTCAGGACTGGGACCCTCTCCGGGGCTGGGTAGGAAAAATCGGGTGGAAAACCAACGCATAGGCGCGAAGGCCATCATAAACATCGAAACCTTAGTTCCGAAGGAAATTCTCTTTGCTGTTTTCTGACCCTGCTTCCCTGGACCGGTAAGCATCGCTTCGTCGTACTTAAAATTTTCGGCATAGAAACCATCAACCAGGGCATTGCTGCGCAGAACTACTCGCGTGTTGATGGACGCCATGATGAACGGGCCTGCCCAAGAATCGAAGTCCTGATCAAATTCCAAAGACACATTGTGTTGCAGGGTCTTGAAGCCATGGTCTGGAGGGCACAGCGAATAAGGATCACGCATCTCCTTCCGGATAGCAGGGTCTGCTGATGCCTCTTTGTAGAGGTTGAGCCCGCTGGCAATTGTGCCGCCCGAAGCGCCCCCCTTCATAACCTTCACCCGCAGCTTAACCTGATCGCAGTAGCTACCGAAATGTCGCTGCGCATGACTCTGTAGAAATTTCACGCCCAGATCTGATGGAATCGAGTCGAAACCACAGCAGTGCACGATGCGGGCGCCACTGTTTTTTGCCTGACTCTCATAGCGCTCTATCATGCGCCGAATCCATTGCGGCTCCCCCGTTAGATCGCAATAGTCAGTGCCCAATTCGCAGCACTTCTTAACCAGAAGCTCACCGTAGAGGGCGTAGGGCCCAACAGTGGAAATAACTAATTCTGTTTTCTCGCACATCGACTGCAAGGCTTCTGCATCTGCCGAGTCGGCAATAATGACAGGAATCTCGTCCGCATTGGAACCTAGTGATTCTTTGAGGGCTTGCAGCTTGGATTCAGAGCGACCTGCCATTGCCCATGTCAGATTAGGTTCAGTGTATTCGTTTACCAGGTAATTACAGAGAATTTTGCCAACGAAGCTGGTTGCGCCGAATACTACAATGTCAAACTCTCTGTTTTTCATTGACTACTTTCCTACGGTTTAACTGCGACTTAGGCAGTGACGTTATTGCCAGAGAGCAATGGCGAATCATTTGAATCTGGCCGCTGACCGCTTGACGCATCGCGCGAGTGTCTGTAACTCATCCAAATTAGAAACTGCAATCCAAAAAGTAGCGATGCGGCGAGTAAATGCGTAGGCTGAACCAGGGCTGGCATGCCCAGATGGCCCAAGGTCGCGCCCGAGAGCACAGCCGTACCAATTACTACTATCATTGCCAGCGTGAGCCTGCTCAGGGTGTGATGCCAGCCCAATGAAGCAACCAAAAGCCATGCCAGCCAAAGATTCGCAAACAGTACCACCGCCGAAAAACTTCTATGCACATAGAAAAACCAGGGCATTGCCTCGATCCAACTGGAACGCAACTCCTCACCCTGTGACTCGCGGATGAAATCCGTCATCTCGCGAACCTGAGTACCCATGGCAACCTGCACAATTGTGAGCCCCAGTACAATGTACAGCCACATCCCAAACCGCGGATTGATATTCGCAACAGATTGCGATGCCATGATGCCTCGCCTGGCCTGTGCAACTGCATACAGAAGAGTTCCTACTATGGCCAATGCCATCAGCATATGCAGCGTAATCATACCCGGCTGCAGGTTTGAGCCGACAACCTTTGCTCCGAGCCAGCCTTGAAATCCCACCATCAAGAATGCCGCGACTGAGGCCTTGAATATACTTGTGTCATGCTCGCGACAAGCCCATGAGAAAAGAGCTGTTAGAAAGATCATAAAGCCAATGCTCACGCCTACCAACCTATTGGCGTACTCGGTCCAGGTTTTTACTACATTGAAGCGCGTATCGGCATAGCCGAGTTCCGCGTAGATCTCCTGGTAATTTTCAGGGAGTTGCGCCTCGCTTGTTGGCGGAACCCAACTTCCGAAGCAGGTGGGCCAATCCGGGCAGCCCATGCCGGCTCCAGAGGCACGCACCGAGGCACCCACCAGGATTAAGAAATACACGGCAGCGATGGTAATCCATGCCATACGTCTGTAGCGCTTTAGCGCCGGGTTGTCTGAGTCAGTAGTCATAAATGTTAGCTAGAGAGTTGTCGAGTGTCGAATTGCACAGCTTCCGGTAACAACACCACGCTTGTCAGGCATCGTTGCAGTAAGCCGCTGTTAAAAAAATTAGCTGCGCAGGGATTCCAGTAAGGAAATTGATGGATAACTGTCCATCGGTAGCCCCTGCTGCTCTTGATACGCTCGAATGGAGCTTCTGGTTCGGCTGCCTACTCGACCGTCAGGATCGCCTGAATCAAAACCGAGACCGTTGAGTAATTCCTGTAGTTCCCGCACCTGCTCAATGCTCATTGCCTGCTCATTCTCAGGCATGCGCTGAATAGCGGGGCCACCGGAAAATCTATCCGCCAGATGCCCCACCGTCAGCGCATAAAATATGGGCGTGTTATAGACCCGCGTCACCCTAAAATTGTCATAGGTGAGAAAGGCAGGCCCCCCCGCCCCGGCTGGAATAACCACAGAGGCTCGCATGTCTGCCACGGGAATAGGCGCACCCGAAGTCTGAAGCAACCCTATATCGCGCCATTCTTGCAGTGGTTTACGCGTGTCAGTGCCTGCGAGGGAGAAATCAAAATCCTCTGGTAGCAGAACCTCACGCCCCCAGCGCTCGTCACCCTTCCATCCTGATTTAGATAGGAAATTTGCTGCAGAATGAAATATATCCGGAAGACTGTTCCAAATATCGATTCTGCCATCGCCATCACCGTCTACGCCATGCAGATTGAATACCGAAGGCATAAACTGTAATTGCCCCATTGCGCCGGCCCAGGACCCGCTCATGTCCGCCGCAGAAATATGACCCTCATCGATGATTTGCAGAGCTGTCAGCATCTGCGTACGAAAGAAGTCGGCTCTACGCGGGTCATACGCTAGGGTAGCTAGCGCCTGCAGGACGGAGAAACCGCCTGTATTGCTGCCGAAGTTGCTCTCGATCGCCCAGAAGGCTGCCAGGTATTGCGGCTGCACCCCGTAGCGTTGACGCACTTCCTCCAGCAATACTGCGTGTTGATTCAATAACTGCTGACCACGCTCTACCTGCCGGGGAGTAACCCGCAGGCCCAGGTATCTGGTAAAGGTCTGCACGAACTCTGGCTGACTGCTATCGAGCTCCAAGACCCGGGGAAGTGGCGCTTCTAGATCGTCCAGAGCCGCGAGGGTAGACTCACTAATGCCAAGCGCGGCAGCTTCGGCTCGCAGCTCAGCCACCCAGTCTTCAAAAGACTGTTCTTGAGCGAAAGCTGGGAAACTTAAAAGGGCTAACAGTAGGAGGGATGCTGCTGTTTTCATGCCACTATGATAATTGATATCGAGGAGAATGGAAATCTGCAATAGGGTAATCTGATCACGCCAGACCGGCAGTTGCTAGAGGCTAGCGCTCGACATCAATTCAACTAGCTTTCGATCTCAGGCAGCGACAGAGTGATTTAGATACGGATTCAACTGCTTTTCATCTTGCTCAGCCAAAGCCTGAAAGTTTAGCCCTAATGGTAATTATCCTGCCGTTGACGGCGACAGTAGGAAACAGTGCATGTAGATTTTATTTTTCGACTGCATCGCCCCTGTGCGGGCAGAGAAAACTCTAATTCAAAATCGGGAAACAGACCCGAATCTGATTTAAACCTAGCTAATTGTTCGATCAATTGATGGCGACACTCAATCTGAATCCCAGAGGGAGATAGATTCATCAGCGTGCCATTTCTTACGATACCTGCAAGACGAATATTCGCTTCACCACGCAGGTCAACTCGGGGATAATTTCGCTTGTCATTGCTCATAAAAATAGTCTTTACATGATTTAAACAGGCTTATCACATTACTCCAACGACTCGTTTATCCTAGCCTTTATTCGTCAATTTATGATCTGCCGCACACTTTTCAGTATCATTGAGCATAAATGTGAAGCTGGTAGATATTAATTCGGATAGATCGTAGTCTAGCCAGACTTAAGGTAGGCGACATGGCACGCTTCAATAAACAATCTCTTCATTCCAGAACAATGCCAAGGAAGGTTCCTACACGGGGTTTTTTGTTCGTTATTCTCCTCTTCAGTCCCTACCTGCTTGCAGAGGAACAACTCTTTCTTCGCAGCGGCGTCAGAGAATACGTCGAGCAAGAACAGCTGGTACGCTTCGATCACCTGTTCGAAAGTCTGGGTCGCAACAAGAGTCTACCCAAGGGTTTTGAGCTCCAAACCTTGCTCGCGCTGAGCCACTACCCGGAACTGGACGACATTAAGATCAATTTCATCGTCGATGATGTGTCTATCCCACTGTCATCAAGGCCCCATTGGAGCAGCATGCTTCGTTCTGCAAGGAACAGAACCTATCAGGTGATTATAGACAGCGAGCGCGAAGGTGCCAGAGGAGCGTTACTTCTAAAAAACCAGCCATTCAATGCTCAAGTTGGGATAATTGGGCATGAACTGGCCCACACCGTTTACTATTTGAATCGCTCTCTGTTTGGAATACTCGGCGACGCACTGTGTCAGTTAAGCGACTGCCGCATCGGGTTTGAAAGAGCTACAGACAAGCGACTGATCGACTATGGGCTAGGTTGGCAGCGCTTCGACCATGCCAGGTTTGTTAGGGGCCGAATCCCACAGAATCAGATTTCGGCATCTACCGCAGAAGGTGGCGGCGGTGCTTACATGAGTCCGGCTGAAATTCTGCGCATCATACAAGGCCACGAAGCCTACGCGAACCAGACTCAGAGCTCGGCTAACTGAATAGGTTTACTCCTAGCCCGCTTATTTCGAATCGATAACTATGCTGCGCAGAAACTCCAAGCCTGTGTGGCAGGCCAAGTGAACACGCTCAGGCGGGATCGCTATATCACTAGTATCTGTCTACAGGTTTTAGGGCTCACATTGAACCGGTATCTAGCTATTGGTTTGTTGGCATGGGTTTGCTTTAAGTAGAGTGGCCAGAAAGGTATAGGCGAAGGTCAACAGATATCTATAAATTTTTATTAAAAACAGTAAATTATGGGACTTTTTTCATGTAGCTTACTCTGGCGCAGCATCACGAAGTTTGGCAATAACGGACTCCATAGCCCTATCGATGAGTGGCGTCTCATAAATAACCTTCACCGTGCCCGCCTTCAATTCCCTGGCTAATCCCATTTGGATTTTTCGATAACTTTTACACCTTGGCCGTTCACAAAAACATATTTTCCAATCGTGTCTATCGTTGCCGCCAGGGTACAGCGCACGGCTTGCTCAGCGGCTCCCTCAGACTCTAACCAGATGCCAATGGGATAATTGGAAACTTCCTGCAGGTGCTCATCATCATCATTCAAAGGCTCTTGGCGCCCTGTGGTACTCTTAACTAAGCTCGTCTTTTCGTTATCCACTCCAACACTCGCAACATCTTCGTCACTTACGACGGCAGGTGGCGTCTCAAAACAAGCCTCCTGAACGCGCTTCAATTTGCCTAACGACTCTTCGGCCTCAGGCTTTTCTATTCCGGCCACTTCCAATGCCTTGCCAAGATCGAGCAAAAGACGTGGATTGACCTTCGCGAAGCGCTGTACGATCGCGTCTCGCTCAGCCATCAAGCTTAGATCCCGAGAACGCCTACTGGCAGGTTCGTTGGCGATGGCCATGTTGGCATCAGACAAGGCTTCGGAGACAAAGCTCGACAGCCTCGCCGTCATCGCATCTCTAACGATATTCAGAATCTTCTTCACATCATCCATAGAAGTTCCATTACGGGGCTCCATCCCCAGCAAGCTCTCTAATTGCCATTAAGCTTGGACTGCAGCAGCAAAACTTGTCGCGATACCCGCTCGCGAAGCAGCTAAGATGCTACCGCTTGAAGCCCTGCATGTCGAATATTCACTGCGCTGCAGGACTCATTACAGCTGGACCTCAACCCTTATCCTCATGGTTAGTACAATCAGCCTGCCCGGCAAATAAGTCCTTCATTTGCTTCATTGCAGATGGTAGATTTCGCTACTCAATCACTAACTACAAAAATATCCACGAGGGGAGTCCCGCACAGCATGCCAATCCGACAAACACTATTTAGCCTAGTTCTCTTGAATTTACTGGCTACACCGACCCTAGCGCAGGACTCAGGGCCCATTGGCCCTAGCCCTTATGACTTTAATACCGAGACTTGGATGCAACCCTTCGCCGATGATGGACTGTCCTGGGGCGGTACCTCTGGCGTCTATGTAGAGTCCAAGGACCGGATCTTCGTCCTCCAACGCGGCGAAACGCAACTGCCCAGCCCAGTGCCTCCCGAATACACCAGTTTTGCAGGTTCCCTGGGCTGGAATGTGCTTCGCGGCCGAGGTCGCGTCTGGCAGAACTGCATCTATGTAATTGATAGTGAAGGAAATTTACTAGAAGTTTGGGATCAGTGGGACCACCTATTCACCGGTACAGACGGCCCCGGGCCACACAGGATTAGAATGAGTCCTTACGATCCCGAAAAGCGACTCTGGCTAGTAGACGAAACCGGCCACATTATCTACGTGTTTTCAAATGACGGCTCACAACTTCTAATGACTCTGGGTGAAAAGAATGTTGCCGCCAAAGACGAGTACCATTTCAATCAGCCACAAGATGTCGCCTTTCTGCCAGATGGAAAATTTCTGATTGCAGACGGCTTGGGCGGAAACAACCGTATCGTCGTGCGTAATGCCGATGGCAGCTATCTCTCTGAATTTGGCGAAACGGGCGAGGGCCCAGGTCAGTTCGCCAGCGTCCACGCCTTGGCGATAGGCCCAGAGGGCAACTTATATGTGCTAGACCGCGACCTGCTTAGAATTCAGAATTTTAAACAAACAGCGGTACCAGGGGCCAGCGATTACCCACGCTACGAACACGTTGCCACATGGTCTGACCTGGGCATGCCTCTGGATATATTGGTAGGTGAAGACAGCGCCTGGGTAACGGATCTAAACCCTCCCAAGATTGTCCAATTCAATCTTGACGGCACGCGAAGATATACCTGGAACCTGCCTGTCGAAGGGCCACATCGCTGGATAGAAATGCACTCTCTTTCCGTCGATTCCGATGGCAATCTATATGGCACAGACAATCAAGCTGGCCGGCCACAAAAGCTGACGCCTCGTTTCGATGCAGAACCTGAGCTTATTCTGGATCGACCTTACGTGCCACGCTAGACCCTTCGTCACTCCTTCGCTAAGCCCTCAGACACGATAGGCGACTTGGCGAGGGAGAGACCAATAGCTAATAGACATACAACCAGTATAGTACCCATCAATCCTATGTAATTGACTGAGACATGATCGGAAGAACCAACCGCAAGCAATGTCCAAGCATAAAAACAACGCTACCGAAGTATCACAGAAAATCCTTCAAACCTTACGCGATGATGGATTACTAAGCGATTCAACAGAGCACGACTCTGCTGTCCTGGAACATCTTTCCGATTTACTCGTCTATGCAGGGTTCCCAGAGCGCGACGTCCTAACAAAAAACATCACCATCCTGCTCTCCGATATCCGCGGATTTTCAGGCATTTCTGAATCCCACCCAGCAACCGATGTTGTAAGCCTGCTGAATCGCTACTTCGATGCTATGGGAAATATTATTACAAAGTATGGCGGCACCATCGACAAGTTGATGGGCGACTCGATTCTAGTGGTTTTTGGCTTCCCCGAAGAGCGAGAGTCCGACGTCGAAAATGCCATAGCCTGCGCCGTCGAGATGCAAATGGCCATGGGCGAAATTAACGCTGTCAACAGATCTCTTGACTTGCCAGACCTGTTCGTTGGAATAGCAATAAATACGGGCTCTGTAGTCGTTGGTGATCTCGGCTCTGACCACTACCATGAGTACACGATCATTGGTGACGAAGTGAACCTAACCTCTAGAATCGAAGCTCACTGTCTGCGCGGACAAATACTCATCAGCGAGAACACCTACGAACTAAGCAAAGATTTCGTAGAGGTCGGTTCGCCGAATAGGGTCGAGGTCAAGGGCGCGCGCGATGCCGTAGATCTTTACGAGGTGTTTGCGACCGATCGACCAAAAAAGATGGAAGTTCCACGAAGAGAAGGACGAAAGAGCCCGCGTGTTAAAGTTGGCATGCCCGTTGTTTTTCAGAACCTTTCTGGAAAAATCGTACTCGACGAAAGATACCAGGGCGACGTAATCGATATCAGCTATCACGGCCTGCTTGTAGAAACACCTGTCAAGGTCAACAATTCTTCAGAGATAAAGATGGCTTTGTCGCTCGAGCTCTTCAGCGCTAGAACGACAGACGTCTATGCGCGCATCATCAACACCGAGCAGTTTGGAGACAAGTATCGCAGTAGCATGGAGTTCACCTCTATCGGAAGCGAGGGTCTGAGTGCCATCAAACAATACGTCGACAAAATGGTAGCCACAAGCTAGCTTGATTGGCGATAGCACCCAGCTCCCAACGAGGTCTCTCTCATTGAAGTTCTAGGCGATTATCAGGATCTGGCCTAAATATCAGATACTCTATTTCGCCTTCCATTTCACTCCACCAGTGCGCCGTATGCCCTGGAATAATAACGACGTCTCCTGGCACGACTCGCCGGCTTACACCGCCTTCGATTGATTTCGCCCGCAGCCAACTCGGATTTCCTTCATAAGGCTCCACCAACGTACCGCCCGTTACTAAAGTAGCTGCGCCCTTCAACATATAGTAGATCTCGGTTGTATTCACCAGGTGCACATTAACGTCCCCGGCAACTCCAGCGGGCCTATAAACGCCGTATACACCCAGCCGCATATCGCCTGTCGTTTCGACGACACGAATGGGGTTGTCGCTGACCCGATCTCGTGGCAGCGCATCAATAAACGCTCGAACTTGCTCGCCGCTTATGTCTGTCGCAACCTGAGGAGTAGCAGGCGGTGGCGTCTGCGCGGACACAAACGAGCTCATAAGCACGAATAAGGGGGCTATAATTCTAATCTTCATTCTATTTTCTCCTATTTTGCGGGCCATAAGCCCTAGTCAAATCTTAAGTTAAATTAAGCATGCAGGAGCCAGAAACACCTACAACTTGTAACACATGTACGAGCTGGCTTCTCCTATAATTCGGCTATAAATTAGCAACATCGACCGGTCTCTACGACTTTAATTTGCGGTCAATTAAGCTAGAAAGTCAGACAAAAGTCTGTAGACTATTTCAAAGTACTCGTTCCATAGAAGAACAGGCAACAGCAGCCTTTCCAACACAAACAACACTACGATGAGGTTCAGTCTTGGACACACAAGCTACCAGCCCTACCCTAGCGCCAACCTTGTTTCAGTATAATCGTGGCAGCATCGTAATGAGTGGGCTATCGGCTCTTGCTATGTATGCCTATCTCAGCAGCAACTACGGCTGGCGACAGGGCGCGCTGTTCATAGTGGGCCTAGCCGCTGGAATAATCCTCTATCACGCCGCCTTTGGCTTCACTGCCGCCTGGCGCGAAGTAATCAACACCGGGCGGGGAGCAGGCTTGCGCGCACAGATGATTATGCTCGGAGTCACCGTGCTGATCTTTACGCCGCTTATTGCTCAGGGCGAACTCTGGGGCACCGGCCTGAGAGGAAGTGTTGCTCCCATAAACCTGGCAGTTATCTGCGGGGCATTTATGTTTGGTATAGGCATGCAATTGGGAGGCGGCTGCGCGTCCGGCACCTTATTCACAGCGGGTGGTGGTAATGTGCGCATGCTGGTCACCCTAGCCGCCTTCATTACCGGCTCTGTCTTGGGCACTTGGCAATGGGAGATGTGGCAGGGTGTGCCAGGAGTGGCCCCCTTCTCACTTGCTGCCAACTACGGCACGGCCTGGGCAATCATTATTAGCCTGTCACTATTCGGTGCCATTTGGTATGCGAGCACTAGATACGAACACAGGCGCCATGGCGGCGTGAAGAGCGACCGGGATGTAGACCGCGCCTACTCACTCCTAAGCGGACCCTGGACACTGCTAGCCGGGGCGCTAGCTCTCGCCGCGGTGAATGTCTCTACACTACTATTGGCTGGACGCCCATGGGGAGTTACTTCAGCTTTCGCCTTATGGGGCGGAAAGGTCGCCGTATTTCTAGGCATTGATATTGGCGGCTGGGCCTATTGGCAAAGACCTGGGCTTAGCAATGCGCTAGAACAAAGCGTACTTACCGATATTACATCAGTTATGAATATTGGCATCATGTTGGGCGCACTTCTCGCCGCCGGCCTTGCTGGCAAGTTTTCACCCAGTTTTCGCATTCCACTAAAATCTGTTATCGCAGCAGTTATCGGCGGAATACTGCTTGGCTATGGCGCACGCATCGCTTACGGCTGTAATATAGGTGCCTATTTTGGCGGTATAGGCTCGACCAGCCTGCACGGCTGGCTCTGGTTTGTAGCTGCCTTCATAGGCAGCTCTCTGGGCACCAAGCTTCGCCCCGTCTTCGGCTTGAACTGACACACCGAGCAGTCTAAGGCTTATTAATTTTCTAATCCAAGGAGAAAAACGCACTATGAGGTTCATTTCACGAAGTCTAGTTTCCACGGTAATTTTAGTTGGTCTGAGCTCTCAGCTCTCTGCACAAGAATTTGCAGCGGGCGAGCCCATAGGCTCTGTTAATGAGGAAGGTGTTCGCGTTCCCATGTCTAGCAATGTAAAAGTGTATGGAAGCTTCCATTTCTCGGAGAGTTGCACATTCGATCCTAACAAGAACCTTGTGCTGGCGATGAACAATGCAACCCGAGGCGATGGAACAGAGAACGATGGCTTTGTCTCTCTCATAAATCCCGACGGCAGCGTGCACACGCCAAAATGGATTGGCGCAACTCGCGATGGACTGGAACTACACCATCCTCTAGGAAGTGCTATCAGCAATGGCGTACTGTATACAGTCGATGTTGGTTACGTTCGATCCTTTGATCTAGCGTCTGGGCAACCACTGAACGCAGTTGCGATTCCAGGCTCGACGATTCTTAACGGTATCGCAGTTGCGGACGACGGCACTATCTATGCGTCCAACACACGATCACCAGAAAGGATCTACAAGCTTACAGCGAGTGGCGAAGTTTCAACGTTCGCGGACGGCGCTCCGCTTGCCGCTCCGAACGGTGTAGCCATAGATAGAGAAGGAAATATAGTCGTCGTCAACGTGGGTGATAACGCAGTTATCACGTTTAACCCCGATGGCGAGGTTGTCCGCACCGAGCATGCTGTAGAGGGCGGCAACGATGGCATTGTTGTAACAGAAGACGGCACCAAATATGTGAGCAGTGTGCGCTTCGGCAGTGTTTCTCGTATTCGTCCGGGCCAGGAAGCGGAGATTATTGCTTCCGGCATACCTAGCGCAGCCTCCATGTGTTACGACTCTGTCCAGAACCAACTAGTCATTCCACTAAATGGCAACTACGCTCTGGCGTTCATCAAGTTATAGGTTTAAAAAAGTACAGTCCTATCCTGACTTCTGCAATTGAAGTCAGGATGGGACTTTCTAAAGGACAGCTAACTACAAGCCCTATAGAATAATTAGTTAATGCTCTATCTGTAATATCTGCTGTATGCGATTCTCGACAGCGCTGAGAAAGAACGGTTTCTGCGATAAACCATTCACAGCTAAGGCTGCCGCCTCGGGCTTATTATTAATATCGCCAGGCATAATTATAACTGGCAGGTTAGAGTGATTTTTCTTCAAGATCGCCAATCTAGCAACACCATTCAACTATGTGCACGGCAAAATCTGTCTGTATTTGCTAAATAGCGCGCCCGCGCGTCTGAACTAGCCGCGACCCATCTCCGCTGCCAATCTCGATAGTATATAGAAGTTAATACTCGCTAGAGATAACCACACTAACTCACATATATTTCGTTCAGTATCGATAACCAATACCAATTCTGCAGCATCATGTATCTTACACCCCCACGCCACCCGGAACCGCACCGTCGGTAATATAGACTGCAGTTATTTTCCCCTTGTCGGGCATAAAGTATAACCAACTTCCCAAAGCCACCCGTACTTCCAGTAGACTACCGTTTTGATTTAATCACAGATTATCGAGTAGCCTCTTACGACTAGGCAGAATTCAACAAAAATGAAATCATAAAGGATATGCTACGTTTCGTAGATCTTCACTAAAGGTGCGGTGCGTGGTTTAACGCTAGAATGTCTAGCCGAGATATTGAAAAAATGGCCTTATGTGCAGATTGGTTGAGGCAAAGGCTCAACTAACATAGGCCAAGGGCTATGCAACTTCCACCCTCTACCCATTGTATTGGCGGAGTTATGTTCTGCGCGGTTAGAGTATAGTTGGCGGCCGACATCGCTGAATCATCATCTTTCCAGGTAACCTTAATCTCGCCTTTATGAACATGGATGCCGTGGGTATCCTCATCCCTACGCTGACTATCTGGGATTCCATTTTCGCCCTCTTGAATATCGTCGATATCGTTTAGACGATTAGACTCAGCAGCTATAATGATATAGCTCTGATACACACCGAGGGCTAATAACGCCTTAGTAAATGCTGCTCGATTACGATAGTGTGAGTAGGCTGGCAGGGCAACGCTGGCGAGAATCTCCAATATGGCTACTACGACCATCAGCTCAATTAGGGTAAAACCCGTCTGATTCTTAAATTTTCTGGCTCTAATCATCCTTCCACCACTACTTCGTGAGTATCGTTGCTGACGTACAGGGCGGTCACACCATAGTCAGATGGATTGGGAAGCAATACGCGCACTGTGTCCTCGCTCCGCTCAACAATATTGGGCACGTTCGTATCTGCACAACGCAGCTCCGGCTCGATTTGCACACCTTCTTCCAGGCGATAGCCGATCTGTTCAAATACTAAGCGGCAATGTTCCAATTTCTGCGATGCCTCGAAGGCTGCCGCAGCCTCCGCATCGAACTGGAATAGCATAGGAAACGCATAAAGCAGCAAAGAAAAGAAGATCATAGAACTACCACCAACAAAGCCAAGCCAGAGGACCAGGCCATCCTTGCGCTTTCCACCCCCAACTTGTTCCGCTTTTTTATCCTCGGCATGCTTGCTGAGGACAAGATCAATCTCAACCTTATTTAGCTTGCTCGACTGCGCTGTTACAAAATCTTCAGTCTCTGCAGCGGAGACGCATTTTTCACAGAAGACACCAGAGTCAAGAAAATTAGCGCACATACCGCACATCTCGACTGCACAGCGAGCGCATTTATCTACAGCGGGTGCGTTTGGATGGTTATAACAGTTCAAGCGGAATTCTCTTAAATTTCTGTCTGGGCAGTTTAGCAAAAGGTGAGGAAATCTGCTGTCCTTTTTGCCGGATTGTGACTGCGATCATGAAATCTCTTGTGCCGGGAGACCATGACAATTCCCTGGTGGTCGAAGTCCAAGAAACTAACTGCCGAATGAGCAAAACCCACGAAACAGAACAATAGATCATACCCTAGAAGACTGTGACTGTATTATTCCGCGCTTGCGCCGGCGGCCAGCAAATAATCAACTACCGATTCATAACGCCGTGTCTTGGCATAGTCTAGAGCACTCACACCATCGGCGTTCTCAAGATTTGGATCTACGCCAGCGGCTATTGCGATTTTAACCGACTCAAGCACTAGAGACTCTCTGCTTCCGCCAATCTGCCCTGCACGCCTTTCCGGAGTGCCCCAACTCATTCTCAGCCTGGGATGACCTAGACCAACAGCCGCCATCAATAGAGAGATATCTCCTTCTTTCTTAATGAAATTCTCACCTAGACGTTGTGCCGGAAAATGCACATTGTTGACAATATTGGCATTGGCACCTGCAGCCAACAATGCCTGCATAATCATGGGCTCTGAGAACCTTGCAGCCAGCCACAATGGAGTCGCACCCAGCAATGAATCGTGAAAGTTATAGTCGGTAGACTGCCTGCGTGCCGGAGTCGGTTTTTCAAGCAAAGCCTCGGTATTTGCCCCATGCCTTAATAGCACTTCAACCGCTGCGAGGTTGCCCCGCAATACGGCGGCATGTAAGGCCGTGTGGCCGGCTGCTGCAGATTCTGGCTCGGCGCCCCGAACAAGCAGAAGGTCTAGTATTTTCGCGTTACCGCCATGAATAGACATTATTGCTGGGCTATTGCCGAAGGCCGAAACCTGATTCACATCTGCACCTGCCTCTACTAAAAGCTCTGCCGTCCGCAGGTCACCGGATCTGGCCGCAAATATCAAAGGGGTATTCCCGCCCTGATCTACCCAAAATTTATAGGCGGGGTTACTGTCTTGAATTTTCTCCGATTTAACGTATTGGCTACGAACCTGAGAGCGCGCCTCGATGTCGGCCCCATATTCAATCAATGCCGCTACGGCGTCTGCATGCCCATTGCTAGCTGCCCACATAAGAGCCGTCTGGCCGCGAGTGACGGCGGGGTTAGGATCAGCACCTGCAGCGAGCAAGAAGCGCACAACATCACCATCACCCGTTTTGGCGGCCGTCATAAGAACGGTTTCACCAGAATGTAGTACGATATTAGGGTCGGCTCCCGCCTCTAGAAGCAGCTTTACTATAGCCGCGTTGCCATTTTGAGCTGCAAGCCATAGCGGAGTCACCCCTAGATCTGTAGTGGGATTCACCTGCGCGCTGGATTCTAGCAGCTGCTGCGCGGCATCCAGGTTTTCGTGGTAGCTGGCCCAATGCAGGGCCGAGGTGCCATCCCCATAGACAGCATTAACCTGCATAACATCGGCCAATAATGTACTCAGATATTCCCAGTCGGCATCCTTAGCAGCCTGAACGACTGCCGGCATGCCTTGAGCAAGCACAGTACTCATGATTAAAAATTGAAGCACAGCTACGAGAGCGCAGCTTAACAATTTTTTTGGTCGGATAAAGAGCATGTGACGTCCTGTGTAGGAAGACAGATTGTTAAAAGATAGGCAATGGATCTTTGCTACCACCCAGTTTCTCAATAGGGAATTTGAATCGATCCATTAGCGTAAGGTGTAAATCGGCCATGGTGGGCTGGTGGGTATATTGAATATGTTCGCCACCATAGATCCAGCCGGCGCCCCCACCAACAAGAAGAATAGGAAGGTTATTTCCCGCATGCACGGTGCTATTAGAAAGGCCGGCGCCGTACAGGATAGTCATATTATCTAATAGGGTTCCATCGCCTTCAGGAATCGCCGCCAGTTTGTCCAGATAGTTTGAGAATAACGTGGTGTGATAGGTATTGATTCTGGACATCTTCTCAACAAGCTGAACATTGTTATTGTGGTGAGAAAGTGGATGATGAGCGTCTGGCACATCGATCTGCGGATACGGCCTGGCGCTCTGCTCCTTACTCATCATAAATGTTATGACACGAGTCAGGTCTGTCTGTAGCGCCAATACCTGAAGGTCCTGCATGATCTCCATATGATCTTCAAATACCGGCGGCACGCCCGCGGGCTGATCGAGATCGGGCAGATCGAGATCGATCTGCTCTTCGGCTTTCTGAATTCGTCGCTCTATATTTCGAACTGAATCGGTGTAACTGCCTACTAAGTGCCTATCATCGGCACCCAGACTGGATTCCAACGAAGATAACTTCTCCATGACTGCATCCAGAATACTGCTCTGTTGCCGCAATCGTATCTCCCGAGCGTTTCGCGATGTACTTCCACTATCGCCAAATAGTCGTTCAAAGACAGCGCGGGGATTATGCTCGGTGGGCAGAGGTTCAGTTGGGCTACGCCAGGATAGAGTATGGGTATACACGCAGCTTAGGTTGGCTGTGCAGGCACCGGCGAGAGCGGGCGCATCCATGGACAGCTCGAGCGACGAGAGCTGTGTTTCTTTGCCAAGCTGCCTAGCTAATAACTGATCAACCGATACATCGGCTCGAATATCGACTTCGTTGCGGCCACCCCGGGTAACACCTGTTAAAAAGGATCCGCCAGCACCGGCATGAGCGATATTCCAGTTCGCATCGAGCCCCGAAAGCACCAGCATCTTTTCTCTATAGGCCGCAAGGGGTTCAAGAATAGGAGTTAGCTCAAAATCACGCCCTATCGTTTTCGGCAGCCAGTAATCCATCGCCATACCGTTGGGCACGTAGACAGTTTGAAAACGGTGTATGGGTGCAGCGGCCCCTTGTGCAAACGCAGGTGTCATCGCATCGAGCATAGGCAGCGCCAGAGCCGCTCCGGCCCCACGCAGCAAGGCTCTTCTGGATAGTGCCTTACCCGTGCTGATATTAATTGTTTTTGCCTTATCTTTCATAGAGTTGCTGCCTCACTCAGAGATGCATCAGTGCCCAAATATAGCACGAGTATTACTTAAGAATCTGTATGTTCCGACGCCGTAATTAATTCGCTCTGCTCGCCAGCTGCTCGGGGCCGGTTCTCTCAGCGCGCCTCTCGGCTGCTTGCAGCGCAGCGCCACTGGTGGTGAATGCAGGGCTATTCACGACCCCCATAACTAATGAAGACCAGCTATAATCGTCCTCAGAAGCCTGGCGCACTATCGCTCTAATAGTTGGCTGATCATAGTATTCAACCCGCCGCCCCAGGGCGTAGGTCATCAACTTCTCAACCAGTGTGTGGCTAAACTGCTCTGGCCGCCTGCTCATCCAATCACGAAGGTCTGCAAACCCTGCAAATTCGACACCGCCGGGATAGTTGCCCTCAGGGTCTACAGGATTGCCTATCTCGTCAAAATCCCGCCAGGCCCCTATTACATCGAAATTTTCCAGAGCAAAGCCCAGAGGGTCGATCACCGTGTGACAGGTCGAACAAACCGGATCCTGTCTATGGCGGGCAAGTCGTTCGCGTATAGAGGTTGGTACCTCCCCGGGCGAGGCATCGGGCAAGATGGGCACATTCGGTGGCGGCGGTGGTGGCGGTGTGCCAAGCAGATTATCCAGCAACCACTTACCCCGCAATACCGGTGATGTTCTTCCTGGATAGGAAGTAACTGATAACAGCGAGCCATGCGCCATGAGACCGCCGCGCTGGGATTTATCTGGAAACTCGGCCTTTCTAAACCGACTGCCGTAGATCCCCTCGACCCCATAATGCCTGGCCAGTCGCTCATTGAGGAAGCTGTAGTTTGCATCCAGCAATTCCATAACACTGGCATCTTTCTTCAGCGTCTCCGCGATAAACAGCTGCGTCTCCATCTCGAAGCCTTCGATCAGGCTCATATCATATTCTGGAAAGATGACCGTATTGATCTGTACCTCGTCCAGCCTTCTCAGATTCAGCCACTGGGCCGCGAAGTCCTCGACCAGGGTAGTAACACCCCTGTCATCCGCCAGCATGCGCCGAACTTGTTGCTGATAGATAGCGGGGTTTGATAGCTGATTCTGTTCTGCGAGCTCTAGCAATATCTCGTCAGGACCACTGCTCCAGAGAAAGAAGGAAAGTCTTGAGGCTAGCTCAAGATCGCTAATCGCGAACACTTCTCCCGCCGTCAACTGCTGCGGATGATCATAGCTACGTATCAGAAAGTCCGGATCACTTAACATGAATTCCAGGGCGAACTGGATGCCCGCCTCGAAGCTGGCCCCTTGCTCTCGGCCACGATTAAAGAAGCCCAACAGCAAATCCTTATCCTTAGAGTCTAGTGGGCGTCTATAGGCTTGGCGACCCATTCGAGTCAGTATTTCCGTAGCGCATGCCGCTTCTTCGGATTGCTGCCGCGGCGTACAGGAAAATATTAGCCTACGGCTGGGCGAATCTATCGCCGTTACCGAAGTAGAAGTGTTATAAGGCCCACCTATTTCTATCGCATGTACCTTCTGATAATCCAAATAGACTTCGCTATTGGCATTGAGACGACCACCCTGAACCGGTTGCGGAATCCCCTCTCGCTCTACCTGCTGTCGCACATAGGACGCAGTCACTTGATGCGGACCAGCAGTAACCGGCACACGCACTTCCAGCCCAGAGGCTTCCTCGGTAAGTATGTAGGTTTCCCAGTCGATGCTGCCTGGCTCACCCGTTCCAGTGAAGCTAAGCGGAGCAGGAGTCCCCGGCGCATCCCCGCCGATGCTAAAACGTTGTAGCAGACGCCCATCGAGACGAATCTCTAGCTCTTGCTCCCAGCCCAGGCCCTTCACATAGTCCTGATAGTTACGCTGCAGTTGCACCTTAATCTGGTACTCACCACTTGCTGGAAAATAATGCGAGGCAGCCGCACCGCCGCGAGACCCGAATGGCATGTCTTCGTTCTGGCGCCAGTCCTGATTCAGATACAGGGGAATCTCATAAGTAGTAATACTGGGATTCGCTGGCAGTCCGGTGGCGAGCCTGGTCAGTTGACGCGCTACCGACATATACCGCTCCATATGTGCGGTAGAGAACGGCAAAGATTCGGCGATGTTATCGAAGCTGCCATCCGCAGTCGGATCGCCAGGCAAGAGATCCATCACATCCACATTCAGCCCAAGCAGGTCGTTTACCGAATTATTGTATTCATAGCGGTTCATCCTGTGCAGCGGTGTCACCCGACCAGGATTAGGTGCTGCCGCCCAGGCACGATCCAGCTCACTCTCCAGCCAAGCGGTCATTATCTCGTAGGTTTCAAACGGCGGCCGCGGCATATTCGAAGGCGGCATCATATGTGCGCGCAGCTTCTTAACCATCTTCTCCATGGTTTCGGCGTGCTGTGCGGTGTCAGCGAAATCCAGACCCTGAAGAGAAAGGTCGGCGGTTGCCAAGCTGTCATTGTGGCAGGCGAGACAGTATTGGTTGGCCAATCGCGACATGTCGGCCGCAGTAAAACCCTGTGCGTCGGAGGACGCGCCGTTGGCTGACTGGAAATTCAAAAATAGAAATGTGGCCCCGACAAAAAGAGCCAGAGTCAGTGATTTCAGCCATGCAGTGGAAATAGACATCATTGTTTTTATCGCCTAGATTCCCGATATTATCGAAGAATGCTGAAAGCCTAAGAATACAACTTGTAGCCCAATGAAAGCTAGTGTGATTGCAAGCCCCAACCTAGGTATTTAGGGGGATATCCAACACGCTGATTAGGCAATTATTTCACCCAAATTAGGGTGCTCTACCCCTTTACTGCCCCCTTTTACTCTTCCATAGGCCTCGCCAAACACCAACTCCAAAATTACTGTATTTCTACTACTATCCAAATTACTCTTGTTTCCGAACGTGACTCTCAACATCAAGGAGCTTTTCTTGTGACTACCAGGCTTGGAATTTCGACGTTATTGCTAATGCTTTCTCTCGGCGTTTCTTCAGTCTCTGTAGCCCAAAGATCGATAGAAGATACATTAGCGGACCCGGCAGTCCTAAGGGGCTTGGCGATTATAGATTCATCACGCGCTGTATCTGCTCGGCAACTAGCACAAATAGGAGGCATAATTTCTCCCTCTGGACAAGAATTAGAGCGCGCTCTAGCCGTCGCCGCACTAATGCAAGACATAGGACTGCAGAATGTCGAGGTGACGGATAGCCCCAATGCAATTGGCCGGATACCAGGTACTTCAGGAAGTTCAATCGTTTTTATTGCAACCTTAGATGACCTAGCCACCGTTGCCGAACACCAAAAAGCCGCACAGAACTTCCCAACTATAGAGGACGACCGTGTAGTAGGCCCAGGCACCAACACATCTTTGACAACTATTGCTTTGCTCTCGGCCGCACGAGCACTTATCGAACAAGGGTTTACACCCGAACATGACATCGTATTCGCAGCAGTAGCCGAGGAAGAAACCGGCCTGCGCGGAATGCGCGCCCTTTATGAGGACTATAAAGATCGTGCATTCGCCTTCGTAGACGTCCTCGGGGAAGGCAGTGGAATAAGTTATGGCGCACTTGGTATTCATTGGTGGCGTATCAACGCGTATGGCCCACCAGGACATACACTCAACGGCGGGCTACCCAATGTGAACCAGGCCATTGCTCGTGCTGTCGATAGAATTCTGCAGATACCGGACCCCCAACGATATGAGGACCGTCGAACACGCCTGAATGTTGCGATACTTAACAGCGGGGCAGTGTTTAACCATAAACCCGAAACTGGCTGGTTCTCACTGGATGTGCGCTCACTTGACCCGGAGCACATTGAAAGCATGGAACAACAAACTCGGGCAATACTAGAAAACGTGAGCCAAGAATTAGGTATTCGCCTAGAGATGGTGTCTGTTTCAAAAACCCCACCCGGACAGATTCCTGGGGCTCTCGAAAGCTCTTTAGTGAGAAACTCTCTAGCTATCTCAGAGTATCTGGGGACATCACCCAGATTATCGAATGCTGGTTCTGCGAACCTAAATGTAGCGATTGCGGGAGGAACACTATCTATAGGCATCTCGAGCGAACGAGGAGGAAGGCGAGGCTTTGCCGATGAATGGGCGGACATTCCTGTCTTGCAAAGGACTGCTAAGAATGTTTTTCTGACGGCGGTAACACAAGCGAATGCCCGATAATAGTCTCGCTCTTATGGTATAAAGCGAGAATCGCCTCAGTTTGATAGCTTCAGATCATTTCCAAATCAACGCCCTCATCGATATCACAGAACAACAAATCCTTATCACTTTCTAGTACAATATTTTCATGGAAGATTCACAAGACCCAAGCTTTCTCCATTCCCTGATTTGTTTTGGTGGGGTTATTGTTATCGTGATTGCCGGCATGTTGTCACTCGACATCAACCTGCACAGCCTCTTAGTCTTTGCCGTAATTTGGGTTGCCGGTCATTCCGCAAGACTAGGATACGGCTTCAACACGATAAAATTTGCAATGATAGCAGGCATACAGAAAGGCCTTGGCGCGATCTTTATCTTTTTCCTGATAGGCATACTCGTCGCCGCACTAATCGAGAGCGGAACTATTGGCGGGCTCATTTATTACGGTTTGGACTTACTTCACCCAACTTTCTTTCTTCCAGCCGGCCTAGTGCTCTGCAGTTTAATGTCACTAGCGACCGGCACAGCTTGGGGAACAATCGCCACAATTGGCGTCGTTCTTATGGGTCTTGGGAGCGCCTTGGGCATCCCGCTGCCACTAGTAGCAGGGATGGTAGTCTCTGGCGCAAGCTTTGGTGACAAAATGTCTCCTGTCTCGGACACTACAAACCTGGCTGCTATGAGTGCCGGTACAGATCTCTATACCCATATTAAATCAATGCTATACACGACTGTACCTACTTATATAATCAGTCTTGTTCTATTTACGGCTCTCGGCCTGTACTACAGCGGCCAGGTTCTTACTGAAGAAGCACTGGCTGTATTCAAGAGCAATCTAGGCATTGAATTTGCTATAGGCCCGCTTACGTTACTACCATTGCTGGTTCTACTTACACTTAGTCTTAGAAGAACACCCGCCGAAATCAGCATGCTAGCCAGTGTTGGCACAGCAATAGTGTTAGCCGTAATATTTCAAGACAGGACTATCACTGAAGTCCTTAATAGTCTGCACACCGGCTATACATCTTCTACTGGTAATGAGCAACTTGACAACCTCCTCAGTCGCGGCGGCATAACAAGCATGATGTGGACGATGTCACTAGCACTAATCGCACTCTCGCTAGGCGGCATTCTAGACCGCGGCGGCTTTGTAAGGGTTTTACTCAGCGGGATATTGAAACGAATCAAACGCTCCGCCAGTCTTATGGCGACCACAATTGGCGCCGGCATCTTCTCCAACATGAGCATGGGCGAAGGTTATCTCTCAATTATATTTGGCGGCCAAATATTCAAGGATTCTTACGAAGAAGACGGACTTGAAAATCACATGCTGTCTCGGTGCCTTGAAGAAGGCGCTACTTTAAGCACTTCCCTCATTCCGTGGACGACTTCTGGTGCCTTTATTACCGGCGTGCTCGCCATGTCACCATTGGAATATGGTCCTTGGGCATTTTTTAACTACATAAATCCTATGCTATCTATAGGCCTCGCATACCTTGGGTTCGGAATATTCCGAAAAAGTGAACGGAATAATAAATATAAAGTGCTCAAAACTGACGGCAACGAAGAGGCAAATTACGGAGAAGTAACAGCAAAATAAACAGGCGCCCCATTATTCCTACAAATTATCCGTGCTCCCTACTTACTGTTGGGATCACGTCAAACGCTAACACTATCCGATTTTCTTTTCCTTCAAAAGGAACTGTATAGTGATGCAGCGAAGAGGGAAAAAAGCACAAATTACCCGTCTGTACGTCGAGGGAGCTTTCTTGCCTATTCTCAACACCCAGCAATGGCTCTTGATCACTCAGGCGCAAAACAAGATTTCCACTATCTACTTCATTTTTTGTGGGCACGTTTATATATACGCTACCAGTTATCCAGCCGTTGTCATGAATATGCGCAGTAAGATTGCCACCGCTTTGCATGCTGACAAGCCAGCCTCCAAGCGTGTAGGAAGCTGGCCAATTTTTTATAAAACCTTCTTTGCTGTCTTTAAAACGAGTCCGGTATTTTTCTATTTCTGCATGAAGGATACTTTCAATTTTTGTTCTAGATACTTGCGCCAGAGTGAAAAAATTACCCGCTGTTTGGATTCCGTTAGACAAATGTACTTGAGCCTGGTGAGACACTGAACTGTCAGATAAAATATCCATCGCAGTCTTAATGAAAATATTCTCGAAATCACATTGTTCGTTCAAATCAATCTCTACAATATACTTTAAGGGATCGTTACAAAATGGATTGGGTTTTTTAACTCCGTACTTAATTTCTGAGCAACAACTTAAGGAGCCAATAACAGCATTGACCTCACCTTGATTAATCAAAGAGTCTAACTTTTCATTAAAAATAGATTCTTCATTCTGATGATATGCGCATTGAATTGCATAGAATTGACTTTGATGAATATCAACCATATCAAATTGGACCGCTGCATCATCGTATCGCTTACCTTCAAACAAAAGAGTTCCCAGATTGTAGCGAGCTTCGCCGTGGCCCGGCTGCAACGCTATCGCGTTTCGATAGTTTTCTTCAGCCTCTTCAAATCTGCCTAAAATTTTCAACGCAACACCTAAGTTGCTATAGGCTATGGCGAGGTCAGGTTCCAAGGCTATTGCTTGCCTATAACTCACCTCAGCATCTTCTAATCTGCCCATTTCTCGAAGCGTAATGCCTAAGCTGTTATGAACCCTAGCAAGGTTCGGATTCAACGCTATTGCTTGCCTGTAGCTAGCTTCAGCTTCTTTTAATCTACCAAGTTCTCGCAACACCATTCCTAAGTCGCTGTAGCCTAGGGCAAAGCCCGGTTCTAAAGCGATAACTTGCCGGCAGCTCGTTTCTGCCTCTTCTAGTCTACCCAGCTGTCGCAGCGTGCCAGCTAAGTTGCTATGGGCATCTGTAAAGCTAGATTTCAACGCTATTGCTTGCCGATAGCTCAGCGCAGCCTCTTCTAGCCTACCGAGCTCGTGCAGTGTAACGCCCAGGTTATAATGGGCTCCGGCAAAGTCCGGATTCAATTCTATCGCTTGATTGCAGCACGCTAAAGCCTCTTCGAACATGCCCGCTTCACGCAGCATATTACTCAAGTTGTTGCGGGATTGAGTATCTTGCGGCAATAACTGAACGGCCTTTATCATGGCGTTTATAGCATCGGATTTTCTTCCAGATTGGCTGAATATCGCTGCGAGGACTTTCCAGCTAAATTGATGCTCAGGAAATTTTTGGGTTAGAGATAATGCTAACGCCTCTGCGTCTGCGTAATGCCCCTTTTGAAAGCGCTCTAATAGGCTGCTAAGCTGTTGCTGAGACGGCCTGACTTTACTAGTGTTGTTGCTCATTCACACCTGCCCTCTCGCACCCTATGCTACTCTTCTCTAGTTTACTGCGCTTACGGCAATTCGAGATTGAATTTTTAACGACGCATCAAAATCAGTTTACAAGTTATAGAGAATGACTAAAAGCCGAATTATTAAGACTTGGGCCAAAGGTCTACATCAGATGGCATCAGAATAACAAAAACCTAACTCGTGTAGCTAATAGAGTTTTGTTATTGGATGTATGGTGCTCGATGTTAGATAGATCTGTTCAGCCATCTCAAACATAACATTGGCGCTCTTCTTTAGCTCCAACCTCTCCGATTTCAGCAATCGAGCCCAGCTCGATGTTGTTCGAACGAAGCTCGAAAATGTCGCTTTGAAAACGCTTCATCTCACCCTTAGCGAGTCTGTACCAACACTAAACTCTATGATTGCCAGATCAAAGCCGCAGCATTTTAGATCGCATAGCCTCCTAAAGAGAGTTGGTCGTCCGGGTAAAACAGAGTTCTAGGTACCACGACTTAAGTCACTTGTTAAACCTCTCAGTGAACCTGATTAAAAAAATTCGTTGAGTTACTAGCAACGGGAATTCTGTTAGTCATGCCTGATTGAATGCGCAGCATTCAAGAACGCGAAGCGGCTCAATGGCGAGTGGTCCCCAATCTCCAAGCACAATGACTGCTTAATGCCGCAAGCTTGTTACAGGTGAAAATGAAATTGATCACAAATAAATCCCTCAGACACCATTGCGTTATTGACAGGACTCTCTAGCAAACGCGAAGGTAGACTAGATAGCCCCTGCTATTGAAAGCTTAAATTAGTCTGAGCCTTTAGACACCCTTCCGGCATTCAGTATAGATTTTTACTAATCCTTAAGCACCTTGCCGATACTTTCTTTTAAGTTAGTTTCCGCATCGCTTAACAAGCGAGCTGCATTAGAGTGCCACTGTGTATCTTTCTTAGCAGCTTCACGCTGCTCCGCTAGTGCTGACTTCGTCTCAATAGGCGATGGGCCACCATAGATTGTACGTACAGCAACAAAATTTTCTGCAGAAAGGGCATTGGAAAATTCAGACTCCGACATCTCTATATCTCGACTAATTTCCTGTCTCGCTGCTTTCTGAAGCATGCTGTAGCTGATAGCAGAATTTGACTCTGTGGCTTTTTTAACACAGACAGCGACTATTTTGTGGGAAATACTGAACGGCAGGCGCTCACGGCGAACGATGTCATCAGCAAGCTCGGTTACCGTGATGAAATTAGCTTCAGCTCTTTCTCGCAACAGGTCCAAATTAAACTCGGCGGCACCGAGGGCATGCCCTAGAAGAGAAACTGCACGATCTGCATCCCTAATCGCAGAAAAGATCAAGGGCTGCAAATCATCTTCCACATCATTGATATCACCAAACGGTGTATTGTGTACGCTGGTCAGTACACCAAGCGTTTGACCCAAGGCCTTGCTAGCAATAGCCCGTACATGTTCGATTGCTACTGGATTACGTTTCTGCGGCATAATGGAAGAGGCCTGCACATAACCATCCGGAAGACGAATCACATCGAATTCCATCATGGCCATCAGCAGAAACTCTTGCCCGAACTTTCCGATGTTAATTAATAGAGTCGAAGTGGCGCCTAGAAGCTCCGTGAAGTAGTCAACCGAAGCGATTGAACCATAGCTGTTCCTGGTTGGCCCATCAAACCCGAGCAGCTCCGCCACTCGCTGCCGATTGATTGGAAACCCGGTAGTTGTAATTGCACAGGCTCCCAGAGGGCAGTGATTCATATTTTCATAAGCGCGCTTTAATCGATTAATATCTCTGCTCACATTTTCAGTCATGGCCAAAAGGTAATGAGCAAGTGTAGTAGGCTGTGCAGGCTGCGTATGTGTATAGGCCGGCATTAAGGCGTCGTGATGCTTTGCGGCTAAATTAAGAAACACGCTGCGCAAACTCTCGCAGGCCTCCATTAGCTGTAGCGCTTGTTTGCGAAGATAGAGACGGTAGATAGTGACATCAATATCATTGCGACTCCTTGCTGTATGCAGTTTTCCCGCCACATCTGCATCGCCACAGCCAGCGGCTATTTCGCGCTGGATAAAATAAAATATATCTTCAACGCTACCATCGTATTCAGCCGTGCGCATAGATTCAACATCGAGACCCTGAATCGCCTGCAGTATGGTTTTTAGTTCAACTTGCGTGATGATGTCCTGCTCGGCGAGCATTAGTACATGAGCACGATCTACATCGAGATAGTGGTCTAAAAAATAGCGCTGCGCATCGGCAAAGCAGTCACTTAGTACATTGTCCTTATAGCCCTGCGCCGGGAATTTTTCGCTCACTGGCATACCTCGTTTCCTAACTTATTTATGTAATATTGCTGGAGGGATCTATTGACTCGGCGACTTTGACAGACTCAACAGATTGGCAAAGAGCCTGTAAGCGCCCGGCACACCATTGGGTAACTGGCGGAACCAGGAATAAGCCGTGTAAACATAGTGCCCTGTGCCTATGCGTGAATACAGCATGGCTCCCTCGCTGGGAGGCTCGCCCTCATCATGAGCTTCGGTCAGCGGCACATATTGCTCGCGGTCAAAACTGGTGAAATTATAGTTGTTACGCTCCTGCACCCAGCCATCAAAATCCTCTGTAGTGATTTTATTAGGAAAACTAAACACCGGATGATTAGGCTCAAGAATTGTGATGGGCGCCGTCTCATCTACTACTCTGACATTACGGTCCATAGTTACACTAAACGGAGCAAGATTTTTCTCCACAAAATCGGGCTGCTGATATTGCACAATAAGTGTGCCGCCCTTCTCGGTGTAACTTAAGAGCCTCTGATTGTTCGCAACATAAGCAGCTCGTGTTTGCGAGGCACGAATACCCACCACGATAACGTCGAACTGCGATAAATCTCCGGTAGTTAGTTCTGAATCGGACAGCAGGCTGACACTCACCCCTAAACGCCGCAGAGACTCAGGAACCACATCGCCACTACCCATTAAATAGCCAACGTTCACGTCGGCCACGCAAACATCTACTACCTCAATTTCTGTAGAAGCCTGCGCATAAGTGCGATGAGTACTGATATGCGGATAAGCAATCTCTTGCATGGCTTGTCTATAGACCGTGCCTTCTATCGCGGCGCTTCCGCTCAGTTGATACTCTCCGGCTTGGAGACTATCTGGCATCGTGACTTGATATGAAAATGTGCTGGTTGCCGGTGCAGGCTCGAGAGAGAACTCAATGAATGAGGGTTCTAGAACCCATCCTGGGGGCAGTGAAAACTGCGCAGTACCGCTAACACTATCAGCGCTGTTGTTGCGAACAGTAAGCAAAAGCTCAATAGGCTCAGACGATGTGGAGACCGGAACCACCATTAAATCAGTTGCAGGCTCTACCGAAACTTTTGGCACCACATCGATTCGTCGACGGACTTCTCCTCTTATGCGGTCTAGCTGTCGATATTCAACTTCTCTCGTAACTGAAATTTCTCTACCTGCAATCTCCAGCACCGCGGTGGCGGTTAGAATGGGGGCTGCAAAAGCTAGACTTTTTTCACTACCAGCTTCACTCCAATCATAGGCTGCAGCTTCCCTGGGCAGCTCTAGCCAATAGGGTTGAGTTATCCCTGCCCAGTTAGGCACCTGCACAAGAAAATAAGCCTCCTCGACAGCCGAATCCTGACGGCGATTCCCTGCTTCATTCGCAAGTTCTTGCCTTTGGCTAGCCGCCACTGTCCAGTTCTCCGGCACGTTCACGCGAGCAGAAAGAACACGTGCAGGAGAATCGTCAGCCATGAATAATCGCACCGCGACAGTGGCCGCGCTACCTGGCACTAAAGTCTCTGTCTCTATTAGTGCATCTACTTTCACCCCGGCGGCCAACACTATTGCCGTTTCAAACTCGGTGATTTTTTCTTCCAACAGGCGCTTTGTTTCTGGTGATTGAGCAGCATTTCGAGCTCGCTCAGCTAGCTCAGAGCCTCGAACTAAATCAGGCGTCAAAGCGCTCGGATCAAAAGCATCAAAGTCACCTAACAGCGCTTGAGTGACGCTCTCCAATTCTAGAACAAGCCGTGAGAATAGCGATGATGGGGATGGCTCGAATCTGAAGAGACCACTTATCGTAGTGTCTACTCCATCAAATACTGATTGTTGAACTTCTGAAACATCAAAAGACGAGCTACTAAGCTGCAACAAAGACAGCTGACTACCGCGTAGTTCCAACGAACCCATCTGTTGGGTTTTTTGCTGACTCCTTCCCTGCATGCCGATTTCAAAAAAACTCCTCCCCGCGATAGGATCATATTCACCAGTATTAATACTCAACGTAGTCCCATCAGCAGCATCAGGGGCTGATCGCAACCCCACAAAGAGTCTCTGCACTTGCCAAGTTCGAAGGCCTTCTGCTATTTGCATAGGAAATCGCGAAGCATCTGCCGCTGCCTCTATCGCAAGAGGCGTCAAATAACCTGCAAACTGATGATGACCATGGCCATCGTTAGCCGAGCCATTCCATCTGGAAACTACTACGTCGGGACGAAATGTTCTGATGCTTCGCACCATGTCATCTAACAATTCATTCTCGGGCCAAACACGGGAAGCTTCGGTTCTGTATTTGGAAAACCCGAAGTCATTTGCGCGCGTAAAGAACTGCTGGGCGCCGTCGAGCCGCCTTGCCTGAAGCAACTCTTCTGTGCGAATTACCCCCAAGGCATCTGACTGCTCTGCGCCGATAATATTTTGCCCACCGGACCCTCGAGTAAGCGACAGATAAGCCGTGCGCGCGCTCAAACCCCTGGCGTGATACGCAACCAGGGCTGAATCCTCATCATCAGGATGAGCCCCTGTGTGTAGAACTGACGCGGTAGTTTGTAGCCGCTCTAGCTGCCTGATCAAGGCATTATTGCCCTGGTCATAGATCGCACTCACTTGCGCACCAGCCGGTATCCACGCGCCTACCCACAGCGCCACTGATAACAAGGTAAACTTAAAAGCACGATGCATTAAACACCCTCTTTTGAAAAAGCACTTATCAAATAGCCAGCTGTGACAGTAACCAAACAGCCCACAACATTGAACCAGAGAAACGCAATATCGGAAAAATAGCTCGCGATCCAGACCGAAACCATGCCGAATAATAGCCCATAGAATGCACCCGCAGATTTTGCCGACGGAACAACAAAAGCTAACACGAAGACCCCCAGCAAGGAACCGTAAAAAAACGAACCGAAGGTGTTCACCACTTCAATTAAGGAGCCCAAATTGGTAACAAAGGTAGCTACGACACAGGCAAATAGACCCCATAACAATGTAGCGATTCGGCCGAATCTGAGCAGCTCTTTTTCAGTGCTATCGGGGTTAATATGTTGTCGATAGAAATCCATAGTAGATGTAGTGGCGAGAGAGTTTAGCTCCGCTGCAACACTAGACATGGCTGCAGCAAGTATTGCCGCTACTATTAATCCCACAACTCCCAAGGGCATGTTCTGTAAGACAAACGTGGGAAACACATAGTTCACATCATTGAACGAAGCATCATCGTTGGTTTGTCTGACAAATTCTGTAGCCTCACGCCGAGACGCACTAAATTCAGCATTCGCATCCACATAGCTTGCTCGTGTGGTGGCTTCCAGATCTGTATTTCTTGCTTCTATAAAATTGAGCGCGGCTAGACGTCGTTGCTCATGAACACCCGTAAACTCACTTTGAATTTGCTGATGAACAGCTGGATTGGCATCAGCAGCTTGTTGTTGGGCAAGCTGATTGAACACCATTGGCGGCTGAGCAAACTGATAAAAAACAAATACAAGTATGCCGATAAATAGAATGAGGAACTGCAGAGGAATTTTGAGAAACGCTGACATAAGCAGGGAGGTGCGGCTTTCATCTTCAGAACGAGCTGTTAAGTAGCGCTGCACCTGAGATTGGTCACAGCCGAAATAGGAAAGAAATAGAAACAAAGCGGCAATTGTGCCGGACCAAAAGGTATAGCGCTCAGTCAAATCAAAGGTGAAGTCGATTGTCTCCAACTTGCCTGCTGCACCTGCGACAAAAAGGGCGTCTTTCAACGATACATCTTCGGGCAAAGCTTGAAGTATAACAAGCACACAGATCACCAAGCCGACCATTATGATTGCCATCTGCTTCACATCGGTCCAAGTTACGGCTTGCACGCCCCCCATCATCGTGTAGAAAGTCGTGGAGAGACCAATAACAAAGATCGTAATCAACTCCCCCCAACCCAGCACTATGGACAGAACCACTGCGGGAGCGGCAATAATAACACCAACTCCCAATCCCCGTGAGATCAAAAAAAAGAAACTGGTTAATGTGCGCGTGCGGGAATCGAAGCGTCGTTCCAGATATTCATACGCGGTGAACACTTTAGCACGATAGAAAAATGGTACCGCCGTAACACACAGAATGATCATGGCCAGTGGTAAGCCAAAGTAGAACTGAATGAAGCGCATGCCATCTTCGTAAGCTTGCCCGGTAGTTCCTATAAGAGTAATTGCTGACATCTGTGTAGCCATGACCGATAGACCAACAGCCCACCAAGGCAAACTTCTACCCGCGAGAAAGAAGCTTTCCGAATCTAATGAGCCACGGCTTAACTTCAAGCCATGCCAGATTACGTAAGCAAGGTAGGAAAGTACTATTAACCAGTCTAGAGGATGCATGGTTTAGCTTGAATAGTAGGCCGAGAAGAGATGCAGCGTGCTTATTACTGTGACAGCAAAAACGAGAACAAGCAGGTAGATGTACTTCCAGGGCTTTAGAGAGGCTGGCGAATTGATTGGGTTTGGCGGGAGCGTGGGCATGTGATCTTCTTCTATTAGAGCTCACCTGATCTTGGGCTTCATCTAGAACTGACGGAAGATGCCGAAAGATCATTCTTGTGAACAGAGTTGCCGGTAAGCGAGCAGTCTAGCGCGAAATTGTGAAGGTTGCTGCAAAAAAAGACGATCTCTACATGTGGGGGTTACGGGGCACTGATAATTTCGCTAAACCATTAATGTCCCCCTTCAGGCTCGCGGCACCATCGTAACTCCGCTGATACTTACCTGAGATCTATTCGTTTAAGAAAAGAGAAAGACTGGCGGCGCAGGGTTTAGGCTAAAAAGAATCCTTTACGTTATGTAAAAACTGATGATAAGAAGGGGCTAAGTATTGCCGCTAAACAATCAGCGCACCGAGTTCCCCGGCTAAATTGATCAAAAATAAATCCCTCCGTCCGCACCAACTACTCCAGTAAGTCTCTGAAATCCCTGAAGCCTTTCCAGAACAGTGGTCAAAGTAGACAATGGGGTAGACACAAAAGCTTCCTCAATATACTTAACAAGAAAATCTTTTGGTGGGGAACTGGGTTATAATACTTAATTGAATCTGGAAAGTTATTAGCTCCTGACTCAGGCTGTGACCCGCTCCGGACGAGCCATCTTCTAAAGCTAACCACTTGAAAGACTTCTATAACTTCAGAGTCTTTGGAGCCAGTGGTGACCAAACAGTTGACTAAATTAATGAAAAATAGAATTTTTTTCTTGCTTGCTTTCGTGTTCAGTTTCGCAACTTCCATAGTTGAGGCTCTTGATGCGCATGTAGTCATGGTGCGCGCTGTGAGCGTTCCAGATGAGTGGACGCCGTTTCAGAAAACTGGTGGTTGGGATGGGGCTGTGAAAATAAAGGAATCTGAATTTGCCAAATATTATGAGATCGTGATCTGGGAAGGTATTAAAGCGATCCACTTATATGCATTTACTGATTATTATAATGAATATAGTAACCCTAACCGCGATCCTAACTGGGATGACTGGGAGTATCGCGAAACCTTTCTTGTTGAAAAGGTGGAGAATATCCCCGACGGGGGTACTCCTGAAGAAAATGGCGCCCGTAGTTTATATTTAAAAAACGCAATAGTTGGCTTTGTGGAAACTATTGCTGAGAAACATCCTCTTTCCGAGTACTCGTTTACTTACAATGGTCATGGCGCTCCAGGAGGGGCAACTTTTGAACTTCAAATTTCGCCTCAACATACTTATGACCTATTTAGGTCTTGGAAAAATTTGATTGGAAAAAATTTAGCCTTTGTAGATATGGGCGGTCCTTGCAATAAAGGAGGATTTTCTGACCTAGCAACTTTTTGCCCATTTACTGATTACTACATTGCAAGTGATTTGCCTAATGGTGGATACCAGGATGACAATTGGACATATGAAAAATACCTAGCTACTGATATTGATACGCAGTGGCACACTATTTTTGAGAACAGTGACTCAATGCTGGATGCGTTAAAAAAACGCATCGATTTAAAGCGGCAAAGTTATCTCGATGCAATAAATAACATGACCGAAAATAAAATAGAACAGGCTAACTATCTTTACTCGTGCCCCGCATTTAACACGTTTAACCCATTATATCTTCGACAGGTTGAAGAGTCTTTTGACCCAGCTGGCGATCGCGCCTCCATTTTTAGTTCGCTTTACTTTGGTGAAGATGGAACGAGCGGTGCACTACCAGAAAATCGCAATTGGGATCTGCGGCAATCGGTTGTTGCTTCAGGAAATCAGGAACTTATCGAGGCATTGGAAAATGTCATTCTTTATCAGGCAGACAATAGAGACTTTTTCGAATGGGAAGTGAATGCGTCCGGTTTAGCAACGCCCAATTCACTTTTTAGGTATGGAGACGCAATAGATCTAGATTTAAACAATGGGCTACCCGTACCTGGTGGATGGCCCTCACCTTATAATGGAATAACACCAGACTCATCTCTCGGACTAGCCTCTAATAATATAGGTGTTTTTAATACTACCGATTCAACAATCTATGCTTGTTTAAAAGTATTTACAAATGGGTTAGAAAGTTCGGCAAATGGTATTAGTGAGTTCGATATAGGGCTAGAGGTAGTATCCCTTTCAGAAGCGACAGTTCAAATAATTAAATACAGAGAGTTCAATGCCAACGGTGCAAGTAACGAAAATGGCGAGTCACCTCATTGTAGCGGTAAGTTTGAAACTACTACGGGGGTATATACGGACATTATGCAGACTGGAACGAGTGTTTTGGATACTACATGGAGTCTAATTGACCCCGCAAGTATGATTCTTAAGCTAGATGGCTATAAAGAATTAACTGCGAACTAGCAGACCCCCACCAAACTACTTTCCACCCAAATTATCTAAAAACTGTAGAGCCTCTGGTATATATCCAGGGAAGGGGGCATGGGCTTCTGCCCAGACCCTCCGCAATGAGTCTTTAAGAAACTATCAGGACTTTAAAGATCTCGAGAATAGATATCCAGGTAGTATGCACAGAGTATTTGGGCTGGCAAAGGCTGGCCTTAAATATGCAAATTGATGAAAAGCCCAAGGAAAGCAGACTCAAAGAAGTTCGCGCATGGCAGATTGGGAGCTAACTTGTCAGCACCCTTTCAGAGAATTTTTGCCAAATCATCAGGTGCTTTTTACGAGAAATTTACGGCCTTTATGATAAAAAATAAATTTGGAAAAATGACAAGTCTTCTAGACTGAAAATTACTACCCGCTGAAGAAAAAGCCAGGCTTCTCCTCTAATGAATTTGGTTGTGGTTTTCTTTCATCATAAATGATACAACCTATTTTTTATGATGAAAAAATTCTTATTAGGTATGGAACTAAGTGACCAAGTCTATTTTTAGTAAACGCTCTATCAAAGTGTTCTTATTGCTTCTGCTGTCGGGAATGTCTCAGGCAGAGCCAATTTGGTTCATGGTCGATGAGGCCGCGAATGAAAGTGAGCTGAGTTCGGCAGTTAAGCCTAATGACGCGATCACCCCCCTAGCGATAGAGATCACGCTAGCAACTCTTGCCACGCTTGATCGTAATAGTGAGGTTGTGCTCAGTATAGGTGGAGGTGTGGAGCTTAGCTTTGTGATAGAAAATGTCACTCACTATCCTAATGGAGATATTGGTTGGAGTGCGGCAGAGGAATCGAATGGATACCTCCAAACTTTTTCTATCACCGCTGGCGCAACCGATCTCGTTGCCTCTTTGATGACAGATAACAAGTCTTATGAAGTTGTAGCAAAACGGCAGACGCACCGCGACTCATACATCGGGTGGCTATACCGAGAGGCCTACAAGACCCCAAAACCGTTAAGTGAGAAGTCAGTAGCGTCCCGCGTCTCAGATCGGGCCTTCTTTCTTGAGAAACCAGAACCAGGGCTATCAGTTGTAATCTCTACGGATTTAGTCGACCGATATTATACTATTATTGGCCAAAGCTTGGCTTGGACCTTTACACTGAGCAACACGCTCGATCGCGTCACTACGGCGCTAACATTAAGCGTTGGCGGAAATTACGTCGACGCCGCTTACAAATTCGAGGGCGCCGGATTTAATGACAATTCAGAATTTTTCGATTTGCCTGATAACTGTGTTGTAAAGGCTTATCCCGACACAGATCCTTTCCGAATGATCGATGAAATCCTCTGCGAGATCGATCCTATCGCTTCCCAGTCTAGCCAAACCTTAACCCTCAAAAGTCGAATGAAGCCGGGGGTAACCCCCGATCAATTAGTTTTTGGTGAAGGCCTTTCATACCCATCAGCAACCTTGTTGGAGACGGAAACCGATGTTACTGCGTATGGGTCTTATAACGGCCATTACGCCGGCCCTATTCCGATATTAGATGTGCTGACTGACAGCGACTCAGACGGTCTAAGCGATTACAACGAGGGCCTCCTGGGCTCGGACCCTCTAGACGCCAGCTCCGATGCTACCCGCGATGTCATGATCGATATTGCTGTTCTGTATACATCTAACTTTGTAGAGCAAGTCGCTATTAATGCAGAGACAAAAATCAACAGCGCAATGACTATCGTCAATGAAATTTTTTCAGGCAGCAAGACTGGAATTCAATTCAATGTAGTCCATTATGAGCCACTCGATTATATAAATAACTGTATCGCTGATCGATGCGAAGTAGGTCAATCGTGGAACGACACTCAGACCGTTGTTGCAGAGTATGGGGTCCGCAACAAAAAAGAATGGCGCTTTAGCGAAAAAATTCGTTCACTGAAAGGGGCAGATTACGTATTGATTATGGACGGAGGCG
>ERZ651776.113-NODE-113-length-112714-cov-8.519048_pt1 | contig 112714 bp, 107 predicted proteins | sample MGYA00514761_ERZ651776 | MGnify/ENA metagenome assembly ERZ651776 | reverse complement strand
CTAAAGAAGTGGCTGTTTCTACTTCAACTACTGAAGTCTTAGACCGAACAGATGATCCAGTTAGAATGTATTTAAGAGAAATGGGGTCGGTCGAGCTTTTAAGTCGTGAGGGTGAAATAGCTATTGCGAAAAGGATTGAAGCCGGGCGAAACACCATGATTTCAGGATTGTGTGAAAGCCCATTAACATTTCAAGCGATTACTATTTGGAGAGATGAGTTATTAAGTGAAGATATTTTATTACGTGATGTAATAGATTTGGAAGCAACATTTGTAACAAGTGAGGGTGAAGAAGGTGGGCTAATAGTAACGCCAAGCGTACCTGAGCCTTCGGTTGTGAAAGGTACTAAAGCTGAAGATAAACAAGAGCTGGATGCTGATGGGGACATTATTCAATCTGACGATGAAGATGAAGATGAAGATGAAAAAGAAAACATGAGTCTTGCAGCAATGGAAGATGTATTGAAGCCTAGAGTATTGGAGACATTGGAATTAATAGCAAAAAATTATAATAGACTTTCAAAACTTCAAGATTTTCGTATTTCAGCAACACTAAACGAAGAAAAAAAGTTTTCAAAAAAACAAGAAACAACATATCAAAATTTAAGAGTGGAAATAATGGAATCTGTGAATTCTTTACACCTACATAATAATAGGATTGAGGCGCTTATAGATCAAATGTACGGAATTAATCGAAAAATAATGTCTATAGATAGTACTATGGTCAAGCTAGCTGACTTGGCTCGCATCAATCGTCGTGAATTTATAGATGAGTACCGAGGTTATGAATTGGACCCTGGCTGGGTAGAACGCATAACTCTGAAAACTGGTCGAGGTTGGACAGCACTAATCGAAAAAAGTTTAGAAAAAGTTGAAACTCTGAGATCAGAAATGGCTCAGGTTGGTCAATATGTTGGTGTCGATATCACAGAGTTTAGGAGACTTGTTCAACAAGTTCAAAAAGGTGAAAAAGAAGCAAGGCAGGCTAAAAAAGAGATGGTAGAGGCTAATCTGCGCTTGGTCATTTCGATAGCAAAAAAATATACTAACAGAGGTTTGCAGTTTTTAGACCTGATCCAAGAGGGAAATATAGGACTGATGAAGGCTGTGGATAAATTTGAATACCGAAGAGGTTACAAGTTCTCAACGTATGCAACTTGGTGGATTCGTCAGGCAATAACTAGATCTATAGCAGATCAAGCTCGTACCATAAGAATTCCAGTACACATGATTGAAACGATTAACAAACTTGTTCGGACAGGCAGACAAATGCTTCACGAAATTGGGAGAGAGCCGACACCAGAAGAGCTAGCTGCAAAGTTACAAATGCCTCTGGACAAAGTTCGTAAGGTTATGAAAATTGCTAAAGAGCCAATTTCATTAGAAACTCCGATTGGTGACGAAGAGGATAGTCAGCTTGGAGATTTTATTGAGGACAAAAATGCAGTTTTGCCATTGGACTCAGCAATTCAAGAAAATTTAAAAGAAACTACAACCCGTGTTTTAGCATCTCTCACGCCCCGTGAAGAGCGTGTTCTTAGGATGCGTTTTGGTATTGGGATGAATACAGACCATACATTGGAAGAGGTAGGGCAACAGTTCAGCGTGACTAGGGAAAGAATTCGGCAGATAGAAGCCAAAGCGCTTAGAAAATTAAAACATCCTAGTCGATCGAGAAAGATTCGTAGTTTTTTAGAGCAATAGTTTAAATTTATTTCAGAAGTTTAATATACTTCGGGCAGCTGAAGATTTTGATTTTTTAATTATTTAGTTATTAAATGTAAGCAAAGTCTGTACATATTATGGTTGATTAACTATATCTTATCAGACTGAATTATTCAGAGTGTGATGCTTAATAGTTAAAAGGGATACCAGATATGCGTTGCCCATTTTGTGGAAATATAGATACACAAGTTAAGGACTCACGTCCGGCAGAGGATCATGTGGCGATCAGAAGACGTAGATTTTGTCCTGCTTGTGGGGGCCGCTATACAACTTATGAGCGTGTTCAATTAAGAGACTTAGTAGTAATCAAATCTAATGGAAAGCGAGAGGACTTCGATCGAGATAAGTTAGAAAGGTCAATTAAAATTTCGTTGCAAAAGCGTGCAATAGAGAATGAACGCATGGACCAGATGATCTCTGGAATTGTTCGGCGTTTAGAAAGTCTTGGAGATAGTGACATCCCATCTAAAACTATAGGTGAAATAGTAATGGAAGCATTAGCTCGAATTGATACCGTAGCATATGTTCGATTTGCATCTGTCTATAAAAACTTCCAAGCAGCAGATGACTTTGAAGATTTCGTTTCGGAATTAAGGCCACCTGTCCTGACAGAAGATTAAATAATGGATGATGAATCTGACCAGCGTTGGATGTATTTAGCACTGTCTTTAGGGGCCAGAGGACTAGGGAATACTTGGCCTAACCCATCCGTTGGTTGTGTTATTATTTTAAATGATAAAGTAGTAGGCCGTGGTTTTACAGGAGTTGGAGGACGACCTCACGCCGAGATAGTTGCTTTAGCACAAGCAGGTAAGCTAGCAGAGAACTCAACAGTCTATGTAACATTGGAGCCTTGTGCTCATCATGGAGAAAGTGGGCCATGTGTTGAAGCCCTAATAAACGCAAAAGTAAAAAGAGTGGTAGTTTCCATAAAAGACCCAGACACCAGGGTATGTGGGAGAGGTATCAAAGCTTTGAAACAGGCAGGAATTTTAGTTAGTTTAGGAGTGTTGAGGAAGGAAGCATTTGAAGAAAATCGTGGGTTTATTAATAAAGTGTTACTCAAGAGGCCATTGGTAACTTTAAAAATAGCCTCTACTTTTGACGGTAAAATTGCTACTCATTCGGGTGAAAGCCAATGGATAACAGGCCCTGAATCTCGACGTAAAGTTCATGCAATGAGAGCTAAACACGATGCAATTTTGGTTGGCGGTGGAACTGCGCGTCAAGACCTTCCACTTTTAACAGTAAGAGGTTTAGGAATTAAGCATTCCCCTATTCGAATTTTAGTAAGTAATAACTTAAATTTACCTCAAAAAAGTCCTATAGCTGATTCCTGTAACAATTCTCCAATCTGGCTTATACACGGACCCGATCCTGATGCTGCGAGTAGAGAGTTTTGGTTGCATCGAAAAGCAAAACTTATAGAAGTCCCATTATTAAATAGAAATAACTTGGATTTAACAGTTGCTCTAAGAGTGCTTGCGCAAATGGGTATTACTAGAGTATTTTGTGAGGGTGGGGGTCAAATCGCGGCTTCATTAATACAAAATAATCTGGTTGACCGAGTTACAGGCTTTACAGGGGGAAAGATATTTGGAGCTTTAGGAGTTCCAGTTATAGGAGCTCTAAGTTCAAGACATTTAAAAGAAATGCCGACTTTAACCTCCGTTGAGGTTGAAAAGGTCGGTAATGATATTTTACATACTTGGACAGTTGTGCAAGAAAACACTATAATGGATAGTCTGTAAGTTTACTCAGATTAACTTTGATTTAAGGAAAAAAAATGTTTACCGGAATAGTTAGTGATATTGGAACTGTTTTAGAATTAGAACAAAGGGGAGATCTAAGAGTAAGAATAAGCTGTTCTTATCCTGAAGATAGCATAGATATCGGTTGTTCCATATGTTGTAATGGGATCTGTTTAACTGTGATTGAATGTGGTACATCTGGAAGTACGTATTTTGATGTTGAAGCTTCTTCTGAGAGTGTTTCCAAAACTAACATTAAAAAATGGAACCAAGGTACAAAGCTAAATTTAGAGCGCTCTTTACGATTAGGTGATGAGTTGGGGGGGCATATTGTATCGGGTCATGTTGACGGTTTAGCGAAGATTCTTAGCAAAGAGGATTGTGGTGACAGTACAAAAATTGTATTTGAAATTTCTGAAACCTTAGCGAAATTTTGTGCCTCAAAGGGGTCAGTTTGTCTAAACGGTACTTCTCTTACAATTAATGAGGTTTTTCGGGATAGATTTAGCATAAATTTGATCCCACATACGAAGTCAGAAACTAACTGGAAACTTTGTCAAATAAGTGACGAAGTAAATATTGAAATAGACACTCTAGCCCGTTATGTCTCTAGGTTAAAAGAGTATGATTAATTGTTTGAACTTTTCTTGCGCAAACACATACTAATAAATGGAGTCTAAATGTCTAAGTCTGGTCAGCAGTTAGTAATTTCATCAATTGAAGAAATTATAGATGACGCAAGAAATGGTAAAATGTTCATACTTGTTGATCATGAAGATCGTGAAAATGAAGGTGACTTAATAATACCTGCAGAAATGGCAACAGCTGAAACTGTAAATTTTATGGCAAAATATGGGCGTGGTCTTATTTGTCTTGCTTTGACGGGGGATCGGGTTGATCATTTAAACTTACCGCTAATGTCATCACATAACTCGTCTCGCCATGAGACTGCTTTTACGATTTCAATAGAAGCGCGGGAGGGTGTTACTACTGGGATTTCTGCTCAGGATAGAGCTCATACCATTTCAGTGGCAATCGATAAAAATCACTCATCCTCAGATATCGCGACCCCTGGGCATGTTTTTCCTCTTAGAGCAAAAGAGGGGGGCGTTTTAGTAAGAGCTGGACATACAGAGGCAGCAGTAGATATCTCAAGATTAGCTGGTTTAAATGAATCAGGAGTTATTTGTGAGATCATGAATGACGATGGAACTATGTCGCGATTGGCTGACTTAATTGGTTTCGCGAAACAGCACTGCTTACGTATTGGAACAATTAGTGACCTAATCTCATATCGAAGAAGGCATGATAATTTGGTTACTGAAACATCGAACAAGATGGTTTCCTCAGTTTATGGAGGGGATTGGAAAATGCGCACTTTTAAAGATGAAATTCAAGGAGGAATGCATGTAGTCCTTTCAAAAGGTACATTAGGAAAAGAGACTACAGTTCTCACTCGTATGCACGTGTTCAACCCTTTTGAGGATGCCCTGGGGATAAATGATGGGAACTCACCTGCATTATCAACTGCAATGAGAATAATTTCTCAGGAAGGAAGGGGTGTTGTAGTGTTACTTCGAGATATGAGCGCGACCCTTAGTGAATGTTCGGAACCCTCCTCTTCAACCCTAAGGGAGTATGGCTTGGGAGCACAGATTCTAGCAGAATTAGGTCTTGGATCCATTGAATTATTAACCAACTCACCTTCACCAAAAGTCGTTGGTTTGGATGCTTACGGTCTAAAAATTTCTGGAACTAGACCGTTAACCCATGAGGAATTAGATGATAACAGCTGAGAGTAACAAACAGAACTTTAATTTCTTAAACCCAGTAAAGATATTAATAGTGGTTTCTCCATATTATAAAAGCATAAGCGACGGTCTGATATCTGGAGCTATGAATGAATGTAAGAAGTATAATACTGATGTCCATACAATAGAGGTGCCTGGAGCACTTGAAATTCCCTTAGCTATTCGAATAGCTTTTAGAAAATCAAATTATGACGGATTTATTGCCTTAGGTTGTGTTATCAGAGGTGAAACCTCACACTATGACACTGTATGTTCAGATAGTTCTCGTGGCTTGATGTTATTAGGAATTCATGGGGCAAATATTGGTAATGGAATTTTAACAGTTGAGAATATGGCTCAGGCTGAAGAGAGGGCTGACCCAAAGAAATTGAATAAAGGTGGAGGAGCAGCTACTGCTACGTTAAGCTTAATTCACTTTGAGCGTACTATTATTGAAAAGGCCAATGATGTGGGATTCAAAACCAGTAAATTTCTGGTTGGTGATACAGAACTGGGTAAAGGAACATAGTGAATACGCAAATAAAAAAGGTAAATCAAAAATCAGCAGCTCGTTTCTACTCAGTACAAGCGTTATTCCAAATGGAACATTCGGGGCTTTCTATAGAGGTAGTGATTAGTGAATTTGAAGAGCATAGGATTGGTGCAGTCTACAACAATACTGAATTTGGGATATGTAACATATCACTGTTTAAGGATATTCTTAATTTAGCAGTTTTAGAACAAACTATGATTGATAAAGCAACTGATCGAGCGTTGGCTGCTAACTGGCCTATAGATAGAATAGACCCAACCTTAAGGGCGATATTTAGAGCGGCAGGGGCTGAAATGCTATTAGGAAAGACTCCTCCAAAAGTTACAATTGTTGAGTTTATTGATGTAGCTAATGCATTTTTGTCAGATAACAAAGGCTTACCACTGGTAAACGCAGTTTTAGACAAGATGTCGAGAGAACTTAGCAACCTCAAAACCGCAAGTTGTTAATAAGTCTTATCGCTAACATCCAATCAAATAAAAAGTAGCGGAACCACCAACAACCGTTGGAATAGCTAATTCCCGAGGACCTGGTTTTACAGGTGGGCACCAGATAATCGAACCAAGATCCGATCAGAGCCAGTTCCCTCGAATTTGCTTAAGGCCACTGGAATGTTGTTTCCAATTACGAGAAGGGTAGAACCGCTAAGATCCTCTTAAGATGTTTACTGTAAAGCCACAAGCGGCCGTTTTGGTATTTCAATTATTTATTTTTTTTCTTGTCCATACCTTTGGCTATAAGCGATGCAGCTTTAAGCTCCTCTGCGATTTCCAACGCTTCCTCAGGATCGAAGTCTAAAGGTATACTTATATTTTTTCCCTCTATATATATTCTGACCATACCTAGAGTGGTTGGACCAATAGATAAATTTGCTTCTACATTACTCTGGCTATTAATGCTCATATTCGTTCCTTGATTTATAAGATGATTAATCTTTTACTTTTAACAATCTTTAGTATCTAAAATAGGTGCTGGAACGATATAAGTATGTTAATCTGGACGACTTTACAATTGTAGGTCTTGCAATTTGTATAAAATATGGATTAGTCAGTTACTAGTGCCGCCTTAGCTCAGTTGGTTAGAGCGCCTGATTGTGGATCAGGAGGTCCCCCGTTCAAACCGGGGAGGTGGTACCAACTTAGATTATTAGTTTTTCCCCCCATTTATATTTATTTCGTTTTTGATTTTCCCTGTTTTGCTATCAAAGATTAGTATTTTGTCGTTTGATGTAGTTATGGCTATCCAATCAGATCCCTGAGAGTAAGAAATCGCTTTTGTACCTTTTGGTAGGGATATGTCCTGTGGTATTTTAAGTTTTGAAGGTTGTAATTTGATAACAAGAAGGGTTATCACAATTATTATCCCTGAGATCATTGTAAATGTCAGGGTAGTTACTAAAATACGAAGAAATCTTATATTGGAGGGATCTAATCCCGGTGTTTTACTCATGAATCAAGGCTCGCGTTCTATAGAAATTGAAATATTTGGTAATCGTATTACCCGCCTTGATAAAGCACTGGCAGCTTATGCACCAGTCTCTTTAAATTTGAGTAGATCTTATGCAACGCGTTTAATACATAATGGAGCTGTTAGCTTGAAGGGGGTTATTGTTACAGAAGCTGACTTCACGGTGTTGGATAAACAAATATGGAAAATAATAATCCCAGAAGCTACTACTTTAGAAACAGTAGCTCAAAATATACCATTAGATGTAGTTTTTGAAGACGAATACTTAATAATTGTAAACAAACCAGCTGGTATGGTCGTTCACCCTGCACCAGGGTCTCTCGATAAAACTTTGGTAAATGCTCTCTTACACCATTGTTCAGATACTCTTTCTGGTATTGGAGGGGAGCGTCGGCCTGGAATTGTCCATAGAATTGATAAGGATACATCGGGACTACTTGTAGTAGCAAAATCAGATATTGCTCACCATGGATTGGCAAAACAGTTTGAGAAACATAGTGTGACAAGAAAATACCTTGCTTTATGCCACGGAGTTCCCGATGCCGCTGATCCAAGGTTGCTCGGGATCCCAGGGGTGGGATTTGAATCTGGAAATATTCTTAAAATTGTGGGTAACCTTGCACGACATAAACATGAACGGCAGAGGCAAGCGGTAATTAAAAATGGAGGAAGGTACGCTGTAACACGAGCACGAGTCTTACAAAAGTTTGGCACTCCAGCGGCTTTATCGTTAATTGAGTGCTGGTTGGAGACAGGTCGCACTCATCAAATCAGAGTTCATATGACCTATGTTGGACATTCTTTGGTTGGAGACCCTGTTTACGGATCGAAGCGTAAAATGCCAAGGAAAGCATTTTCTGAAACGACACAAACCTCAATAAAATCGTTCCCTAGGCAGGCTTTGCATGCATCTGAACTAGGTTTTACACATCCAGTTAGTAATGAAAATATGCACTTCACTACCCCAGTGCCAGAAGATTTTTCTAATTTAATTGATAAATTGAACGTTAAAGCATAGCCATGCAGCTTCTAATTTTCTGATGCAGAAAATTTTCCTATTTACATTCTTAACTAAAATAATAGAAATCTTTTGTTATCCTTAGTACTTGAAAGAAACCTATTCAGTAAATATCTGTTAACTATAGTAAAGGATACAATGTACATGTCTAACTACTCGAATTTACCAGCTCCAACCCCTGATGGCGGTTTAAGTAGATACCTTCAACAGGTAAGGAAGTTTCCAATGTTGGAGCCAGAGGAGGAGTATATGCTGGCTAAGCGCTGGGTTGATCACGAAGATACCGATGCTGCACATCGGTTGGTGACGTCTCATTTAAGACTGGCCGCAAAAATAGCAATGGGTTACCGGGGTTATGGATTGCCTCAGTCTGAAGTGATTTCTGAGGCTAATGTTGGCCTTATGCAAGCGGTGAAAAAATTTGACCCAAATAAAGGTTTTCGACTTGCAACATATGCCATGTGGTGGATTCGTGCTTCAATTCAAGAATATGTCTTACGTTCTTGGAGTTTAGTAAAATTAGGTACGACAAGTGCTCAGAAAAAACTATTTTTCAACTTAAGGAAGGCAAAAAATAGAATAGGAGCGTTTGAAGAGGGAGATTTACGACCTGAGAATAGAAAACGAATAGCCTCAGAACTAAATGTAAAAGAAACTGAGGTTGATTCCATGAACCGTAGAATGTCTGGGGTTGATGCGTCACTTAATGCCGTTATTTCTGTTGACGGTGATGGTTCAACTCAATGGCAAGACTGGCTTGAAGATGAAAATGCTGATCAAGCTACTGAATATGAAGAGAAGGAAGAGTTTGATAGCAGAAGAGAGCTTCTGGTGTCTGCCATGGAGATTTTGAATGATAGAGAAAAAGACATCCTCACTAGGCGGCGATTGACCGAAACTATTGCAACACTGGAAGAGTTAAGTTTACATTATAAAGTTAGCAGAGAAAGAATTCGTCAGTTAGAAGTTCGTGCATTCGAAAAACTACAATCTCGAATGCAAGCGTTGGCCGAAGAAAAAGGAATGATTTAACAGTTATAGCCCTATTATTAAAAACCTATAGGTCATCTAGGCTTTCGAGCTCATCAATCATATTTGAAATTAAGTTTAAACCCAACTCCCAAAACTTCGGGTCAGAGGCGTCAAGTCCAAAAGGTTTAAGAAGCTCTGTGTGATGTTGAGAGCCTCCAGCTTTTAGCATATCTATGTATTTTTGTTTAAAATCTGGACATCCAGCCTCATAAGCTGAGTATAGAGCATTCACCAAACCATCACCAAAAGCATATGCATAAACATAAAATGGTGAGTGTACAAAATGTGGGATATAGGCCCAAAAGGTTTCATAACCCTCCATAAATTCAAAAGCTGGTCCAAGGCTGGACCCTTGAATTGACATCCATAGTTTGTTGATATCATCAGAAGATAATTCACCTTTTGACCTCGCCTCATGCAATTTACATTCAAAGTCATAAAAAGCTATTTGTCTTACGACTGTATTAATTTGATCTTCTATTTTTCCAGCAAGAAGGATACGTTTTTGTTTCTTTGAGGTGGCACTTTTAAGTACTTTCTTAAATGTCAACATTTCGCCAAATACAGATGCTGTTTCGGCTAGTGTTAAGGGCGTCGACGAAAGTAACTCACCTTGGCTTGCAGCAAGAACTTGATGTACACCATGCCCAAGTTCGTGAGCGAGGGTCATCACATCTCGAGGTTTACCGAGGTAGTTAAGCATTACATATGGATGGACATTTGTTACTGTTGGATGAGCAAATGCTCCAGGTGCTTTACCAGGTTTAACTGCTGCATCTATCCAGTTCTTTTCAAAAAATACTTTTGCAATATCGGATATCTCAGGAGAAAAGTCTGCATATGCGTCAAGTACTGTACTTTTTGCAACTGGCCAAGTCACTAATGGGCTGTCCTCTTGTGGAAGGGGAGCATTCCGATCCCAAACTTGAAGTTTTTCCAACTTAAGCCACTTACGTTTAATTTCGTAATACCTATGACTAATCTTGGGGTAGGCATTTACCACAGCATCTCGAAGAGCTTGTACTACTTCTGGTTCAACATGATTGGAAAGGTGACGACCATATTGCGGCGTTGGCATCTTACGCCACTTATCTTGAATTGATTTTTCTTTTGCGAGTGTATTATGAATTCGCGTAAAAATTTTGATATTTTTTTTAAAAACTTTTGCCAGCTCTAGTGAAGCAGATTTTCTTTTCTCTCTATCAGTATCAGTAAGTAAATTTAACGTAGACTCTATTCCCATAGTCTCATTTGAAACTTTAAACTCTAAGCCTGAGATAGTTTCATCAAATAACCTGTTCCAAGAAGATGAGCCAACTGTTGAGAGGTCGTGAATATAATGCTCTAATTGTTCTGATAGTTGATGCGGACGCATTGTTCTAAGCCTATCAAATATTGGTTTATACCGGTTTAACTTTTTATTTGTATTAAAAAGCCTATTTAATTTAACTTCATCAAGCTTATTTATTTCCAATGAGAAAAAAATTAAATGAGAGGTTATATTTGTAAGACTATCTTGTTTATCAATTAGAAACTTACTCCTAGTTTCATTTGTTGTTTCTTGATAGTGTCGTAGACCTGCATATGACATTATTCGTCCTGAAACTTGCTCAATGGTTTCATATCTTGTTATGCAGTTGAGCATACCCTTATCGTCCAACGTAGATAAATTTGTTTCATAATCAGCAGCAAAGTTTTTACACTCAGTCTTCAACCAATTAACGTCATTCGTTATTTCTGTACATTCAGGGCTAGAGTATAAGTCGCTCAGATCCCAGTCAGGTAACCCTGCCAGAGCACCACTTTGTTCAGCCTTATTAAGTAGTAAGTCATTTGTTAAGCATTTTAAAAAAACAGCCATTTATATTACCTCGTAAATATATAAACTTATAAAATTTTAATTGTTTTAGGTCTTTATGTCTGAGATGTGTTGAAGGCCTAATTGTCCCATATTAGAAATTAAGTCTTTTGTTAAAATATCAATCAGATGATTGGGACCTCTTGTTCCCATAGCACCTAAAGAGTAATGCCAAGCTCCCCCCATCATTACAAAATCTGCGCCTAATGATAGGGCTCTTAAGATATCTAGGCCTCCTTCTATTCCGCTATCAAAAATGATTGGTAGCTTGGTAACTTCCTTTATTTTTGGCAAAACCTCTATTGAAGAGAAAGTACCGTCGAATTGGCGCCCAGCATGGTTTGAGACCCATATAGCATTAACACCTTCTTGCTCTAAACTCCTTGCATCTTCTGCTCTCATTATCCCTTTAACTACTAAATTCCCTTTCCATTTCTTCCTTAGGTTCCTTAAATAATTTATGTCTGGCGATGTTCTCAATAAGTATCCAATATGCGCTGTAGAAGAGAGAGACTTTCTTTCGTTAGAATAACTTTGCATTAGCTTCATTTTTGGTATTCCACTTCTAAGAGTGTTAGCCAACCAAACTGGTTTTTTAATCGCTTGCAAACCTAGGCGCCCTGTAAGCCTGGGTGGGTGAGTTAATCCACCACGTATCTGCTTTTCTCTTCTTGATGCATCGGGAACATCGACAGTTAAAACTAGAGTCGTAAATCCTGAATCTTTTACCCTTTTTAATATATCATCTAGTATTTCAGTTTCTCGAGGTGGATATAATTGAAACCAAGCATTTTTATCAATATGGGTAGCCAGGTCCTCTGGAGTTTGGCTCGCAACCGTTGAAAGTGTGTAGGGTATATTATGTCTTGCTGCCGTTCCTGCCAAAATTTTTTCAGCATTAGGCCAAATTAAACCAGACATTCCAACAGGTGCAACACCAAAAGGTAAATTGTATTCGTGATTTAATATAGTAGTTTTAAGGTTTGGGTTTATATCCCCGTGGAGTATTGATGGATAAAACATTATTTCATCAAGTTTGATTCTGTTTCTTTTTCGTGTGTGTTCTAACCCTGTTCCACTATCTAAATATTCCCATACAAAATGTGGAATTCTCTTTTGTGCTCTTTTTTTAAGATCTGATACGGCAGGAAATTTTGAATGATAGTCCATAGGCTCTTTTTCCCTTATTTATTTAAAAAGTCCAGAAAAATAATAGGAACAAAATAAGAACGGGCTTTAACTTAAGGTTTTATCCCTGTATTAGATCAATATAACATAAAAAGAGGAATTAAGATATTGCGTAAAGACCAGAATCTCTTAGAGCCTCTACTGCCGCCGTATATTAGAGAACTTAATGAGCCTCAACAAGAAGCAGTCTTGAGCTTAATAGGGCCAGTTTTAATGCTTGCTGGGGCAGGCACGGGTAAAACCAAAGCATTGACCGCCAGATTTGTGCATTTGTTAAAAACTGGTAGTGCTCACCCTAATGAGATTTTTGCAGTTACCTTTACTAATAAAGCTGCATTTGAAATGAAAAATAGAGTTGGTGACTTATTAGGCCGGAATGTGGAAGGCTTTAAGTGGTTGGGAACCTTCCATTCAGTATGTGCTCGTTTCCTACGTAAACATGCGGAACTTGCAGGTTTAGAGCCAAATTTTACTATTTTAGATACTGATGATCAGTTAAGGATTTTCAAACAACTGATTCAAGCTGAAAATATTGATGAAAAAAATTGGCCAGCTCGCTTATTAGCCTCAACCATAGATAATTGGAAGAATAGAGCATTTACGCCCGAAAACTTACCGATGTCTGAAAACGATAAGTATGATGGTCTAGGACGATCTTTATACGCCCAGTATCAAGATCGTTTAACGAGACTCAATGCTTGTGATTTTGGAGATTTATTACTTAAGGTCGTAACCTTACTACAAGCGAATAAAGACTTACTTCAAAGGTATCAGAAACTATTTAAATATATCTTAGTTGATGAGTATCAGGATACTAACGTGGTTCAGTACTTACTCTTGAGACTGCTGGCTGCAGGACACCAAAATATCTGTTGTGTTGGGGATGATGACCAATCTATCTACGGTTGGCGTGGAGCAGAAGTAGGAAATATTTTGCGGTTTGAGAGTGATTTTAAAAATGCAAAAATAATTCGTTTAGAGCAAAACTATAGATCAACTGAATACATTTTGGCAGCCGCAACTGGAGTGATAAGTGCAAATAAAAATCGTTTAGGTAAAACATTATGGACAAGCTCTAAGGGAGGGGAACGCGTTCGATTGATAGGTCACTGGGATGGAGGTGAAGAGGCTATTTGGATCAGTGATGAAATTGAGGCAATGCAAGTAGGCACTAGGGGTCTAAGGAAATATAATTTAAGTGAAGTGTCAATTTTGGTTAGGGCATCTCATCAAATGAGAGCGTTTGAAGATAGGTTTTTAAAGACAGGTTTGCCTTATAGGGTAATTGGAGGTCCTCGATTTTATGAGCGATTAGAAGTTAGAGATGCCATCGCCTATTTCAGGTTATTAGTATCTTCGAGAGATGATCTTGCCTTTGACAGAATTATTAATACTCCCAAAAGGGGTTTGGGTGATAGTGCTCAACAGAAAATTCGAGAAAACTCACGGGTAGCTGACAAATCTCTACTAGATGGAGCAAGAGAATGCTTGTTATCAAATAAAATATCAGGAAAGGGTGCAACCCAGTTAAGGCTACTTTTAGATACCCTGGATAGATTGCGTAAGATGTACATTCAAGGGACAATTTCTCATATCGAAATGGCTGAACAAATATTAGAGGAGTCAGGTTACACGAGAATGTGGATGAGTTTACAGGATAAGACACCAGATGCTGGTGGTAGGTTAGAGAATTTGAAAGAGTTAATAAAGGGGTTGGAAGAATTTGAGAATATGGAGGGTTTTCTTGAGCATATAGCTTTGGTTATGGAAAATAGTACGGACAATGAAGTTGAAAAAGTTAGCATAATGACCCTACATGCTGCTAAAGGGTTAGAGTTTCCTGCTGTCTTTCTACCTGGTTGGGAGGATGGATTGTTCCCTTCGCAACGTTCAATGGATGAAAGTGGTGTGAAAGGCTTGGAAGAAGAGAGAAGGCTTGCATACGTTGGTATCACTCGAGCAGAGGAGCTTTGTACCATTTCATTTGTTGGTAGCCGGCAGGTTTACGGGCAGTGGCAGTCAGCTATTCCTTCACGATTTATTGATAATATCCCAGTAGAGTATATCGAGAACTTAACTTTACCAGGCCTATACGGTTATCAGTTGGATGAGAGGATTAATCAAGACATTGATAACGCTGCTACTTTGTCTGATGACATTCAATCACGAGCGGCGATGGCTGATGTGTATCAATCTCCAGGGTGGAGGAGGCTTCAAAACTCTAAAAAAACCCATAAAGATCCTAAAGTTGAAATTAAGAGTTCTATAACAGATGCAGAGATACTTAGTGGGAGATTTTTGGTGGATGATAAGGTTTTTCACCAAAAATTTGGTTATGGAGTTATCCTAGCTTTAGACGGTGGAAATGCTGATGTGTTTTTTGAAAAAGCCGGAGAAAAAAAATTAAGAGCCCCGATTGAGAAATATTTAATTTTGGCAGATTCTCTAGATGAGTTATAAAAATTTTTGTGGCGGTGCAGGGAGGAATGCACCGCCACCTTAAAAACCAGAAAACATAAGGGAGGAATAATGTCGTCTATAGCTTTAATAAAATCACTATAGTTTTTTGAGGTTATGTAGACAATAATTATTAAAGCATTTCTGATATGCAAAAAACACATATCAATTACCACAACTTGTGCTAAAGAACTTTTATTTGGAGTAAAATTAATGAATTCATTGCAAAACAAAGTCTTGGACTGTTTGTCTTCTATTGAGGTTCCTGGAGGATCTAATTTAATTTCTAGAGATTTAATACGAGCTTTAGAAATTAAAGATGGAGTTGTACGTTTTGTGATTGAGATAGATAACTCTGAAGCTGAGCTATTTAATCCTATCGTTAAAAATACCCAAAGGGTTTTAGAAGCAATTGATGGTGTTTCCAAGGCATCTATAGTTTTGACATCTCAACGAGACGTAAGTGAGACAAGTTCGAATTCTCGACCTCCAGATTTAAAAATTGGCAAACATCCTGATCAAAGAGTGGAATCCATGAAGCCAGATAGTATACGACACATTATAGCAGTTGGTTCTGGAAAAGGAGGTGTTGGAAAATCCACTGTATCAGTAAATCTAGCAGTTTCCCTTGCTAAAAAAGGTGTGCGAGTTGGTTTGCTGGATGCGGATATTTATGGTCCGTCACAACCCAAAATGCTTGGGTTGACTGGAAGACCAGACTCTCCAGATGGAAAAACTATTATTCCTTTATCGGCATTTGGAGTTGTTGTAATGTCTATTGGTTTTATGGTTGACCCCTCTAAGGCGATAGTTTGGCGTGGGCCCATGTTACAGGGAGCTCTTCAGCAGATGTTAGGTCAGGTTCAGTGGGGGGATTTGGATGTGCTAATAGTTGATCTTCCTCCTGGAACTGGGGATGTTCAGCTTAGCCTTTGCCAAAAAGCAGAACTTAGTGGAGCAATCATAGTTTCCACACCGCAAGATGTGTCATTGATAGATGCCAAAAAGGCTATTGATATGCTTAATGGTCTCAAGGTGCCAGTGCTTGGGTTAATAGAAAACATGTCCAATTATATTTGTCCAAAGTGCGGGCATGAGGCAGAAATTTTTGGACATGGGGGTGTGCGTGCAGAAGCATCTAAAATGGGGTTACCGTTTTGGGGGGAAATTCCTTTAGATCTGGAAATTAGATTGTCTGGAGATGCCGGAAAGCCAGTTGCTACTGGAGATGGATCAACTTCTGATCCGTACGCCTCGATTGCACAGAAGCTTATTGACAGCGTCATTTCAAATTAACGTAATAGTTAAGTTGATTTAAGTTTTAAATTATATGAACGAATCATAAAGGTTTTTTTTATAAATCTTAAAATTTTGTCTTATTTAGAAATTTTTTCTAATCTTGGTAATTATTTAGGAAATTTATATTACTAAATATAGATGTGTTTTTATATATAGGCACAATATATAGATATATTAGTTAATTAAATTTTTTTTTACTTAAAATGGGATAGATTCCCATAAAGTGGTATTGATTTCCGTCTAATCCCGTGTATATTTAACTCACGATAAACGAGGGTTAAATAAAATAGGGGCATCTAAGAACCCCAATAGGCGACCATAAAGGTTTCATACAGGCTCCCATTTTATCGTGAACTAGTTTGAACCTGCGCAAGCAGACATCCCCCCAGGTGGTGCGGGTCAAACACCTCCAAAAGAGGAATTCAGCGGATTGGGTTATGGCAGTGACCCAACCGCTGTTTCTTTAGCGTATCGGATAAAGGAGCTTACTAGATTTGACAGATAGATTTAGAGGCGAAGGGATACATAAGGTCGATGGGAAAGGCCGCGTATCGATTCCAGTACTCTTTCGACGAGTTCTTGAGTCTGGTGATCCGGATTGGACGGAAGGTCTAAATCCAAATGCTGTGATAGTATATGGAGGCATAACCCAAAAATATTTGGAAGTGTATACTCAGAAAGCTATTAATGAGGTTGACTCAAAAATCTCTCATTTACCGCGAGGTTCAAAGGAACGTCGTGCCTTGGAGCATATTTTTAATGGGCAAGCTCTTCCGACTCAACCTGACGAATCTGGACGATTGGTGATACCTCTACGCTTACGAGAGAAAGTTGGAATTACTAACGAAGCACATTTTTCTGCAACCGGAGACACATTCCAAATTTGGTCACCTGAATCATCTTATGAGCAAGCTAAGTCAATTGAGAACTGGTTAACAGAGCAAGGTAATGATTTTGATCCTCTAGTTTTATTAAGTTCGGGTTCCAATAAAGATATTAAAGAAAAAATGGATTAAGAAATGGAAAGTATGGCCTGCAATTCCAATCAAAAGGCACAGCATACTCCGGTTCTGATTAATACTATTGTGAACAACATCCAACCACAAGGAACTTGGATAGATGGGACTTTTGGTGCTGGGGGCTATAGCCGTGCCTTACTGGAAAGTGGGGCCGTAAAGGTTTTTGGGATCGATAAAGACCCCAATGTAATTAAGCTTTCGCAGGATTTGTCCGAAGAGTTTTCGGGACGGTTTTCTTTTTTTTTAGGAAAATTTTCTAAAGTTGAAGAATTTGTAGATAAGGCCATTGTAGATGGCGTCATTTTTGATCTTGGGGTCTCATCCATGCAATTAGATCAGGCCAAACGTGGATTTTCGTTTAGACATGATGGGCCACTAGATATGCGTATGGGCGAAGGGGGTCTTTCTGCGGCGGATATAGTAAATAGTTTTGAAGAAGAAGAGATCGCTGATATTCTTTTTCAATATGGAGAAGAAAAATCTTCAAGGTTGATTGCAAAAAAAATAGTTTCAGCGCGACCAATAACGTCCACTCTAAGTTTATCAACTATAATACATGGTTGCTTTAATAATCGAACTGATACTAAGACTCATCCAGCGACAAAATCATTCCAGGCCTTACGCATTGCAGTAAATGATGAGTTAGCCGAGCTCGTTCGTGGATTAGAGGCTGCTGAACGGATACTGAAGCCGGGTGGAGAGCTAGTGGTTGTTACCTTTCACTCATTAGAGGACCGAATTGTAAAGAAGTTTCTTCGTTCTAGGTCAATTGGTAAAGGAAATGCTAATAGACATTCCCCCACATCTGAAAATGTTTCTCCAAGCTTTATACTGAAGAGCTCTAAACCTTATTTAGTAAAAGATAACGAACGACAGTCCAACCCTCGATCACGCTCTGCAAAACTTAGAATAGCTATACGATCGGACGCAGACCCATTCTCTCCCCAAAGAAAAAAATTAGGTCTCCCAAAGTTAGCTATGAAAAGTTTAACATTATGAGGTTAATATTTTATAGTTTCTCACTTATTTTGGTTATGTCCCTTGCTTATTTAGCAAATCTAGAGAGTGTAAAAACAAAGGCTACAATGCATAGTGCGAATCTTTTACGAACAGAAGTAGATGAATTAAAAGAGGAATTAAATATTTTAAATGCAGAATGGGCCTTATTGAATCGTCCAGATAGATTAACTGACTTAGTTAAGTGGCATTATAGGGAGCTAAAGTTAATGCCAATTTCTATAAAGAATTTCAAATCAATTAAATCTGTAGAACTTTCCAAACCTTCAAACAGAAAGGAATAATAATGTCAAAATTTGAATTATTTGTTCTGACTGGAGAAGATGGATGATTCGAGTTCCTTTACGTCCTTTGGCACATATTCTAGCAGTTAGAAGTTCTGGAGGTAATCCCGATGATATTGAAAAACAGAATGTTAACCAACGATATATTGCCTATACTGACTTGACTCAAAAACGAGCTGAAAGACGGCTATTTTTTGTAGGTATAATGTTTTTAATAAGCTTTGTATTAGTTTGTGCTAGAATGACTGTTTTGGCCTCCTCTGAGGTATCTTCTGTATTAACTGAGGTTAGTCCCTCAAATCTTATATCGCAGAGATCAAACATACTTGATCGAAATGGCAATATTCTAGCAACCAATTTACCTACATTCGCCTTGTATGCGAGGCCTCAAGTTATGATTCGACCACAGCTTGCAGTAAAAAAATTAATTAAGATTTTTCCAGATTTAAATGCAAAGAAGATGTTAATTGATTTCACTGGACAGAAGACTTTTCTCTGGGTGAAAGATAAACTAAGCCCAGAGCAACGGCAGGCTGTGCACGAGATTGGCGAACCAGGTTTAATGTACGGACCAAGAGAGATGCGACTTTATCCTAATGGAAGATTTGCAAGCCATGTATTAGGAGGCACAAGATTTAACAACCAGAGTGCAACAAATGCGGATATGGTTGGTAACGCGGGTGTGGAAGCAACATTTAATAACTATTTAAGCGATAGGGCTGACGAGGGGAAAGCACTTCAGCTAAGTTTAGATTTAAGTGTACAGGCTGCTGTCGAAAATATTTTAGGTGGATCAATGAATATAATGCGGGCAAAAGGGGCCACCAGCATTGTTTTAGATGTTATAACCGGTGAAATAATCACGATGGTCTCATTACCTGACTTTGATCCAAATAATCGACAAATAGAGTTTGCAGGTGATAACGCTAATAATAACCCCTTATTTAATAGGGCAGTACAAGGTGTTTATGAGTTAGGATCCACCTATAAAGTCTTCACAGTAGCAAAGGCTCTTGATTTAGGTTTGGTTGATCCAGAAACAGAAATAGACGTTTTTAGGAAAACCAATATTTTAGGTACCGAGGTTCGTGACGACCATTATAAAGTTCCAAAACTTAGCGTAACTGATATACTTACTGAGTCGTCGAATGTAGGGACAGCTACTCTAGCAGCTAAAATAGGAAAAAATAATCAAATAAGTATGTTGAAGGATCTAGGCCTTTTCCACCCAACTGAGGTGGAGTTAATAGAAGCAAAGGGCATAACGCCTTTAAAGCCAAAAAAATGGATTGATAGTTCTACTGTTACAATCTCATATGGTTACGGTCTGTCCATGAGTCCATTACATTTGGCAGTCGCTTACGCCACACTGATAAATGGAGGGTTTAAGGTTACTCCTACAATTTTAAAACAAGATAATAAAGACCTAGGTCGTAGGGTTATATCAGCAGAAACTTCTAATCAGTTAAGAAAAATTCTTAGGAGCGTAGTTCAACGAGGAACTGCAACACTTGGTAATGTAGAAGGATATGAAGTTGGTGGTAAGACAGGGACAGCAAACAAACAAAAAGTTGGAGCCAGAGGTTATGACAATGACCGGGTAGTTTCAACTTTTGTATCTTTTTTCCCCGTTAAGAGTCCAAGATATGTTCTACTTGTATCTTTCGATGAACCTTCATACAGGGGAGGAAAAGAAAAAAATGAAAGAAGTGCAGGGTGGACCGCTGTCCCAGTGGCCGCTGAAATAATAAAACGTATTGCCCCTTTACTGAACTTACGGCCTAGCTTTGACACCGATCAAGTGGTGCAATTAGATAGATAAAACTCACTTATGAAAATTAAATGTCTAGATGGTGATTGAAAATAAAAAGAAACTAAGTGAATTGGGATTTATTTCCTCCCAAAGTGCTGATTTAGAGGTTTTAGGATTGTCTTCGGATAGCCGGACAGTAAAAAAAGGATATCTCTTTGCAGCTTTGCCTGGTTTGAACTTTCACGGAGCTGAATATTTACAAGAAGCAATCTTGAAGGGTGCTAGTGTCATTTTAACAGATGCGGTTGGAGAAGTGTTATCTCAAAAATATTTAAAAGGAACCTCGGTAGAGTTAATTGTCACTCAAGATCCTAGGCATGATTTTGCTTGCTGTGCCTCTCTTTGGTTTAGATTTCAGCCTGAAGTGTTAGTCGCAATAACTGGTACAAACGGTAAGACTAGTGTGGCAAACTTTACTCGTCAGATTTGGGAACTTCTTGGGTGTAAAGCTGCGAATCTGGGAACAAATGGTGTTGAGGGAGCTGCAAATTTCTCCTTAAATCATACCACTCCAGATCCATTGTGCTTACATCGGATACTTTCTGAGTTAGTAGCCATTGGAGTGACTCATTCGAGTATGGAGGCGTCGTCTCATGGGTTATCTCAAAAGAGACTGGATGGTACAAATTTATTAGCTGCAGCGTTTACAAACCTTTCACATGATCATCTTGATTATCACGAGACTTTAGAAAATTATTTTTGTTCCAAAAAAAGTTTATTTTGTCGTATTTTGTCTTCTGAAGGAACCTCTGTTGTAAATATTGATAGTGTTTGGGGGAAAAAAATAAGGTCAATTTCAGAAAGCCGAGGGGTTCATGTCCTCACTATCGGAACTGATCCATCTTCAGATCTAAGGATACTCAATCAAAGTTTTTATAATGATGGACAAGAGTTAAGGTTCTCATATAAAAATAAGGTAGTTCAACTGAAGCTTAATCTTATCGGTGGGTTTCAGGCAAGCAATATCCTTCTTGCAGCGGGCCTGGCAATTGCAACAGGAAGTTTACCCGCCGACGTGTTTGCCGTTATTCCACTAATTAAAACAGTTAAGGGTAGGATGCAACTTGTTGCGACTCTATCAAATGGTGCATCTGTTTATGTAGATTTTGCACATACTCCAGATGCCATTGAGACGGCGATTAAATCGATACGTCCACACATTTTAGGTCGTGTGAGTATAGTTTTTGGTGCAGGAGGAAATCGAGATAAGGAAAAAAGGAAAATGATGGGTATGGTGGCGCACAAGTGGGCAGATTCTGTATATTTAACGGATGATAACCCTCGTGATGAGGATCCAGCGACAATTAGATCAATGATTAGATTGGGAGCACCAAATGCCATAGAAATTCCAGACCGTGCTGAGGCAATATTAATAGCAATATCAAATCTTCAGGCTGGAGATGTCCTTCTAATTTCTGGTAAGGGGCATGAGACTGGTCAAGTTATCGGTGATACTGTCTTTCCTTTTGATGATATTGAACAGGCAAGCATAGCCGCAACTGCCTTAGAGAGGATTATTTAAGGTGTTATGGAATTCTAAAGAACTAGAAGTAATTACTGGAGGGCATTCAATAAAACCTTTTACGGTCAATGGAGTATCTATAGATACAAGGACATTACAGCCAAACGACTTATTTGTTGCATTAACTGTAAAAAGAGATGGGCATGATTTTGTTTTAGAAGCACTAAAAAAGGGCGCCAGTGGTGTTTTAGTTAGTAAAATTCCTGAAGGAGTGTCTTCGGAGTGTCCATTACTTCTTGTGAATGAAGTGAAACGGGCTTTAGATTTAATAGGTATCGCGAGCCGAGCGAGGAGTCATGCAAAGATTGTGGCTATTACTGGGTCTGTTGGAAAAACCTCTACTAAGGAAATGCTTAAGAAATCACTTTCAAAACACTGTTTGGTACATGTTTCTAAAAAAAGTTATAATAATCAGTGGGGCGTTCCATTAAGTTTGGCGAATATGCCAGAGAATACCGAAGTTGCAGTTTTTGAAATAGGTATGAACAGTCCAGGTGAAATCTTGCCTTTGACTCGAATGATAAGGCCGCATTTGGCCATAATTACTGCAGTAACTACGGCCCATTTAGAATCCTTTTGTTCTGTGGATGAAATTGCGAAGGAAAAAGCTAGTATTCTGGAAGGCTTGGAAGAAAATGGTCTTGGCATTGTTAACTGTGATTTTGAGAGCTTAGACAAAGCATTGTCTTTGTATTCTTCGGTTAAGTTAATCACATTTGGTAAATTTGTAGAAGCTGACTGGAGGTTATCTAACATAAAGTTTTCCAATACTAATATGATATGCTCTTTAACTAGTAATATATATGATTTTGATTTCAAAATTAATACATTAGGTGAACACCACGCTATCAACGCAACTGCTACTCTATGTACCGTACACGCAATTGGTGCAGATCTATCGGGTGCTATTTTAGGGTTAGAAAACTGGAAACCTTTCAAAGGGCGTGGAGAAAGATCTTTGATAAACTGGAAACTTGATAGAGATCAATCTGACTTAGAGCTAATAGATGAATCTTATAACGCAAGTCCAGCATCAGTAGAGGCTAGTTTGTATACTTTAGCTATTTCAAAGCCTCCAGCTATTCACGGGAGAAGAGTGGCTATATTAGGTGATATGTTAGAGTTAGGGCAGACTGAAAAATCTTTACATGAAGAAATAGTTAAACATCCATCGCTTAAGGATATAAATGTAGTTCACTGCGTTGGGGAGTTAATGAATTCCCTTTTTCAAAATTTACCACCTGGTAAGCGTGGTTTATTGACATTAACAGCTGCGGATTTTCTTACCAATCTAACAGGGGTACTAAAGCCAGGAGATGTGGTTATGGTTAAAGGGTCACTGTCAATGAAAATGAACCTGATAGTTGACGCTATTAAGGAATTAGGTCAAGTCGTAGAACTAATAGATGAGGAGAGTATCTAGATGTTTTACTGGTTAACAGTTTTTTCTGATGGTGGAGATTTCTTTAATTTATTTAGGTATATAACCTTCCGAGCGGGAGGTGCATTTTTTACAGCATTACTTTTTGGATTTATATTTGGTAGGCCATTAATAAATTTCTTAAAGCGGAAGCAAATCAATGGTCAGCCGATTAGAGCTGATGGCCCAGAGAGTCATATACTGACTAAAGCGGGCACTCCAACTATGGGAGGATTGCTTATTTTAGGCGCTTTACTAACCTCTACACTTTTATGGTCACGTTTGGATAACGGGTTCGTTTGGATTGTCCTTTTTGTGACGATTGGTTTTGGATTGATTGGCTTTGCTGATGATTATGCAAAGGTTTCCTTAAAATCTCATAAGGGAGTTCCCGGTAAAGTAAGGATTTTTTCTGGGATAATAATCTCTGTTATTGCGGCGCTCTTAGCCTCTAGACTGCATCCTGACCCGTTAACTAATCAATTGGCCTTACCCTTTTTAAAAAATGCGCTTATAAATCTTGGACCATTTTTTATCCTATTTGGGGCATTTGTTATTCTTGGAGCTGCAAACTCTGTTAACTTAACAGATGGTTTGGACGGTTTAGCAATTATGCCCGTTATGATAGCCGCGGCTGCACTAGGCATAATATCCTATGCTGTGGGGAGGGTTGACTTCACTCAGTACCTTGATGTCCATTATGTGCCTGGAACATCAGAGTTATTAGTTTTCTCTGCGGGCCTTATTGGCGGTGGGTTGGGTTTCTTATGGTACAATGCTCCGCCAGCTGCCGTTTTTATGGGGGATACAGGTTCACTATCACTAGGGGGTGCGTTGGGGGCTATAGCGGTATTAACAAAACACGAACTAGTTATGGGAATAATTGGTGGTTTGTTCGTGGTGGAAGCTTTAAGTGTCATTATTCAGGTTTTATATTTTAAACTAACCGGGCGTCGTGTCTTCCTTATGGCACCTATTCATCATCATTTTGAAAAAAAAGGGTGGGCAGAGCCACAAATTGTCATTCGATTCTGGATTATTGCGCTGATCCTTGCGATGATTGGTCTTGCAACACTTAAAGTTAGATGATTGTCTCAGAAATCTATACTAATCAGTCGATTGTGATTTTAGGACTAGGCAGATCTGGGATTGCACTTGCAGAAGCTTTAACCCAAAGTGGAGCCAAAGTTTTGGTCTGGGATGATAACCCTGATGTATTACTAAAGGCTTGCGAAAGAGGGTTGGAAGCACTTAATCGGAACAAAAAAGATCAATGGAGAGGAGTAGATATTTTGTTGGTCTCTCCTGGAGTACCATTTTTATACCCTAAAATTCACAACATTATTTTAGAAGCCTCAAAGGCTCAGGTGCCAATTGATAATGACATTGGGATGTTCTTTAATATATTAGAAACTACAAAGAAGAACTTTAAGATCCCTCCAAAGGTAATAGCCGTTACGGGATCAAATGGTAAATCAACAACTTCATCCTTGATTCATCATATTCTTATAAAAGCAGGAACTACCGTACAGTTTGGTGGCAATATAGGCAAAGCTGTTTTTGAACTTAATCCTGTCCAAAACGAAGAGGTTATTGTCTTGGAGTTAAGTTCATATCAATTGGAGGTTGCAAAGCGATTGTCACCAGATATTGCAATTTTTACAAATTTCTCACCAGATCATTTGGATAGGCATGGTGGAGTGCAAGGTTATTTTTCGGCAAAAAAGCGTTTATTTGACTCTGGGTACTCTAATACTTCTATTATTAATATTGATTCCAAAGAAGGTTTGTTGTTACTCAATCAGAACGCTTCATCTAATCAGGATTCACAGTCTATAAGAGTAACTTCAGGACCTTTAACAAATACCAAAGATTGGACCGTTGGTTGCTTTCTTGATAGGTTAGTTGAAATGAAAGAAGGAAAAGAAGTATTTTCTATGCCTCTAAAGTCACTGAAAAACATACCTGGGGTGCACAACCAAGAGAATATTTGTTTGGCATATGCGGCCTGTAAGGCAATAGGTATTGAATCAAAAGTGATTAAGGCTGCAGTAAAAAGCTATGTTGGCTTGAAACATAGAATTCAACTTGTGGGAATTAGGCATGGTGTAAAATATATAAATGATAGCAAGGCGACAAATAGTGATAGCGCTTCTGTTGCGTTAAAAACGTTTAAAAATATTCACTGGATTTGCGGAGGTGAAAAAAAAGAAGAGAAATTAACTAATTTAGCATTTAATGCTAAATTCGTAAAAAAAGTCTATGTTATTGGAGAAGATCCAACTGAGTTTGCAGCACAATTAGGGTTTGACCCTCATGAGCTGTGTGGTTCGATGGAAGACGCAGTCAAGTTGGCCTCTGAAGAGGCGATACCGGGAGATATTGTGTTACTATCGCCCGCAGCGGCAAGTTTTGATCAATATCAGAATTTTGAGAAAAGAGGTGAACATTTTATAGAACTCGTTAAGAAAATTTTATAAATTCCTCTTAAAATATATTTACTTTAGTTTATAATCTTTTACTGGATTGATCGGGGTTTTAAGCGTAGAATAATACATAGATCCGAATAAATCGGGCAAGCGAGGCAGTTTTGGCAAAATTCTCATGACTGAGATGGTCTATGGTACAGTGAAGCACTCATCAGCTGAGCCTTCTCTTTCCAAATGGTTACACTCTATAGATAGGTGGTCTATCCTATGTGTATTAACTCTTTTTGGAATTGGACTTCTTTTAGGTTTATCTTCTTCCCCACCTCTTGCGGAAAAAAACGAATACTCTCCCTTTTATTACGTCTATAAGCAAGTAGTTTTTGGTTCCTTGGCACTTTCCTGCATGTTTATTTTTTCAACATTATCAAAAACGAGCATTCGACGTTTCGCTGTATTATTTTTTCTTGTTACGTTTATTGCGCTTGCTTTATTACCAGTTTTTGGAACTGATTTTGGTAAGGGAGCGACTAGGTGGTATTCTTTTGGGCTAGGGTCCTTTCAGCCCTCAGAATTTTTAAAACCTGTTTTTGTGGTGCTCTCAGCATGGCTTATAGCTGAAAGTCAAAAAATAAATGGACCACCTGGGAACTTTATCTCTTTTTTTATAGCGATGTTAATAACTATTCTTTTGGTAATTCAGCCTGATTTTGGGCAGGCAATGTTAATATTGTTTGGATGGAGCGTGGTTTATTTTGTAGGTGGAGCGTCAATAGTTCTTTTACTAATTATAGCTTTTGCAACTATTTGTTTAGGTTTCGTTATGTACAGCATATCAGAGCACTTTCGTCGGAGAATTGATGGATTTTTATCTGTTGATATTGATCCAACCACGCAGATTGGATTTGTTAGTAATGCTATTAGAGAAGGTGGTTGGTTTGGTGTTGGAGTGGGTAAAGGAGAAGTAAAATGGTCACTTCCTGACGCACACACAGACTTCATAATTGCGGTGGCTGCCGAAGAGTATGGGCTAATTTTAGTGACTGTAATTATTTCTTTATATATTACAGTGACGATTAGGAGTCTTCACCGCTTAATGAATAAGAAAGATCCTTTTGCTCGTTTGGCGGGTGTGGGCTTAACAGCAATGTTTGCTATGCAGGCATTAATCAACATGGGTGTTGCTGTAAGGCTACTTCCGGCAAAAGGCATGACCTTACCATTTATTTCAAATGGTGGATCGTCATTAATCGCCACAGGGATTGCTCTAGGAATGTTATTAGTTTTCACTAAGTTAGAACCTCAAGGGGACGTTAGAGACCTTTTAGTGAAGAGGCGAAAAGGTCGATGAAAAAAAAACGAATTTTACTAGCTGCTGGTGGTACAGGTGGTCACATGTTTCCAGCTCAAGCATTATCTGAGGTTTTATTAAAAGATGGTTGGACAGTTGGATTATCTACTGATGTAAGAGGTTCTCGGTTTTTAGACAGTTTTCCTTCAGATATTAAGGTCGCCATTTCGGATTCGGGCACATTTTCCAGTAGTGGAATTATAAAAAAAATTAGTACTCCTTGGCGGATAATTAAAGGAACTATTTCTACGCTAATAAATTTTAACCGTGAGAGACCGGATGTAATTGTCGGATTTGGGGGTTATCCTTCTATCCCAGCATTATTAACAGCTAGGTTGTTGGGCATCCCGTTCATCTTGCACGAACAAAATGGTATTTTAGGCTTAGTTAATAAAATTTTTTCCAAATATGCTAACGTGGTTGCCTGTGGCACGTGGCCAACAAGTGCACCAGAAAAAACAAACTTAGTATTCACTGGTAACCCTGTAAGGGCTTCAATTCTTAAGAGATCAGGGTCTCCCTATATTTGCCCAGGGGATTATCCAATGAGCTTGGTTGTGGTCGGAGGAAGTCAGGGAGCTACTGTATTGTCAAAAATTGTACCAATAGCACTTTCTAAACTGCCTCTTGAGATTTTAAAAAACTTAAGAGTAAGTCATCAAGCTCGTAGTGAAGATATTATTGCGGTTTCAAAGTGCTATGAGAGTATGGGAGTGCAGGCTTTTGTAAAACCATTTTTTGATGATATACCCAGTAGATATTCTGAGGCGCAATTAGTAATATCCCGGTCTGGTGCTTCATCAGTTGCTGATATTTCTATTATTGGACGTCCATCTATTTTAATACCGTTTGCCGCTGCTATCGCTGATCATCAATCAGCAAATGCATCACAATTAAAAGCCTCTGGTGGTGCAATTGTAATTCAAGAGTCTGAGCTTACATCGGAGAAATTAGCAACAAAAATTACTCAAATTTTAATGTTTCCGGAGGTTGCACAAGAAATGGCAAATCAGGCGTTTAAATGTGGGAACCCTAATGCTGTCGAAAAACTTCAAGCGGTAGTCAAATCAGTCGTTGACGGTACATCAGTATGAGTTCGACTAAAACAAAATTACCAATAGGTTTAGGGGCAATACATTTCATAGGTATTGGTGGCATAGGTATGTCAGGCATAGCTGAAGTATTATTAAGCCTAGGTTATATCATTCAAGGGTCTGATTTAAAATCAACGGATATAACTAACAGGTTATCAGCTTTAGGCGCGAAGATTTATTTGGGACAAGATAAATCTAACCTTGAAGTCGCAGAAGTTGTAGTCGTTTCGAGTGCGATAAAAAGCGATAATGTCGAACTTAAAGAAGCTCATCTAAAGTCACTGCCAGTTGTAAGTAGGGCAGAAATGTTGGCTGAGTTAATGCGGTTAAAGTCCAACATTGCAGTAGCTGGAACTCACGGAAAGACTACGACAACGACCATGATTTCAGCAATTCTTGATATGGGCGGTATAGATCCAACCGTAATCAATGGGGGCATTATCCATGCTTATGGATCAAATGCTCGAATTGGACAAGGAGAGTGGATGGTAGTGGAAGCTGACGAGTCTGATGGGACTTTCATACGTCTTCCTGCTACGATCGGCGTAATTACCAATATAGATCCTGAGCATATGGATCATTGGGGTAGCTTTGATAATCTTCGAAATGGTTTTTTTCAATTTATATCTAACATTCCTTTTTATGGATTGGCTGTTTGCTGTGTAGATGACCCAGAGGTTCAGGCACTTGTATCAAAGGTAAAAAATAGGAGAATTGTTACATTTGGTTTTGGCAAGGAGGCTGATGTAAGGGCATTAAACATAAAATATAGGAATAATAATTCGACTTTTGATGTTCAGTTTCGTGACGAAGGGGTTTTGATTGAGGGTTTCAGTTTACCTATGCCCGGCAACCATAATATATCGAATGCGCTATCCGCCATAGCTGTAGCACGATATTTAGGGATGTCATCTAATTTGATAATGAAGGCTTTAAAATATTTTGAAGGGGTTAAAAGGAGGTTCACCACAGTTGGAACTTTTAATGGAGTTACAATAATCGACGATTATGGACATCACCCTGTTGAAATTCGGGCTGCTTTGCAAGCAGCAAGGCAAATAACTTTGGGGAAGGTTATAGCAATCCACGAACCACACCGATTCACTAGGCTGCGTGATTTGTTTGAATCATTTTGTGTATGCTTTGAAAGTGCAGATTTTGTTGGAATAACAGAAATTTTTGGGGCTGGTGAAGAGAAAATTGAAGGTATCACGCAGGAATCCTTAGTAAACGGTATAACGCGAAAAGGCCGTACTAATGTGGAACCAATATATGGATTAGAGGGGCTTTCAAAGTTTGTTTTATCTGTAGCCTCTGAAGGAGATGTTGTTATTTGTTTGGGAGCGGGGTTGATCAGTGGCTGGGCTTATCAGCTACCATTACTTTTAACTAAAGATGAAAGTACATCTTTGCCAATCTATTAAGAATAAATTAAAAATTATAATATTTAGTATAGAGATAGTAATATGAAGTCAGAAATTTAATGGATTTCCCTCCAGTTAAAGGGAATATTTCTCTTAATAGAGGTCTCAATGAATTAACTTGGCTACGTGTTGGTGGTCCTGCAAGAATATTTTTTCAACCTCGTGATGAACTTGATTTAAAATATTTTTTATCAAGCTACCAATGTGATCAACCTATTTTCCCTTTTGGAGTCGGCTCTAACTTAATTGTCAGAGACGGAGGAATTAATGCTGTTGTTATTAAGTTGGGAGGCGCCTCGTTTAATTATATTGAAAAAAGAGGGAAATTTTTAGCATGTGGTGCGGGAGCTTTAGATGCTCGCGTTGCAATTAGGGCAGCTGAATTGGGTTTAGATCTTAGCTTCCTCCGTACTATACCTGGTACAATAGGTGGTGCAGTTTCGATGAATGCTGGTTGCTATGGATCATATATAAAGGATGTTTTAGTAGAGGTAACATTAGTTACCCGAGATGGTTTAGAAATGCGTTTAGACGCTAGTGAAATTAAACTAGGGTATAGGTTTTCATGTATTCCGGAGGGGGCTGTTATAACAGAAGCAGTTTTTGATGCTCCTAGCCGAGATGTTGGGTACTTAAAAAATAAGATGAAAAATCAATTAGAAACTAGAAATAAGACACAACCAGCTACTGAGAGAACAGCTGGAAGCACCTTTAAAAATCCATCTGGTTTCTCATCTACTGGTAGGCCTGACGACCTTAACGAGATGAAGGCATGGAAACTGATTGATGAGGCAGGCATGAGAGGGTTCAAATTAGGAGGAGCTAAAGTATCAGAGAAACATTCAAATTTTTTAATTAATCAAAAGAATGCTACCGCTTTTGATCTTGAGGAGTTAGGCAACCTAATGCGTAAAAAGGTTTTGCAAAAGAGTGGAATAGAGTTACAGTGGGAGATACTACGAGTTGGTATAAAAAAATAGAATATTTTGTACAAATAGTATAAGGTGTTATATGAGTATAATAAATACAAAAGTCGAATAAACGGCTAAAATAAATGAGGTGGGTATGTCGAGCAGGACGACCCAAAGAGTTGTAGTTTTGATGGGTGGAATTTCTCTGGAGAGAGAGGTTTCTTTGTCATCAGGCAGGTGTTGTGCTTCAGCTCTTCGGGAAATAGATAAATTTGAAGTTTTTGAATTGGTTGCCGATAATGCGGTGGCCAAAGAGCTAGACGAAATATCTCCAGACGTTGTATTTAATGCTTTGCACGGGCGTTGGGGAGAAGATGGAGCTGTCCAAGGTATACTGGAATGGTTAAAAATACCCTACACTCATTCAGGTATCTTCACTTCAGCAATGTGTATGGATAAGCTGAAAACAAAATCGGCTTATGAAATAGCAGGACTACCCGTAACAAAATCTGTTTTAGCTTTAAGAGAGAAAGTTTCGGAGAAGCATATTATGGATCCTCCATATGTTATTAAACCAATTAATGAAGGTTCGTCAGTGGGAGTCCATATTATTCCCCTTGGCTCTAATGTTCCACCCAGCTTAGATAGGGCTATGCCCGAATACGTTATGGTTGAAGAATTTGTCGATGGCAGAGACTTAACAGTAACTGTAATAGGCTCGAGAGAAAACCCAAGAGCATTAGCAGTTACTGAAGTTGTTACTGACGGTTGGTACGATTACCATGCTAAATATTCTATTGGAGGATCAACTCATGTATTGCCTGCTGATATTCCAAATGAGATTAAAACAGTTTGTTTAAACCATGCAAAGAAAGCTCATAATTTTTTAGGATGTAGAGGAATATCTCGAACTGATTTCCGTTGGGATGATAGTAAAGGAAAAAGTGGGTTATTTTTATTGGAAACTAATACCCAACCAGGTATGACGCCTACTTCACTCGCTCCGGAGCAGGCTTTGTTTTGTGGTATAACATTAAGCGAATTGTGTTCATCATTAATTGAGGATGCGTCATGCAACCGCTAAGTTTAAAACTTAATACACAGTATGGAGGCGATCCAGCCCCAAGTAGAATTAACTATCGTTTCCAGCGCCTTTGGTTGATGCGTAGTTTTAGACTTTTCACAAAATTGATCCTACCAGTGTTTTTATGCCTGGCATTTATTATTTTTTGTTTTTCCAATGAGAAAACGTTAAATTTTTTTAAATCCTATAGTTCTAATGCAATTGATAGTTTTGCTGATCGACCAGAGTTGTTAATTAAGTTGATGTCTATAGAGGGAGCGTCTCAACCGTTAGAACGAATTATTAGAGATACCTTACCTATTAGTCTACCAATCTCAGGTTTTGATTTTAACTTTACGAATATTAGGGAAGTTATTGAGAGCCTTGATGCTGTCAAAAGTGTAGATATTCGTGTGATTTCTGGTGGTATTCTTAAAATAAGAGTTTTAGAAAGGGTGCCTGAATTTGTGTGGCGAAAGACCCCAAAAGAGCTTTTTTTACTAGATAAAGCTGGTGCTATAGTAGGGCAGGTTTTTAATAGAGCCCAAAGGTCTGATCTTCCATTTGTAACTGGGGCTGGGGCAGACGTTGCACTTGTTGAAATAGCAAACTTTATTAATTTACTTAAACCGATTGAGGACAGAGTTGTTGCCTACTCTCGTATCAGTGAAGATAGGTGGGATATAGTGCTAGATAGTAGCCAAAGAATATCATTGCCTTCGGAGGAACCCGAGTTAGCTGTTGGCCAATTTCTTATATTAAACCAATCTGAAAATATTTTAGATAAGAATATAGAGCGTATCGATTTTAGAAATAAACAACGGTTAACTCTTACACTAAAGGATAACGAAATAAACAATTAATAGAGGATGATTAAATTGAATAAAGAGCTATTCCAATCCCAACTTAAAATGAGACGCGCTAGACAGGTTGCTATTCAAAGAGGTCTAATCTCAATTTTAGACGTTGGAAGTTCAAAAATTACCTGTTTTGTATTAAGTTTCGACGGATCCGGAGAATTTAAAGACAGTGATGGCATTGGTCCAATGTCTGGACAGTCCTCGTTTAGGATTATAGGGGTCGCTACAACTCGCTCGAGAGGTGTTCGGTTTGGAGAAATTGAAAGTATTCACGAGGCAGAAAGAGCAATTCGCACAGTAGTACAAGCCTCACAAAAAATGGCTGGGACTAGAGTTGATCATGTAATCGCGACATTTTCTGGTGCAAGACCAAGGTCTTATGGACTAGAAGGCAGATCTGAACTGGTTGATGGAATTGTAACTGATGAGAGTATATCTAGAGTTGTAGCATCTTCAGAAGTCCCAAATATTGGAGTTGGTAGAGAAATATTACACGCGCAGCCTGTTAATTTCTCAATCGATAACAGATCCGGGCTTATTGATCCAAGAGGTCAAGCAGGAAATGCCCTATCAGTTGATATTCATATGCTTACTGTTGGTAGTATCGCAGTTGAGAACTTACTCTATTGTTTGCAACGATGCGATTTAGAGGTGGCTGGTCTTGTATCCAGTTCTTATTGTTCTGGAATGTCGTCGTTAGTGGAGGATGAGCAAGAACTAGGAGCTGCCTGTGTAGATTTAGGTGGCGGATCAACAGGAATATCCATATTTTTAAAAAAGCATATGATATTTTCAGATTCCATTAGGCTTGGTGGAAATCATATTACAAACGATATTAGTCATGGTCTTCATATTGATTTTTCTACGGCTGAGCGAATTAAAACATTTTATGGTGGAGTTCTAGCTACTGGAATGGATGATAAAGAGGTCATAGATCTAAGGTCTGATACTGGTGATTGGGAGCATGACTCAAGGAGTGTAAGCCGAGCTGATATTATTGGTATTGTTCGACCCCGAGTAGAAGAAGTTTTGGAAGAAGTTAAGGAGAGATTGGAGGTTGCAGGTTTCAATAGTTTGCCGTCACAAAGGGTTGTTTTGACGGGAGGAGGAAGCCAGTTAGAAGGACTTGATGGTTTAGCATCAAAAATATTAGGACAACAAGTTCGATTAGGTCGACCGCTAAGAATTCAAGGTTTACCACAATCAGCTACTGGATCAGCATTTTCTTCATGTGTTGGCGCAAGTTTATTTGCGACAAGTCCCCAAGATGAATGGTGGGATTTTGGTATACCAGCTAGCAGTTATCCAGCTAAATCAATAAAGCGTGTCGCAAAGTGGTTTAAAGAGAACTGGTGATTAGGTATATATGGCATATTACAAGATTTTGTTGATCTAAGATTGTGTTAATCAATATTTTGTGTCTTAATCTAGGGGAATACTATTAAAAATATAATAAGAGCTTTTAAAAAAGCCGAAATCATAAAACTATAAATACAGGTGGAGCATAATGGCGTTAAATCTTCGAATTCCAGAGCATACAGAACTTAAACCTAAAATTACCGTATTTGGTGTCGGCGGCGCCGGAGGAAACGCGGTAAACAATATGATAGAAAAAGAGTTAGATGGCGTAGAGTTTATAATTGCCAACACTGATGCTCAGGCGCTTCATCAGGGAAGTGCAGATAATAAAATTCAAATGGGACTAGGAGTAACGCAAGGTTTAGGATCGGGAGCGCGTCCAGAGGTTGGTGCTGCTGCTGCTGAGGAAGCAATAGAACAGATAGTAGATAAACTTACTGGAGTGCATATGTGTTTTATCACTGCCGGAATGGGCGGTGGTACAGGTACCGGTGCAGCCCCAGTTATAGCACAAACAGCTAGAGAGTTAGGAGTACTAACAGTTGGGGTAGTAACAAAACCTTTTCAGTTTGAGGGTGCGAAAAGAATGAGGCAAGCTGAAGATGGCATAAAGGAGTTACAAAAAGTTGTAGATACTCTAATAATAATTCCTAATCAGAATTTATTTAGGCTGGCGAATGAAAATACAACCTTCACGGAAGCATTTTCAATGGCTGACGATGTACTATATCAAGGGGTTAAAGGAGTTACTGATTTGATGGTTAGACCGGGCCTTATCAACTTAGATTTTGCTGATGTTAGAGCAATAATGGATGAGATGGGAAAGGCGATGATGGGGACTGGGGAAGCCGAAGGAGAAGAGCGAGCACTAAAGGCTGCTGAAAAAGCAATTGCTAACCCACTTCTTGATGAAATTAGTCTTAGTGGCGCTAAGGGTGTTCTAATCAATATCACAGGTGGAAATGACTTAACCTTATTTGAACTTGATGAGGCTGCTAATAGAATACGCGAAGAAGTGGACCCCAATGCAAATATTATAGTTGGATCAACCTTAGATACTTCATTGGAGGGCAAAATGAGAGTAAGTGTTGTGGCAACAGGAATTGATGCGTCAAATAATGAGGTAGAGAAACCTTATAAAAACGATGAAAAAGTTGTTCAACTTAATGGTTTAACTGATGCTGTTAACATAAATGACATGAGTGATGATGAGCCCTTACTTTTTGATACTCTAGAAATTAAGGATATTAGGAACTCTGAAGATGAGGCGAGAGTATTAGTAGAAGAGAAATCAATACAATACGATGAAAAAAATGAACTTGATAATCAAGTTTTTGATTCATATCAAGTGTCGGATGATAAGGTCGATAATGATGACAGTTACATCGCCGCTCTTTCTGGTGGGGATGAAAAGCCTGCACCTGCTATTGCAAAAAAGAGATTTGGTATAAACTCGCTAATAGGAAGGATGACTAACGGTTCAGGAAATACCAACATAGAAGATAATCTTGACGATAGAAAAGAACCTATATTGTCTGGAGAAAATGATGATACAGAGTTTAATGATGATGAACGTATTGAGGTTCCTGCATTTTTAAGGCGGCAGGCGAACTAATAATAATTCAGCCCCTGGGAAAAGAAAAATTCAAAACAAAAGCTATTTTTTATAATAGTGGTTTTGAGTGATATTACGAGTGAGGAGGCGATATACAAATGTTTCATTTAGTCACAAACTGTGAATTGTTAAGATAGCCAATTAAATCTATAGTCTTTCATGAAAAAGGGATCCAGATAACGAGATCCTAAATTGAGATATTGGAGACAATAAGTGCAGTCAACATTGGCATCAAAAATAAGTTTTGAGGGAGTAGGACTTCATTCAGGAATAGAAAGTAAAGTAACTTTAATTCCAATGGGTCCAAACTATGGAATCTGGTTTAAGCGTACAGACACTTTTGGTGTTAATAATATGATAAGAGCCATTTACTCAAACGTTGAAGATAAACCATTATGTACAAGGTTGATAAATAAAGACGGAGTATCCGTTAGCACTGTTGAGCATATAATGGCAGCATTAACTGGATGTGGAATTCAAAATATTTTGATAGAGGTTTCGAGTGATGAGATACCAATATTAGATGGTTGTGCAGAGACTTTTGTAGAGAAAATTCTTCAGGTAGGTATTATAAAACAAGCTGGTAAACAATTTGCTGTTCAAATTTTATCCAAAGTTGAAGTTGTCGAAAATGAAGCATCAGCAAGTTTAAGCCCTGCAGATTCTTTAGAAATAGACTTTTCAATTGATTTTAAAGAAAAAGGAATTGGAAAACAGTCCAAATCTCTTAATATGGCTAATGGTACTTTTGTAAGAGAGCTTTCGAATAGTCGAACTTTTTGTCAAAAAATTGATATTAAAAAAATGCACTCTAGAGGTCTAGCTCTAGGTGGTAGTTATGATAATGCGATCGTTTTTGACCAAGGCGATATTCTCACTCCTGGAGGTCTTAGGCATGAAGATGAGGCCGTAAGGCACAAAATGTTAGATGCTCTTGGAGATTTAAGTCTAGCAGGAATGCCAATTATTGGTCGATTTGTGGGTGTCTGTGCAGGCCATTTGATTACGCACCGCTTACTAAAAAAGCTGTTCTTAAACCCGTCGACTTATAGAGTGGTGGAGTGCTCTCTTAATCAAATCAATACATTACCCGGTTTCGGAGTAACTCATTTAGATATTGAAGTAGAGACTAACTTCAGTTGATTTTGAAAACTTCTATTTAACGTACTAAAAGCACTTTTAAGGTTCAGTTATTGGGTTAACAGTCTAAGAAATCATTATGTAAAAATCTAACAAAGAAAGTGTACTTTAATAAATGATGAAATGGAAAGTTTATCAGTTCATTTTTATGAGTGTTTATATGACATTGATGTCTGGTTGTATCCCTGAAAACCTGAAGGAAGGACCAGTTTCAAAAAAATCAGCAATGGAAATATATAATGAAGCTACAGTTTTAATCGAAAACAAAGATCTTGAGGATGGAATTTCTTTATTAAATGAAGTTGAGCGTTTGCACCCATACTCTCCATATGCCAAAAGTGCTCTCCTTAAATTAGCTGTTACCTATCATTCGCAAAAAGACTATGAAAACACTCGTTTGAGTGCTGAACGTTACATAGACTTTTATCCAAAAGATCAAGATGCGGCCTATGCTCAGTATCTTATAGCACTTAGTTATTATAATGAAATCGATCGAGGTGGGCGTGATCAGGAATTAACTTATAAAGCTTTACAGTCGTTTAAGTTATTAACTGAAAAATATCCAGATAGTGATTATACAAAAACAGGGACATTAAAATTTGATTTGGCTTATGATCATCTAGCCCGAAAAGAAATGGATGTTGGTTTATTTTATTTGAAGCGTAAACAATATTCGGCCGCTATAAATAGGTTTCGTATCGTTATTGAGGATTTTCAAACAACTAGTCATACTCCTGAGGCGTTACATCGTTTAGTTGAATGTTACCTTTCATTAGGTCTATACAAAGAAGCAGAGACAACTGCTGCTATTTTGGGACATAATTATCAATCATCTAAATTTTATCGTGATAGTTATGAGTTACTTAATCAAAAAGGTTTAGCACCAAATATAGAAAAGAAAAGCTGGTTGAATAAATTTTATCAAAATATAGTCAAGGGTGACTGAATATTTAAAGGTATGTGGTAAACAATTATGCTTAAAAGCCTTCAGATTAAAAATATCTTAATAATAGATCAGTTAGAACTTAATTTTGAGCCTGGCTTAAATGTCTTAACTGGAGAGACTGGTGCAGGAAAATCTATTTTACTCGATTCGCTAGGGTTTGTTTTAGGAAAACGAGGCCAAATGAACTTAGTTAGGTCAGGTGCTCAACAAGGAGAAGTAAATGTTGAGTTTTATCTAGAAAAAAGTCATAGAGTTTGGAAAACTCTAAAACTTGCGGGTTTTGAGATTGATGGTGAACTTCTGATACGCCGAGTAGTGTCAAGTGAGGGTCGAAAACAGGCATTTGTAAATGATAAGAGAGTTACTTCAGACTTTCTACGGAGCTTTTCTGAGGGACTTATAGAGTTTAATGGACAGAATGATGACAAAGGGCTTTTAAACCGTAGGAATCATCAATCTTACTTGGATAGTTTTTTAGGGTTGGAAACTATTTCTCTGGCTAAACTTTGGCGATCTATTACTGACAAAAAAAGTGAATTAGATAAAATTAGAGATAATGCATTAAGTTCGATTGTAGACAGAGAATTTGTACAATATTCATTAAAGGAATTAGAGGATGTTGCGTTAATTCCCCAGGAAGAGGTGCATTTAGATCAAAGACGTAAACTCATGAAAGAATCTGAAGGAATTAGAGAAAATCTATCAAAATTATTGTACAATTTGATTGATGAGGGTGCGGAAAAAAAAATAGCAAATTCTATAAAAGGTTTACACAAGCTTAAAGAAAATTTTTTTAGCGAATTAGATTTGGCTGTTTCTGCTTTGGAACGCTCCTATAATGAATTAGGGGAAGCAACGGAAATAATACAAAAGTTGTACGATTCATCAAAATTTAGCTTATCAGAATTAGAGGAAACAGAAGACAGGTTATTTTTGCTTAGAGGTTTGGCAAGGAAGCATCAGGTTGATGTGTCCTCGTTGATTGACTTAAGAGAAGAATTTAAGGTTAAAATTGAAAGTTGGGCCAACTCTGAAGACTTAGTTACCAGTGCAGAAGAAAAACTAAATAAACTATTCGATGAATATAAGAGAAGGGCAAAGATCCTTTCCAATAAAAGAATATGTGGTGCACGCGAACTTGATAAAAGTGTTCAGAAAGAATTAAAGCCGTTAAATTTAGAATATGCAAAGTTTAAGACAGAAGTAAGTTCAAAATCATCTGGTCCAGAGGGAAATGATAACATCAGTTTTACGGTATCTACTAATGCTGGCGCTATTTATGGCCCGTTAAATCAAATAGCCTCCGGTGGGGAGCTGTCTAGATTTACATTAGCATTGAAGGTTTGTTTATCAGAAAAAAAAGATAAATCTTCAATGGTTTTTGACGAAATCGATAATGGTGTTGGAGGTAAGACAGCAGATGCTATAGGTCGACGTCTTTTAGAAATTTCTAAAAATGAACAGGTGTTAGCAGTTACACATTCTCCACAGGTTGCTGCATTGGCTGATCTTCACGTACTTGTCCAGAAAAAAGTTGTCGATAGTGAAACTTTTTGTTCTGTTGACTCTTTGGTACCTAGTAAGAGGGTTGAGGAAGTGGCCAGAATGTTGTCTGGAAGTAAGTTGACAGATGAGGCTCGTGAGATGGCAAAAGTTCTTATTGGAGACACACTTAATTAATTTTTATAGTACGCCTATAACTTAATTAGACTGAAACATTTTTCCTGGATTTAGTATGTTCTGTGGATCAAAGCCTTTTTTAATTTGGTGCATTTTGGTCCAAGCATAGCCATGTTCTTGTTCCATATAAGCAATTTTTCCAATCCCAATCCCATGCTCTCCGGTTACTGTACCGCCTAGTTTCAAGGCCCTCTGGGTCATTGAGTTTGAAAGGCTTTTTGCTTGTTCCAATTCCAATTCATTTCCTGGCTCAACTAATAGGATAGCATGAAAATTTCCATCGCCTACATGCCCGACTATGGGTCCTGATATAGAGCTTTCGTTGATTTCGTCTATAGTCTCTTCAAGTGCCTGTGCTAAGCAAGAAATTGGTACACAGACGTCGGTTGTTAATGCTGTAGACCCTGGCCTAGAGTTTAGAATAGAGTAGTACGCATCATGTCTGATTTGCCATAATTTGTTGCGGTCCTCCGACTTTGTGGACCACTTAAAGTCTGACCCCCCCATTTCGGCTACAATTTCTCCAAAACGTTTTGATTGTTCAGTTGTTTCGATTTTTGACCCATGAAACTCAACCAGAAGATGTGGTAGTTCAGGCATGTTCATTCCGGAGTAACTGTTAAATGAGCGAGCGGTAGCAGCATCTACAAGTTCAATTCTCGCCATTGGAATTCCCATTTGAATCGTGGTTATTACAGTATCTACAGCGCTTCGAATATCTAAAAATGAACATATTGCTGCAGATATAATTTCGGGTTGCCCTACTAGTTTTAAGGTTAATTCTGAAATCAATCCCAGAGTGCCTTCAGAACCAACAAATAGATGTGTTAAGTCATATCCTGCAGATGATTTTCGGGCTCGTGACCCTGTTTTGATTTCCTGACCATCAGCTAAAACTATCTTAAGGGCTAATACATTGTCAGCCATTGTACCATATCTAACAGCAGTTGTACCACTAGCTCTGGTCGCTGCCATTCCACCCAATGAAGCGTCCGCGCCCGGATCTACAGGAAAAAATAACCCGGTATGCCTTAACTCTTCATTCAATTTTTTTCTAGTTATTCCGGGTTGAACTACTACATCCATATCCTCTATATTTACAGATAGGATAGAACTCATCTTAGAGAAATTTATTGTCACACCGCCATGTATAGCCAGACTATGACCCTCAAGGGATGTTCCTGTTCCCCAAGGAATTACGGGGCAATTATATTTGGAACAGGTATTTATTATAATAATTAGGTCTTTTGAACTTTCGGGGTAAATTACAGCGTCTGGAGGAAAGTGTGCAAAATAAGCCTCTGACCTTCCATGTATGTCTCTATCTGACTTAGACGTTGTTACTTTTTCTCCTAATAACTCTTTAAGAGCGTTTATTGCATTGACATTATTCATAATGTTGGCACCCGTGATATAGATCGTTTGCTAACAGTTTAAGCTTAAATTAGTCTAAGTGAAAGTAGGGAGTTAAAAGTTTGACAAAGTCTTTAATACAATTGTTACAGAAAGCAATTTATTGGTCTGGGTTGACTTCTGCTGAAGATATCAAACTCTTTAAGAAAAGTTTATCAAATCAACTTAAATTTTGGTTACTTGCGGTGTCTATAGGTTTCATTGCTGGTTTTGCTGCTGTTGGTTTCCGGCAAGGGATCGAAGTGCTTCAGGGGCTTTTATATGGTTCGACAGAAGCTGGGAGTTTTATAAAATTTGTAGAAAAACTAGCCTGGTATTGGAAGATCTCTATTCCGATGTGTGGTGGGCTGATAGTAGGGATTATATTACACAGATATACAGCGGATGGTCGTGCAAAGTCTGTTGCTGATGTTATTCAAGATGCAGCGCTAAATAATGGAAAGATTAATCAGGGTGGAGGCATTGCGTCTGCATTTGCTTCGCTTATTACTCTTGGGTCGGGAGGATCATCAGGGAGAGAAGGTCCTGTAGTTCATCTAGCAGCAGTTATCTCAGGCTGGGTTTGTAATAAAATCCAAATCGATACTGTTTCAAATAGAGATTTACTTGGATGCGCAGTGGCGGCTGCGGTTTCAGCAAGCTTTAATGCACCGATAGCGGGAGCATTATTCGCTTTAGAAGTTGTCCTTCGCCACTTTGCTATTCATGCATTTGCACCAATTGTGATCGCCAGCGTTATAGGAACAGTGATAAATAGACTGACTTTTGGAAATGTAACTGAATTTATTTTACCTAGTGCAAATAATTTAGGTTTTTATGTTGAGTTACCAGCGTTTATCTTGCTTGGCCTTTGTTGTGGGTTAATTGCTGTTATTTTAATGAGATCCTTATTTTTGGCGGATGATATAGGTAATTCAATACAAAGGTTAACTGGTACAAAGCGTTGGTTGCGGCCCGCGATTGCGGGGACACTTTTAGGAGGAATAGCCATTTGGTTTCCTCATATTATTGGGGTAGGATACGAGACTATTTCGGCTGCTTTAACAGGAGAAATTCTGTTACATGAGGCGATTATATTTGCAATAATGAAAGTTATTGCTGTTTCGATCACAATTGGTGGTCGTATGGGTGGAGGTATTTTTTCGCCATCATTAATGATTGGATCCCTAACAGGGTTAGCATTTGGTTGGATTGCAACAAGTGTTTTTCCAACCTTGTCCGGAGAGCAGACGATTTATGCTTTAGCTGGTATGGGCGCAGTCTCTGCTGCAGTTTTAGGTGCACCGATATCGACAACTCTAATTGTCTTTGAGTTGACTGGAGATTGGCAGACGGGGTTGGCTGTTATGGTTGCTGTTTCATTTTCTATTGTGATATCTAGTAAGCTCGTTCACCAGTCTTATTTTCTAACTCAAATAGAACGGCGAGGGATCCATTTAGCTGCTGGCCCTCAGGCTTATATTTTATCTACTCTTAGGGTTTCTGACCTAATGACGGGTGTTCGTGATTTTCAAAAATTAAATATACAAAGCGTGGAGAAAGTGATTGAAGCTGGAATTCACCTTAATCCAGATGATACTTTAGAGGATGCAATGCCTATTTTTGAAAATTCACATACATCGTTTATTCCAATAGTTGAATTGCATCCATCAAAAGATTCACCATCCCTTTTGGGTGTCCTTTATCAAACAGATGCACTTAAAAAATATAATGTTGAGCTAGTATCTAGAGTTAAAGAAGAGCATTCATAAAACCTTTAAAACACTTTTAATATTTTTATAATGGCCTTGTTTCTTTTTTCAACCAGGGTTCACATTCTTTAGAAACGACTACTTTAGATAGAATTGATTTGTTATACTGATTGATCCAATCAATTTCTGCTTTAGTTAAAATATCTTTAATAATTAATTTTCGATCCAACGGAGCAAAACTAATAGTCTCGAACTCTAACATATCTCTGTTTGAAAAAGCTTTTAATTTTTTTGCTTTTTTTACAATTAGTAGATTTTCTATACGAATCCCAAAACTCCCTTCCTTATAGAACCCCGGCTCATTTGATAAGATCATACCTTCTTCTAAAACAATGTTGCTAGCTCTACTAATTCGTTGAGGACCCTCGTGTACACTTAGATACACACCTACTCCATGCCCTGTCCCATGGTCATAGTCATGGCCTATTTCCCACAAGGGAACTCTAGCTAAAGAATCAATGTCTCTCCCAGCCAACCCACGAGGGAATCTAACTTTGCTAATTGCAATCATACCCTTCAAAACTAATGTATAGAATTTTTTTTGTTCATTCGTAGGGCTTCCAACTGAAATAGATCTTGTTATGTCTGTCGTTCCATCAAGAAACTGAGCACCAGAATCAACTAATAAAATATCTCCATTTTTAACAACCCTATTAGTTTTATGAGTGACGCGGTAGTGTGGGAGCGCTCCATTCGGACCTGAACCAGAAATTGTGTCGAAACTAATGTCACGAAAGTTTGGTAGGTTCCGCCGAAGTCGCTCTAATTGAGTAACTGCGTCTATTTCAGTGAACGTACCAGGTTTTTGTTTGCTAACCCAAAAAAGAAACTCGGTCACTGCTGTAGCATCTCTTACATGCGCTTTTTTTGTTCCCTGTATTTCAACATTATTTTTTTTTGCTTTAGGTAGAAGGCATGGGTCATCACCAAAAACATACTCATCAATAGATTCTTTCACTGCCATGGGTGTTTTTTGATAATCTATCCGAGTTTTCCCTTTTAGAGTTCTTAAGTGGTTTTTAAATTCGGAGAATGGAAACTCAAATACATGCCTAAGGTTTTTTTTTGAAAGGCCGTAAGTTTTTTCCAGTTTTATAAATAAATCTACTCGACCATCGTCCGATATGATGGCGCAAGCTTGAACTACTGGGGTCCTTGGTACGTCTTGTCCTCTTAAGTTCAGTAGCCATGAGATACTTTCTGGGTCTGTTAATACGCAGAACTTTTGTTCAGATTCTCTTAATTTTTGAGAAATTTTAGCACACTTGCTTTCACTTGTTTCGCCTGAAAAGTTCAATCTGTGCTCTGTTACTTGGCCAAGTGGGGAATCCGGCCGGCTCTCCCATATTAAGTCTATCAGGTTTTCTGTTTGAGTGAGTTGTATGGATGTTGAAGTGATCTTTGCGCCTAGTTCATCTATCTCTTTAATAGTATGTAAGTTAGGATCATAGCCTACAGTACCATTAAGAAGGTTTTTATTTAACCAATCCCATAGGGTAACTTCTGGCCAGTGTATAATTTCATAATCTTTAGAGACTTCTTGCTTCACTTGTACTCTATACCGTCCATCAACAAAGATACTTGCTTTTTCTTGAAGGACACAACAAAATCCTGCTGAACCGGTAAAACCGGTAAAAAATTTTAATCGTTCATCAGATGGAGCTACATATTCTCCTTGAAAAAAATCAGTTCTGGGTATTATGTATCCGTCGAGCTTCTTGACTTTTAACTCTTGGCGGAGTTTCTCCAATAGATATGAGGGGTTCTCTTGCCTTTGAGGTGTGTCAAAAGTCTGAAATATCTTATCTTTCATTTGTTACCTTTTTGACTTGATCTTTTTATCAAAGAGGCTGGCCAACTGCTCTGTCATTGCGCCGGCCAACTGTTCGACATCAGTTATAGTCACGGCTCTTCTATAATATCTAGTCACATCATGCCCTATACCAACGGCGATCAGTTCTGTGATACGACTTTTCTCAATCATTTCTATAACATCACGCAAGTGTTTCTCGAGGTAGTTTGAGGAATTAACGGATAGCGTGGAATCGTCGACAGGTGCCCCATCACTAATAACCATAAGTATTTTCCTGGCCTCTGGTCTATTTTTTAATCTAAGATGAGCCCACTCAAGAGCTTCTCCATCGATATTTTCTTTTAGAAGACCTTCTTTCATCATTAAGCCTAAATTAGGTCTAGCTCTTCGCCATGGTGCATCAGCTGACTTATAAATAATATGCCTTAAGTCATTTAGACGACCAGGTTGAGGACTTCTTCCATGCTCCAACCAGGTTTCTCTTGATTGACCACCTTTCCAAGCTCTTGTAGTAAATCCTAGAATTTCAGTTTTTACTTGGCAGCGTTCTAGGGTTCTGGCTAAAATATCAGCGCATATTGCAGCAATTGATATTGGACGACCACGCATGGACCCAGAATTGTCCAATAATAAAGTTACGCAGGTATCTTTAAATTCAGTATCTTTTTCCACCTTAAACGATAATGGAGTGGTTGGATTGGAGACAACACGTGCTAACCTACCAGCATCAAGTATGCCTTCTTCAAGATCAAACTCCCAACTCCGGTTTTGCTGAGCTTGCAACCTTCGTTGGAGTTTATTCGCAAGTCTGGATACCGCACCCTTTAGAGGTTCTAGTTGCTGGTCTAAGTATGCCCTTAATCTTTCAAGTTCTATCGTATCGGCTAGATCCTCTGCTTTGATTTCTTCATCAAAATTTGTAGAGTAGACTGTATAATTAGGGTCAGCTGCTGAATGTGGTCGACTTACTGGGGGTTCGGTTGGTGCCTCTCCCTCTGGTAGTTCTGTGTCGTCGTCAGAGTCTGATTCAGCCGTATCTTCTTGGCTTGCAGAACCCTGACTAGAGTCCTCTTCTTCTTCCTGAAGTTGTTCACTACTAGCATCACTATCCTCTGAACCATCTTGGTTTTCTTCGTTATCGTCGTCTTGAGTCTCTTGCTCCGATTCTGTGTCAGCATCACTTTGATCTTCTCGATTTTCTGAATCATCTGGATCGTTACCGAGTTGATCTCCATACCCTAAATCTTGAATTATTTTCCGAGTAAATTTTGCAAACTTTTTTTGATCATCTAGAACATTTTCTAGATCCTCTAGAGTATTTCCAGCAGAAGTTTCAATGAAGTCTTTCCAGAGTGTCATGATATTATTTGCTGCCTCTGGTAGTTTACGTCCTGTTGCCAAGTGCCTAATAAGGTAACCTGCGGCTACAGGTAAGGGGACTTGAGAAGCTTCTTTAATGTTTTCATAGCCTTTTGATCTAGCTTCATTTTCAATTTTAACATCTATATTCCCACCTGTCCCTGGCATAGATTTAACACCAATAGCTTCGCATCTCGCATTTTCCATAGATTCATATAGCTCTTTAGCCATAGTTCCCTCGGGTTCATACCTAGAACCCATAGACGAATTATGAAAACGCCGTCTCAAGGCGAAGGAGTCAGCTGTACCACGGGCTAACAATACTTCATCTCTAGTAAGTTTTCGTGATACTTGGGGGAGACGAATTTGGTCATTAGCCATGCCCGAAGGATCAACAGAAAATGAGATACCAAGCTCTGAATCATTTGCCAAAGTCTTTGTTGCTTCTGCAAGAGCTTTTTTGAATGGATCAGCAGGATTTCTTTTGTCGGGAGTATTAACCAAGACTCACAGAAGCTGCACTTTCTGGCAGTTCCTCATCAAAACATCTCTGATAAAACTCAGCAACTATTTCACGCTCAAGCTCATCGCATTTATTAAGAAATGATGTTCTAAAAGCGTATCCCACATCACCAAAAATTGTTGCATTATGCGCCCAAGCAATAACCGTTCTTGGTGACATTACAGTGGAGAGGTCGCCATTCATAAAAGCTGTCCTAGTTAAATCAGCAACAGTAACCATCTGTGAAACTATTTTCTGTCCTTTTGGATTATCATAGTTAGCTGCTTTAGATATAACAATCTGACACTCAACGTCGTGTCCTAGGTAGTTCAGAGTTGCTACTAAAGACCAACGATCCATTTGGCCTTGGTTTATTTGTTGTGTCCCGTGATAAAGCCCAGTTGTATCACCTAGCCCGACGGTGTTTGCTGTTGAGAAAAGTCTAAAATATTTATGAGGGCTAATAACTTTATTTTGATCAAGTAAAGTTAATTTTCCATCAGTTTCTAGAACCCTTTGAATAACAAACATAACATCGGGCCTACCTGCATCATACTCATCAAAAACTATAGCAGTTGGGTTGCGAAGAGCCCAAGGCAGTATACCCTCCTGGAATTCAGTTACCTGTACACCTTCCTTGAGTTTGATTGCATCTTTTCCAATTAAGTCGATACGGCTGATATGACTATCTAGATTTACCCGTACACATGACCAGTTTAACCTTGCAGCTACTTGCTCGATGTGGGTCGATTTTCCTGTCCCATGATATCCTTGTATCATAACCCTACGGTTATGAATAAAGCCAGCTAAAATGGCTGAGGTAGTATCTGGATCAAACTTGTAAGTTGAATCAATATCAGGCACTCGTTCTGATCTTTCCGAGAATGCAGTAACTTTCATACTACTCTCAAACCCGAAGACTTTGCTTACGTCAATTTCTTTTGTAGGTTTTGAATTTAAATCAATACTTCCGTCGGCCATTTTTTTTCCTTTATCATGAAAAATGGGGTTTTACCTTGAAATGCAATAAATTAATGGTAAGGGCAAGAGTAAGCTTAATAATTTAAATAATAACTTATGACATTTTTTCTTTATGAGCCTTTTTATTATATTAACATTTAAAAAAAATACTTTCCAAGATAATAGTACTCCAAAATAATATTTTAATTAATCAGAAAAACGCCTGCTATCTTTTATTTGATCCCATGCCCACACCACTTTCTGAAGTTGATCTTCATCTGAACGATTTCCTCCATTCATATCAGGGTGAAGATCTTTTATTAGGCCTTTGTATAGTGCCCTCAATTGTTGTTTACCCATGTTCGATTTACCATTTAAAATTTCAATAGCCTGTCTCTCTGCTGGAGGTAATTTTCTACTTAAATCACCTGAGTTCCTACCTGGGTTTTGAGTGGCATTAGTACCAAGGACGGCCATAGGATCATCAACACCCAGGCGAGACCACGCACGTTGCTCTACTCCCATTTTTAGAGGTGTGGTTGGACGTTCCCACACCCTATCAGAGTTCATTTGCCGTTCCATTTCTTCTTGAGTATGGGTTTCAAAAAAATTCCACTTTAGATTGTACTCACGTATATGATCTTTGCAGAACCAATAAAATTCATCTAGAATGTCAGGAGACTTCGGGGCTCTATACTTGCCAGCGTCAGAACAATTGGGAACAGAACAATTTCGCTGAGAAGTCTCAACAATACCCGACATTCCTCTGCGGCCCTTTGCTCTCCTTTTTTTATCAGTAGAAACTGATATGTCAAAGCCGAATGGATCGAATTTTGTCTGGTTTGCCATTTACTTACCTTTCCGAGTGGGAAAAGAGAGTGTAGTGTTTTCTTCAGATAATTGAAGAGCAAAGATAGGTAAAAGATGAAAATAACTAAATTAATTGAAAAAAAACTTCGTGATAAGTTTAATCCAAGCTTTTTATCTGTTGTAGATGATAGTGACAGTCATAGAGGGCATGCTGGTTTTCGTGAAGGTGGTGAAAGCCATTTCAACATAGAAATCGCATCTATCCATTTTTTAAAAAAAACTAGGCTTGAGAGGCATCGGTTAGTTCATTCGGCTCTTGGTCCTGATATTATATCAAAAATTCACGCATTAGCCTTAAAAATATCGATTTAATTTTAAATAACATTGTTTAGAAAACTCTATTAGGTCACCAACTTTTTTTGAACTAACTCGTTTACTAACTTTGGGTTAGCCTTGCCTCCAGTCGATTTCATCACTTGCCCAACAAACCAACCCGCAAGCTTTGGATTTACTTTTGCTTTTGTGACTTGATCTGGATTCTCTCTTATTATTATATCTAAGGCACTTTCTATCTCTGCGGCATTTGAAACTTGCCGCATCCCTCTTTTATCAACAATTTCACTTGGACTACCACCCTCAGTATATACTATTTCGAATAAGTCTTTAGCTATTTTTCCAGATATCTCTGAACTAGTGATTAAGTCAATTATTTCTCCAAGCTGACTATGTGTTATTGGGCTATCAGTAATACTTTTATCAGTATCTCTTTTTAATCTGCCAAATAACTCGTTAATGACCCAATTAGCAGAAAGTTTCTGATCTCTTCCTTTTGCGACTGCTTCAAAGTATTTGCTGGTCTCTAGGTCCGCTGTTAAAACCCCTGCATCATAATCACTCAACATGTATTCATTAGCGAAGCGCAATCGCTTTTGGTCAGGGAGTTCTATTAAGTTTGAGGATATATTATCAACCCACTCTTGTTTTAAGTTTAGTGGTAGTAAATCAGGACATGGAAAGTACCTATAATCATGAGCTTCTTCTTTTGAACGCATTGGTCGTGTTTCGCCTTTGTCTGGATCATATAATCTCGTTTCTTGAGAGATAGTTCCTCCTGCTTCTAAAATTCCAATTTGTCTGCGTGCTTCAGTATCAATTGCTTGCTGAATAAACTTAAGAGAATTCATATTTTTTATCTCACAACGTGTACCAAGATAAGAAAAATCTTGGGATGTTTGATATTTTTCATAATCCCCTGGCTTACAAACTGATATATTAACATCAGCACGCAAATTACCATTTTGCATATTTCCGTCGCAGGTTCCTAAATAACGCATAATTTGTCTGAGCTTTGAGATATATGCTGTTGCTTCTTCGGCACTTCGAATGTCGGGTTTACTAACAATTTCCATTAGTGCGACGCCAGTGCGGTTTAGATCAACAAATGATGTATTGGGATCCATATCATGAATCGATTTACCTGCGTCTTGTTCAAGGTGAATGCGTTCAATACGCACTATTTTTGCTACTCCAGGCTCTAAATTAACTAGTACCTCGCCTTGACCTACGATCGGATGATAGAGTTGACTGATTTGATATCCCTGAGGTAAATCTGGATAAAAATAGTTTTTTCTGTCAAATGCAGAGTACAAATTTATCTGAGCATTTAAACCTAATCCCGTTTTAACTGCTTGTGAAATACACTCTACATTAATAACAGGCAGCATTCCAGGCATTCCGGCATCTACGAAGGCCACGTTAGAATTTGGTTCAGCTCCAAAAAGTGTCGAAGCTCCTGAGAATAATTTTGCCTTAGATGCAACTTGGGCGTGAACTTCTAAACCAATTACAACTTCCCAATCATACTTAGCCCCAGAAATAGTGGTTGGTTCAGGGGCTTCGTATGTTAAATCAAGCATTAATGGAATTCCTTTGTTCAGATGATTATGAGTTATTATTAATAAAGGTAGCGAATTAAACCTACATTTTAGTTTAGGGCAGGTAAGAGTTTTGTGCAATTAATTTTAAGAATTCAAAATGTACAAATGATATTTATCCTATCTCCCTCCAGAGATATCTAAGTTGGTACCAGTGATATAGCTAGCCTCATCCGAAAGTAAAAAAAGAATAGCCTCGGCTACCTCTTTTGCTGTTCCCGCACGCTTAATTGGGACTAGTGGTGCCGACTCTATTGCTCTGTTAGGAGCCCCCCCTTTAGCATGTATCTCGGTATCAATTATTCCGGGACGTACACCATTTACACGGATACCCTCATTGGCTACCTCATCACTTAAGCCTTTGGTGACAATATCTAAAGCTGCCTTTGAGGCAGCGTAATCCACCCATTGATTTCCTGATCCAAGTCTGGCTGCTACAGAAGATACGTTCACTATTGCTCCACCAGCTCCTCCATACCTTGTAGACATTCTTAATACAGTCTCTTTTGCAACTAATATAGGTCCAATTAGATTAACTCCAAACATACGGTTTAAGCGTTCGAAACTCATCTCATCTAATCGCGCAGTTTTATCTACAATGCCAGCATTGTTAATTAAGGCGTCAATTCTGAACGAACAATTATCTAATGTACTAAATATTCTATTTATATCGTTATGGTCTGACAGGTCACCTTGTAATACTTGAACTGAAATACCTAATTCTGTACACGTTTTCTTTACAAGTTTTATACCATCACTATTTAAATGATAATGAATTGCTAAGTTGCAGCCTCTTTCTGCCGCAAGCAGTGCGCATGCGGCGCCAATTCCAGAGCTTGCACCCGTTATCAAGATGTTTTTTTTGTCCATTTTCAAAATTCCCTTTCTTGAAGTAATAACAAAGATCACAAAAGATCACATTAGAATGCGTTCTATAATTTCACTTGTGTCTTTACTTAAGTTCGCTTGATTTTGTATTCGATTTAACTGGGTTTTTATTAGGTTTTTCCTTTTTGTGTCATAAATCTTCCAAGTGTCAAAGGCAGTACTCATACGTGCTGCTGTTTGAGGGTTTATTTGATCTAGTTTAATTATCCAGTTTGCGAGGAGCTCATAGCCGTGACCTGATAATTGATGAAAAGCGACAGAGTTCGCCGTAAGTGATCCAAAAACTGCTCTAAACCTATTAGGGTTAGTCATATCAAATAACTTATGTTCTGTTAATGTTTTGACCTTTTCAAGAGCTTTTTCTGGGCTACTTTTTAGGACTTGAATTGCAAACCATTTATCCATGACCAATCTTTCACCTGACCACTGGTTAAAAAAACTAATAATCTCTTTTTCACCCTGATTACATTCAATTAAACAGCCTAGGGCTCCTAACTGCTCTTGCATTGTGCTAGAGTTTTTAAACTGTTTGGTAGCTGTGACACCAGAATCTATTTTCGTTATAAGTTTTAATATTATGGCTCGTAGTGCTCTTTTGCCGTCATCTCTTGCATTAGATTTGTAGTTTCCAGTTACAAAGTTATTTGAATAGAGCTTTGATAAGTAGGGTTCTAACTTTAGAGCCAGTAGGCGCTCCAGCTCTTTTATGGATAAATAAATTTTAAGTGGATCGGGAGATTCACCAATTAAAAGAATCTCTTTTGCTAATTCGCCTTGAGTAGGTAGCTTAAGCATTAAAGACTTTAATGCCGGTTCAATACTATTATTAGTTACAATATCCTTTATTGCATCAAGGTAGATTGTCTCTATTTCTTCGGACGACCCAGTTGCTGATAATAGTACTTTTTGACTTAGGAACCTACTTGCTTCCCATCTATTAAAAGGATCGGTATCATTTTTTATAAGTAACGCATACTCTTTGTCTGGTCTCTTATGATTCAGTTTTACTGGAGCAGAAAACCCTCGAAGTAATGAAACTATGGGTTTTGAGTCTAAATCTTTGAACTCAAATTGTTGAGTTGTTTTATATAGCTCTAAAACTGTAGTGGATAAAATTTCTTTACCATTCGTGTCTAGAAGTCCTATAGCAACTGGCAACAGCATTGGGTTTATAACTGAACAGCTTGTATTGGAGCTTTGTTGTGTAAGTTTTAGCGTATAACACCCTGAGTGAAATTTTTCTTCTACGTTGATTTCTGGAGTGCCGGGTTTAAGATACCACAGTTTAAATTGAGTTAGATCACGCTTAGTTATGTCTTCAAAACATCGTAACCAGTCTTCGACTGTGCATGCTTCACCGTCATGTCGTGAAAAATATAAATTAACAGCCTTGTAATAATTTTCTTTACCGACAAGAAGTTGAAGCATTCTTATTATTTCAGCACCTTTTTCATAAATGGTAGAAGTGTAAAAATTATTAATCTCAATATAGCTTTCAGGACGAACAGGATGGGCTAGAGGGCCGCCATCTTCCCTGAATTGCATCGCCCTTAGATCTAATACATCATTAATACGTTTGACTGACTCTGATCTAATATCTGAAGTAAACTGTTGGTCACGAAACACTGTTAAACCTTCTTTTAGGCATAATTGAAACCAGTCTCGACAAGTAACCCTATTCCCTGTCCAGTTGTGGAAGTATTCATGAGCGATGATTGACTCAATACGTTCGTAGTTTTGATCGGTAGAAGTTTCTGGTGACGCCAAAACTGCTGAGGAGTTAAAAATATTTAGACCTTTATTTTCCATTGCCCCCATGTTGAAATCATCTACTGCAACTATATTAAAGAGATTAAGGTCATACTCTCTTTCGTAAGTAACTTCATCCCATTTCATAGCTTTTTTTAATGCGTTCATAGCAAAGTCGCATTTATCTTCATCTCCAGACCTTACCCATATATTCAAATCAACATTGAGACCGGATCTACTTTTGTAGTGATCTGAATATTTTACTAAAGTTCCGGCGACTAAAGCGAATAAATATGATGGTTTTGGCCAAGGATCATACCATTCTGCAAAGCCTGGACCAGAGTCGATTAAGTTACCATTCGAAAGTAAAATGGGTTCTGTACTTTCAATTCGAACTTGGAATTTTGCTAAGACATCTGGTCGGTCAGGGTAGTAAGTTATTCGTCTGAAGCCTTCTGCCTCACATTGCGTGGTGTACATACCATTAGATATATATAAGCCTTCCAGACGCGTGTTTGTATCAGGTTGAATTTCTACTTCCGATTCCCAAACAAAGGGTTCTTCGGGGACTTTGCAGGTCAAGCCATTTTTCGTTTTAGTAGGCGATACTAGGATTCCATCTACCTTAGCCCAAATAAGTGATAAGTCCTCCCCCATAAGGGAAAAAACCTTAGTTGACGATTTGGAATTCGGTTTAAATCTAATTTCACTTGTTACTCTTGTTTTTGAGGGAGAAAGTTTGAATGTTAGCTTAACACTGTCAATTAAAAATGCTGGTGGTTCATAATTTTTTAAGTAGACCACTTTGTTTTGTTGTGTCGGCATACTGTTATTCCTAATGCGGTAAAATACCTATTCGGTTTATCTTTGCAATTGTTTTATGAGGTTTTTGGGCTCATAGTAAGTGTCAAAATGAATTTGTTTTTTTAAGTAAATATATTTTTAAAGAGGTTTGAAGTAATAACTCACTTTACGTTTATATAGGTAATATTTTAATAAATTATAAAAAAAGGATAATAAATGGTAGAATTAACACTTAATAAAGCAAGAACTATTCTTCGTAATTCTATAAAGAAGGGCAGAGAGTTAAATCTTAAACCTTTGTCAGTGGTAGTATTAGATTCTGGTGGTCATGTAATAGCTTTTGAAAGAGAAAATTATGCGAGCCCTGGACGTTTTGATATTGCCAGAGGAAAGGCATACGGTTCAATAATGTTAGGTATGTCTGGAACCGCTCAAATGGCTAGAGCAGAAGCACAACAGTACTTTATGAGTGCTGTAAATGGTTTATTTCGTGGTAATGTGATTCCCGTTCCAGGAGGGGTCTTAATTAAAAATAAAAGTGAAAGAGTGATTGGAGCGGTAGGAGTTACTGGAGATAGTTCTGATAATGATGCGATCGTAGCAATGCATGGTGTAAATTCTGCTGGACTGTCTGGAGACATGTGAGGATTAATTTTTAAATAGACATTTATAAATATATTTAATTTTATGTTGTATAAATAGTATAAATATCTTTTATGGGTGTAGATAAATTTTTTTGGGGAATAAGTTAATGGCCCGACCAATAGTTGGGATAATCGGCAATACAGCTGTCGTGAACAACCAATATGAAGTTGATGGTAGTGGTAAGATGAATTCAGAAGCAATTTCGATTGCTTCTGGTGCAGTCCCTCTGATTTTTCCGGCCAACCCTGCATTATTAGAAGTTAACGAATTGTTAGCAGTTTGTGATGGTTTTTTGTTAACTGGGGGTAGACCAAATGTGCACCCTGAAGAGTATGGAGAACCTGAAACGGAAGCACATGGCGATTTTGATAGAGAAAGAGACTCGATAGCCTTGCCTTTAGTTAGAGCATGCGTAGAAAGGGGTCAGCCTATTTTTGGTATTTGTAGAGGGTTTCAAGAGGTAAATGTTGCTATGGGAGGCTCACTCTACCCAGAGATTAGGGATCTGCCTGGAAGGATGAATCATCGTATGCCACCTGATGGGACAATAGAAGAAAAGTTTGCCCATCGCCATGAAGTAACATTTACAGATGGTGGCCCATTTCATAAGTTACTTGGCACAAACAGAGTATACACAAACTCTCTTCATGGGCAGGGTATTAAACAGCCCGGTTTAAGGGTATGTATTGATGGGTATTCTGGTGATAAAACGCCAGAAGCTATGTTTATAAAAGATGCTCCAGGTTTCACATTATCTGTTCAGTGGCATCCAGAATATCGTGCTAATGAGGATCCAACCTCACAGGTTTTATTTTCAGCTTTTGGAGAAGCTCTGAATAGTTGGAAAAGTACTAAATAATTTTGATTTTAGGGCAGGTATATTATGCGTATTGAAAATTTAAAAAAGAGAATGAAAAGCCAGGAACCTTTGTTAGGAACCTTTATCAGAACCCCATCAATTGAAATAGTAGAAATTTTGGCAGAAACTGGTATTGATTTTGCCTGTTTAGATGCTGAGCACTTTGCGTTTGATCGATCACGAATGGACGCGTGTCTAGCAGTTGGTAGAGCGTTAGACTTTCCTCTTTTAGTTCGGACATCAAATTCTAGTCATTCAGAGGTTTTAAAAGTTTTAGATAGTGGTGCTACTGGGATTGTTGTACCCCATGTCGATTCCGTTATCAAAGCCGAAGAAATTGTTAAGGGTGCACATTATGGGGCAGGGGGAAGAGGTTATGCGGGTGGAACTAGGTCAGCTGGTAGAACTTCAAAACCTATGTCTGATGTTATAGAAAAAGCAAAAAAGAGAACAATTGTAATTGCACAAATTGAAGAAAAACTGGGTGTTGATTCCATTGAAGACATTGCATCCGTTAATGGGCTAGATGCTGTTTTTCTTGGTCCATCCGACTTATCTCTTTCATATGGTGAAACAAATTTAGATTCTCAATTCTTAAGAGATGCGATGATAAAAGTTGGAGCTGCTGCTACTAAAAATAAGATAAATTATATTACGTTCATAACGGACTTAGCTAAAATAAAAGAGTGGAAAAAATATGGTTTCACTACTTATGTCCTGGGATCAGAACATGCGTGGATTATGAAAAGTGCGCTTGAAGCTGTTGAGAGCTTTCAAAGTACTGAGTAAAAAATTATCGACTGTGAGAGTTTTAGTTGAAAATTATTTTTGATACCTGTGTTTTATATCCGACTGTACTCAGAAAAATTTTATTAGGTGTTGCTAAGGAGGGTCTGTATAAACCGGTATGGTCAACGCAAATACTGGATGAATGGATTCATGTAACTAGGAAAAAAAATCCTATTGGACAGGATACTATTTTGGCCCAGGTAGCATTATTGAAATTCCAGTGGCCAAACTCTTTAGCTAAAGATTATGACTTTGATACTCGTAGCTTATGGTTGCCAGATGAAAATGACGTTCACGTATTAGCTTCTGCAATATCATCAGATACTGAAGCTATTTTGACTTTGAATCGAAAAGATTTCCCAAAGAAAATATTAAAGGACTATGGTATTGTTAGATATAGCCCAGACGAGATGCTAAAGAGTTTGTGGATTGATAATTCAGAAATTATTTCAAGGGTGGTAGAAAATGAATTTGAGTCTGCAAAGCAGAATTTGGAGCGAAAATTGACATTGAGGGGAGTTTTAAAGAAATCCTATTTACCAGGCCTAGGGAAGTTGATGGCATAGGATTTATTTTTTCCATTTCTGTTCATTCTTTTTTATAGCTTTAATCCTTTCAGATGTTTTTGGATGGCTAAGAAGCCACGCGGGAGCACCCGTGCCTGAGACGTTTGTAAGCTGTTCAAGCTTCTCAAAAAGTGTTATTTGTGGGCCAATTCCGATACCAGACTTTATTAACAATGCTGATGCATAGGCATCTGCTTCATACTCATCATTGCGAGAAAGCTTTGCAAACAAAAGCTTGGTTATGGTATTAGCAATCCAAATGCCTAACCCTGGTATAAGTCTTCCAAAAAAAGATGTTAGTATTACGCGTACTATGTTCTGACCAGAAAAATCAACTAAGCGTCGACGAGTATGACCAAGGGCGACGTGCCCTATTTCGTGCGCAATTACGGTTGCAAGCTCAGCTGCAGAAATTTCTCCAGAGTGGTATTTCTTTATAAATCCTCTAGTAATGAATATTCTACCATCTGGGGCTGCTAGACCATTAACTATCTGAATTTCATAAACATTTACTCTAATTTTAGGTAAATCAAGAGCCTTTGCCATTCTATTATTAAGAGCCTCAAGAGTTTCATCTTCCAGCGTAACTGATTTACTGTTTAGTGTATTCTTAGTTTTCCAAGCAGAAAATTTATAGGAAACTATGGCATATAAAATAGCTAATACTATAGGTGTGAGCTGTATCATGAGTCATTATAACATCTCTGTTAGTTCAACTTCTACCAAAAAATATTAAGAAGACATTATTTTTGAGTAAGCGAGTAGCATCCCAAAACTATTTGCTAAGTACCTGCATACCACTCTCAATCCCTTTTAACGTCATTGGAACCATTCGAGCGTTACCTAAGATGTGTTGGATCATCTGAATGGATTGTGTATGTTTCCAATATTCTTCAGGTAAGGGGTTAATCCAAAGATTTTTTTCCCAGGTATCTTTAGCTCGCTTTAACCAAACTTCACCTGACTCTTCATTATAATGCTCGTTTGCGCCGCCAGGGTATGCTATTTCGTAGGGTGACATTGAAGCGTCTCCAACGAAAATACATTTATATTCACTCCCATAAGTTCGCATAATTTCAGTAGTGCTAACTTGCCGATCCCATCGCCGCTGATTCTCTTTCCAGACGCCCTCATAAAGGCAGTTGTGAAAATAGAAATATTCAAGGTGTTTGAATTCTGTTTTTGAGGCAGAAAATAGTTCTTCAACAGCTTTGACGTGAGGATCCATTGAACCCCCAACATCTAAAAAAAGTAATACTTTTACAGCATTTTTCTTTTCTGGCTTGGTTTCTATATTGAGGTAACCATTTTTTGCAGTAGATTTTATCGTTGTATCAAGATCAAATTCTTCAGATGCGTCATCTCGAGCCCAACGACGAAGCCTCCTGAGTGCCATTTTTATATTCCTGGTACCTATTTCAATGTCGTCATCAAAGTCTGAGAACTCTCGCTTATCCCACACTTTTATTGCTCGTTGATGACGAGATTCATTTTGTCCGATTCTAATTCCCTCTGGATTATAGCCATATGCTCCAAACGGGGAAGTTCCAGCAGTGCCTACCCATTTACTACCTCCTTGGTGACGTCCCTTTTGTTCTTCAAGTCGTTTTTTAAGAGTCTCCATTAACTTCTCAAAACCACCTTGTGATTTCACCTCATTTTTTTCATCTTCAGACAGATGTTTCTCTGCTAATTTTTCCAACCAATCCTTTGGTAATTCAATTGCATCTAAGACCTCCTCGACTGAAATATTTTCAAGACCATTAAATGTTTTAGAAAAAACTCTATCAAATTTATCAAGATTTTTTTCATCTTTTACCATGATTGTTCGTCCTAAATAGTAAAACCCTTCCAAATCATATGTAGCTAGGCCAGCACTTAAGCTTTCTAAAAAAGCTAAAAATTCACGCAGTGAAACGGGTATTTTCTCTGCTCTAAGGTTTTCAAAAAAAGATATAAACATGATTTACTATGATGAAATTCTTACAATATAAATTGAAAAAAATAAGCTAGTTAAGAAAAAAACTATAGCATAACCTGCTGCATATTGAAGTTGATCTAATAAAGTCCCTTGCCGGCGTTTTGCTATTATAACACCTAATAATGCGCCTAAGATTAAACCAATTAGTGGTATCATTTTGTTCACCTTGTTTAAATTTGTAAATATATTATTGTTAAAAAGCCTTTGTGAGTTGTTAAGAAACCTATTTGATAAGAGGATTATCTCTGTGAACGATTTAAAAAAGCCAAACGTTCAAATAGATGTACGTCTTGTTCATTTTTTAATAAAGCACCGTGCAGGATGGGTAAAGAGTCAGATCCCGAAAGCTTAAGATCGGCTGCGTTTAAATCTTCAGATAATAACAATTTTAACCAATCTAAAACCTCCGAAGTTGAAGGTTTTTTCTTAATCCCTGTGGTATTTCTCACTTCGTAAAATTGTGTTAGTGCGACGGCTAATAAGTTCTCTTTTATCTTTGGGAAGTGCGAATGAACGATTGCCTGCATGGTTTTTAGGTCTGGAAATTTAATATAGTGAAAGAAACAACGACGCAAAAAGGCATCAGGGAGCTCTTTTTCATTATTTGAGGTAATTATTACTACAGGTCGTTGAACCGCTTTTATGTTTTGGTCTGTTTCATAAACATGGAATTCCATTTTATCGAGCTCTTGTAACAAGTCGTTTGGAAACTCAATGTCTGCTTTATCTATTTCATCTATAAGTAGCACACATTTATTTTTTGCCTCAAACGCCTGCCATAATTTTCCTTTTCTAATATAGTTTTTTATATTATTGACTTTTTTATCTCCAAGCTGACTATCTCTTAGCCTGCTTACTGCATCATATTCATAAAGCCCCTGGCTTGCCTTTGTAGTGGATTTAATGTGCCACTCAATGATTTCAAGATCTAAAGCTTTGGATACTTGTTGAGCTAACTCTGTTTTTCCCGTTCCTGGTTCGCCTTTTATTAATAGGGGTCGCTCAAGTGTTACAGCAGCATTTACAGCAATGATTAGATCGTCGGTGGCAATATATGAATCAGTACCTTTAAATTTCATTTTTTTATCCGCTTTTTTGTTTTTAATTAATATTTCATTCTTAGAATACTCATACTCCTCCTAATCCGCGTGACAAGGGGGAGATGATAAGTTAGACGATTTTATGATTGATTCAAACAACAGTTTTTTCGACTTTGCTAAGCACACATAACTTAAAGGAAAAATTATGAAATCGGTACAATCTTTGCCAAAAGATTATAGACCCTCGGAAAAAGAACCATTTATGAATGACCTCCAAGTGAAGTACTTTCGTAAGAAGCTTTTAGAGTGGAAAAGTTCAATTTTGGATGAGACGGCTATTACGATTGAGAGCATGAAGGACACCACACGAAATATTCCTGATATTACCGATCGTGCAAGTGAGGAAACTGATAGGGCGCTAGAGCTGAGAACACGGGATAGAGAACGAAAGTTAATTTCAAAAATTGAGTTGGCATTGCAACGTATCGAAAATGGAGAGTATGGGTATTGCGAAGAAACTGGAGAGCCTATTTCTCTTAAACGTTTAGATGCAAGACCAATTGCTACATTTAGTCTTGAGGCTCAGGAGCGCCATGAAAGGCGTGAAAAGGTTCATAGAGACTCATAATCAAAGAGCTTCTTTTTAACTTTACTTTGTCTACTGAAGCACAGGAGGTCTAACTTGTTCGAATTCATATTAGCTTCTGTTTTATTAATTATTACTCCTGGACCAGGCGTGCTATCGTTAGCAGGTGTAGGTTCAGCTTTTGGGTTCAAGTCAGGAGTCAGATACTTCTTTGGCTTATTTATAGGCCATAACTTAGTGGGTTTTTTTGTGGTTTCTGGGTTAGCTGCTTTATTACTTGGAAGCCCGTTTATTCGCACGATACTAATGATACTTTCGAGTGCATACCTTATTTACCTTGCATCGAGTATTGCTTTTTCTGGCAACAAGGTTGGATTTAAGGCGTATTCACATATACCTGGTTTGAAATCAGGGCTCTTACTACAAATCATTAACCCGAAGGCTTACGTTGTTAGTACAACTATGTATTCAGGTTTTGTAATGATGGAAAGTTCATTAATACTTGAAGTTTTGTTGAAATGTTTAATAGCTAACTTAATTTGGATTCCTGTTCATATCCTTTGGCTTTATCTTGGTGTAGTAATAAAGAGCTTAGAATTAACTGCCAAGATCCAAAAATTAATAAATTATTTTATGGCTGTGTCTATGATTAGTGTTGTTTTCTTAGCAATGTTGACTACTTTTTAAGTTGATAATTTCTTCATTTCTAAAGTATTTTTTTCAGATATTTTAATCCAAATTGGAACATGATCAGAAGGCCTTTCATGGCCTCGTATTTCGGAATCTATACCAGTATCCAATAAAAGATCTATGCATTTTGGGCTTAGAAGAAAGTGATCAATTCGGATCCCGTTATTCTTGTTCCAAGATCCAGCCTGATAGTCCCAAAATGTATATTTACTATGTGATTTATCTAATAATCTATAGCTGTCCGTATAACCCAAATTTAGAATTTTACGAAAAGCTGTCCTGCTCTCTAACAAAAATAACGCGTCATCAGTCCATTGGGTTGGTGTTGCAGCATCAATTTCCTGCGGTATGATGTTATAGTCTCCAGCAATTATTATTGGCATTTCGTAAGTTAAAAGGTTTTTTGCGTGAAGTAACATTCTCTCCATCCATTGAAGTTTGTAATCATACTTCGGTCCGGGTGTAGGATTCCCGTTTGGGGCGTATAGAGAGCATACTCGTAGTGAAACGTCTTGCAATGAAATGGTTGCCTCAATCCACCGAGACTGTTCATCACTATCGTCACCTGGTAACCCTCTAGTAACGTCTTCTAATGGATATTTTGATAAAATTGCTACCCCATTGAACCCTTTTTGGCCATGAGTTTGTACATTATATCCTTTGTCCTCAAAGTGTTCTTTGGGAAAGACTTCATCTCTAGATTTTATCTCTTGGAGTAAAATTACGTCAGGATTACTCTGATCTATCCATTCCGTAAGAGCATTAATTCTTGCTTTGATACCATTTATATTAAAAGTTGCAATTTTCATTTATAGTTTTCCAAAAGATATATAAGGCTTAGTTGGCCTGAAAATACCAAGAAAGTTTAATTTGTAATACAGTCTAACCATAGTTGGTCAATCTTTTGCAAGCTGGCTTTATCAAATAAATGTAGTTGTTCCCAATATTTTCCAGAGGCTATGAAGTAGTTTAACTCTTTTTCAAGCTGTAAAACCTTTTTTTCGACTGAAATGCTCCAACTAATAAGGTTGGGTGGTTGTGCTAGTAGCTCTATGGAAGTTTTTGGAAATGTTAAACGGGATGTGTCTTGTGACAAGTTAACCAACGCACAGCCTTGCTTCGCAGCATGAATCAGTAATCGATTAGATTTTGCTTCTAGAGATTGGAGCGTTATATCATCTCTAAGTGGGTCAGCAGTCCCATCACCGTAGAAGTGAGTTTTTCCTTTTTCAGGGTACATCATATCACAACCAATAAAAGCGATTGTTTTTGGTCTATATTGGTAAAGCGCATAGTATCCGGCTGTGAAAGCCATTGTTCCACCGCCATATATAAAACCTCCATATTGATTTTGGGCGGCAACATAGGTTTCAGCAGAGGTAAGTTTTTTTGACTCATGTATGATCGGTGGGAGTTTAGATTTTGGAAAGTCTTCAGGATAAATTAATTCATTCCAGACGCAACTTACTTTCCAAGCATTATTAATTGCTATTACATGATCAATGCTTTTCTTGGGCATATCTCTAAACTTTAGTACGTTGGGGCCACTACCCAAAATTATAATTGTATCTATAAGAACTTACTTTCACTCTCTAGCTTGCAAATAGCTAATTTTTTTATATCACTAGATAGAAAAAGAAGTCCCACAACCACATGAGGTTTTTGCATTTGGGTTATCTATCGTAAATTTAGCGCCAATTAACTCTTCTGAAAAGTCAATTATTGAATTTTCTAAAAATGGCAATGAAATACTATCTATTACAACTGATTCCCCATCTTTTTCAGAAACCCAGTCCGTTTCACTAATATCGTCTAATTTAATTTCATATTGAAACCCAGAACATCCTCCACCTTCAACTGCGATCCGTAAAGCTTTTGATTGCTTTCCAGCACCAATTTCATTTAACCTCGAAAAGGCTCGATCTGTAATTTTTGGTGGTAAAGTTAAATTCATGGTTATCTTTCTGAAATTAATAGTTACTATTGTACTAGAATAAAATCAACTCGACAAGAATAGGATTTTTAAATTATGTTGGCTCTATATGCCTCTAACCCCCAGCAGAGTAGAGGGCGTCTCTTCAAAGAAGATGATAGCACATATAGGTCGTGTTTTCAAAGAGATAGAGATAGAATAATTCACTCGAGCTCTTTTCGACGGTTAAAACATAAAACGCAGGTTTTTCTTGAAAATGAGGGTGATTATTTTAGAACGAGACTAACTCACACAATAGAAGTCGCTCAAGTCGCTCGTACTATAGCTAGTGCGTTGGGGTTAGAGGTTGATTTAGCTGAAGGAATTTCATTAGCGCATGATTTAGGGCATCCGCCATTTGGACATACTGGAGAAGAAGCCCTGGATATTTTAATGATGCCTTATGGAGGATTTGACCATAATTCCCAATCAGTATTAATAGTAACATCACTAGAGAGACATTATGCTCAGTGGGATGGCTTAAACCTGTCCTGGGAGGTTTTGGAAGGGATGGCTAAGCATAATGGGCCTATGATCAGTGGTATTCCAGAAGTCATAAGAGAGTATTCAAGCCGCCATAACCTAGAACTACAAACTTTTTCAAGTGGGGAAGCGCAGGTGGCTGCTATCGCTGACGATATTGCGTATAATCATCATGATGTTCTTGATGGAATACGAGCGGGTTTGCTTTCCGTAGACGATATTAGAACTTTACCTATTTTGGCCTCATGTTTTAATGAAGTTGATAAGTTGTATCCAGGTATTGATAATCTGAGACAACGTCATGAGGCTTTAAGGAGCTTTTTTAATTTTCTTGTTTCAGATGTCATCATTGAGTCAAAAAAACTATTAGGTGATTTATCAGCTCAATCTGTAATAGATATTCGTAATGCAACAAAGCCTGTAATTCAATTCTCACCTAAGGTGCGTGATGATTTAGATATTATTAGAGCTTTTTTATTTAAAGAAATGTATCGATCTCCTCCACTATTACAAATGAGAAAAATGGCTACACAAATAACAAATGAATTATTTACTTTTTTTCTAAGGGATCAGGTACAACTTCCTAAGAAGTGGCAAGCAGATTTACAAAATTGTTCTAGTAAGACTAATGTAGCAAGGGTAGTATCAGATTATATCGCTGGGATGACCGATAGGTTTGCAATTAGTGAGCATCGAAGATTATGCAAATCCTTAGAGTAGGTGCTTGAGAAAATTTTTGTGGCAGATGGTTTCGTGCTAGATTTTATATTTAGGCATGTTAAACCCAGCCTAACAAAAGGATAAATCTTGAATATATATAGTAACATACGCGATTTAGTTGTTAGTTCTCTAGATAAAATGGTCTCTGATGGTTTCCTAGAAATAGGGTTAAGGTATGATAATATATCAGTTGAGCCCCCTCGAGATCAGGCTCATGGAGATATGGCAACAAATGCAGCTATGGTGCTTGCAAAATTAGCCAATAAGCCTCCCAGGCAGATAGCAGAGTACCTATCTAATATTTTAATATCTGATGAGAGAGTAAGAGAGGTGAATGTTGCAGGGCCTGGTTTTATAAATATTAGAATCGAAGAGCCTGTATTGCAGGCAGTGGTAAAATCAAGTTTACTTTTAGGAAGTAAATATGGACAAACTCAGCTTGGCAATGGAAAGCGAGTTAATGTAGAGTATATAAGTGCAAACCCAACTGGACCCCTCCATGTTGGCCATACTCGAGGTGCAGTTTTTGGTGATGCATTGTCTAATCTGCTAAACTATGTCGGTTATGACGTTACGAGAGAATACTATATTAATGATGGTGGTACCCAAGTAGATGTTTTAGCCCGCTCCGTGTATCTTAGGTATCTGGAAGCGCATGGACAAGAAGTAGTATTTGAAGATGGGACATACCCAGGTGAATATCTGGTCGAAGTAGGCCTGGCTTTGAAAGCTGAGGTTGGAGATAGGTTTTTAAAAGAAGATGAAAAAGTTTGGCTTGAGTTTATCCGGGATTACTCAACTGATATTATGATGAAATTGATAAGAGAAGATCTTGATAGTCTTGGTATTAAAATGGATAATTATTTCAGTGAAAAATCTGTGTACTCAGAAAGAAAAATTGACTTAACAATAGAACAACTTTCAAAAAGAGGTTTAATTTATGAAGGTGTATTAGAGCCTCCAAAAGGTAAGAAACTGGATGATTGGTCCCCCCGAAAACAAACCCTTTTCAAATCAACTAACTTTGGAGATGATGTAGATCGGCCAGTGAAAAAATCTGATGGAACATGGACATACTTTGCCCCTGATATTGCTTATCATTTTGATAAAATTGATCGTGGATATGATATATTAATTGATATTTTGGGAGCAGATCACGGAGGATATGTTAAAAGAATGAAGGCCGCAGTGCTGGCATTGTCTGATACTAAAGTCGAGCTTGATGTGAAGCTTGTTCAATTAGTAAAACTCTATCGCAATGGGGTGCCTTTTAAAATGTCAAAAAGGGCAGGAACTTTTGTTACTCTAAGTGACCTAATTCAGGAAGTTGGCTCTGATGTGGTGCGCTTTGTAATGCTTACTCGAAAAAATGACGCTCCACTTGACTTCGACCTTGAAAAGGTTCTCGATCAATCTAAGGATAATCCAGTATTTTATGTCCAATACGCACATGCTAGAGTGTGCTCTGTACTTCGAAAAGCGGTGGAAGCAGATATTGATGTTTCAGATCAGAATCTAGCCTCTGCTGACTTAAGCCAAAATAACCATCAAGTAGAGTTAAGACTTATTAAGAAGCTTGCTGAGTGGCCTAGGTTAGTACAGGTGTCGGCTAAGACTAATGAACCGCATAGGGTAGCATTTTATCTCTATGAATTGGCGGGTGATTTCCACTCTCTTTGGAATAAAGGAAATGATGAAAAGAGACTCCGTTTCATACAAGAAGATACAACCATCGCACTTGCAAAACTTGCATTGGCAAGATCTGTGGCTATTGTAATTTCCTCAGGGCTTTCTATTCTAGGGGTAGAAGCGGTTTCAGAAATGCGTTAAGGTGCAACTTAATAACGTTACAAAATAATTATAACTCGAAATAAATCGAGAAGTTATGAGGCAGATATGGCAGACGTAGACTTTGATGCTTTTTCGGTGTCAGACCCCTCCGTTTCACGGGGTCATCTAAGTAGAGTTCTTAAGGTTATTGGAAGTTTGATATCACTTGGTTTACTATTAGGGTTAATTAACTGGGGTTATAATTTATCATTAAGTCAATCGGCAGTATTACCTATTATCAAGGCATCCACTGGCCCATTAAAAGTTTTACCTAGGGATCCTGGTGGTAACAAAACAGCATATTTAGGTTACGCTGTGAACTCTGTCCAAGAAGATGGTGAAGTGGAAGGCCCATCTAGAAAAATAATTTTAGCACCTTCTCCAACCGGAGTGGCCGAAAGTGATCTGAGTGTGCTTACAGGATTTGGCGATTCTAGTGGAAAAATTGACCTAAAAAAATCTATAAATCACGCATTAGCGGAGATTTTTGGTACTTCGAAAGAAATCAAAAACACTATATCAAAATTTGAAATAAGCTCTAACCCTATTTCGAGCACTTCAGTCATAGTGGAAAATCTATTCTTACCACTTCGACCTGTTAAAAGACCAGAGATTAGAGTGAAGGGTTTATCAACTACCCCGACGAGTAAAGTAGTTATTAATAAAAACTATAATGGGGGGGGGTTGTTATTCAAAAAAGGAGAATCTTTGGCTCATCTTGGATCTTTCAAAAACCTCGTCATTGCTCAAGTAAAGTTGGATAACTTTGTCTCTATGTATGATGATTACCTCTCAGATAAGACTATTTTCATACAAAATTCAAAGTCTGGCGGACGCAGTATTTTCAGGATGCAGATTGGAGGTTTTTCAGATGTTGAAATGACGAAGCAGTTCTGTTCTCTTATAAAATCGTTTGGGAATGATTGTATGCCTGTCACTTATAGATAGAAGTAATATGGAAATTTTTACAAAGTAAGAAAATAATATGAGTTTTAAAAAACTATATAGATTTTTACCCTTATGACAGTAGGTGCCTACATATTTGGATGTATTGGTTCTAAGTTATCAAAAAAAGAATTCGACTTTTTTAAGGAATCCCAGCCATGGGGATTTATACTATTTTCACGAAATATTGAATCTAAAGCACAAGTTAAGCTACTTACTATGGAGTTAAGGGAAAGTGTTGGACGAAATGCTCCTATCTTAATTGATCAAGAAGGTGGTCGTGTCCAAAGAATGCGCTCTCCGGAATGGATGGAGTATTTACCTGCGTTAACACAAGTAAAGAAATCGGGAAGTCATGCTGGTCGCGTAATGTATTTAAGGAGTCGTCTGATTGCCTTAGAGCTTAACGAGATAGGTATTGATGTTAACTGTGCACCAGTAGCCGACCTTCTAAAACCAAATACCCACACTATCTTAGCGGACAGGTGCTATGGTGAAACAGTAGAGGACGTTGTAAAAATTTCTCGAGCTGTTGCTACAGGTCTTTTAGATGGGGGTGTTTTACCGGTAGTTAAACATATTCCAGGTTATGGTCGCGCTGTGGTGGATGGCCATGAGCAGTTACCAATTGTTCGAGAGCCGCTAGAAGTATTAACTAGGACTGACTTCTTGCCTTTTAAGTCACTGGCAGATTTACCAATTAGTATGACTGCTCACATTACATATACAAGTATTGATGATACTCCCGCGACGATTTCAAAGAAAATGCTTTCTCTAATTCGCAACGATCTAGGATATAAAAATTTGATTATTACAGATGATATTTCAATGGGTGCTTTGGAAGGGTCTATATTCGAACGTTCAAAGTCTTCTATAGATGCAGGTTGCGATATCGTTCTACATTGTAACGGAGACTTGAAAGAGATGATTGATGTCGCCAATGCAAGTGGGCAACTTACATCTCAGGGAGAAGAGCGTTCTCAATTTGCCTTAGAGCAAAAGCGACCACCAAAAGAAGAGAGCATAGATGAATTACAGTATGAACTGTCTAAACTAATGCCTGGAGAAAACTGATGCATGTTGAAAACATATTTGATGGTTGGGAAGAGGCAACTAAAACAGGAAGGTTTGATACTCGTCAGTTGGTGGTTGATATTGATGGTTTCGAAGGTCCGTTAGACTTATTGTTAACCTTATGCAGAAGTCAAAAAGTGGATCTTCTTAAAGTTTCAATTTTACAGCTTGTAGACCAATATCTTGATTTTATTGAAAAGGCTAAAGAGTTACAACTCGAGTTGGCTGCTGACTATTTGGTTATGGCTGCTTGGTTAGCATTTTTAAAATCAAGGCTTTTACTACCAACTGATTTAGAAGAGGGGCCTTCGGGAGAAGAGTTAGCAGCCTATCTGGCGTTTCAACTAGAGAGACTTTCTGCTATGAGAAATGCTGCAGTTAAACTTATGGTTACCGACAGATTAGGTAAAAATTTTTTCTACAGAGGGATGCCAGAACGAATAACTAAAACAAAAAACATAAAATACGATACTAATTTACTAGATCTTGTACAGGCTTATGCACGTGTTAGGACTAAAGACGAGTTTAAACCTTATGTACTAGATAGAGGCAAAGTCTACTCTATGGAAGAAGCTCTGGGGCGTTTAAGGAAATTTCTGAATTTTTCTGGTGATTGGACCGAATTATCTTCATATCTTCCAGAAGACTGGAGAGCTGACCCAGAAAAGACGAGAAGTGCGACTGCCTCCACATTTGCAGCATGCCTTGAACTTACAAAAGCTGGTGAGATTGAATTAAAACAAACAAAAATGTACGCACCTATAAATATACGAAAGAAATAGCTATGGCAGAATACAAAACAAATGATAGTGATTATCCTGTACCTAGTGTGAAAGAACAGGAGCGCATGGTTGAAGCTATTCTATTTGCTGTTCAAGAACCTATTTCTTTAGATGAATTAGAACTTCGTATGCCTAAGGGTATTGACCTCAAGAAATTACTATTAAGTCTTCAAAAAAAATATGAAAAAATGGGTGTTAACGTGGTTCGAGTTGGTGCTAAGTGGGCTATCCGAACTGCAAAAGATTTAGGTTTCTTAATGGCTAAGGAAAGTTTTGAAACAAAGAAACTAAGTCGTGCCGCAACTGAAACATTGGCGATTGTGGCTTATCATCAGCCTGTAACACGAATTGAAATTGAAGAGATTAGAGGTGTTTCGGTGTCGCGAGGTACCGTTGATCAATTGGTGGAGTTAAATTGGGTTAAATTTGGTCGTAGAAGAACTAGCCCTGGTCGACCTGTAACTTATGTAATTACTGATACATTTTTAGATTTTTTTGGTTTGGAGCGCGTTAATGATCTTCCGGATCTTAAAGAGCTTAGGGCCACTGGTCTTTTAGATAACAAACCACCCCCATCGGAGATAGATGAAAAAGTAAGTGTTCAAGATCCTATTGGAGATGAGCCTGAGTTTTTTGATGAATAACTTAACTATGTGATCGCTTTTGAAAATTTTTTTAAAATGGGGTCTATCAATCGGAGAAATGCTTGCTTAATTTTAAACCTTGCCCCTGATAGTTCGACTTTATTCCTACCCCGTATAGTTGGTTCGGTATCTCATACATTTTTTCAAAAACCAACCTTCCAACGATTTGGCCATGTTCAAGAACAAATGGAGCTTCATGACATCTGACTTCAAGTACTCCTCTAGAGCCTATACCGCCTTCGTGTAAACTTCCAAATCCTGGGTCAAAAAAGCCTGCATAGTGTACTCGGAACTCTCCTACCATTGCAAGGTAGGGAGCCATTTCAGCGGCATAACCACCAGGTATATGAACGGACTCTCTACTAACAAGTATATAAAATGCATCAGGATCTAGTATAAGTGATCCATTCTGAGCTGTTATTTTTTCCCAAAAATCGTCTGGATTATAGTAGGAAAGTTTGTCTAAATCAATAAGTCCCGTATGAGGTTTAGCTCTGTACCCAACCAAATTTTTCCCTTTTGGTTTTAAGTCAACTGAAAACCCTAACCCATTGTCGATATGAGGGTCGTTTGAGACTAATATTTCTTCTTTATGAAGGTTTTGTAATTCTTTGTCAGATAAAACTGACAGACCTCCTCTAAACCTAATTTGATTTAGACTCATTCCTGGTCGAACCAATACACTAAAAGAACGCGGGCAAATCTCGACAAACAAAGGCCCAGAATAACCTGGCTCTACTCTATCAAATTCTACACCGCCATCTGTTATAACTCTCGTCAATAAATCTAATCTACCTGTTGAACTTTTTGCGTTGCAGACTGCTTGAAGGTTTATTGGTAGATTAAGTGATTCCATTAACGGAATAACGTATACACAACCTTTTTCTAGAACTGCTCCATCTGAAAGGTCTACTTCATGCATCTTAAACATTTTGAGGCGATCAAAGACATTTACTCCCTTGCCGGCTAAGAAGGATGCTCTGACACGTACCGCTTTATTGGAGAGCCTTAGATCAAGGCTAGCTGGTTGAACTTGACTATCAAGTATAGGAAAATTACCTACTATCACTTTATTGGTGATCATTTCTTTTATTTTTTGACTAGGCATAACACCAGGACCATAGCGCATAAATTTTTATCCTTTTTAACTAGGTGCCGCAGTTCAACTTTGGAATATGTAATCCACACAAAAACCTATATTTAACTTTATTTTAACTTACTACTAGAATTTGGAAAGCTCTAAAGCCTGTGAAAAGGATTCTTTTGGATTTAATACGTTGAAATGAATAGTATTTAATCCAATCTTTTGAGCACCGATTATGTTGCGTAACTGATCATCGATAAACAAACAATCCTGTGGTTGTAGATTTAAATCATTTAAACATGATATATATGATCTTGGATCAGGTTTTAACATTTTTGTGTATGTAGCGTCATGTATAATATCAAAAAAATCTAAGAAAGGTAGCTTATCCCTAAATTTATCACCATAAAACAAGTCAAGTTCATTAGATAAAACTGCTAACTTTACATTATTACTTTTCCAATGCTCAATTGCTATAATAGCTTCAGGTCTAATTATTTCTAGAGGTTCGGAGCCTCTTGCAGCTTTAACAAAATCAGACATTTGATCCCAGTTGGCACCTATAAGGTCAGCTACTTCTTTCGTTCTTTCGTGCCAATAGTCGCGCTCAGAAATCTTATTACTTTGCATCGATTGCCATAGTGAATCAGAGCTGATATCAAAAGGGCCCAACCATTTGAGACTTTTCTTTGGAAGGCCCAAAGCGACTTCGGTAAGCGCGTGGGTTTCAAAAAGTGTTCGTGAGATAACGCCCCCAAAGTCCAATATTACGCCTTTAAGTCCTATAGCTTTTCCCCCACTTTTAAAACCTTACCTTTAATTGATTATAAGTATTAATAATTGTTAAAAATGGTAGTTATGGTCGGGCCAGCAGGACTCGAACCTGCGACCTTCCGTCCCCCAGACGGACGCGCTACCAGGCTGCGCCATGGCCCGAAATATCCCTCTTAATGGATTTCAACTTAGTAGCAAGAGAAGATTTTTTAAAAGGAGTTAATATTGAGTTTTAGAGCAATTGGTTAAACTTTCCGCTATAGTATTACGTTTTTGTACTAATTTTTTAAATAACTCTATTAAGATTATGTTTTTTGAGTTTTGCTGAAAGTTAGTCCTTCTAAGTTTTTTTCTAACAGCCCACAAAATTTCTGATTTTGTTGAGTCTACTATAGTTAAGTTATTTCTATGTTCTTCAATTTTATTTTTGCTATGTACCTCCTTAATCAAAATAGGTTCAATTTCAATTTTATTCTTATTTTCTTGTGCTGATTGTTCTTTTACTTTTTCTAACGGTTGTGAATAACTCTCAATAGCTTTTTGACCCTCGCTAGTTATTTTTTGATTTAGCGCCCTAATAGTTAAACCCTCTTCATAAAGTAGGAATTTAATCCCGCCAAGTAACAGCATATCTCTTGGTCTATAGTATCTCCGTCCACCTGCACGCTTTATTGGAGATATTTGAGTAATTTTACTTTCCCAAAAACGTAGGACATGAGTGGGTAACTCTAGCCAGCCAGCAACTTCACTAATAGTTCGGAACGCATTAGGGGACTTACAAACCATTATGATTCCTTTGTTACTAATAATAATTTTATTTATTACCAGCCGCTACTTTTTCTTTCATTATTTGGGAGGCTTTGAACGAAATAACACGCCGTGATGTGATAGGAATCTCTGTTCCAGTTTTTGGGTTGCGCCCAATCCGCTGCTTTTTATTCCTAGTATTGAAGGTTCCAAAAGCAGAAATTTTAACTTGTTCGCCTTTTATTAATGCGTTGGATATATGATTTAACACCGTTTCAACTAGTTCTGCCGATTCATTGCGAGACAGCCCAACCTCTCTATAAACAGCTTCACTAAGCTCTATTCTTGTTAATGTCTTCGAGCTCATTGACTTCTCCCTTATTCATGAATGATATCCAATAGATAAATTCCGAGTCAATAGTTCACCGTTTATTTATTTAAAAATTATAGCTTAAGAGTCTCATTTAATGAGATTTTTTTATTTATTTTATGAGACAATAACTTATAGTCTTAGTAATATAGAACCCCAAGCAAGTCCTCCTCCTATTGCTTCCATCAAGATTAAATCGCCTTTTTTAAATTTCTTTTCTAAATTAGCTACTGATAAGGCAAGAGGGATAGAGGCAGCGGAGGTGTTTCCATGATTATTTACAGTAACGATTACTTTCGTCATTGGGAGTTTCATCTTTTGTGCTGTTGCTTTTATAATCCTTATATTTGCTTGGTGAGGTACCATCCAGTCTACATCAGAAGGAGATAACCCTGCTTTTTCTAAGACTGCATGAGCCGTGGAGCTTAGTTTCTCTACAGCATGTTTGAATACTTCTTTACCTTGCATAACAAGGACACCAGTTGTTTGGGTGGATGATACGCCACCATCAACATATAGTAGATCCCTATACCTACCATCCGAATTAAGATCTGTGGCTAGTATTCCAGTGTCAGTACTCAAGTTTGAAGAACTGACAGCCTCTATGATAATAGCTCCCGCTCCGTCCCCAAATAAAACACTAGTAGTACGATCCTCCCAATTCATTATTCTAGAAAATGTTTCAGCACCAATCACTAGTACACGTTTCGCTTGTTTAGAAACAATAAGGGCATCGGCTGTAGCTAAGGCGAAAATAAACCCTGCGCAGACCGCTTGAACATCGAACGCGAACCCTTTGGTAATCCCAAGAGCACCCTGTACGATTGTTGCTACAGAAGGAAATGTAGTGTCAGGAGTAGAGGTTGCCACAATTATTGCATCAATATCTGTCCTCTTAATCTTTGCATTTTTAATTGCATTTATTGCTGCTTCAATGGCTAGATCAGATGTTTTTTGATCCTTTGCCGCAAAATGACGTCTCTTTATTCCAGACCTTGATTCTATCCATTCATCTGATGTCTCAATCCAATTTTTGAACTCACTGTTCTCCACCACTCGAGTGGGTAAAGAATGGCCAACACCCAATAGATGTGATCGAAGTGTCATTTGATTTTTACTTCCTCTTGTTCCAAAATAATTTCATTTGAACTTCTATCATATAAGTCCGCATTGTTAAGGGTAATTCCTAAGTTTAATGCAGAGGCGATACCAGTTTTATCTGCGGATCCATGCGATTTTACAACTATTCCATTCAAACCTAAGAAAACCCCACCATTAACTCTACTGGGGTCGATCTGTTTTCGCATCTTAATAAGGCTGGGAGCTGAAATTAAGGCACCAACTCGGGAAAATAGATTTGAGTTAAATGCAACTTTGAGTTTTTCAGATATTAGACGGGAAGTTCCCTCAGCAGTTTTTATTGCTATGTTTCCAGTAAAGCCATCTGTTACTACTACATCAATTAAGTTTGATGGAATGTCGCCACCTTCAATGAAGCCAACAAACTCAAAGTTTTCTTTTTTTGAAGCAATTGAAATCAGATCATGAGCAAGTTTTAGTTCAGCTCTTCCCTTATGTTCTTCTGTTCCTACATTTAGGAGACCAATACGGGGTCTTGAGATTTTCAGGCCTCGTCTAGCATAATTTAACCCCATAAGTGCAAACTGCAATAAATCTTGTTCATCTGCTTTAATATCTGCTCCAACATCTAATACAATATTAAAACCTAATTCATTTCTAGATGGCCATAAACAAGCTATTGCTGGACGATTAACCCCAGGAGACTTACGCAACCGAAGCATAGATAGTGCCATTAGGGCACCAGTATTTCCACAGCTAACACATACATTTGCCTCGCCCACTCGTACAGATTGAATTGCAGACCACATAGAGGTATTTTTGCCATGCCTTATTATATAGCTTGGCTTTTGATCCATAGACACAATATCTTTGGCGTCCACGATTCTGCATTTGTCTTGAATACTTTTCTTCTCAATCAGTTTTGACAATGCAGATGAATCACCATGAATTATAAACTTTGCTTCAGGATTCATACTTGCTGACTTGGCTATACCAAGCACGACTTCTGATGGGCCAAGGTCTCCTCCCATCGCGTCAACAGATATTATAGGTTTTATATTTTCCAATTTTCCGCCCGTAACCAAACTGAAGTATTGCAGTAAGGTTATGCTTAAGCGGCGTCGTCGTCTAGGTCGACTTCCTCATTAATCGCAACAACCTCACGTTCTGCATAAAAACCACAGGATGGGCAGATGTGGTGAGGCCTTTTAAGTTCACCGCAGTTTTGACATTCATTTGCTGTTTCTGCAGATAATGAGTCGTGGGAACGACGATTATTTCTACGTGATCGAGATACTCTATTTTGTTGTACGGCCATGAACTTACCCTAATTTTAATTGCTTATAGGTTGGAAATTATCAATGTTGGGACGGACATAACTCTTTAGACTCGTTTCGTCCACCCTCATTAGTAAAAACATAAAAAAATAGTGAATTTAATAAGTTTGATAACTTAGTAAATTGTTTTGAACAGATTACTTTAAGCTGTCATCTTCAGCTATCATTTTTTTTCTTAGCGTTGATAGAACAGAAAACGGCTTTATATTTGTGTTTTTGGAAGGATTTAATGAGCTTTCTGATAGTGAGGAGTCTGCCTCTACTCCTGATCGTGGATATAAAGGGGCATTCAATATTATTTCTTCAGTAATAATATCTAAGAGATTTATCTTATTAGTTAATATTTCGTAGTCTGCGTTTAAAACAGTTTCATCCGTTCTATTTCGCGAACCTTCCCAATCTTTAATAAATAACCGTTCAACAGTTGATAAGATTTGAGTGTCAATTGGCTGTAAGGTATTTACACAGGGTTGAGTCACTAGAGCTTTTAGATACGCTTTCAGTTTCCAGTTATCTTTTTGTACTCGCTGTAATTTCCCAGCAAAAGAAAGCTTTTTTAATGCTAATAAATTGCACTCTTTAGCAAGTAATTTTGTATCGCTACTGTTAAGTATAATATTAAAATCATATTTTTGTAATGTATTGAGTTTGGTAACTATTATTTCTGTTTGATTAGGCATAGTAAGTGATCTTTCTTGAAAACATGTAGAGTAACCTATAGGGTTATTACGAATAATAATCAAAATAAAAGAACAAAGGAGTTCAGGTTGCTTAAAAAAAACTGGTTTATAAGAACCATTATTTTGGGTGCTATTAGTCTGTTCGTTTTATCCTGCTCCCAAAATATTCAGAATCATGGTTACATCCCCCTAAAGTCAGAACTGAAAATGATTAAAGTGGGAGTTGATACAAAAAAATCTGTTCAAGAGCTAATTGGTAGACCCAGTACAACTGGGGTCTTACAAAACAAGAGCTGGTATTATGTGGGTAGTACCATGAAACATTCTGGTTGGAGAGAGGTAAAAGAGATTAAACGGGTGGTCGTTGCCATTAGGTATTCACAATCAGGTGTAGTTGAGAATATCGAAGAATTTAGTTTGTCTGATGGACAGGATATAAAAATTTCTTCACGAGTTACAAGAGGACCAGTTAAGGACAATACCTTTTTAATGCAACTACTGGGTAGTTTTGGTCGTATAAATGTTCCAGAGATGCTCCAGGAGAAGTAACTTTAATTCCCTTTAACCTCTTTAAAGGTAAGAGCACCACCGTTTATACAATATCTTAACCCCGTGGGAGCAGGGCCATCAGGAAATACGTGTCCTAGGTGCCCTTCGCATCTGACACAATGAGCTTCTGTTCGAGTCATCATTAAGCTGTTATCAATACTTTCTTCTACAACGTTAGCTTCTATCGGTTGAAAAAAAGAGGGCCAACCACTTCCTGAGTCGAATTTAGCATTTGAATTAAAAAGCTCAGCCCCACATCCAACACAGGAGTATACCCCTGATAGCTTTGGAAAGTTATCACTTGTGAAAGCTCTTTCTGTCCCGTTTTTTCTCAGAATGTTATAAGCTTTTTCGGATAATTGAGTTTTCCACTCTTGATCTGATTTTATAATTTTTTTCATTTAGTAGGCCTTATTTTTATAATTTTTGTTAAGAAAATTATAGTTACAACTTGATTAACTTATTATTAAACCTAATATCGTTAGACAAGTAATATTTTTTCTATAAAAATATATACAGAAATAATTATATTGATGTTTATATGTCTCATCGCCTATTTGGGATACAGATTTTTGATGAATTATACTTTGATTGGTTGACGGATAACTGGTCAAAAGGTACCGAATTTTTATGGCTTCGTCACCTTTGATACAATTAAATAATATTTCCCTGACGTTTGGGGAAAACTCTGTGTTTTCGAATGTAAACTTAGTTGTGAATCGCGCTGATCGAATTGCTCTTGTAGGCCGAAATGGATGTGGAAAATCTACATTGATGAAGGTTTTAGCTGGTTTGCTCGAAGCAGATTCTGGATCGCGCATTATGTCGCCTGGAACCAATCTTTCTTATATGGAACAAGACCCAGACATGAGAAAATTTAGTACTTTGGGAGATTATGCGAGTAGCTCTCTAACCTCTAATGAGACCTATAAATTAGAGGCTTTTTCTAACGGGCTTAAACTTAATTTAAGTTCTCCTGTGGTGTCTGCTTCTGGAGGAGAAAAACGGAGGGCGTCATTAGCAAAACTGTTGGCGGAAGAGCCAGAAATAATGTTATTAGATGAGCCAACAAATCATTTGGATATTGAAGCAATTTTTTGGTTGGAAGCTGAACTTAGAAGAGTAAAGTCAGCTTTTATAATGATTAGTCATGACAGAGCATTTTTAAGAGCGCTCTCAAAAAGTACTATTTGGATAGATAGAGGGGAAACAAGAAGGCAGAATAAAAGCTTTGAGGCCTTTGAAGATTGGCGAGACCGTCTTTGGGAAGAGGAAGATTTAGCACGACATAAGTTAGATCAAAAAATAAAAACAGAGGCTAGATGGGCGGTAGAGGGAATCAGTGGACGGCGCAAACGCAATATGGGACGTGTAAGAGCCTTGAAGTCATTAAGGAGCGATAGATCTAGTCAAATTATTCGGCAAGACGTTGCATCAATGGTATTGGAGGCTAATACCAAAAGTGGAAAGCAGACTATAGTTGCAAATAAAATATCCAAGTCTTTCAAAAGCAACCAAATTATTACCGATTTTTCTTTAAAAGTAGCTAGTGGTGATAAGATAGCCATAGTTGGCCCAAATGGTGCAGGAAAAACGACACTGCTTAATCTTTTAACAGGTAAAATAAAGCCTGACAAAGGAACAGTTAAACTAGGCACAAACGTACTCACAGCTATTTTTGATCAGAATCGAGAAGTATTAAACCTTAATAGCACTTTATGGGAAAGCTTAACTGACTCCTCGGAGACAGAGGTAATAGGTAAGGGAGATTTTGTAAATGTGCGTGGTACTCCAAAACACGTGGTGGGTTACCTTAAGGATTTTCTTTTTAGTGAAAATCAGCTTAGGTCTCCCGTAAGCTCTCTTTCGGGAGGAGAGAAAGCCAGGCTGGTGTTAGCAAGAATTATGGCAAAGGAATCAAATTTGTTGGTCCTTGATGAGCCTACTAATGATCTGGACATAGAGACTTTGGATCTACTGCAAGAACTTATCGCTGAGTATGATGGAACAGTCTTACTGGTCAGTCATGATCGAGATTTTATAGACCGGGTTGCAACAACTACTATCGCGATTAATAAAAATGAAGTGGTAGTATATGCTGGTGGGTGGACAGATTATTTAGCTCAAGTTGGCAATCAATTAGCTTCAGAAGAGTCAGAACAGAAGAAAATTGTAAAAGTAAAAAATATAAATAATTTAAAGCCTAAGAAAGAGAGATTGGAGGGTTTGACCTTTACTCAGGCACATAGGTTAAAAGCATTGCCAGAAAATATAGAAAAAATTGAGAACGAAATTATTAAATTAACAGAACTTTTATCAGACCCAGACCTTTTCTTGAAGGATTCAAAGAAGTTTTCAAAACTTTCATTATGCTTAGTAGAACGACAGGAACTCTTATCCGAGTTGGAAGACGAGTGGTTAAATTTAGAAGAAAAAAATAGTAAGGGATCAGATGCCAAAAATTAGTTTAGATGAAATACAAAGCGTAACGATTAAAGCTCTGTTGAAACATGGTGCAAGAGAGTGGATAGCAACCTCCGTTTCAAAAGCAGTTCGGCGAGCTGAAGAAACAGGTAATGTAATTTGTGGTCTTTATTACTTACAAAGCTACTGCGACCAGTTAGTATCAGGACGAGTCAGGGGAAATGTGGAACCAGTTGTTGAGAAAACTCGTGAGGGGGCAGTAAAATCAGATGCCCTTTTTGGATTTTCACAACCAGCTTTTGATCGGGGTTATCTGGTAGCTATAGAGGCCGCTAGAAAAAATGGTATTTCAAGTTTTGCCGTTGCAAATGCCCATACGTGCACTTCCCTGGGGTACTTCACAGAAAAAATAGCTCATGAAGGACTGATTGGACTTGGTTTTACAAATGCGTCATCTGTAGTTGCTCCTCCCGGTGGTAACTCTCCAGTTATTGGTACAAACCCAATTGCTATGACAGTTCCAGGAGAGGCAAAGCCATTAATGCATTTTGATTTTTCTACTTCTGCTGTAGCTCTTGGTAAGATTACAATGGCAAAGGCTGCAGGTAATATGATACCTGAGGGATGGGCTGTGGATTCAGATGGCAAACCTACAACTGACCCAGTAAAAGCTCTAGGTGGGACTTTAGTTTCTTCAGGAGGATATAAAGGTTGGGGTTTTGGTCTAATGTCTGAGATTTTTGCTGCAGGCTTGACTGGATCTGTAAATTCGCTTGATATAAGTGGTTTAAAGTCACCTGACGGCCCCCCTCACGGCATTGGTCAGTATTATATTATAATTGATACTAAAACTTTTACTAACGAATTTGATAAAAAGTTTCAGAAAGTTTCTGATGCAGTATCCATGCAACCTGGGACAAGAATTCCTGGTTCAACTCGTGTTGAGTTAAGTTCGATAGATGTTTCAGATGATCTTTGGAGAAGTGTTGAGAATTTAACTTAAGATTAATTCATTGATAAAAAGTGATAACTAGTACGTAGCTCGTCCACCTGAAATGTCAAAAGTAGCGCCAGTACTAAATGAATTCTCTTTACTTACTAACCATACTATCATGTTTGAAATCTCTTCTACTTCAACAAATCTACCTCGAGGAATCTTGGAAAGCATGTAAGAGATATGAGTCTCAGTCATTTGATCAAATATTGGGGTGCGGGCGGCCGCTGGTGTTACGCAATTAATAGCAATGTTCATGTCTGCATTTTCTTTTCCAGCCGATTTGGTAAAGCCAATGACCCCGGCCTTTGATGCAGAATAAGCTGCAGCATTTGGATTTCCCTCTTTTCCAGCTACGGAAGCAATATTGACTATTCTTCCGTAATTCTGATCTCGCATAGTTTTAATTAAAGCTTTATTAACATTGTAAGTACCAGTTAAGTTTATTTTTATAACTTTTTCCCACTCGTTGTTATCATAGCTATGGATTGGTTCATTTATCCCAGCGATCCCGGCAGAGTGAACTAAAATAGTAACTGGCCCAAAAGCGTTCTCTGTATTTTTTAATGCTCTTTCGACCGAAGAAAAATCTGTAACATCACAGTGTTCAGCATGAATATCTTTGCCTAAGTTTTTTACAGCACTCTGGTTTTGATCTTGATTTATATCCCAGGATGCTATTTTAGCGCCACCTGCGTATAATCTCTCTATTACAGAAAAACCAATCCCTTGGGCTCCTCCTGTAACAACTGCTACTTGACCTTTTAGGTTATAAGTATTCATTTTTACTCCATTATTAGGCTTAAGAAACACATTAATTAAATATCAACATTCTCCACAAATTGGGCATTTTTTTGAATATAATCAAATCGTAATTCTGGTTTTTTTCCCATCAATTGTTCAACTAAATTGGAAGTCTCACCAGGTTCATCCTCATCCATAATAACTTTTATTAAGGTTCTAGATGTTGGATCCATGGTGGTACTTTTTAGATCTTTAGCATCCATCTCACCCAACCCTTTAAACCGCGATACATCAATTTTGCCTTTTCCACCTATGCCTTTATCGATCAAAGTATCTTTTTCTTCTTCACTTAAACAGTAGGTTCTATTTGCACCTTGCGTAAGCCTGAATAGAGGCGGGCACGCTAAATACAAATGCCCTTGATCTATAAGTGGACGCATTTGGGTAAAGAAAAAAGTCATCAACAGTGTTGCGATATGTGCACCATCTACGTCAGCATCTGTCATAATAATAATTTTCTCGTACCGTAAATCATCAATGTTAAACCTAGCTCCCATACCCACTCCGAGTGCCTGGCAAAGATCGTTAATTTCTGCATTAGTTCCTATTTTTGCAGATGCGGCTCCAAGAACATTAAGTATTTTTCCTCTTAAGGGGAGAAGTGCTTGATTGGAACGATTTCGCGCCATTTTTGCTGAACCTCCGGCTGAATCACCTTCCACTATAAATAACTCTGTGCTCTCTTTTGAACGTGACGAGCAATCTACTAGTTTACCTGGTAGTCTTAATTTTTTTGTTGCTGATTTCCGAGCTGTTTCTTTTTCTTGACGTCTTTTTAGCCGTTCTTCAGAGCGAAGAATTAAGAAATCTAGTATTGCACCTGCAGATTTTGTATCAGCAGCTAACCAATTGTCAAAATGATCTCGTACTGAGTTTTCCACCAAACGCTGGGCGTCAACTGTCGCTAGTCGGTCTTTGGTTTGTCCTACGAACTCTGGTTCACGGACAAAACAAGAAACTAATGCGCATCCACCTGTTAAAAGGTCTTCCTTAGTAATTTGAGAGGATTTTTTGTTAGAGATTAGATCACCATACGATCTGATTCCTTTGAGGATTGCATTCCAAAAACCTAATTCATGAGTTCCACCCTCTGGTGTTGGCACCGTGTTGCAATACGATTGAATGAAACCATCTCTTGCTGGTGTCCAGTTAATAGCCCACTCTACTTTCCCTGGAGTATTAAACTTACTGTTGAAGTCTACATTTCCACTAAAGTTTTGATTAGAATACGTGGAGCTTTCACCAAGCGTTTCGCGTAAATAATCGGATAAGCCTCCTGGAAAATGAAAACTTGCCTCGATTGGAGTTTGTCCATCATCTATTTCACTCTTCCAGCGAATTTCCACTCCAGAGAATAAGTATGCCTTGGACTTAACTGAATTATAGAGCCGTGAGGGTTTTAGCTTGTGCTGACCAAAGATATCTGGATCTGGGTGAAACGTAATTGTTGTTCCTCGTCTATTCTGTGCTGCACCTATTTTTTTAACAGGTGCTAAGGGAACACCCCTAGAAAAACTCTGTTCATAAAGCTCTTTATTACGCGCGACTTGTACAATCATTGAGTCACTTAAAGCGTTCACTACTGATGCGCCTACTCCATGAAGACCTCCAGAGGTCTGATAGCTATCACCAGAAAATTTACCACCAGAATGTAGAGTACACATTATAACTTCTAGAGCACTTTTATCTGGAAATTTGGGATGAGGTTCCACTGGGATTCCTCGACCATTATCTCGAATTGTTGCTGAAAAATCAGATTTTAACTCAACTTCAATTCTATTAGCAAAGCCTGCTACTGCCTCATCCATAGAGTTGTCTAGAATCTCTGAAATAAGGTGATGTAATGCGCGCTCATCAGTGCCGCCTATATACATCCCTGGTCTTTTTCGAACTGGTTCAAGCCCTTCTAATACCTCAATAGATGAGGCGTTATAGCTATCCAGTCTCGAAGACGAGATAAGATCTTTTTTCATGTGGCTGCTCTTTTTAATAGTTTTGATTATTTATGACAGACAGTTAGCTTTAAGAAAAGACCTAGATGAATTTTAAAGTTAGACAGGATGTACAATTCCCTTGCATTTAAGACTTTAAAAACCTAATCGAAATTATGTTTCCATCTAAAAACCTTAGATATCAATTTAAATCGACACTCTCATTGGGTCTGCCGTTGATAGCTATGAGTTTAACACAGTCAGTTATCCATTTAATAGATACAGTTATGATCGGTTGGTATGGAGTACCTGAACTTGCAGCAGCTGTTCTTGGTACAACTTTCTTTTTTGTGTTTTTTATTATGGGCTCTGGATTCGCAGCCGCGGTAATGCCCTTGGTTTCTGAGGCCGTGGCTAGTGACAAAGATGTGATAATACGGCGAGTAACTCGAATGGGCATGTGGCTGTCTGTTCTCTATGCAGTATCCGTCATCCCTGTAATATTCTGGTCAGGAAAAATATTAGAACTTTTAGGGCAAGACCCGGAACTCTCAAAGATGGCTCAAAACTATCTACGATATGTTTCTATAAGCATGGCGCCCGCACTTATTATTATGGTGTTGCGAAGTTATTTGTCTGCTCTGGAGAGGACCACTGTATTTCTTTGGGTCATAATAAGTTCATTGTTACTTAATACCGCCCTAAATTGGGTGTTAATTTTTGGAAAGCTAGGAATGCCAGAGCTTGGTTTGGTTGGAGCTGCAATTGCCTCTACCCTTACACAAGTTATCACAACTCTCATCTTAGTTGTATACATTATCAAAGATAAAGAGCTCTCGAAGTATGCTATTTTTAAGAGAATATATAAGATAGATTGGAATGTCTTCGGGACAGTTTTTAATCTAGGTTGGCCAATAGGTTTAACATGGTTGGCAGAAGTTTTATCATTCGCAGGAACAGCTATAATCATTGGTTTAATTGGCACTATTCCATTAGCGGCTCACGGGATTGCTCTTCAAATTGTCTCTATCAGTTTTATGTTCCACCTTGGTTTGAGCCAAGCCTGCACTGTAAAAATTAGCTATTACTTTGAGAAAAAAGATGTGGATAGTTTAGGCAATGGGATGATAGCGGCCTCTGTCCTGTCACTAATTTTGGTTTTACTTGCTGTTATACTATTCCTATTTTTACCTGAGCAAATCTTAGGTGCTTTCTTGGCTCCTGATGATCCTTCACGAGGTTCAATAATAGATTTAGGAATTACTTTGCTGGTAATGGCAGCTATTTTTCAAGTTTTTGATGCGGGTCAAGTAATGATTCTAGGATCTTTGAGAGGTTTTAAAGATACTAAAGTTCCAATGCTTATGGCTGCATTTGGGTACTGGGCTGTTGGTCTGCCCTCCAGTTACTACTTAGGTATTTATTTAGGATATGGAGCGCCTGGGGTATGGGGTGGGCTAGCAGTAGGTTTAGCACTAGTATGCTGTCTCTTGGGTTTGAGATTAAAGTTTATTTATAAACTGCTAACCTTCTAACCCTTTTTATATTGAAATTATTTACCGTGCTACCGCCTATTCTATAGCAAGCCCGCACAGAATTTATGAATACGTTTGAGTGCTTCAGTTAAATCTTTATCAGAAGTTGCATAACTCACCCGAAAGTTTGGAGATAATCCAAAAGCTGCCCCAAAAACGACGGCTACTCCAGTTTCTTCAAGTAACTGAGTTGCAAAGATTTCGTCATTTTTTATGACTATACCTGACGAAGTACTCTTGCCAATGCATCCTATTATTGACGGGTAGACGTAGAAAGCTCCTTCTGGCGTCAAACAAGATATACCAGGAGTGTCATTTAATAATTTTACTGCCAAATCTCTTCTTCTTTTAAAGGTCTTATTATTCTCGGGAATGAATGTTTGAGGTCCATCTAAAGCTTCAATGGCTGCCCATTGGCTGACCGTACAGGGGTTTGAAGTCGATTGAGATTGTATCTTACGCATTGCAGAAATTAAATGTTCAGGACCACCTGCGTAACCAATCCTCCACCCTGTCATGGCGTATGCCTTGGAAACTCCATTTACAGTCAAAGTTCGTTCATAAAGCTTAGGCTCTATTTCTGCAGGTGTGCAAAATTTAAAATTGTCATAAGTTAGATGCTCATACATATCATCTGACATTACCCAAACATGTGGATATCGCATTAAGACTTCTGTTAGCTCAGCTAACTCAGTCTTACTATAACCCGCACCAGTTGGATTTGACGGTGAGTTAAAGATAAACCATTTTGTCTTATCTGTGATTGTATTTTCTAATTGCTCAGCTGTTAATTTGAAATTATTCTCAATTGATGCCTCTGCTAAAACAGGAGTTCCACCAGCTAATAAAACCATATCAGGATAACTCACCCAGTAAGGGGTAGGAATTATTACCTCATCACCATCATTCATAGTAGCCATTAACGCGTTATAAAGTATTTGCTTTCCACCAGTTCCCACACTTATCTGAGCAGGGGTGTATAGCAAAGAATTATCTCTTTTAAACTTTCTGCAAATAGCTTCTTTTAGTTCGATCATTCCATCAGGCGCTGTGTATTTAGTTTTACCTTTCAGTATTGCGTCATTACCTGCCAGTTTTATATTTTCTGGTGTATCAAAATCTGGTTCCCCTGCACCTAAACCGATGACATCTTTTCCGGCTTGTTTGAGCTCTGCCGCTTTTTGTGTCACGGCGATTGTTGGTGATGGTTTTACTCGGGACAAATTACTTGATAGGAACGACATAAATAACCTCATTGTTAATACTCTCGCTATAACTCATAATTAGGCTTGCAGCGCTCTTCAAGAGATTAATTTTTTTAATATAAGGAAATAATAATGGAAAGCCTAAGTGAAAATAACTATTATGCGAATGACAATGCAACTTTTGGTGATCGCATTTATGCGGCGAGGGAAGCAGTTGGGTTAAGTCAATCTGCTTTAGCTATTAGATTAGGTGTGCAACTTAAAACCGTAAAAAAATGGGAAGAAGATATTACTGAACCTCGAGCTAATAAGTTGCAGATGATCTCAGGCTTGTTGAATATCTCAATTACATGGTTGCTAATAGGGGAGGGTATTGGGCCTCAAGACCCAGAATCAACAATGCCAATCTCAGCTGATTTAAATGAAATATTAGTTGAATTACGACATACTAAGTCTGAACTTTTACGTCTTACCAAACATTTAGATGTAGTCGATAAGAAGCTTAGGAAATTAGGAAACAAACCTAGTGAATGAAATTAGAGAGATAAAACTTAAACGAATTCAAATGAGGTCTTGGCGTAGAGGTACAAAAGAGATGGATCTTATACTAGGAGGGTTCTCTGACTCTACGCTAAGCAGTCTTTCAGATGATGACCTTTCACTTTATGACAAGCTATTAGACGAAAATGATAATGATTTGTATTCTTGGTGTTCTGGGCAGCTGATTGCACCCTCCGTTTATACATCTTTATTAAATAGAATTATGAAAAATTAGATTTAATGTATTAATCGTTAAGTAAAAAAGTTTATTTTTTTTGAATTTTATGCATTGCCTCTTGAAGCTCTTTTTTTACCTTATTTGATTTTACTAACGTTAATATTACGAAGCAGGTTATTACTATTAGAGAAATAACGTATGCACTTATTACCGTAGTACTATAGTTTCCAAGATCGGGCATCATAAAAATATATTCCTATTAGAGAGTTGTAGATTAACCTAGTTTTTTTATTGTTAGTATCTTTGACAGTTGTTTTAGGCGGATTTCCGTTCGTGTTTTTATCAATAACAGAGTAACAAAAAGACATAAAAATCCTGCTATACTTATTATTAATGGAAACCAAAAAACATTTGAAACATTTTCTGCTTTATCCAATGAAAGTGAAGCTCCTTGATGAAGGCCTTGATTCCAGAAATTAACGGCATAACGACTTAGAATAGCAAATACAGAGCCGACCAAGCATAGCAATGACGCAAGATCTGCAATTTTGTCATGGTTAACGACTGACTGCCATAATGCGATGTATCCAAGGTAGAAAAAAAATAATATTAAAAATGAGGTTAGACGTGGATCCCAAGCCCAAAAAGTTCCCCACATAGGTTGTCCCCATATCGCACCTGTAACCAGGGCAACTATTGTCATTATTAGACCTATAGGGGCGGCTGATTTCGAGATAAGTACAGAGACGTGATGACGTCTAACTAACCATATTAAAGACCCTATTAGCATTACAAACCATGTATTTATTGCGATCAATGCTGAGGGTACATGGAGATAAATTATTTTTACAGTTGATCCCATACGAAAGTCATCTGGTGTAAAAAAGAACCCCCAAATAAGTCCAATACTAATCAATAATACTGTAAGAATAGAAAAACCAGGTAACAACGTTCCTGATATAGTCATAAATTTATTTGGATTAGTGTATTTCCAAAATGACATTTAGATTACCTTTTACTTTAGATATTTAGTTTTGTTTGGGTTATCCCACTTCATCTGTAAAGCCCTAACGTAAGTTGATTTTTATTGCCACACCTGTAAGGATCGGTAAAATAGCTATCGAACTAGCTGTGATTGCTATCAAAAATACTAACGGTGTTGTAACTGGCAAGCCCATCATGCTTTTTCGTATTACCTCCGTGCCAAATATTAAAGTAGGAATATAGAGGGGAAGTACTAGCAGTGATAATAGTAGGCCACCACGCTTTAAACCCAACGTAAGAGAAGCTGCAAATGCACCTATCATCGAAAGAGCTGGAGACCCCGAAAGCAATGAAATTATTATCCAAATAGCGCCCTCCTTAGATATACCGTAAAGAATACTGACAATGGGTACTAGGAGTATTAATGGAAGACACGTGGTTAACCAGTGGGCAAGAGTTTTAGCAAGTATTGTCCCTTCAATAGGCAAAGGAGAGATGCTTAAAACCTCTAGTGTTCCATCTTCGATATCTAATTGAAAAATCCGATCTAATGATAATAGGCAAGCCAATAGCACACCCACCCAGAAAACCCCAGGAGCGATAGTGATAAGGATCTTTTTACTTGGCTCTAAACTTAAGGGTATTATTACCAGTAAGATTAAAAAAAAGGCAATACCTAGGGTTAAACTACTACCTGTACGAAAGGCTAGGGTTAAATCTCTTTTTAACAAAGTTAACATTATAAGTCGTCTAACTTGATTGAGAGAGATTTAAATGATTTTAAATTTATTTTTTGGAGGCTATTTAAGGGCAACTCTAATTTCAAATGAGTACTTATGATTGCGGTCCCTTTTTTATCAAGATGGTGACCTAAGATTTTTAAAAATAAGTCAACATTCTCTTTATCAAGTGCAGTAGTTGGCTCATCAAGAATCCAACATCTGCGTTGACTCAAGTGTACTATGGCAAGTGCTACTAACCTTTTCTGCCCAGCCGAAAGGCTATTTACTTCTAAAGTTAGAATATTTTCTAACTTAAAAGTAGATATAGTGTCTTCAATATTTTTTGAGCCATAAATATTTTTCCAAAATATTAAATTTGCTATTACGGATAAACCCTCTTTAAGGGCGTTCGAATGGCCAAGGTAAATATGTGTCCCCGGTTCAAGAGATACTATGCCAGACATTGGAGGATTCAACCCAGTTAGACACCGAAGTAAAGTTGATTTTCCAATTCCATTCTCTCCTTGGATAATTATTGCTTGTCCAATATCACAAGAAAACCCAATGTTTGAAAGAAGAGGGATGTCTTGATATCCACAAGATAAATTTGAAACTGAGAACGTCATGAGTTAGCTTAGCCGATAGATTAGGACGCTTAAAGACCTCAATAAAAAAAGATTAATGAATTTCTCATTTCGAGTATGATATCTCAAATTAACAAGAATTCATATTCTATACTTGAATTGAAATAAATCATAAGGCAAGAGGTAGGTCATATTTACTGTCTGCTTAATTAGGAGCTAGTTATGTCAATACATGTCGGAAATGATTCCTCGGGAACTCGTAGAGAGCTAAAGGTGAATGGGAAAACTTTTTCCTATTACTCATTGGATGCCGCTGAAAAGGCTGGGTTAGGAACATTCTCTAAACTCCCAGCATCTTTAAAAGTTGTTTTAGAAAACATCCTAAGGTTCGAAGATGGGAAAACAGTATTTCAAGATGATATTGTTGCTTTTTCTGATTGGGCTAAAAATGGGGGCAAGAGCGATCGTGAGATTGCTTATCGACCAGCTCGAATTTTACTTCAAGATTTTACAGGAGTTCCGGCCGTTGTAGACTTGGCGGCGATGCGTGATGGAATAGTCTCATTAGGTGGTGACCCAGATAAAATTAATCCGTTAAATCCAGTTGACTTGGTTATCGACCATTCTGTTATGATTGATGAATTTGGAAATGCGCGAGCGTTTCAAATGAATGTTGACCGAGAATATGAAAGAAATCTCGAACGGTATACTTTTCTCAAGTGGGGGCAGTCGGCGTTTAATAATTTTCGAGTTGTTCCTCCTGGAACTGGGATATGCCATCAAGTGAACTTAGAATACCTTTCTAAAACAGTGTGGTCTGATGAAGATCAATTTGGTAAAATGGTTGCCTATCCAGATACTTTGGTTGGAACAGATTCACACACCACAATGGTTAATGGAATGGCAGTTTTGGGTTGGGGCGTTGGAGGTATTGAAGCTGAGGCAGCAATGCTTGGCCAACCCATTTCAATGTTAATACCGGAAGTGATAGGATTTAAACTTACAGGCTCAATGGTCGAAGGCACCACTGGTACAGATCTTGTATTGAAAGTAGTTCAGTTGCTAAGAAATAAAGGAGTTGTAGGCAAGTTTGTTGAGTTTTTTGGAGAGGGCTTAGATAACCTGCCGTTGGCTGATCGAGCAACAATTGGAAATATGGCTCCTGAATATGGAGCCACATGTGGGTTTTTCCCAGTTGATGATGAAACTTTGCGTTATTTAAATACGACTGGACGAGATAAAGAAACCATAGCTCTAGTAGAGGCTTATGCAAAAGCAAACGGCTTCTGGCGTGGTCCAGAATATGACCCCATTTATACGGATACATTAGAGTTAGATATGACGACTATTGTTCCAGCTATTTCTGGGCCTAAAAGGCCGCAGGATTATGTAGCTTTAGATGTCGCAAAAGAGGCTTTTGGACATGAAATGCAGAGTAATTTTAAGCGGCCTTTAGGTAAAAAAGTAAACGTTTCTGGAGAAAACTATTCAATGGAGTCTGGCAAAGTTGTTATTGCATCCATCACGTCTTGTACTAATACGTCTAACCCATATGTGATGATTGCGGCTGGTCTTGTGGCGCGTAAGGCTCGCGCATTAGGTTTAGATAGAAAACCTTGGGTTAAGACATCTCTGGCGCCAGGATCCCAAGTTGTTTCTGCTTATTTGGAAGCAGCTAATTTACAAGAAGATTTTGATGCAATAGGCTTTAATTTAGTTGGGTATGGATGCACTACGTGTATTGGAAACTCTGGCCCAATTCAAAAAGAAATATCAGATGCAATTTCGACAGGTGATTTAGTTGCGACAGCCGTATTGTCGGGTAACAGGAATTTTGAAGGGCGCATTAGCCCTGATGTTAGAGCCAACTATCTGGCGTCACCGCCGTTAGTAGTCGCTTATGCTATTGCAGGAACGTTAGATATTAACTTATCTTTGGATGCTTTGGGTCAAGACAGCAACGGAAAAGACGTATTCCTAAAAGATATTTGGCCGACTACAGCAGAGGTCGCAGATTTGGTTTCGAAAACTGTTACAAGAGATGCATTCCAGTCTAAATATGCCGACGTCTTTAAAGGAGACGAAAAATGGCAAAGTGTTGAGACGACTGATAGTCAATTATATGATTGGCCCACAGCATCAACTTATGTTCAGCACCCACCATATTTTAAAGAAATGAGTTCAGAGCCTGGAAAAATTAGTAATGTAACAGATGCGAGGGTTCTAGCGCTACTTGGAGATATGATAACGACAGATCATATAAGTCCGGCTGGCTCATTTAAAGAAACAACTCCAGCAGGGCAATATTTGACTGAACGTCAAGTTCAACCCAGGGAATTTAATTCGTACGGCTCAAGGCGAGGTAATCATGAGGTAATGATGAGAGGAACTTTTGCTAATATTCGAATTAAAAATGAAATCTTGGATGGCAGAGAGGGTGGTTACACAAAGGGCCCTGATAATAGCGAAATGTCTATTTACGATGCATCAATGAAATTCCAAGATGACGGTACGCCATTAGTAATCTTTGGTGGCGAGCAATACGGAGCTGGTTCTTCGCGGGACTGGGCAGCTAAAGGAACAGCATTACTTGGAGTTAAAGCAGTTATTGCTGAGAGCTTTGAGAGAATACATAGATCAAATTTAGTAGGAATGGGTGTTATCCCATTTGAATTTACTAATGGTCAAACAAGAACGTCTTTGAAATTAACTGGAGATGAAATAGTATCTATCACTGGGTTAGAAGAAAACTTAAGACCATTGTCTAAAGTGCCCTGCCAAATAGTCTATAAAGATGGTTCCATTGAACATATTGCGCTTAAGTGCAGAATCGATACAGAAGTTGAAATCGAATATGTTCAAAACGGTGGAGTTTTACATTATGTTTTACGGAATCTTGCAAAGAAAAGCTAAGGGTTTTTGATACGTGCATCAGGTTTCCACCGTCGATGAATCCAGAACCACTGACCCATATGCTCTTTGACTAGAGCTTCAAGTGAGTCGTTTAGTTCTTGGGTCATTTTTTCTGAGGTACTGTGGGCAATCGATCTTTCACATATTATTTTAAAGTCAATTCCATTAGGTAAACGTAGACCGTATATAGGGATGATTAATGCATTATATTTTAGGGCAAGGTCTGCGGCAGAGAGACCTGTCAGTGCAGTTTTTCCAAAATATTTTAATGGTGCACCGTCTCTCATGTGTTGATCTACTAGAAATCCAGCCATTCCCCCTTGACGAAGAAACTTTATTAAGTCCGATAGACCTTTTCTACCTCGAGGGAATATTGGCGTTCCAATCTTTGAAATAGCACTTTCATACCATGTATTGAAATATCCATTATTCATTTCTCTATATAGAGCTCCCACCTTAAAACCCTTTTTGGTTAGGGCTGCGCGCGGCGCATCATAGTTTCCAAAATGCCCAGTAACTAGAATAACAGATCTTCCTTGTTTTTTTGCATTCTCTAGCTCAATAAAACCGGGTCCGGTTATTTCCGAATTTTCTGCACGAGCCATGAAAGCTTCTCCAGAAAATATCTCAATTAATGTGCGACCAGAATTATTCGGAACTGCTCTAACTAGGCGCTCCACCTCTTCAGTGGGTAAATCTGGGCATACGTATCTTAAGTTTTCTCTAATTCGATTGGAGTAGCCTACTATGGGTGCCACTAGAGAGGCTATTATCCACCCTGAAAAGGGTACTCTCATTTTATAAGGCAGTAACAAGGTTAATTTAATTAATCCACGAATAAGGATACTTACAAGAAAGTCAGCAGTATTCTTTCGCCCACCTGATGTTTTACCTAATGCCATTTTTAAACAGTTCTTCCGTTTGGTTCGCTATATTGCTATGCAGCAAAATAGATAGATACCTAGATTTCTTGTATCACCCCTGTGCCAATCATACTATCTCTACTAACTAACTTTCGTAGCTCTACTTCTGACATTTCTGCAGTCGATTCAGGGCGAAGCGGAAGCACAAGATACCTCATATCCGCTGTACTATCGTGAACTCTTACTACTGTGGATTCTGGAAGAGATACCCCAAACTCAGTTAAAACTGTTCGTGGTTCTTTCACTGCGCGACTTCGATACTCTTTAGTCTTATACCAATCTGGTGGCAGACCAAGTAAGTTGCGTGGGTAGCAAGAACACAAAGTACATACTATTAAGTTATGAATTTTAGGAGTATTTTCAACTACTACTAAATGCATTGGTCCTATCTCAAAGCCCAGTTCTTCTGCTGCGCTGGCGCCATTTTCTAATAATCTTTTTTTAAAGTCAGGATCCATCCAAGCACGTGCAACTACCGTAGCTCCATCTGCGGGAGAGCGAGAGTCCATTAAATCTATTTGCTTATTAATTTCGGGCGCTGAGAACTTACCTTTTTCGATCATTAGTTCACGGACAGAAATTTCCATAAGCTGCCAATATGTCAACGGCTCGTCATTGTCTTGCCTATAAGGGTGCCCTGAAGGACTAAGGTGATCGTGATCGTGATGGTCATGTGGCATTTTAAATTTCCTCTATCCAATGTTCGAAGACTTCTGCGTCTAGTGTGTCATCTGAATCTTTTACATAGTCTGACCATAGATCAGTCATTTTAAATCTTACTCTATAAAGGCTATATGAATTTGCATTTAGCGCATACGCAAGCTGTTCAGGGTTTTCAAAGACACCTACACATCGTTCTATTACTCCTATTTTTCCTCGTATGTATTTTGGAGTTCTGATGTGTCCAGGAGGAGAGGTATTTTTAATTTTTACTGCAGTTCCATCACTTATCATAGCGATTTTCCCTCTTGGGCGGCACCGTAGGTCTCCCCTCGTTTTTTTACTTCTGCCATTTTGTTCCCTAGCTCTTCAATAGAATAAATTCCTGATTCAATTAAATTTTGATTAATCGCTGCTATCCAGCGTTCATAATAAGTCATTTTTTCGAACGCATCTGCTCCCATATCCTCGAGAGCTCGGCGTAAACCATCTACTGTAAAAAGTTTCTTTTTAGTAGATAAACTTAAGAGAGCATCTACACGTTTTTCCCAGATTGCGAAATCATGCTGAGCTTTGTCTATTTGACCAGCAGGAAAGCCTCCCATGTCATGCCATCTTTGTTCTGGATTTTTTATTTTTTCCATTACTTTACCTTTAGTTATTGTGGTTTATTTTCTGCTAGTGAATTAATTTGATCTGATAGATGAGGCATAGGGAAACCAGCTTCAACCAAGCATTCCAGTATTTTAGGGGTTGGAAGTTCACCAGCCATTGAGAAAGCCCATAAAATAGCAGAACGTGTGCCTGAGGTGCAGTATGCAAGCGTTTTAATCCCATCATTTCTCTGATTCGAGATAGTATCTAATGAGAGCTGTCCGTTGGAGAGTGGATTATCAAAAAAATTGAGTCCAAGATTTTGCACTGCTTCTCGAATAACTTCTGGTCTTTCATCAGCACTGCACTCATGTGCAGGTCGATTGCATATTACATCAGTAAAACCATTCTCTTTTAAGCTATCAACTTCAGATATTTTGATTTGCGATGAAATAAAAAAAGATGATGTTAGTTTATGATAGTTCATTAGTGTCAACCTTATCTTAGTAGTTCTCTTTATTTGTTAACCTCGAGACAGTTAACATACCAGTTAGCATTGAAATAAAAAATATAATGCCACTTAAACCACCAAAACTTAATGAAGCAATTGCTGGACCTGGACATAGGCCTGACAATCCCCAGCCAGCACCAAAACATATAGATCCAATAATCAAAGGTTTGTTAACTTCTGTTTTAGTAGGGGATGGTAAATTTTCTCCTAGGAAAGATTTTGTTCTTTTATCTGCTACCCACCATGCCACAAACATTGGAATAATGGCGCCTCCCATTACAAATGTTAAAGTGGGATCCCATTCCCCAAAAACATCTAACCACCCTTGTACTTTAAGCGTATTGGTCATTTGAGAGATATAAAGGCCAACTCCAAATAATCCGCCTACAGTAAAAGCTATTATTTTCTGCATCATATTATCCCAAGAATTTGTCTGAATATCGCAACGGTTGCAACTCCAATAGAAACAAAAACTATGGTTGCTATAATTCCTCGTGGTGAAAACCTAGAGATCCCACAAACGCCATGACCAGATGTACACCCTTTTGCCAACCGGGTGCCTATTCCTACAAGAAGCCCTGAAACTATCAATATTGGTAAACTATTTGTTAAGTTTGTCTGTGCCGTGATTGCATTTGAAAGCAAACCTAAAATGTTGAGGAAAGCTGGGAAACAAATTAAACCTATTAAAAAAAAACCTCTTTCATTTAGAAACTCCTTATTAGGGTTTTCTGCAAACTTGCTTAAAATCCCAGAAGCGCCCATTACCTTACCTGACATCAAAAGATATATTGCTCCGGCACACCCAATCAGCAATCCTCCTATTAGGCCATTAACCCAATCAATTGGCACACCTACTCCCCTTAAATTATTTTTTTTATTCAATTTCTTTATTATTATTTAAATTACTTAGTAAGTCATTACCTTTATATTTTTTCGTTAGTATGCTTTCGAAGTTCAGCTCTGGCGACCTGTCTTCTATGTACCGCATCAGGTCCATCTGCTAATCTTAGTGTACGCAGATGAGCCCATTGTCTGGCTAGAGGGGTGTCTTGTGATATGCCCATGGCGCCAAACATTTGAACGGCTTGATCAGTTATTTCCAAAGCGATCCGAGGTGCTTCAACTTTAATTTGGGATATCCAGGGGGCTGCTGCTCTAGGATCCCCTTGATCCATCATCCAAGCAGTCTTAAGGCACAAGAGACGAGCTTGTTCAATTTGCATGCGAGCATTAGCAATGTAATCAAAATTCCCGCCCAGATGAGCTAAAGGTTTACCAAAAGCTACTCGAGAAAGAGATCGTTCACACATTATACTAAGAGCTTTTTCGGCCATTCCTATAGCTCGCATACAGTGATGAATCCTTCCTGGCCCAAGCCGGCCTTGAGATATTTCAAAACCTTTTCCTTCACCCAACAACATATTTTCGATAGGAACGCGGACATTAGTAAATTTTATATGCATATGCCCATGTGGAGCTTCGTCGTCCCCGTATACTTGCATTGCTCGTATTTTTTCTATTCCTGGAGTTTTAGCATCGACAACAATCATTGAGTGCTGCTGATGTTTTGGCCCAGAGTGTGAGGTTCTTACCATAATTATGTAAACGGCACATCTAGGGTCTCCAGCACCAGTGGCCCACCACTTTTCACCATTAAGAACATAATTGGTTCCATCGCGTTCACATTTTAAAGAAATATTTGTAGCATCAGATGAAGCGACATTTGGCTCTGTCATTAAGTAAGCTGATCTTATTTTCCCGGCTAAGAGCGGATTTAACCATGTTTGCTTCATTTCTGGGGTGCCGTATTTTTCAAAAACCTCCATATTCCCAGTATCAGGAGCATTACAGTTAAAAGCTTCTGGCGCTAAATGTGCTTTTCCCATTTCCTCAGCTAGATAGGCGTACTCAACGGTACTTAACCCGACTCCTTTACTATTGTTAGTCAGCCAAAGATTCCATAAGCCATTCTCACGAGCTGTTTTTTTTAGTCCTTCAACAATCTCGAACTGCCTATCAGTAAACTGCCATCTATCTCCTTTCTCCACCTCATCAAAATATTCACTATCTAACGGAGCGATTTGATCGCTTACCATTTTTGAAACCTGGTCGCGTATTGGACGCAGTTTTTCTGAAATTCCCAAATCCATTAAGCAACCCCTTTTATTTAATTTAGATCCTGTATATTCATCATTAGAATACGGGGCAGGGTTGTCAATTGGGTTTCAGGGGTTAATGTTTTTGATATGGAAAAAGAGATCGAATTAAACGTTACTAATTTAAAAAGTTATTTCTCAACGTATACTCCAGATTTAGGTAACCTATTGTCGTTAGAAAAATTTTCGACGGGCCAATCAAATCCAACATACAAAGCTAGTTTTGAGTCTGGTCAATATGTTTTGCGTTCTAAACCACCTGGGACACTCCTTAAGTCCGCTCATCAAATAGAGCGGGAGTTTCGAGTAATGAAGGCATTGAAGCATAGTGAAGTTCCTGTTCCAACTATGGTTCATTTGGCAGAAGACGATGATTCACCAATTGGAAGAGCTTTCTTTTTAATGGAATTTTCGCAGGGTCGAATATTTTGGGATCCAGCCGTACCCGAGTGTTCATTAGAAGAGAGAAAAATTATTTATAAGCAAATGGCTAAGGTCCTTGGTTGTTTACATAATATAAATCCAACAACCATTGGTTTAGAGAGTTTTGGTCGTCCTGGTAATTATTTTTATCGGCAGACCTCCCGGTGGTATGAGCAGTATAAGCAGAGCGCGTTAAAAGTTAATAAAGATATGGTTTATCTAGCGGATTGGCTTTTAGGAAATATGCCTGAGGATGATGGACAGGTTTCCTTAGTGCATGGTGATTATCGACTTGATAATATGATTTTCAAACCCACTTCTTCAGAAGTTTTAGCACTCTTAGATTGGGAGCTCGCTACACTGGGGCACCCTTTTGCTGACTTAGCTTATCAGTGTATGCAGTGGAGGTTACCCCATAACTCTAGCATGCGGGGGCTTGGAGGGTTGGATAGAGAAGATTTGGGGATTCCAAATGAGGAAACTTACGTGTCAATATATTGCGAGCACCGTGGACAACAGTTTCCTGAAAATTGGAAATTTTGCTTGCTATTTAGTTACTTTAGGTTGGCTGCAATATTAGAAGGTGTTGTTAGACGGTCTATAGAGGGAAACGGCTCAAACCCAGAGATCGCAAAAACTTATGCTACAGCAATTCCCTTATTGGTAGAGCAGGCAAAGTCTCTATTAAATAAATAATTCTATTTTTTTGAAACCTATACTAGAATTCACTATGAAAATCCCCATCTAGCTAAAAACTATGCCAATGATAACAGTCATTAGTCCAATTGCAGATAAGAATAGAGCTAATAAATTAGTTGGCACAACTGATTGTAACGCTGTTTTTAACTCCTCATCAGAAAGCTTTGAATTTCGTGCTTTAGCTACTTTGTAGACACAACGAAACAGTATAAAAATACCTACTAAGGTTATAAGCGTGCCTATAGGAATAAATAATTTCATTTAGCTCTCCGATTTAAAACATGCCTAAACTGTCTTTTTATTCGAGGCAAGGGAAAGTCCTATTGTGTAATTAGTAATGTGTTTGTATCGGTTACTCTCAAACTTTTAGAAAGGGTAAACCAAAAATGTCTGACACAGTCTCTACTGATAGTACGTATCGAGTTACAGCTGACGAATTGCGCCAATTTATAGAGAGATTTGAGCGTTTAGAAATGGAACGAAAAGATCTTTTAGATCAACAAAAAGAAGTGCTGGCAGAGGCAAAAAGTAGAGGTTATGATACTAGGGTGATTAAGAAAGTTATGGCTATTAGAAGGCGCGACCCTCAGGAGGTCCTAGAAGAAGATGCGGTTCTCGATCTATATAAAGAAGCATTAGGGATGTAGGTTTGAAGGATTTTAATTATTTTGTAGTTATAAATAGTCTCATGACGGTGAAAAAGTTGAATTTATAGTTGGAGAGATGTCAGACCAGATAGTAAACGAAATGAATTCAGGTTTGCCATTAACCAAAGGAGATACCAGATGAGTGACTGGAAAAAAGCCTACCGCAGTTTTTACTATGAAACCGCCGATGACCCAGATGATATCGTACTGGAGTCCAAGCGTACGGCGCTTTTAGTGATCGACATCCAGAATACCTATCTTGAGCCTGATGATGACCCTGCCGAGGCAGCGCGTTGGCAACCGTTTTATGACCGCATGAACAACATCGTCATCCCCAATAACGCTAAGCTACTGAACTGGGCGCGGGATGAGGGAGTGGAAGTAATGTTTGCCCGCATTGCCTGTCAGACGCAAGATGGCCGTGACCGCTCTCTCAGCCAAAAGAAACCGGGGTTCAACTATTTGCTATTGCCCAAAGACCGAAAAGACAGTCAAATGGTGCCTGAGTTGTCCCCTCAGGGTGACGAAATCGTGGTGACTAAAACCACCGATAGCGCATTGACCGGCACTAATCTGCGGCTCATGTTGCGTAACATTGGCATTACCGATGTGATTGTTTCAGGCATTTTCACCGACCAATGTGTCAGTTCAACTGTTCGATCATTGGCTGACGAAAGCTTTGGCGTGGTTGTCGTGCATGATGCTTGTGCGGCTGCGACAATGGATCTCCACGATAAAGAACTGGAGATCATCAATATGATTTATTGTCATGTTGTTGGTATGGATGATCTGTCGAAACTTTTGCAAACCGCCTAGGTGATCAGTCCAATAGAACTCAAGAAAGTTATGGCTATTAGAAGATGGAACTCTCAGGAGGTCCTAGAAGAAGATGCAGTTCTTGATCTATATAAAGAGGCATTAGGGATGTAGGTTTAAAGGATTTTATTATTTTGTAGTTAGAAATAGTCTCAAGAGGTATTGCAAGGTTTGGAATTGCAGTTTATGAGGACCCCGGCGCCCCTATAGCTCAGTCCGGTAGAGCAATTGATTTGTAATCAATAGGTCCGCGGTTCGAGTCCGTGTGGGGGCACCATATAAATAAGGGGTTTAGGCCGTTTAATCCTTAATTTATTTTAGCCTTGGGTTACAAATGGGTTACAAAAAACAGTCGCTTAACGGTGAATTTAGCTCTGATTTAGTCCGTTTTTAGGTGCTCAGAGCTTATCTCTTGTCCAAAGCGGCGACCGTATCCAACTCTACTATCTCAATCTATGCATAAATCGTAGTCTTTTTGCCCAATTCTGTGTCTTAATCAGTCGCTAATATGGTCAGTTAACCTTGTCAAAAGTTTGTAGGGGTTACTGAGCCCAATCCATATGACTGAAGGACGTAAGGCCATGCACCCAGGGACCCCGAACTAAGTGCCGCGCGCCTCGGACCTTGGAGGTTTAGTACTGGTGTCGTAGATTCGTTGGGCGCATAGATTTAGGCTGTGCCAGAAATCTGACGTGTGTTCACATTTGCGGCCTGCTCGCCTCAAGCAAGTTTTATCTGACAGGATCTTACTATGTTCATTTTTCAAACCTTTCGCATATTGGTTTCGACATCATCAATCAAAAGATATTATGTGGGCCCATTTGGTTGTATCTGGATTAATACCGAGTCCAGGACCAGTAGGAACCTTGATCTGAGCGCCAGCTGTAATTGGATTTTCTTCGTCATAGTTCCCATCTGTATAGTCATCTGATATCCAAACACCCTCCAAAAGTTTTGGCGCTATTGTCGCTCCCATATGAACACATGCGGCAGCAATGATATCTCCACCCCAGCTATCTTCGCAAGTCATTGGTCGTTTAAAATCTCGACAAATATCACGAATAGCAATCATATTTGATAGCCCACCGATACGTGTGATCTTCATGCCAAATCCGTCTGCCACGTCATCATGGATGCTCCGACATATCATATCAATACCAGTAGCACTCTCATCCACAAAGATTGGATGATTTATCTTACCCTTCAGGGATTTGATTTCCTCATAAGAGTTGCATGGCTGTTCAAGAATAAAATTTAGATCCCGACAACTGTTTGATAGAAAAATTGCATCACATACTGACAAGCTACGGTTTGCGTCAAGAACGATTTTGATACCGGGTGCACGAGCCTCAAATGCTTTGTGAGCAACCGCGATGTCTTCCTCTATGTCTCGACCACCGACTTTTATTTGTAGTCGGCGATAGCCTTGTGCCTGTTTTTCGATAACTATGTTTGCTACGTTCTCAGGCGTGTCTGTGCTGATTGCGTAATAACCGGGAACGTGATCGACTATTGCCCCACCAAGTAGATCTGATAGGCTTAAATTAAAAATTTTTCCTTTTAGGTCCCAAAGTGCGATATCAATTGCAGCCTTGGCGTATGCATGGCCGGAAAGTGCTAAATCCATTTTGGAAAGTATGACTTGGGTTTGGACTGGGTTCATCCCAATTAGTTGAGGAGCAATAGTTTTTAAAGCCGCGCGGGCACCTTCTGGATGTGATGGTAGATATGTATTGCCTAGTGGGCAAACTTCACCAAAACCGCTGACCCCACTTTCACATACGATTTTCACAAGGGTCGTGTCTAACTTGGTCAGAGTAGAAAGAGAAAACCGATATGAAGGTCCCAAGATTGACATATCATACTGGTATATATGAATTTCCTTAATTTTATCCATCCTTGATGTCCTTATACTCACACAATAGTTTTCACCTATGTTTGGTTCACAGTTTATCTAACTGGGTTCATAAATTCTAGTTAGACATTATTGGTTTTTCAGTTCAATGTAAGTGCTTAAATATTATGCTCCTGCTGAGTCTTGAATTAAGGTACTTTAATATGATTCCAAAAACTATGCATGCAGTACAATTAACGGGTCACGGAGGTCTAGATATGCTGTCATATCGAACGGATGTGCCTGTGCCTGTACCAGCATTTGACGAGGTTCTAATCCGTGTGACGGCCGCTGGTGTTAACAATACAGATATCAATACTCGCATAGGCTGGTATTCTAAATCTGTAACAGCAGATACAAATTTAGGTGGTTCTAGCGGCATTATTGATTTAAATGGAGATGATGCCAGCTGGGCGGGCGTGCCCTTGGTCTTTCCACGTATCCAAGGAGCAGATGTGTCTGGACATATCGTTGCTGTTGGCAAGAATGTTGACCCAACTCGAATTGGAGAGCGGATCTTGGCACGCACTATGATGCAGGATCCCAAAAACTCAGTCCCCTTTTATTGCTGGACTATGGGATCTGAATGCGATGGTGGCTTTGCACAATATTGCAAAACAAAATCTAGTGAGGCATTCGCTATAAATAGCGCCTGGAGTGATATTGAATTGGCTTCAATCCCATGTGCGTACTCAACAGCTGAAAACATGCTGAATCGAGTTGACCTAGGTGCCGAACGTGTGCTTATCACAGGCGCATCTGGCGGGGTAGGCTTAGCAGCGGTGCAACTAGCCAAACGCCGAGGTTGTCAGGTAATTGCTCAAGTCGCGGCTAGTAAAGCGAATGCTGTAATGGCTGCGGGCGCGAGCCGTATTATTCATAGAAATGACAACCCTGCTGAAATTCTTGGGATCGACGCTGTCGATGTTGTAGTTGATCTGGTGGCTGGTCCATCATGGCCGAACCTTCTTGATATAATAGCACGTGGGGGACGTTATGTGACTGCAGGCGCGATAGCAGGACCTATTGTTGAGTTGGACGTGCGAACGCTGTATCTTAAAGACCTGACGCTATTGGGGGCAACCTATCAGGATAAAGCCTGCTTTCAGAATCTTATCAGCTATATTGAGAATAACGAAATTAAACCCATTGTCGCAGCAAGCCTTCCACTAAAAGATATTAAGAAAGCACAGAAGATGTTCCTTGGTAAAAACTTTGTTGGAAAAATTGTTTTGACGATACCATAACAGTATCTTGAATTGTCAAAAAAAAGTGATCATTAACCTCCAGCACTCAAATTTATAAGCTCACTAAGTTCACTTCACATATTTCTTAATATTTCACATTATCTATAGCCCGTTAGCACTTTAAATAATGAAATGAAAAATAACAAAATATAGGGGCCGATGAATAAACATCAGCCACTATAATGTTAAAGCTCTACTTGATAAAGGCGAAGTTTACTTCATGAATGATTGAGTGGAATACTCACTTTTATCTAACTTTTCAACTACCCCTACTTTTCTAACATAATCGACAAAACTTTGAACATAATCAAGATAAGTATCTGTAACTCTACCTGCTTTAGAAATTGTACCAAAAGTCAGGTAACCATCTTTGCCACCCGAAATATAGTTATTGGTTACAACTGTGTAGACTCTTTCCATATCAAGTTCAGTCCAAGCTGTTCTTGTTGAATTAAATTTTGTTAGAAATCTCTATCAAATTTAGATCAGGATCTCTAATATAAAGAGATATAATTGGCCCGGTTGCTCCTGTTTTCTGAACGGGTCCGTCTTCAATCTTAATATTATTCTCGGAAAATATATTCTGCCACTCTCCTATTGTTATGGAGCTCAAGAAGCAAATATCAACAGCCCCGACTACAGGATTATTTGCGTGTGGTTTATAGGATAGTTTTGATTTATGTAGGTTTATTTTCTGATTACCAAACTTTAGAGACTTTCTGGTTTCTCCTCCATCTAAAGGAGTGAAGTCTTCTAACGTCATCCCTAAGATATCGCAGTAGAAGGAAACAGTTTTGTCTATATCACTTGCTGTAAGGACGAAGTGATCTATTGAAGTTAACATCTTATTACTCCCATTCGATAATTTTTTTATTGTAAGTTATTGAAAATAAGTAATGAAGTAAAAATATAATAACCTCTGGGTCAAGAAAATCTCTACTACCTTAGTTTTTTGTCATTACACCTGCCCACACTGTGGTAGATACCTTTCCTCAGAGCCATTAAATCCTGACTTTCAGTAAGATCAATAGGTTAGCATATCTCACGCCATGTTCAAATACCTAATTTTGGCTACTAGTTTGGCATACAGTCTAACTGGGACCCAGGAGCAAGGACCAAGAACCGGGGGTTACTGCGCTCAATCCAAACAGTTGAAAGGCGCAAGGCTCACCCCGGGGCCCTGCATCACGGAGCCCGTGCCTCGGACCTTGGGCACTTAGTACTGGTGTCGTAGATTCATTGGGGGCGTAGGCCATAGGGGGCATCGGGGGTATATGTTTTTGGGGTATGTAACAGATCAGGCCTCGAAGTGGGTAGCCAGGTGGAAACCTCCTTAATATTACTAATTTCAATTAAGTTTTTTATTGATAATACCAAAACTATTGCCTAAATATAAGCCTCTTATCACTATGCTTTTTTTACCATTATTCAATAACCCTAGGTGAGGATCCCCTAATGAAAAAAACACTAGCTATTGGCCTGGCCCTGACTATGGCTACCTTTTCTTCTGCGTCAGTTGCTGATCATGAACCCAAACGAATGATGAAAAATATGGAGAATTATGCTTATCTTAGCATGACTGGCATGTTAGGTCGATTTAATGTCGACTTTGCCAAGTTTGGGGACATCCCATCAGGGAAAACCACTGTTGTCAAAAACAAACGATTTGATAAGTTTCTATCTGACAAAATGAACATTGCCGCAATTGTCATGAAAAACGGGGAAATCATATACGAAAGATACAACGAAAAACGAAAGATCGACAGCAACACACCATTACATGGTCTGTCCATGAGTAAAACCGCCACTGGGGCGACAATAGGCTACCTTCTTTGTGAAGGAAAAATTTCTTCGCTCGATGATACACCCTCAAAATACTCCAAATTTCTGACAACAACCCCTTTTGCTAATATAAAGATTAGAAATATTTTGCAGATGAATAGCGGTGTTAGTCCACTAGGCCGTGGTGACGAAAAAAAGTTTAATCGGAAATCTCGTGGAATGATGAAATTTGAGGGAAAAGCGAGCATTCGCGAGGCTCTCTCCTTCTACAGCGAGGCAGTGCGTATTCAGGGTGATAAAATGAATTATCATTCCACCGATTCCCTCACGCTATCATTATTGGTCGAAGATATAACCAGCGCACCATTAAGCCAAGTATTTTACGAAAATCTCTATAAAAAATTTGGTAAAAGTGGCTACATGCAATGGACAAGTGACAAGGTAGGAACAACCCTTGGTTTTTCTGACTTGGTTATGACAGCGCAAGATTGGGCAAACTTTGGAAATTTTCTTATGGAGGAAAAAAAGAAAAAAAGTTGCCTCGGAAATTTTTTTAATGAGGGGGTGAAGGATGCAGTTAACACTGGGAAATCAAATGGTTCGAAATATGGCTATCAGTCTTGGGTATTTAACGTTTCAGGCGGGCCCGCGATGACTATGCAAGGGCATGGCGGGCAATTTGCGGTTCTTGATGAAAAGACTGATACAGTATTGCTCCTAATCTCAATGAACGAAAAATATAAATCAGGGAATTTGTTTTCACAGATAAATAAGTTTGCAGAGAAACTTCATAAAACAAGTAATTGAGATTAGTAGTGTTTAATCACTTTCAGATCTAATCTGTGACCAAGGCCAGGCACATAAGCATAGGGAATTGCATGTTGGCGATTACGTATGTGTTCTTTGTAAAGATTGCTAATGCAGCCTAGGTGATGCAGATATATTTAATCAATGAGGGACGTTAGGCCACTCACCTAGGGGCCCAGAACCAAGCACCGTGCGCCTCGCACCTCGGGCCTTTAGTACTAGTGTGGTGGATTCATTGAGCGCATAGATTTAAGTTGTACTGGAAATCTGATGTGTGTTCTCATTAAAATAGAAAGAGTACTGATGTCGTTTGTTAGCCAGGGTATTCTTATTTATGACTGCAAGATTGCATCACACTTGTTAGCAGATTATGAATATGTGAATTTCAAAAAAACCACAGTAGAAGTAAGACCAGCATTGCGCCCTTAGCAAAAGATAGCCAGTACATTACATAATGAGATAGTCCAAATTTTATTCGCTGATCTTCACAGTGCGTTTTGTGCCATTTGATCATCATAGTCCTCCTTTTAGTTCATAAAAGTCCACCAAGAATCTTTGTGTTTTGTTTACTGTGAGTAATCTGATTCATCATTCCAGATAACCTATTGAGTCGTCTCAATAAAATATAACACAAGCAGAATCCACAAAATAGAACCAGTTTACCCTAACGACTAGTGCTTACTTTCGTGGATAGGATTTCAGAGATACCAGCATGGATTAATAGTTATTTGGGATATATTATGATTAAATTCACGTTATTTAAAAAATAGTTTTGAGTTTTATCAAAGTTGTGTTTTGCTCTGGCCTACCATTAAAAAAGTTTGTTAAAAGTAAACAAAAGGGAGATAATTATGAATTTTAGAAAAATATTTAAGTTCTCAGTTACAGCTGCAACATTAATATTGGGAGTCGGAACAGCCAATGCATTTGTATGTTCTGTAAGTGAAGCAACAATGGCTAAGCCAGGGGGTTTTCCTGAGCGGGCTCTGACAATGATTGTTCCATATGGACCAGCTGGAGGTTCTGGCCAAGTTGCCGCAGGAATGGCAGAAGCAGTAACTAGCCTTACTGGTGTAAGTATAAACAGAGATCATAAACCTGGAGGTTCTGGCACTCTTGGAATGGCAGCTTACATGGCAATGCCAGCAGATGGATATAACGTTCTGGAGCATATTGATGATGCTTCTTCAGCGCATGCTTTAGATTCAGGCCAACCGAACCCGGCGTCAGATCTAATACCACTGGTGACGTCTCAAGTAACTTTCTCACAAATATATATCAGAACAAATGAAACTCGATTTTCAGATTGGGCCTCATTTTCAGATTGGGTCAGCGCACAAAATGGAAAAGCTACCATTGCAAACGTTTCAAAGGAAGGCTCCATGGAGCGGGTGACTATGAAATTTGTAACGGAAGCAGCTGGTATAAAAATTCAGCAAATTTCCTTTGATAAAGGTGCCCCTCGATATGGAGCTTTACTAGGTGGACAGGTTGACGCTCTTTTTGAACAACCTGGCGATGTGCGTAATTTTCTGGACTCTGGAGATTTCAAACCAATCTTAACAATCTTCAATGAGCGCCCTAGCGTATTTTCTGACGTTCCAACTCATAAGGATGTGGGGATGACTTTTGAACCACTTCTTCGATTTAGAGGGTTTTTTGTTCATAAAAATGCACCTGCTGACAGAGTTGCGTGGTTAAAATGGGCATTTCAAAAAGGATATTGCCAAGATAGTTATCAAAAATTCAACGACTCTAAGTTTATGTCTGTGATTGACAGCTATCGAGATACTGAGGGATCTATTGCGCTCATAAACTCAACAGTTGAGCAGTACAGAGCTGTTTATAAAGAAATGGGCCTAGAGCTTAAGTAATAAATATTTAAGTCACTAATTTGGTCAGTTTACTTTGTCCTGTCATATAGACAGGGCAAGGTTATTTGAATTATAATTTTACTCTTTAATACAAACGAGACTTAGGGATAATCAATGGGACGCCTAACAAAATCACATATAATTGAGACGGTAGTATGGGGCCTAATTGTGATCATATTCTTTGGTTTTTCGTTTGAGTTCAATCGAGAAATTGAGATTTATAAATTTGGGGCTACGGGATGGCCAAGAACAATCCTAGTTCTTCTAGGGCTGGTAACATTAGGCAATTTATTTCATCTTTACAGGAATGGTTCAATCGGAGACGCCGGAAGGGTTGGTCAATTAGAAACAGACGAGGAAATGACATATAATTCCCTAAGGGATTACTCCAAATTGCTCGCTATATTAATTGGACCCTTGATTTATGCCATACTCCTAAAACCTGTTGGGTTTTATTTTTTGACACCTTTTTTTATAAGTTATATAATTGTTATATTTGGCGAAAGACGTCTAAAGTTCATACTTGGAGTAACACTTCTGCTATACTTAATATTACTTTTGTTATTTGTGGTAGTTCTTAATGCCCCATTACCTCAGGGTAATATGTCTCCGTTTTATGATTATAGCGCGTTTCTTTTAAAACTTAACACCCAGTTAAAACAATTAAGTATCTGGTAGGGCTTGCGCAATGATTGAACATTTCTTAGCCGGCTCTGCAACTTTATTTGGTGATCCATTTACAATTGGAGTTTTTGTTTTCGGTGTGCTTGGTGGAATGCTTTTCGGGGCGATGCCAGGTGTGAGTATGCTAACTCTTTGTGCTATCCTTCTTCCTTTTACAGCTCAATTAACCGCTAGCCAGGGTGTTATGCTTTTCGCCGTAATTTATTGTACTGGCACTTATGGGGGTGCGATTACAGCCATCTTATTTAATATACCTGGAGCTCCTGAGAATGCTCCAACAGCTTTTGATGGATACCCGATGACCCAACAGGGAAAGGCTGGCAAAGCTGTCGGTGCAGCGGTACTTTGCTCAGCAATCGGCGGTGTGGCATCAGCAATAGTAATGATGGCCGCAACTGAACCATTAGCCAAATGGGCTATTAGGAATATTGGGCCACCAGAAATTTTCGCACTTGTTTTCTTTGGACTAGCTGTGGCTTCCTCAGTTGGCGGAAAAACAATGTGGAAAGGTTGGATGTCCGTGCTTTTAGGTCTTTTAATCGCAACCATAGGACAAGATCCAGTAGGTGGGATAAATAGATATAATTTTGGTTTTGCAGATTTGGCCGCAGGTATTGCATTTGTACCTTCTATACTAGGTTTTTTTGCTGTGTCTGAAATTTTCATTCAAGCTGAAAAAAAAGCAATGGGGAAATTTACCGCCCCCAAAGTTGGGCTTTCTTTTCCAACTTTCGTCGAAATTTGGTTTCACAAAATAGCTGTTATTAGATCTATTTTGGTCGGCTTTTTCTGTGGAATCCTACCAGGTATCGGTGCAACACTAGCAGCGTTCATGGGTTATGGGGAAGCAGTAAGGTGGTCAAAAGATAAAACAAGCTTTGGCAAAGGGAATATTGAGGGGGTTATTTCATCTGAAACTGCTAACAATGCTGCAACAGGAGCCGCAATGATCCCATTGCTGGCTCTAGGTTTACCAGGTGGAGCCTTGACAGCCATGATGGTTGCAGTATTTCAAATGCATGACCTTGAACCAGGTCCTTTAGTCTTTTACAATTCCCCCGATCTTATTTGGGTTGTTTTTGCTGCGATGTTCTATGCTAATTTATGCATTCTTTTTATTGGTCTTCTTGAAACCAAAACAATTTTACATTTATTAAAAATTCCATTTCAATTCTTGGCCCCACTCATTCTCTTGTTGGCGAGTATAGGTTCTTACATAGGACGCGGCTTAGTTCTGGATGTAATGGTCATGTTTGGGGCTGGAATTATAGGCTTTTTACTCCGTCGATCAGGGTACTCAATACCCGGAATAGTTCTTGGAATTATCCTCGGTAAAATTGGAGAGCAAAACTTTGCGCAAGGAATGCAAATGGTTCACTATGACCTCCTAACCTATTTGTCTCGACCTGTTTGTCTCATTCTCATAATCGCTGGATCATTAACTTTATTTTCCGGTATTTATAAAGCTATTTCTACCTCGCTTAATTCTAAAGCATAATTTTAATTTTGAAAACGTTGAGAAAAGCCCAGATAAAAAAGGATCTTCTCATGATTGATGATATAGTAATTAAATCTCGAATTGCTCAACAGGCTTATGAGAAATATGGGTCACAAGAAATCTTTGACTCTGCTTGTCAAGCGATTGCATGGGCACTTATGAAATCTGAACGGAATAACGAATTATCAGAGCTTGCGGTTAGTGAGACAGGCCTAGGTAACACTAAAGATAAGATAAAAAAGAACCACAACAAGACTCTTGGCCTGATGCGAGACCTAAAGGGAGTAATAGCTTTTGGTCACATCTCCAACAATGGAGAAAAAGGGTTGTCGACTTATTTTCGTCCAAAAGGTGTAATAGCAGCTGTAGTACCTTCCACAAATCCGATTGCCACACCAACAAACAATATTATCAATGCACTAAAAACTGGTAATTCTATTATTCTAGCCCCCTCTCCTAAGGGAACTAAACCTTTAGAAAGATTACTACATTACATTGAACTTGAATTAAAAAAATTTGATCTACCACCCAATCTTATTCAAATGATTCCACCTCCCGCTTCACACCTAAAAACAGAACGCCTGATGAAATTAGCAGATTTAGTAGTTGTAACTGGGTCCAAAAGTAACGTTCATGCAGGCTACTCTTCTGGTACACCAGCAATTGGTGTTGGGGTTGGAAACGTCGTAACTATTGTTGATGAAACAGCTGATTTAACTACGACTGCACAAAAAATTGCTATGTCAAAAACATTTGATAACTCTACATCCTGTTCTTCTGAAAATTCAATTATTGCTGTAGAAGAAATTTATGAGCAACTCATTGTTTCTCTGGTTAAAGAGGGGGGAATGGTTCTTAATCAATCACAAGCCAACGCACTTGAGTCCATTCATTGGGAAAATGGTAAAATGACTACAAAAATTTTAGCTCAGGATATTTCTAAAATTCTTAAAGTGCTTAAACTTACATATATAGCTCCAAAAGAGACAAGTTTTCTGATTATACCTCAAGAAGGTATAGGACCAAAGCATCCACTATCAGGTGAAAAAATGTCTCGATTTTTAACAATTTTTAAAACGAAAAACTTTGATGGAGCTGTCAAGAAGGCAGTTGAAATTCAAGACTATCAAGGTATTGGGCATTCCTTAGGTTTACATAGCACTGATGACAAGCGAGCTCACATGCTGGCCAAGCAGGCGAAATCTTGCCGTATCATAGTAAACCAAGCACACTGTTTTGCAACGGGAGGTTTTTTCAATAACGGGAGCCCTTTTTCTTTGTCGATGGGTTGTGGAAGTTGGGGGGGAAATTCAATTGATGAAAACCTAAATTGGGAGCATTTTATAAATAAAGTTAACATAGTAAGAGAAATACCCGAGAACCGCCCAAGTTTAGAAGATATATTTTCAGATTACTGGGCTGCACACGGCAAATGACTCTTTCTGTTCGAGATCTTGTTGAAAAGAATTCAAAGAACTACCCTGATAAAACTTGGCTCTTTTCACCTGCTACGGGAAAAGAGATTACTTGGAAAAGTGCTTTCTTAATTGCACAAAACATTGCAGAGAACTTAACCCTCTTAGGTTTGAAGAAAGGTGATCCTGTTGGTATTGCTGCACACAACTCAGTTGGGTGTTGCTTAGCCTTTCTAGGAATTACTTATGGTGGGTTTCTTGCAACACCACTAAATTTAGTTTCAGGCCATAAGGCAATTGAGTACGTTATAATGCACTCAAAATTAAAACTTATAATACTATCCGAAACATCCAAGAACTTAATAGGGGAAGCTCTAAAGATCTCGGATACTCCTATCAAAATTTTGCACTTAGATCCAGAAAGAGGACCCTTATTTTTAAACTTAGCTGGTAGAAAAGTGGAAACCCCACATCTCAATAACATTCAAGAGTCTGATCCTGGCTTGCTGATGTATACATCAGGGACTACAGGAAAGCCTAAAGGTGTTATTTTAAGTCACTTAAACCTAATTTCTTCTGGGCAGAACGTAGTTAATGCTCATGGCATAAGTCACCATGATAGAGCTATGTGTATCCTTCCCATTTATCATATCAATGGACTTTGTGTAACAGTTATGGGAACAATCGTTTCCGCTAGTGGTCTTGTAATGCCATATAAATTTTCCTTAAGTAGTTTCTGGGCAGAGGTCTATAAATTTGAGTGCAGTTGGTTTAGCGCTGTTCCAACTCATTTTTCCTATTTTATAAATGATGAGAAAAACATAAAAATTGATCTTAAGCGTCTTCGGTTTGCTAGATCAGCATCAGCACCGCTAGCACCTGAAATTCACAGACGCTTTGAAAGTAGATTTGGCATCCCAATTATTGAGACTATGGGCCTAACTGAAACAGGTGCACAAATCTTATCAAACCCTATGCCCCCTAAAACTCGTAAAATCGGCTCTGCCGGTCAAGGGGTTGGAAATGAAATCCGGATTTCTGACCCTGATTTGACAACTTTAGGAGCACACAGTGTAGGCGAAATATTAGTACGCGGGCCAAATGTCATGAAGGGTTACCTCAATCAACCCGAAGAAACAGCAAAAACAATCACTCCAGATCTGTGGCTCCGGACCGGTGACCTCGGGTATATGGATGAAGATGGCTTTGTTTTTGTTACTGGTAGAATAAAAGAGCTAATAATAAAGGGTGGCGAAAACATAGCCCCTCGGGAAATAGATGAAATCCTATTGCTACACGAAGATATACTCGAGGCTGCAGCTTTTTCAGTGCCCTGCCAAAGTTATGGCGAAAGGGTTGAGGCATGTGTAATTTTAAAATCCCGAAGAAAGCCTACAGAGTCGCAAATTTTAGAATTTTGTCAGTATAAATTAGGAAGTTTCAAATCTCCAGATAGAATTCATTTCAAAGAAAGCTTACCAAAAGGCCCCTCAGGAAAAATTCAACGTTTAAAACTCTTTGAATTTGTTTACAAAAAATGATGTAATTTAATAAAACGTCTACCAAAAATTATTAGTTTTAAAGTATCTCCTCTGAAAGGTATCTACCACTGTATGGGGCACCACTTCAACCAAGATCCACGATCTAAGTACAAAACTTGTAATATCAATAGGTTAGCAAGTCCGAAGTTTATGACAAGTGCCTAGTTTTGGCACACCCAGCGGTACAACGGACCCTGGACTAAGAACTGGGGCTTACTGGTTATCTCAATAAAATATGGCACAAATAGTAGCAAAGTTCATAGTCAAGCATGAGTTTTGTACACTAGTTTGTACACTGGTGGTTTGGATTAATATTTAAAGGGTGTACTTTAAAAGGCCAGTCATAATAATGACTGGCCTTTTAATTAAGTATTAATCTTCTTCAGGAAGAACTAAATTGAGTATGACCGCCACTAAAGCTGTTGGAGCAACAGCTGAGGTTGCGAGAACCTTTACAACTCCTGGTAAATACTGAACTGCTGAAGGGACTAAATTTAAACCAAGACCTATTGCTAAGGAAACAGCAATAATTACCATGTTTCTTCTGTTCAGACTAACGTCACTTAAAACATTTAACCCAGCTGCGGCAACCATGCCAAACATTACTATAACTCCACCACCTAAAACAGGTAAAGGCATAGAGGCAATGATCGCACCTATTTTTGGTATCAATCCACAAACAACCAATACAATAGCACCTATTGTAACGACATGTCGTGACATAACTCCGGTCATACCTACTATTCCGACATTTTGACTAAAAGATGTATTTGGAAGACCACCAAATAATCCAGCTATCGCGCTACCTAGGCCGTCAGCATAAGTTGCACCAGTTATCTCTTCATCGGTTGCTTCTCTACCAGCACCAGCTTTAGTAGTTGCTGATGTATCACCAACTGTTTCTATAGCAGAAACAATACATACTAGTGTAACAGCTATGACTGCTCCCAAACTAAACTCAAAACCAAAAGGAATCGGCTGTAATCCAGAGAACCAGCTCGCTTTAGCAACAGGAGTGAAATTTACCATACCCAGAGTAAATGCAAGAAGATAACCAGCGATAATTCCAATTAGAACTGCTGAATTTGAAATTAAACCTTTCCCAAAGAATTTACATATCAAGGCTACAACCACAACAATTCCAGCGACACTCCAGTGCATTAAGGAACCAAAGCTCTCAGCCTCCATTTGAAATTTTGCTGCTCCTCCAGCAGAGTACTTAATTGCCACAGGGATCAAATATAAACCAATCGCCAAGATGACTAAACCTGTTACTAAGGGAGGGAAAAGCCATCTGATATCTTTGATTATTATTCCAAGCAAGAAATGTATAACTCCTCCAAAAATACAAGCAGTTAATGCAACAGACAAGCCTTGTGTTGCAGCAACTCCTGCTAAAACTCCAACAAAAGCAAAGCTTGTCCCTTGCATAATTGGTAATCTAGCACCTATAGGGCCAATGCCTATAGTTTGAAAAAGTGTGGCGACCCCAGCGAATAACATTGCCATTTGGATAAGATAAATCATTTCTGCACCACCAAAAGCTAAACCAGCAGCGCCAGCTACAATCACAGAAGGAGTTACATTCGATGCAAACATCGCAAGAACGTGTTGCAATCCTAAAACTGAAGCCTCTAACAATGGTGGTGTATTATTTGGATCTGAATAAGGTCCTGATACTTTATTATTCATTATTTACTCCTTTTATTATATTTGAATGACTATTAAAAACTTATTATATTTTTTAATTCTAAACGAAATATTAAAAACTTCAAAATATATAAAAGTTATTGGTTCTCAAAATTAACATTGGTGTATCTTTTAAGTCTTAAGCAACAAGAAACTTCCAAAACGCCTCACAAAGTAATACACACCCTGCTTTACCGCCAAATGAGAAGCTAATTTGTTATCTAGTTTGTACACTACTTTATGTCTCGCTCATAAAAAGATAAGACAATTCAGTAGCTTAACTGGAATGATGGTGCCCCCAAACTGTGGTAGATACCTTTCATAAGAGCTATGAAATCCTGACTTTCAGCAATATCAATAGGTTAGTATATCTGACGCCACGTTCAAATGCCTAATTTTGGCTAAAAGTTTAGCATACAGTCTAACTGGGATCCAGGCTCTGGGGCCAGCCTTGCGTCTTTCAACTGTTTGGATCGGAATAAGTAACCCCCGGTTCTTGGTCTTCGCACCTCGGGCCTTTAGTACTGGCGGGGTTACTCATGAGATTAACTTAAAGTTTTAAAGTTTTGGATTTTTTTTAATCTTGTGATATTCTATAGGAATACAATTAGTAGTATATAACTAAAGGAGTACAAAATGTCAGAAATTGATTTAGCCTATCTACCAGTCATAGGTCGTGGAGAACAAATAAATATTATATGTGCTATGCATGGCATTAAAGTTAACTCTTTAATGTCTAATCCTAT